>OGJC01000040.1_pt1 | contig 176408 bp, 176 predicted proteins | sample 1571941 | NCBI WGS metagenome assembly OGJC01 (sample SAMEA2582100, study PRJEB24529) | metagenome | biome: Human gut stool | place: China | collected 2011 | reverse complement strand
TATTTTTTAATATAGCCTTTTCCCTCTTGATTGCATTTTCCACCTTCTCCATTTCCTTTTGAACCACTGCTAAGATTACTTGATTTTCTCCTGCCATTTTGTTACCTCCTGTTTTTTTGTTTTTGTTATACATATATGATACTACTTCTAAGCAGGATTAAACAGTGACTCAATGTTACGATTTGTGACGAATTGTGAAAGTCAAAAATTATTCCAGTAAAAAAATTATACTTCTGGTGTAGATTAAAATGCTTGGTCCTATTCTTCTGTAAAGAAGATCTCCCCCATCTACCTTGTCATAAATTGTATTTTTATGCTTTTTCAAATATTTTGCTACCTCCTCAATTGTTGCCCACTCTCCAAGATACTTCACCATCTCCTTGGAAAGAGCTTTATCCAAAGGTGAAAGGCTCTCAAGTTTCATATAAATATATTCCTCTCTATTCATCTGCACATCTCCCTACCCGTATTTTTTCTATTCTCAAAATAATTATTTTTATCTCTAGTATATGTTCTAAAGCTTTCTTCCCCTTCTTCCTCCCATATTGGTTATTACTTTTATCCCATAAATTCTAAAAATTTCTCTCTAGTTATCCCCCTCCTGCTTTTTCCTGTTACTCTTACAGGAAAACACATATCAATTATTCTATCTCTGATTCTATTTTTGCCCTGTATCGAAAATTTCTCTGTCAATTCACATTTACTCTCATCACTGTTAAAATTCAAATTCGTTGTTATAATCAAAGGTTTATTGCTTCTATATCTCGCATCAATAAGATTATATATCTTCTCAGCCCTCCAGCCAGATTGATTTTCATTCAAACTTTTTTCAGTTCCAAAATCGTCTATAATCATCAACTCACACTTTTCTGTCTGTTCAAGAATAGTTTTTTCCTTTTCTCCCCATTCTATACTCAGCCTGTTCAAATAGAGAGCTAAATTGATTACTATAACCGTCTTTCCATATTCCATGAGATAGTTTGCTATACAGGCACTTGCAAAAGTCTTTCCTGTTCCTACATCTCCATACAGCAATATTCCTGTTTTTTTCTCTTTGACAAGAAAATTATCTGCATATTTCTTGACTAAAATCATATATTTTTCACTCATATCAGCATTTCCAAATCTGCTTTCCAGAAATTTATTATCTATAACAGAAATATCCTTATATTTTTTTATTTTATTTTTCATACCTTCGTAAACCCTTTTTTTCTCTAATTCCTCCATTTCTTTTTTTGATATTTCTTCCAAACAATTGCAGTCTGGGATATACTTTATTTTTTCTTTTATAAATTCAGGAAGTTTTTCTATGTGGCTCATAGGATTTTCTCTGTACTCTTTTCCACAATATTTACATTTTTCCATCTTCTATATCTCCTATCTTTCCTGATAGTATTTCATCTATAAGCTCCCCTGTAAAGTCCTCATATACTGGTTTCTTAAATTCTGTTTTAGTGCCTTTTTTATTATTCACTTTATTTTTAAAATTTCCATTAAGGGCTTTTTTTAGGTTTTCTATTTTAAATATTGCATTTATACTCATATTATTTTTTACAAATTCAGATTGCGACATCAATGTCAATGCATCAAATAGTTTTACAGCTCCCAGTTCTCCATATGCTCTCAGCAAAATATAGTTCTCTGGTCTGTAGTCAAAATCTGGCAGTTCCAATTCTTTGTATTTTTTTAATATCTGTTGTATTTCTACAGGTGCATTTTCTAGTTTTTCTTTTTTATCCTCTGTTGTTTTCTCAATATTTTTTTTACTTTTCCCCTTAGTGAGTGTATTATTATTTACACTGTTATTATTTGTCTTTATGTTATTATTTATATTGTTATTATTAGTGTCTATTTGACCGTACTCGGTAGTTTCCGTATCGGTTTTCACCGTACACGGTGAAACCATATTCAGTTCAATATTTATAGTGTAAAGATTTTTAGAAAATTTCCCTTTTTCTTTGTGTCCTTTCACTGTTATATAGCCACTGTCTTTCAACTCTTGAGTATATTTTGCCAATGTCCCTATATTTATCCCCAAGTCATTTGATATTAATTTTTGTGATGGAAAAGCGTCTTTCCCTTTCCCAGCATAGCTGCAAATATATGCATAAATAGCTTTTGATATAATATTCAGATTTTTATCTTTCATTACCTTTTTGGCTATAGTTCCATATCCTTTCTTGTATATGCCTTTTGCCTCATTTGCCCCTGTTGTTTTTTCTTTTTTTTCTGCTGATGAATTCATTTCTCACTCCTATTGATTTTTTTGTATTAATATAATATAATATTTAAACTAAATATATTCTTTATAGACTACTTTTAAATATTATTATTTTATTTTTTAATATACAGATATATATAATAGCATATTATCCTATAATTATACATAGTTAAATTAAAAAAATAAATTTTTGAAGAAAATAAATTTTCATCTAAATAAATTTTTTAACATCAGATAAAATGCTATACTTTTAAATATACTTTTTATTTTTTTTCAATATTAAGAAATTTCACAACAAAAATATATGACATAATATTCCCTTAAAAATATATAAGATTCAAAAAATAAAAAAGCACCAGAATTTCTTCTGATGTTTTCTACAAATCCTCTACTTCATTTTCATTGTGCTTATTGATTATTTCTTCCAGTATCTTCATTTCTTTTTTCAATTCTTCAAATGTTATTGCTCTTTCTGATCTCTTTTTCAATAGTTTTTTTACTATTTCCACTCCGTTCAGCCAATCTATTTCATAGTATCTGCTGTTGTCACTGAATATTTCCTCCATACATTTTTCTAGATTTTTTTCATCTCTCAAATCTACCTTGATTAAATGCTTTCTGTTGTTTGGAAATTTGCAGGTTATATTCCAGTTGTATTTCTCTCCCTCTTCAAATTTTATAAAGTATTCCCAATGGTCAGTTGTGTAATCTATAAATTCCAAAATTATGTAATCCTCCATTCTAAAATACCTCCTATCCTCTTAATAATTATATACTTCACAAAATTATTTTTGTCAATATATGCTGTTAATATTCTATTTTATTCAAAATTTTTCGGTATTTACCTTTTTTATATTTTTTTTATAAAAAAAGAGCTGTCTAAATTAATAATTAAAAATTATCAATCTATAACAACCCCTTTAAAATTCATACAAAAAAATTATTATTCTATTATTGCTATTGCTCTTACCCAACCAGCACTGGCAGCTTTTATTTTAATTGGAAAACAATAAAATTTAAATCCAGTTACTGGCAATTTATCCAGATTAGTTAATTTTTCAAGATGACAATAAGCTTTTTCTATTCCTGCTCTGTGTCCTTCCCAGATAATATCTTTATTTCCTGTTTCATTAAATTCTTTTGCTATGAGAGGAAGTGGTCTATCCCAGCTCCAACCATCAGTTCCAACTACCTGTACTCCTTTTTCAATGAGCCATAGTGTAGCTTCTCTGCTCATACCACAGCCAGCTGTAAGATATTCTTTTGTTCCCCACCTGTCAGCAGCTCCACTTCTTACAAGGACAATATCACCAGCTTTTAATTTATAATTTATTTTTTTAAAATATTCCTCCATATCAGAAGCAGTCACCTTATACCCATCACTCTTGGTACTAAAATCCACTACTACCCCATCACCAATAAACCAGTCAAGAGGCACTTCATCTATAGTCCATGCTTTTTCTCCATTATTCATAGTAGGATAATAATGATATGGTGCATCTATATGAGTGCCACTGTGGGTAGATATATTTATAAATTCAATAGCCCAGCCATTTCCCTCTGGCAGGTCATCAACTGTGGCATTTCCAAAGAATCCTGCCATTTCAGCAGCAGTATCTTTATGATTACAATATTTTATATGTGGTATTTGATTTGGTGGATCACATGGAAGTCCTGATTCTACTGCCACACTTAAATCTATTATTTTTCTCATTTTCTCCTCCTGTATCAGAGGTCATACTCCTTGAGTTTTTTATAGAGCATAGTCCGTGAAACTCCAAGTAGTTCTGCTGCCTTGGTCCTATTATTTTCAGTTTTTTCCAACGCTTCTGCAATGACCTCTTTTTCAAAATCTTTTTTTATAGTTTTTATGTCATAGTTATCTGAACACTTGGTTCTCTTTAATTTTTTTAAATGTTTACTGTCAAAATATTCTTGAAAATCCTTCCATTGAAGTATCATAGAATCTGACATATTCATTGCTCTTTCCACTACATTTTGCAGTTCTCTGATATTTCCAGGCCAGTCATATTCCATAAGTTTTTCATTTACCTCGTCAGTAACTCTGGCAATATGCATTCCCAGCTGAAAATTTAATCTGTTGATGATATCTTTCACTATGAGTGGAATATCTTCTTTTCTCTCTCTCAATGGTGGTATTTTTATTTTTATAACATTGAGCCTGTAAAAAAGGTCACTCCTAAATTTTCCTTCTTTAATCATTTTTTCCAAAGAAGTATTTGTAGCAGCAATTATTCTCACATCTATTGATATGCTCTTTTCACTTCCCACTCTTTCTATTTCTCTTTCCTGTAATACTCTTAATATTTTGGGCTGAAGTACACTGGAAAGCTGATTTATTTCATCAAGAAAAATACTCCCCTTGTCTGCCATCTGAAATTTGCCTGTTTTCCCACCTTTTTTAGCTCCTGTAAAGGCACCATATTCATATCCAAAAAGCTCTGATTCTATAAGCTCTTCCGGAATAGCAGCACAATTTATCTTGATAAAAGGATTTGAAGTACGCTTGCTTAAATCATGTATAGAATGAGCTACCAGTTCTTTCCCACATCCTGTTTCTCCTTCTATAAGCACAGATGAATTTGAACCTGCTGTCTTTATTATTTTAGCTTTCATTTTCTTAACAGCTTCACTTTCTCCCACAATATTATCTATTGAATATTTAGCTCCTCTTATCTCTCTAAGTTCCTGTTTATAGTATTCAATATTGGAAATCATATCATTCAAAGTATCTGTAAAATTTATAGCCTGTTCCATCTGATTAAATAATACATGAACCAGTACTCCTATTATTTTATTATTTTCAAAAAGAGGAATATAAGTACAAAATCCCTGTTTTATTATGCTGTTTTCAAATATAAAGGGCTGACCTACTAAAGTTTTTCCTATCTTTAATACCTCATCTACCAGAGTTGTAGGAAAAATATCTCTTACATACATTCCCTTTATCTGCTCAAGTTCATAACCCATATATGCAGACCAGCTTTTATTTACATATACATATCTTCCTTTTTCATCAGTAATAGCTACCCCGTTCAACTGATCAATGGCAGTTTTAAATATATTTTTTTCCATAGCCCCTCCAGATATTTTATACTTTTTTTAAGTATAACTTATATTGGTGGTAAATTCATACATTTTTTATGAGGTATTATAAATATTTCTGAATTATTTCTTTTCCTGCTTCTGTTATAACAAGCTGTCTTTTATATAAGCCTTTTTCTGCAAGATATCCTCTTCTTACAAGATGAGATACAATGCTTGATACCTGCAATGAAACATATTTTTCTTCTTTAATTATATCCATCACTGCTTTTGGAGAATCTAACACAGCTTTTAGAAAATTAAGATATCTTCCATTTAAATAATCCTTTTCCATTTCTTTTTCTTCAGAACTTAATTCTGGCAGAACAGTATATGCTTTATCAGCCAGTTCAAAAGTATAAAATCTGCTTCCAGTTTTTCCTGCTCTTTTGATATATCCCCCTCTGTCTAATTTCTCTATAGATTCTGTAGATACTTTTGAATCTACTTTCAATCCATCTGTAATATCTGACATATACTGATGTCCAAATCTTATCAATGAAAGTACCTGCATATCAAAATCATTAAGTTCTACTTTTTCTCTATTGGTATCATTAGGTTCAAGCTCCCAGTCAACTCTGCCATAATATTTAGATGATGACGGGAAAAGAAGAGTAAAAATAACTCCAGCTACAGCTGTCACTACAAATCCCAATATAGCCAGATATATAAATCTACCTACTACAAATATCTTAGTTAATTCCAATATTGTGAAAATAACCATTGTAAGCATACCACAGATAACTCCCCAAAATGCTCCTGTAGAATTAAATTTTGGCCAAAGAAAACCTAAACATAGCAATATAGCCGGAGGCACCAGCCAGCAGTTGGAGAAAGCAAACAGATATGCAGGTCCTCCCGGAAAATAGCATAATACCCATGTAAATATCAGTACAAGAAACATAATTATTTTACTTGCCTTCAATGATTTTGCTGCATCAGCTTTTGGATTTATTGTTCTCAAATAAATATCTCTGGTAGCAGTAGAAGTTGCTCCCATTGCTGAAGTAGAAGATGTGGAAATTGAAGCAGCCACACACCCTATTACAATAAAAGCTGATACAAGAGGAAGAAACATTTTAGCTGCCACTCCATAAGCAGCTGTAGGCATAATACTTCCTCCAGCTAAAGTAAATACTTCAGGTACAGCAGCACCTGTATAAGCTCCTATCATTACCAGTGGTATCATAAATATAAACATCAATATTAATCCTGCACACACAAAAGAATTTTTAGCAATCTTCTCATTTCTCGAAGCAGCAAGTTTTCCCCAGTAATAATTATTTCCCCATACAAGAGCCGAACTGAAGCAGAGAACAAAATTTAAAACACTTGGATACTTCAATGACATTCCCGGAAGACTTCCTCCTGCTATTCCATTGTCCATAAAATTTCCTGTCAGCCAGTTAGAGGCTATAAAATCTATTCCCCCATATTTCTTTATCAGCAATATGAGAAGCAGAGGAATAGCAATAGTTCCAATTGTCACTTGAATAAAATCTGTAATAGTTGAAGCCCATAGTCCACTTAATGTTGCAAATATTATTACTATGAGGAAAGCTCCTCCCATTACAAAATAAGTAGGCCAGCCTACATACCCTGAAACTATAGCAGAAAGTGAAACTATATTATTTGCAAGAATCCCACACATTCCAATTATAGTTCCATAGGCAACTACATTTCTGACTCTGCTGTTATATCTCATTTCAAAATATTCAGGAAGTGTCTGAGCTCCACATCTTCTTACAAAATTGGCAAAAAGCAGTCCATACAATACCAATCCAAATATAGAATATATAACTCCCCAGGCCAAAGCTCCCTTCACTCCATAAAGGATAGCAAAACCACATTCAAGAGATACAGTGGTCCCAGCAAAACCAATAGCTGCCACCCCCATAGTATTAATTGGAAAACTGAGTTCTCGTCCTGCCAGTATAAAGTCAGAAGCATCTGATACCCATTTTTTACTATATACCCCTGCTCCTATCATAAGAAAAGCAAAAATTATACAGTAAACCCCAAAAACTAATTGCACACTCATAAAACAACTCCTTTTTTATTTTTTATTCACTCCAAGTATAATTCTTGCCTCCTCTGGTGTCGCCACCTCATAAGAAGCCTCCCTAATAATATTGGCAGCTCTTTGCACCAACTGAGCATTGGATTCTGCCAGTTCCCCTGCCTTATAATATACATTATCCTCCATTCCCACTCTTACATGTCCTCCCATAGCTATAGCAGCCAGCATAATAGGAATATGTCCCTTTCCTATTCCAAGAGCCGACCAAGTAGAGCCTTCCGGAATCAATCCTTTGAGATAAACAAGATTTTCCACTGTTGCAGCAGTTCCTCCAGCTGCTCCCAAAACAAACTGATAATGAAGTGGAGCATTAAGCACACCTTTTTTTAAATAATAAAGGGAATTATATACCATTCCAGCATCAAATATTTCTATTTCCGGCTTTACTCCATATTCCTGCATAAAATTTCCCAATTTTTCCAAAAATTGAGGGTGATTAATAAAGAGGCTTCTATGCATCCAGTTCATAGAGCCACAATCATATGAGGCTAATTCAGGTCTAATCACTTTTAAATGTGCCATTCTTGTTTCATCAGTGGCATTCAAATCCCCAGATGTAGTACAATTGATTACAATATCACATTTTTCCTTGATGAGTTTTACAGTTTCCACAAATTTTTCTGTATTCATGGTACCATTTCCTTCTTCATCTCTGACATGAATATGACATACTGCTGCTCCTGCTTTCCAGCATTCGTATACATCAGCAGCTATTTCAGCCGGTGTAATAGGAATATTAGGATTATCTTTTTTAGTAGTCCATGCCCCTGTAGTAGCTACAGTAATTATCCTTTTATTTTTCATACAATTCCTCCTAAAGTTAAAGTATATGCTTTAACTATAAGCAAATAATATGCCATTTGTGAGAAATATGTATTTAAAGAGAATTTATGAAAAATATAATAAATACTGCCATTGGAAAAATATGTTAACAAAAATTTACACTTTTGTAAAAAAGGTTATATATAAAGTTTTTTGAGAGAAGTGTTAATAAAAGTTTACGTAAACAAAAATTTACACAGGCTCAATTTTTATTTAAAATATAAAAAAAGAAGTCTAAAATCAGACTTCTTTTTTCTATATCCTTAATTCTATAATTATTTTTCAAGCATTTTTATATATTCTTTAACTACTTTTTCAACATAGTCCTGACAATCTTTTGCTGTACTAGGATCATATTTTCCACCATTTGTTTTATTATTTGATAGAACTCTGATTGTAAGAAACGGCACTTTGTATGCTTCACAAATTAAAGCAGCACTAGCAGCTTCCATTTCCTCCACACTTGAACCAAATTCTTCATGTAGCCAGTTTATTCTGTCAATTTCATTATTCCAGAAATTAGCTGATGCTACAGTTCCCTCTACTACCTTTCCTCTTTTATATTGATTTTTCACAGCATTGGCAGCTTTTAAAAGCATAGGGTTTCCTTCATAGTAACGAACTTTTTCTGCATCTGTATTTTCTCCTGCACTTCCTTCAGAAGCCATTACGTCCATAGGAAGCCATTCAAAAGGATTACTTCCCTCTTTTTCATTTTTAGTCAAAGTCTTAAAGTTTCCAGCATTAAATGTTCTTTTTCCTAAAACAATATCTCCAACATTCAGAGATTTGTCATGTCCCCCTGAAGTTCCCTGATTTATTACAGCAGCTGGTTTGAATCTCTCTATTGCTATAGCTGTTGCAGCAGCAGTATTTTCCATTCCCTTGCTTGTCTTAGCAACAATTACAGGGTAATCATTTAATGTTCCTATATAGAAAATATAGTTTCCTGTTCTTTCCTCTCTTACATTTTCAAGTCTTGCAGCCAGATTTTGTGCTTCAATAGGCATAGGTCCTTGAATAATTATAGGTTGTTTCGGCACTGAATGAGATGGGACAGTCACACTTTTAACCTGTGCATAAACTGCTGTAGCAGAAATCATCATTAACAGTAAAATTTTTTTGAATAAACTTTTCATCATTTCCTCCTTAAACATTTTAATATACTCGATTCTAGTATAATATAATATTAATTGACCTTTGGCAAGATATTTTCATATATATTTTGTAATATTTTCAGATTAAGGGTATAATATAAAGTAGTATTTAAAATCATCATAAAAATAACTTTTTAGAAGAAAAGATATATTCAGGAGGTATCATTGTGAAAAAAACTAAAATAATATGTACCATTGGACCAAGTTCTGAAACAAAAGAAACTCTAAAAGAACTCCTTAAATCAGGAATGAATATGATGAGGTTGAACTTCTCTCATGGAAATTATGAAGAACATAAAGAAAAAATTGATAATTTCAGGGCAGCTCAGGCAGAAACTGGTATTAGAGCAGCTCTTATGCTTGATATCAAAGGACCTAAAATAAGAACTACTAAACTTAAAGATGGAAAAAATGTAAATATAGTATCAGGTCAGGAATTCATAATCACTACTGATAAATCTGTAATTGGTGATGAAAAAATGGTCGCTGTCACTTATGAAGATATTATACAGGACGTTAAAGTAGGTGAAAAACTTCTTATAGATGATGGACTTTTACAGTTCAGCATAAAAGAAATCACAGGAAATAAAATAATCTGTATAGCTCTAAATAATGGTGAACTTGGAGAAAATAAAGGTGTTAATCTTCCAAAAGCTAAAGTCAGCCTTCCTGCTATATCTGAAAAAGATAAAAACGACCTTATTTTCGGCTGCCAGCAGGGTGTTGACTATGTAGCTGCTTCATTTATCAGAAAAGCTGATGATGTAAAAGATGTAAGAAAAGTATTAGATGAAAATGGTGGAAAAAATATTCTTATAATATCTAAGATAGAAACTCAAGAAGGAATAGATAACTTTGATGAAATATTAAAAGTTTCTGATGGTATCATGGTTGCAAGAGGAGATCTTGGAGTGGAAATCCCTATTGAAGATGTACCTATTGCACAAAAAATGATGATAGAAAAATGTAATGCTGCTGGTAAAGTGGTTATCACTGCTACTCAAATGCTCGATTCTATGATTAAAAATCCAAGACCAACAAGAGCAGAAGTAAACGACGTAGCTAATGCAATTCTTGATGGAACAGACTGTATCATGCTTTCTGGAGAGTCTGCCAACGGTAAATATCCAGTAGAAGCTGTAAGAGTTATGACTAGAATATCTGAAAAAATCGACCCTCTTGTTTCTAAGAAAAACTATTTTACAGAGGATATGACAATTACTACTGCTGTTACTAAGGGTACTGCTGAAATAAGTGAATCTCTTAATACAAAAGTTATAGTTGTTGCAACTCAATCTGGTAGAGCTGCAAGAGATATGAGAAGATATTTTCCTAAAGCTGAAATTCTAGCAATTACTAATAATGAAAAAACTGCCAACCAGCTCCTTATTGTGAGGGGAATCACTCCTTTCATTGATGGACAGCCTGAAAATCTTGATTCATTCTTCCACCTGGCAGAAAAAGTTTCAGTGGATTTGAAGCTGGCTAAAAAAGATGATGTTATAATTGCAAACTGTGGAGAATCTATATTTAAAGTTGGAACTACCAACTCTATCAAATTAATAAAAATAAGCTGAGAAATTTAAAGATATAGAAAAAATGGCTGCCAGCTGGCAGCTTTTTTTGTTTTCCTCTTCCGTTTTATATACTGATTAGATTATATTACTTTGTTCTCTAAAAAATAATAGGGCAATTTATTGCACACCTATAGAGGTGGGCTACTTCTTCTCCATTAGGTTAAATATATTTTCTCCAATTACTTCTTTAAGTTTTGTGATTTAAAAAGCAGTATATTTTTTATATAAAATATGATATTATATATTATAAAATTAAAAAATAGCTTATTTTTAATTATAGGAGGGATAATATGGCATATCAAAATCTAAAAACATTATATTATAAAAAATATAATATTGAAGAAGAGCTGAACAAAAGACTTGAAAATCCATGTACTTTAAAAACAGAGTTAGTCATATCCCCTGTAATTAAAGGTGAGAAACTTCCAAGTGAAAAATATAATTTATTTTATCTACCTATAAACAATATTCTATTTTTAGAAGAGCAAATCTTTTCTAATAGTAAAAAAGTTACAGATATTTTTAGCCAATTACCCTATATAGCTCAAAATAAATGTATAGAAGAGGTTATGATTAATGAAATAATAAAAACAAATAAAATTGAGGGAGTTATAAGTACTAAAAAAGATATTAGTGAAAGCTTAAATACTAAAAAGACAAGATTTACAGGAATAGTAAATAAGTATAAAGAAATAACAGAAGGAAATTTAGAAAAAATAAATTCAGTTGAAGAAATAAGAAAAATCTATGATGATATCTTTAAAGAAGATATATTAAAAAACCCAGAAAATGAATTAGATGGAAAGCTTTTTAGGAAAAATCCTGTATATATCCAAGATGGCATAAAAAAAATTCATTCAGGTTCATTATCAGAAGAGGCTATTATTTCCCAACTCAATGACTTAATAAAATTTATGAATATCAAAAATGTTAATTCTCTTATTAAAGCCTGTATAACTCATTATTATTTTGAGTATATCCACCCTTTTTATGATGGAAATGGTAGATTTGGCCGTTTTTTATTTTCAGTTTATTTAGCTAGAAAAATAGATATTCTTACAGGACTTTCTCTTTCTTATGCCATTTTTTTAAATAAGGAAAAGTATTTAAAGCTTTTTTTAGAAACCTCTGAATCTAAAAATTGTGGAGAATTAACTTTTTTTATAGAAGGAATGTTAGAAATCATCATTCAAGGCCAAGAAAGTATTATAAGTATGTTAGAGAAAAAACACTTAAAATTAGAATATGCACTCAATTATATTGAAGAGTTAGAATTAAGTGTTGAAGAAGCAGATATTCTTTTTATTTTAACACAAAACTATATTTTCTCAAATTCTCCTTTAAAAGATAGTGAATTATGTACATATATTAATCTAAGCCCATACAAACTCAAAGGATATATAAAAAAATTAAGCGAAGAATCTTATGTAGAAACTATTTCAAGACGACCACTCATTCACTCAATTGGTGATAAACTAAAAAAAGTATTAGAATAAAATTTTTTAACCCCTTCAGAAGATTCTCTGAGGGGACTTTTATTTTTCACTCTCAAAAATCTAATATATTTTACTCCTATTATTCAGATATATTTATCATCATTTAATACCTTTTCTCCTAAAAAAACTCTATCTTATTTTAAATTCAATTTTTTCTCCTTCAAAATTTCTTATAGTTAAACTATTCATTATTTCCACCTCTTTATTCTTGTAGTATTTCTAACTTTTTTCTAATAACCACCTTATTTTAGTGATGCTATAATACTTGTAATCTAGTTATCTCCTAAGAATTGAATTAAGTAAAAAATGAGAATGTTCAAAAGCGATTATTATATTTCTGCCTATGAATCATTCTCATTTTATTTTAATTTTAGAAGAAGTATTTTATTCCTCCACCTATCATATACATCCAATCTCTTTCTACTATTGGTGAATCAGATATATCTGATGAAAATTTCTCTATCCCGAAAAATGAATCAACAGATATATTTTCAGTAAGTTTATAGTCCAGTGTAAGTACAGCTCCATATGAATAAGCTGTTCCACCTTTATATTCATTTTTTAAATTATCTCTGCTGCTTCTCTCAGCCTCTTTTGATGTTACTCCAAAATAATAATCTGTATAGTGTTTTGAAAATCCTCTGAAATGTATTCCTGGTATTATAGTTAGCTTATTATTTGCAAAATACATTTTATATAAGCTTGCCCTTCCTTCAGCACCATGTTCTCCAAATTGAGCATTCAAACCAGTTCTTATTCCATAGATACCAGTTTCTGCATCTAATCTGATTCCTCCCATTACTTGAAAATCACGATCATCTATATTTTTATATCCATTTTTCATATCCTTTCCTTTTATAGGAAATCCTGCTAATGGATCAATATAAATTGATGTACTGAACCTATCATTTTTATAAAAACGATATCCCAATGTTGCAGCTTTCAAATAAAAATTTCCATAATCTACATCTAGCAAAGGAATTGGATATGCCAGTGTCTTATCTCCTTTATAAAGATTGTTTGAAACTCCAGCTCCAATCCCTATACCGTATCTATTTTCTGCAAATACAGTAGTTGATGCTAAAATAGCTGCTAACCCGATTAAAATTTTTTTCATTTGTTCTCTCCTTTTATTTTTTTATAACTACTTCTAGTTTTTTCTCATCATACACATAATCTTTAAAGTCCACTTTGAAAAACAGTGCATATATCACAGGAATTATTCCCAAAGCCAGTACTGTATCAGTTGCAAGTCCAAAAATAAGAACAACTGCTAATGGCTGGAATAAAGGTCCTCCAAAGAAATATAGTGGCATAAGCCCCATAAGTGTAGTGGCAACTGTTAAAAATATCGGTCTTAATCTTGACTGACATCCAAATACTATTGCGTCCTGATCATTTCTCCCCATATCATCTTTTTCAATAGTCATTTTATCTACAAGAATGATGGCATGGTTCAGAACTACCCCTGCCAGTGAAATTATTCCTATGATAGCCATAAATCCAAGCTGAGTATTTGTACACAGCAGCCCTATTGCTATTCCCGGTATAGACAGAGGAATTACCAGCATTATTGACAATCCTTTCTTTATAGAATTAAACTGCCCTATTACCAGCAAAAACATTATTAACAGTGCTATTGGAACAGCCTGAAATAATGCTCCCTCATTTTCTGAAGAAGTTTTCATTATACCTGCTGGATAATATTTTATTTCCGGTCCCCATTCTTTTAACTTTTCAGTCAGCCATGGCATTATTTCATTATTTACCTCTGGTGGTGTATATCCGTCCTGTATTCCAGCATCTACCTCTATTCCATATGACATATCCCTTGTATAGACAAAATCAGGAATATATTCCACTTTTATATCTGCTATCTGATTTAAAGGAACTGACACTCCTGATGGAGTCATAAATTGTATAGTTTCTATATTAGTGATGTCATCTTTATATGACCTGCTTCCTTTCAGCATTACAGGAATAATAGTACTTTTTGGAGGAGCCTCAAAATTTCTATACACAGTGGCATTTGTTCCCTGCAATATAAATTGAAGGGTTTTTCCCACAACGCTGTTTGATAATCCTGCTTTTTTAGCTTTTTCCTGATTTATATTTATCGTTATTCTAGGGACTTCATTTCCCCAGTTATTGCTTACAGCTCTTATACCTTTTACTGTTTTTATTTTTTCCTCAAATTCTTTTGATACTTTTTTCAAAAGTTCTATATTATCTGAAACAAATACATATCCCAAATCTTTCTCTAAAGATACTCCACTTCCCATACCTTTGGTAGTTATATCTATTCCCGGATATTTACTCTGCATATACAGATTTATCTCAGAGCTTAATTTCTTTATTATCCTATAATCTGTGACATTATACATTACATAGGCATATTCTGGAAGCCTTGTTTCAGGCTGATAGCTTGTAGAGTATTTAGGTGCTCCTCCTCCAATAAATATTCCCCAGCTCAATACTCCCTGTTTTTTATACTTCTTGTCTGTTCCTCCAGTAGTTATATAGTTCCACAATGAAGGTGAAAGAGGTTCCTGTTCTCCAGTGCTGTAATTTTTCTTTATAAATTCATTCAAATCATTTACAACTTCTGCTGTACGATTGATATCTGTTCCTTTCGGCATTCTTATATATGTAGACATTACAGGGTCTGTAGAATCTGGCATAAAGTTTTTAGGTACTACTCCTAAAAGTACAAGTCCAAGACAGAAAGCTCCTATTGTAACACTTATAGATAATTTTTTCTTCTTTAAAAGTGTAACAAGGATTTTTCTATAAATGAGATAAGGTTTTGAATCCATATTCTGCCTGCTTCCAGACTTCACTTTCAGAAAATCCAAGCACAACAGAGGAATAAGCGTCTGATTAATAAGCCATGAACCCAGCAATGCAAGAAGTACTACTATTGTAAGAGGCCCTACATATTCCCCCATATTTTCTTTATTCAGTATAATAGGAGAAAAGGCCACTATTGTAGTAAGTGAACTTACAAGGAGTGGAACAGCCAGAGTTTTACCTGATTCCAGACAGGCTTCCATTCTGCTTCTTCCCTCCTGCATTAATACCATTATATTTTCAGACATTACCACTGCATTATCTACCAGCATTCCCAGAGCTATTATCAAACCTGCCAGAGTTATCTGATTTATTCCATATCCAAGATAATAAAGCCCTATTATTGTAAATGCTATAGATGTCGGTGTCAAAGCTGCTACTATTAATCCAGAACGAAGTCCCAGACACAGGAGCATTACAATTACTATTGTCACTATTGCCTGCACCAGATTGGCTATAAAAGATGTCACTTTATCCTGCACCAGATCAGGCTGATAGTAAATCTGTCCAACTTCTATTCCAATAGGAAGCTTGCTCTTAAATTCCTTCAGAACCTTTTTTATTCCCTTGCTCATTACCAGAACATCTTCCTTATCTCCAAGGGACACTCCCAGTGTGATAGCTTTATCCCCATTATATGAAATCATATAGTCTGAAGGGTCTTTATATGTTTTTTCCACAGTTGCTATCTCTTTTAAATATATAGCATTTTTTCCATTTGAATCTGTTATTATAGTATTTTCTATATCTTTTATATTTTTAAAATTCCCTGTTGGAGATATTTTTATTCTGTAATCATCAGATACTACATCTCCTCCATTTTCTATTACATTGACATTTTGAAGGGTATCTATTATATTACTCATTGATATTTTAGATTGTGAAAGTCTTTCATTGTCTACTTTTACATAGATAACTTCACTCTGCACACCACTTATGTCTATTCTTCCTATCTGTGGCACTGAAAATAATAATTTTGCCTTTAAATTTTCAGCAGTCTTATACAATTCTTCATATGAATAGCTGTCACCACTTATTGTCAGCAGAGTACCATATATATCACCGAAATATGTATTTATTATTGGCGTCTGTACTCCCTCTGGAAGTGCAGGAACAACAAATGTATTTATTCTGTTCCTTAGCTCCTGCCATATTGGAACTAAATCTCTGTTTCCACTTTTAATATTCACATAAACATTAGACTGTCCTGGTATGTTTTTTGAGTCCACATAATCTAAAGTTTCTATATTCTGTATCTGATCTGCTATCTTTTTGCTTACCAAATCAGCCATCTGCTTGGAAGTTGCCCCTGGCCAGTTGGTTGTTATGAGAGCCACCTTTACAGTAAATCCCGGATCTTCTGATTTTTCTGATTTAACATAAGACATATATCCCACAAATAGAAGGGTTATAAATATCAGATAAGTTGTTACTTTGTTTTTTAAAGCGACATCTGTAAGTTTCATCTAATTTTTCACTCCTTCCAACAGAGAAACTTCCTGACCGTTCTGAATTTGCGAAACCCCTTTTATAATAATATATTCTCCAGACTGTATTCCATCAAGTATCTCTATTCCATTTTGATTTATCTCCCCAGTTTTTACCAGCCTTTTAACAGCATGTCCTATTTCACCGTCAATATCAGTTATAATGTAGACATATGGTCTGTTCTCTGAATCTTTTAATATTGATTCAAATGGAATTGTTATATTTTTATTTTCCTTTGATTCTAAAAGCACATTAGCAGTCATTCCCACCCTTATATTCTCAGGAGCATCTTCCAGTTTTGCTTTTACAGGATAAGTGTTTCCAAATTCATTTGATACAGTTCCTATATTAGTTATTTTTCCATTAATGAGAGCCTCGGGAATAAAATCTACAGTTACAAGGACCTTTTCTCCCTCTTTCAAAGTAGGAATTGCCGATTCAGAAACATTGAACTCCACTGTTTTATCTCCAGAAGTATTCAATATAAATACTGGTGTTTGAGGGTTTACAGATTGATTGACTTCACTTTTCACCTCTCCGATAGTTCCTTCTGCTGGTGCTTTGAGTTCTGTATATCCAAGTTGAATTTTTGCCAAATCAACACTGTTTTTCAGAGCATTCATCGTTGCTGCTGCTGATCTGTATGAGGCTATTGCATTATCATAACTGGCTTTTGATATACTGTTTTCAAGATACAGAGCCTGTGCCCTTTCATAATTTGATTTTGCTTCTGTGTATCCTGCCTTTCCTTTTTCCAGTTCTGCAAGAGCTTTTTGATAATTTACCTTATATTCTGTTGGATCAAGTACTGCCAGTACTTCTCCTTTTTTTACATGATCTCCAAGCTGCGCCATTCTTTTTTCAATAGTTCCAGATACTCTGAAACTAAGGCTGGACAATGCTTGAGATTTGATTACTCCAACATAATTTTTAGAAATATTTTCATCTGTTTTTTTAGCAATTTTATATACAACAGGTCTTACAGCCATGTCATATTTATATTCCTGTTCTTTTTTTCCACAGGCACTTATTATTGCTGCTAAAATTAGTATCATTAATATTTGTTTTTTCATTATTTATACTCCTTTAAAATACCTGACAGCTGATTTCTCAACTGCTCTTTTTCTTCTTTACTCATTGTTAAAGATGATTTTCCATATAAATTCTCTAATTTCAATATGGAATTTAAAAGACTGTAATTTTTTATTGTATTTTCCAGACTTTGAGATAATGCATTATTTTGAGCATCTAAAAAGTCTGTAATATTTATGCTTCCATTTGAATAAAGATTTTTTACTATCTTCATATTTTTAGCTGCTGCTTCTGCTGCCTGTTTAGAAGCATATGTCTGTATGTAGTTAGTCAAAAACTCATTAAAGGCTTGTGATACAGCCTGTGATAATTGCGACTCTGTTATTTTTTTACTATAATTTAATGAATCTATTTCACTTTGAAGAGATTTTCTCTTATAATGTATCTCCCCTCCTGATATAAGAGGAAGTGTTATTTTTACTCCAGCCTGCCAATATTCATCTTCTCCATTTGGTGGATAATTTCTATTTTTCCCCCATGGTTCTATCATATTATCTTTGTTGTATTGAGCGAAGGCCTCTATTGTAGGAATTATTCTTTCTCTTCCTGCTGCTGAATATTCTCTCTTTTTACCTTTTATCTCATTTTCTATAATATTCAGATTATTTGAATTTTCCAATGCTCCTTTAAGCAGAAATTCTTCAATAGCAGAATTTTTTTCACTGTTTACAAAAAAGCTGCTGAAGTTTCTGTTGAATACAAAGTATCTTGATATGTTTTCTAATTCTTCATAGCTGTACTGCTGGTTTTTCGGCAGATCAAGATAAGTATTCAGCTGTATAGTTGACTGCTTTATCTGGTTTTTTACAGAAACTATATTTGAATATGCTTCTGAAAGACTTGATTCCAGTCTGTATATATCCTGTACTCCCCCTGATCCCACTTTATAATTTATATTTGCTATTTTCAAACTCTCTTTGAGTACATCATAATTGCTTTCCTGTATCTTCAATTGTGCATTTAACTGAAGAATATTCAGATATGTTGAGGATATATAATAAATAATATCAAGCTTCTGCTGCTCCAAATCAGATCTTTTACTTTCCATAGCCAATTTTGAAAGATATACATTGGTATTCAGCTGCTCGCTATAAATCACTTGAGATAGCTGCAAATATGATTTTGCCGAGTTTTGTTGAGCTTTGTTAAATACAACATCATTACTCTTTTTATCCAGAAATGTACCATCTATATTTGCTGATAACTGAGGTAATCTATATGAATTGCTTACATTTACATCATATTTGCTTGTAATCAAATCCTGATTTTTTTTCAGAATTTCAAGGTTATTTTTTAATCCTATTTCTATAGCAGTTTTTAAATCTAATTTTTTTAATTCCACCTTTTTCTTATTTATAACAGAAACTTCCTGTAGCACACTCAAAGGAAGATTATAGCCAATTTGAATTCCAATTTCCTCATTGTAAAATAATTCTCCCTCTGGAGAAGTTATTTCTTCTATCTTATTTATTCCCTGTCCTGTTTTAAAATAAATATAGTTAAGTACAGAAGCTTTGATTCTTTTTCCAAGTTCCTGATCCATGTTGTATCCCATAAAAGCATATTTATCTAAAGATTTTTCATAGTCAACAAGCAGTGTAGGTATATTTTCCCTTTCAGATTCCTCTAAAAATTCTCTAGTTGCTTTTTGAATATTTATTTTAACAGAATTATTTTGATATTTTTCTTCAAGCTTTTTTATATCACTGTCAGATAAATTAGATATGGCTACATTTATCTGTGAAACTCTTGGTATCTGCTTCATTATTTCTATTCCCTTTTGCAAATCCAGTTCTCCATAGATATAGCTCACATTTCTAGGTACAGCTTTTTGACTTTTTTCAAAATTCAGTGGGAAAAAATACAGCTTGTTTCTGCTTAACTCTTTATAATTTTCAGGCTTAGAACTGCTGAATACAAAAATGGAATCTAATTCTTTGCTTTTGCCCATCTCTTTCAGCAGCTGCTCTAAATTATTTTCATTAAGATAACCTATTCTTGTTATTTTAGGAATATATCCTGTCTTTGAGAAATTATTGTCCAGCTCTTTTTGCAACAGTACTTTTGTATTTTTAGAAAAATTTGAATTATTATCAAATATAATACCTATATTCAAATCTTTTGAAAAAACACAAATACTCCATAATATGAGTCCAGACAAAATTAAAATCTTTCGTTTCATAAAAAATTTTTACCTCCATTATTTAAATTTTATTTTTTAACCTCAAATATAGCTATCAATTCCCTGTTTTTCCTTTCATTTTTATTGTGAACAAACAGAGATTTACATTTAGGTCATTAGAAATAAAAAATACTTTCCTTTTTTATTTTTCAAGATTTTTTATTTTTATAATCTTCATTTATTTTATTCGCTATGTATTTTATCATTAATCCCACACTTTTTAAACACATTTTTTTAACTCAGACTAGATTATATTTGTAGATTTTAAAATATAAATCATCATATATTCAAATTAATCTAACTATTCTAAATATTTATTTTTTATTCTTATATAATTATAAATTTTTATTATATTTTTGCTTTTACATGTAATTTAATTATAAAACTATATATAATTCTATTTAATTCTTCCTTCCACTACTATCTTTTCTTACTGACGAGAACTTGCTTTAATAGTTACATTTAATGTTTTTGCTTTTACATATAATTTAATTATAAAACTACATCTAATTCTATTTAATTCTTCCTTCCACTACTATCTTTTCTTACTGACGAGAACTTGCTTTAATAGTTACATTTAATGTTTTTGCTTTTACATATAATCTAATTATAAAACTACATCTAATTCTATTTAATTCTTACTTCCACTACTATCTTTTCCTACTGACGAGGAACTTGCTTTAATAGTTACATTTAATGTTTTTGACTTTTTACCGATTTATGCTATAATTAGGTTAGAAGTCCCTTAAGGGCACTTTAGATAGTTAATAAACGTGATGAGTTTGGCTCTCTCTTTGAGGGAGCCTTTCTCATACTTATAAGTTAGTCACGTTTCTTATAAGTAGTAGATTAACTATCTAAAGGAGGTTTACTATGATTAAATTTGAATTTAATTTTAGCAACAATTTGATTGAGGGTGGTACCTTAGTTGCAATTCTCTTGATTGTAATTGTTGCTTTAATTATAATCATTTTAGTCCTCTAGTCTACCTCAGCCCTTCGGGGCTTCTTTTATTTTGAGAAGAAAAGGTATTAAAAAAACCTCAGAGCTAGTCTGAGGAATGTTTTTGACTTTTTGCCGATTTATGCTATAATTAGGTTAGAAGTCCCTTAGGGGCACTTGTGGTATGTAGAAAAAGCGATGAAATAAGCTCTCAGTAATGGGAGCTTATTTCATACTCAGGAGTTAGTCGCTTTTCTCATGAGTAGAAGACTACATACCATAAGGAGGTTTACTATGATTAAATTTGAATTTAATTTTAGCAACAATCAGATTGAGGGTGGTACCTTAGTTGCAATTCTCTTGATTGTAATTGTTGCTTTAATTATAATCATTTTAGTCCTCTAGTCTACCTCAGCCCTTCGGGGCTTCTTTTATTTTGAGAAGAAAAGATATTAAAAAACCTCAGAGCTAGTCTAAGGCTTGAGATTTTATTCTTCTAAAAAATTTTTATTTTATTTTTATATACATTGAGTTTAGCCTATTTAAAAAATCAGTTTGTTTTTCTTCCTCAAAACTTAGTACTGTCAAATCTATTGTCTGTCCACTAAGCATTTTTAAAGTACTGCATATCTCATCTATTTTCTTAATTAATTCTAAGGAGAAGTTATCTTCTCTTTTAATACTTATACAGATAAATATTTCAAAAAAACCTTCATTATATAACTATAATATTTACTTATCTTTTTTGTAAGAACAACGTCCATCAACTTGTGCAAGTGGTTTTTTTATACAAAAAGAGCTGGATCGTGACTCCAGCCCCTGTATGACAGCTTAGTTTTGTTTTTTAATTACTAAAATAAAAGTTTATATAGTAAAAAAAACAAAATTATGGTGATAATTTTTTTCAAAGAACTCACCCCCTTTCATAAGGGATAGATTTTGAAAGCTGTCACATTCGATTAGTATAACAGATTTTAAGGAAAATATCAAAAAATAAAAAAAGGATACTCTGTCACGAAGAATATCCCTTCTCTGATGAATTCTTTGAAAATTCATTATCACCTAATTAATTATATCATTTAATCTTAATTTTTACAAGTTATCTGCACAATATTCTTAAAAAAGAGTGTTCTATGAACGAAATTAAAAATGCATTCTCAAATTTGCAACAGCCCCTTCTCATTTAAATTTTATGATATTTTTGTTAAATTCTTAACTCATAATTAACTGCTGCAATAACATTAAAGAGAAGTTCACTTATCAACTTTGTATCTATAATAGGTCCACAATAATTATGTTCATTATAAAATGCTATTCTAAAAGTAGTATAATGATTTATGACATTTTGACTACAAATAGCTCTCATAAAATTATAAGTACTGTCATTTATCAAGTTTTCTATTTTATTATTATATGTTTTCCAATATTCCATATATTTTTCATGCCTTTTTATCAAATATTCCAGCCATTCTTCATTATTTTTTTCATATCCATATTCAATTCTTTTTTTAATATTCCTATCCTATTTTCAGCTGGAGTCATTCCTCCTAATCCATATTCTGTTGTTAAATAATCTGCTTGTGTTATAATACAATCTAAACTTGGAAGTGAAGATAACAACTCTTTATAAAAATCCATTATCAATGCCTTATCTTTTAATTTTATTTCTTTTCTATTATAAAATATATCAGTTATTACATTTAAAACATCAATTATAAATCCCACTATAGTAAGCCTCCAAATGAATTTAATGTAATAAAAATTATATTTTTACAATAATATTTACTTATCTTTTTTGTAAGAACAACGTCCATCAGCTTGAAACATAGGTGTCATAATAATTTCAGGGATTTGTACATTATCAGGCAAATTACAAATATACATAACTGTGTCTGCTATATCATCAGGAGTAAGAGCTTCTATTCCTTTATATACTTTATCAGCCTTATCCTTATCTCCTTTGAACCTTATCACACTAAAATTAGTTTCAACTAATCCAGGTTTTATATTAGTTACTTTTACTTTTGTATCTACTAAATCTATTCTAAGTCCATCAGAAAGAGTTTTTACTGCTGCTTTAGAAGCACAATATACTGCTCCTCCTGCATATGCAGCATCTCCTGCTACTGATCCAATATTTACTACAAGAGCTGGTTTATCTCTTTCTACCATTCCAGGTACTACTTCTCTTATCATGTAAAGCATACCTTTTACATTTGTATCTATAACAGCATCTATATCTTCAGCTGAATTAGAATATACTTTTTCCATTCCTAAGGCAAGTCCTGCATTATTAACAAGTATATCTATATTTTTCCATTCTCCCTCAAGAGCAGCTATTTTTTCTGTAACTTCTTTGTAGTTTCTCGCATCAAGTTGCATAGCTAGTACTTTTACTCCAAATTTTTTTTCTATTTCAGCTTTCACTTCATTTAATATTTCAGTTCTTCTTCCAGTAAGAATAAGATTAACTCCCATTCCAGCAAGTTTTTCAGCACAAGATTTCCCTATTCCACTTGTAGCACCAGTAATTAAAGCAAGTTTCCCTTTTAAACGATTTTCGTTGCACATAAAAAATCCCTCCTTATTTTAACTGTTATAAATATAAGCTTCTTTTATTTTTTCAGCAGTATCATACATATTACTTTCTATATCTATTTTCACACTAAAATCTGCCGATATTCTATACAATATCTCTCTTTTAGAATGGAGTTCTTTTATCTTCTCAAACATATCATCTACATTAAGAAGAGGTCTTCCTTTACTATGTTTTACTCTTTCATATATACATTCAATAGTACAATCTAAATACACGATAAACGAAGTTTCTCTTAGAGTTTTTATATTTTCATTGTCTATAATGACTCCTCCACCTGTAGCAATAACTATATTATTATCTAAAGATTCCTCATAAACAATCTCTCTCTCTAATTTTCTGAAATAAGCTTCTCCCTTTTCTTCAAATATTTCAGGAATAGTTTTTTTCTCTCGTGCAGAGATCATTTTATCTATATCAATGAATTTCATATCTAAGTATTTGGCTAGAACTCTGCCTATAGTGCTTTTTCCACTTCCCATAAAACCAATTAGAGCTATATTATCCTTCATTTGTTCCTCCTTTGGTAATTATACCATTTCTCCAGTATAATTTAAAGTTTAAATCTGGAAATATTTTTGAAACTATTTGTCTATTGTTTTTTTTCTGATTTATAAGTATAATTTAGAAAATAATATCAATTTTGGAGGAAAAAATGTTAGATAAAGTTTTAATTATCAACACAGGTGGAACAATAGGTATGGTAAATAGTGAAAAAGGTGATCCTAATAGTCCATTAAGACCAGCTAATGACTGGAATGAGATTGCAAAAGAACACCCTATTCTTGAAAAATTTTCAACAGATTATTATCAATTCTCCCCATTGATTGACTCATCTGATATGTCACCAGAAGTATGGGTCAGTATAGCTGAAATAATTGAAAAAAATTATGAAAATTATAGAGGATTTGTTGTACTTCATGGAACTGATACTATGGCCTTTACAGCTTCTGCCCTTTCATTTATGCTCAAAAATCTTGATAAACCAGTAGTTTTAACAGGTTCACAAGTACCACTGCAATTTCCAAGAAGCGACGCTCTTCAAAATCTTATCACATCTATACAAATAGCAGGTAATGATTTATATGGTGTAAAACTTGTTCCTGAAGTCTGTATTTTCTTTAGAGATACTCTAATGAGAGGAAATAGGTCGAGAAAAATAGATGCTACTAATTATTTTGGTTTCTCTTCCCCTAATTATCCAGCTATTGGGGAAATAGGAGGAGATATTAGAATTATAAAAGATAGAATTCTTGATAGACCTTTAAATAAAAATTTTTATATTGATGGAAATATGAATAACAATGTCATTATTCTTGAACTATTTCCTGGATTAAATCCTCAATATTTAAAAAGTATATTTGAAAGTACTAATGAAATAAAAGGTGTTATCTTAAAAACTTTTGGAAATGGAAATGCTCCTACTAATGAAGAATTTCTAAATGTACTTAAATATATTTCTTCTAAGGGTATTGTGATAGTAGATATTACTCAATGTACAAAAGGGTTTGTTAAGATGGGATTATATGAATCAAGTGCAAAACTTACAGATGCAGGTGTCATAAGTGGTGTTGATTTAACTCCAGAAGCTGCTGTTACAAAATTAATGTATCTTATAGGAAAGGGATATGATGTAGAAGAAATAAAAAAACTTATGCAGATAGATATTTGTGGAGAACAGACTATAAGTCAGTATAATTTTGTTTTTGAAAATAATTCCTCTGCATCTTCAGATAATTTTGAACTTGAAGTGGCTATTCCAAGTACATTGAGAGAAGAAGATTTATTTGAAGCAGTGGTAAGAATAAAAGAAATAACAGATAGAAAATTCCCTGATAGAGAACTGAATATAGCTGTCACTATTGAAGGAAAAAATCATCATGAAGATGAAAAAATGCTAAAAATCAATAATAAGATTAATAAAATTATAGCTGCTGATAAAAAAAATCTTCATACTATTTTCAATCATTCTATAAAAAGTATTATTGATGAAAATGAAGTATTAAAAATAAAAATAAACAGCAACATGAAAATAAGTTGGAAAAAAATTAATTTTTCTGTTTACTCTGAATGCTTAAAATGATATAATAATTTTGTGATAAGATATTTTCATAACATTAAAAAAAAATATATTTATTTTCATTTTCATTAAATAAATATATAATTATTTAATTGGTATATTTTAACTGCGAACTTCATATATTTTTTGAAGCTTTTTTTGGTACTTTCTATCTTGAAAAATATCTATTTACCCTGTATCATTATTATGAGGATAAAATTAGGAGGGGTAAGAATGATAAAATACAGATTAGAAAGTGATTCAATAGGAACTTTAGAAGTACCTGCAGATGCATATTATGGAGTACAATCTCTTAGGGGGCAAAATAATTTCCACATTACTGGTTATAAAGTAAGTGATACATTTATAAAAGCACTAGCATATGTAAAAAAAGCAACATCAAAAGCAAATTTTGAAGCTGGAGTTATTACTCAAGAAGTAGAAGCTGCTATGGTTCAAGCTGCTGATGAAATTATAAATGGAGGATTTAGAGATCAATTCATCACTGATGTTATCCAAGGTGGAGCAGGAACTTCTATGAATATGAATATGAATGAAGTTATTGCCAACAGAGCTAATGAAATATTAGGTGGAGAACTTGGAAAATATGACAAATGTCACCCTAATGACCATGTAAACTATGGACAATCAACTAACGATGTTGTTCCAACTGCTGGAAAATTAACAGTTCAATTTATGATAAAAGACTTATTAGTTTCTTTACAAGAACTTTTTGATACATTACAAGCTAAAGGTGAAGAATTTGATCATGTAATCAAAATGGGAAGAACTCATCTTCAAGATGCTGTACCTATTAGATTAGGACAAGAGTTCAGAGCATTTTCTGGACCAGTGGCAAGAGATATCAAAAGAATTAAAGAAGCAGTAGAGGAGCTTACTTATGTAAATATGGGAGCAACTGCTGTTGGAACTGGTATAAATGCTGATATTAATTATGTAAAAAATGTTGTAAGAATTCTTTCTGAAGTTTCTGGATTTGATTTCAAACAATCTCCAGACTTAGTTGATGGAACTAGAAATCTTGACAGTTTTGTATGGTTATCTTCTGCACTAAAAACTTGTGCTGTAAATCTTTCAAAAACTGCTAATGATTTAAGACTTATGGCTTCTGGACCAAAAGCTGGACTAGCAGAAATTTCTTTACCACAGCAACAACCTGGTTCTTCAATTATGCCTGGTAAAGTAAATCCAGTTATTCCTGAAGTATTAAACCAAGTATGTTTCCAAATCTTTGGAAATGATATCACTATAGTTAAAGCTGCTGAAGCAGGACAATTGGAATTAAATGTATTTGAACCTGTTTTATTCTTTAACTTATTCCAATCAATAGAAATATTAAAAAATGGAATTAAAACTTTCATAGACAATTGCTTAAAAGGAATTACAGCTCAAGAAGAGAATTGTAAAGCATGGGTAGATAGAAGTGTTGGTATTATTACAGCTCTTAACCCACATATTGGATATAAAAATGCAGCTGAAATAGCTAAATTATCTATAAAAACTGGAACTCCAGTTGCACAAATAGTTCTTGAAAGAGGGCTATTAAGTAAAGAAGATTTAGATATAATTCTAAATCCATTTGAAATGACTAAACCAGGAATACCTGGAAAAGAACTTTTAAATAAAAGTAAATAACAGCTCACAAACCGTCAATCATTCATAAAAAAAAACTCCCTGTCCATGCAGGGAGTTTTTTTTATTACTCTTTTATCCCCATAATATATTTCGTATTTAAAATCAAATATACATTTTATTAAGTGCTTAATATCAGTACAAATAATATAATTATAAAATAATTTTACATTATTTATTGACATATCAAAAGAATTATTATATTATAATCTTATAATTAATTCGTTATATAAATCAATTATTTTAAGGAGATATTTTATGAAAAAAAGACCTAATATTTTGTTGATAACTAGTGATCAACAACATTTTAATACTATAGGTGCTTTTAACAAGGAAATCTTTACTCCTAATCTTGATAGATTAGTTAAAGAAGGAACTACTTTTGACAGAGCATACTGTCCAAATCCTACATGCACTCCTACTAGAGCATCTATTATTACAGGAAAATATCCAAGTCAGCATGGAGCATGGACTTTAGGTACTAAGTTATCTGAAACTGAAAATACAATAGGAAATGTATTGAGAGAAAATGGTTACAAAAGTGCATTGATAGGAAAAGCACATTTTCAACCACTAGCATCTACTGAAGAATTTCCATCTTTAGAGGCTTACCCTTATTTACAGGACCTTGAATTCTGGAAGAATTATAAAGAAAAATTTTATGGATTCGACCATGTTGAACTTGCAAGAAATCATACTAATGAATCTCATGTAGGGCAACATTATGCTATATGGTTGGAAGAAAAAGGCTGTAAAAATTGGAGAGATTATTATCTGAGCCCTACTGGAAATATGAGCGAAGAAGAATATCCAAGATTAGAAATTTTAGTAGAAAAAGAAGGAAATATTCTCAATAGCAGGAGAAATTGGGGAAAATGGGAAATTCCTGAAGAATATCACTATAATTCATGGATAGCTGAAAGATGTAATAGTATGCTTGAAGAATACAAAGATAATAATGAAAATTTCTTTCTTTGGGCAAGTTTCTTTGATCCTCACCCTGAGTATTTTGTTCCTGAACCTTGGGCATCTATGTATGATCCAGAAACCCTTACTATAGATGAAGATACTCTAAATGATGATCATAAGTACAATCCTCCTCATTTTAAAAAGACGCAGGAAAAAAATCCTGATTTCAGTGAATATAAAGAAACTGGATTTGGTATCCATGGTATGCATTCTCATCTTCAAAAGAAAGAAGATATTAAAAAAGACCTCGCTTTATACTATGGAATGGTTTCAATGATGGATAAATATATAGGTAAAATTCTAGATAAATTAGAAGAATTAGGTCTTGCTGAAGATACTATTATAGTTTTTACAACAGATCATGGACATTTTGTAGGACAACATGGACTTATTAGAAAAGGTCCTTTCCATTATGAAGATCTTATCAAAATACCTTTTATTGTAAAATATCCTGGTTTTGTTCCTGAAAATAAAGTATCTCATTCTCTTCAATCATTAGTAGATCTTGCTCCTACTTTTTTAAGTATATGTGGAATAAAAATACCATATGATATGACTGGAATAGATCAAACTAAAGCTTGGTATGATGAAAACAAAAAACTTAGGGACCATATTATTTGTGAAAATCATCATGAACCTACTACAATACATTTAAAAACTTATGTTGATGAGAGATATAAATTAACTGTATATTATAATCAGACATATGGAGAACTCTTTGACTTGAAAGAAGATCCTAAAGAATTAAATAATTTATGGGATAATAAAGAATATAAAGAACTGAAAAGTGAACTACTTTTAAAATATATTTGGGCAGAACTTGGAAAAGAACCAATGTGGATGCCAAGAATAAAACAGGCTTAAGAATATATCTTAATAATACATATTTAAAAGGGGTGAAATATGAATCTATTGGCAGTGGTTACATTTATTTTCTTTACTGCACTGGTTGCAGTAATATCTTGGTATCTTACAAAAAATGAAAATCTTGATTCTAACAGTGGGTATTTTTTAGGTGGTAGAAGTTTAAGTGGTGTGGTTATAGCTGGTTCATTATTGCTTACTAACCTTTCAACAGAACAGTTGGTAGGAATGAATGGAAATGCATTTATGGGAGGACTATCTGTAATTGGATATGAGGTAACTTCTGGTATTACTTTGATATTTATGGGATTATATTTTCTTCCAAGATATCTTACAAGTGGATTTACAACTGTTCCTCAATTTCTTGAAGAAAGATATGATAAGGGAACAAGAAATATAGTAGCAATTCTATTTTTAATAAGTCTTGGAATTATCTTTCTGCCAGTAGTATTATATTCTGGTGGAGTTGCTTTAAACTCTCTATTTAATGTATCAGCTATGTTTGGAATATCAGAACAGGCTGCTCTTGTCCTTACTATATGGGGAATAGGTATCATTGGAGGAATATATGCTATATTTGGTGGCTTAAAAGCAGTTGCTGTTTCTGATACTATCAATGGTATTGGACTTATAGCTGGAGGAATACTTATTCCTGTTTTAGGATTAAAAGCTTTAGGAGATGGAAATTTTACACAGGGAATAGAAAAATTAATAATCAATCACCCAGAAAAATTAAATGCTATAGGTGATGCCACTGCACCAGTTCCATTTTCTACACTTTTTACAGGAATTATATTAATCAATACTTTTTACTGGTGTACAAATCAAGCAATAGTACAGAGAGCCTTTGGAGCTAAAAGCTTAGCTGAAGGACAAAAAGGTGTTATATATGCTGGATTTTTGAAAATATTTGCACCTATAATACTTGCTATTCCTGGTATAATTGCTTTTCATCTATACGGAAATGAAATTACTAAAGGTGACTTCGCTTACCCTATACTTGTAAATAAGGTTCTTCCTACTCCTTTAGTGGGATTCTTTGGAGCAGTACTTTTTGGAGCTATTTTAAGTTCTTTTAACTCTGCTTTAAACTCTGCTTCAACATTATTTTGTTTAGACTTGTACAAACCTATGGTCAATCCAAATATAGAAGATAAAAAACTTGTAACAGTTGGAAAGATATTTGGAACTGTTCTTGGAATTCTTGCTATTTTAGTTGCTCCTTATATAGTAAACGCACCAAATGGACTATTTGAATTTATGAAAAAATTCATGGGATTTTTCAATGTTCCAACTCTTGTAATAGTATTTGTAGGTTTTTTCTCAAGAAAAATTCCTGCTATTGCAGCTAAAGTCGCTATCTTTGTATTCATGTTTCTATATGGTATGATGCAGTTTGTATATAAAGTAAATATAAGTTTCCTTCATGTATTAGGTATGCTGTTTGTTCTTTGTGTTATAATTATGGTTATTATTGGATACATAGCTCCTATGAAAACTCCATATGTACAAAGTATAAAAAATGAAATTTCTCTGACACATTGGAGATATGCAAAACCTATGAGTGCTCTTATAGTAACAACAACTATATATGTCTATACGCTTCTTTCTCACAGTGGTTTAGTTGGATTTACAGAAAATATCGGAAATAGATTTATGATAATAACAGCTGTCTATATTGTTTTATCTGCTGTACTATTTGTTCTAGTAGATAAAATGGGAATGGCTAAAACAAAAGAAACAGTAAAACAAACTGTATAATAAAAATAACTAAATTAGAAAAATACAAAATATAAAATCTAAAAATCAAAAAAGCAATATAACTTTAAAATAGTTTCATCATATAAAAATACTGAAGTGAAGATTTGATTCTTTTATTTCAGTATTTTTTATTTAATAGACAAAAATAAATTAGAAAAATATAAAATATAAAATCTAAAAATTAAAAAAGCAATATAACTTTAAAATAGTTTCATCACATAAAATACTGAAGTGAAGATTTGATTCTTTTATTTCAGTATTTTTTTATAAAAACAAATAATAAAAAAGACTGTAAAAATCAGCAAAAATTACTAATCTCTAGCAGTCTATATCTTTATATCATGTAAAATCTCTCTTTTAGCACCGAAAATATTGGTGCACATCTTTCCTCTTTCTCAGAAATAGTACTCACAGATATTATCTTTTTAAAATCAAATATCTGTTTATTATGAATATATCCAAAAAGATAATTAATAAATACATCATTTTTAAAAATATTTCCACATAAAACTATTTTTTTAGGATAAAATAAAGTGAACATATTTAATATGAGCACTGCTAAATAATCTGCTGCCTCCTGAAGTATTTTTAATACTATTATCTCACCTGACTCAGCAGCTTTAAGTACAGTGTCAAAAGAAAGGTTAGATTTATTTCCAAATGTCATTGAATATATAATTGGAGTGCTCTCTTTAGAGTATCTTCTTTCAATTTTCTCTAAAATAGCTCTTTCTGAATAATTATTTTCAAAACAACCTTTTCTTTTACACACAGGACATATATTTTCATCATTATTGATTATTGAATGCCCTATTTCTCCACTTAATGAAGATTCTTTTTTAAAAAGCTCACTTTGAATAACCAGACTTCCTCCTACTCCTGTTCCATATTTTAGAAAAAAGAAATCAGAAAATTCATCATCTAAAAACATTTGATAAATAGCCAAATTTTTTACATTATTATTTACATATATTGGAATTTCCAACTTATCTTCCATTATTTTTTTTAAAGGTACAGACTCATTCCAAAATCCAATAAAATTCATAGTAGACCCAGTATTAAAATCAATAGCTCCCACTATACTTATTCCTATACCCAGAAGTTCTTTTTTATTTAAATTATTTTCAGTTATAAAATTTTTTATTTCATCTATAAGTTCATTTATAAAAATATATGCCTCTGAAGTGTCCCTGTTAAAATATTTTTGTGCTTCCACATCTCCTTTCAAGTTAGTGAGAGTAAGGGAGAAAAAATTATTTTTTATATCTACTCCTATTATTTTTTTATAATCATAATTTATAGATAAAAGTACTTTTTTCCTTCCTGGTTTATCACTGTTAACCTCTCCAAGTTCTTTTATTATTCCTTGCTCCAGCAAATCAGAACAAATTTCTGTAAGTGTACTTGGGGAAAGGTTTATAATTTCTGAAAGATCTTTTTTAGATGTATTATTGTTTTTTCTCAGTGCATTTAATATCTTAGAAATATTTCTTTTTTTTATATCCTTTATTTTCATTGAAACCACCCTTTTATAATGCTAATATATTATAGCATAGAGAAAGGAAATATTGTAAAATAAAAATTAAGTTCAATTTAAAAAAGTTTCAACAATTTTGTATTTTTTTTCGTCTAATATATTGTTGTAAAAATTATTGTAAAAAAGGAATAGCTTTATAACTTATTAATATAAATAATAGCAACACTCAACAAGGAGGCATCAATGGAAAATCTAAAAGAACAAATTGAAATTGAAAAAGAGAATATTCTTTCTCTGAAAAAAGAAATTGAGAAAAAAATAATTGGTCAAGAGGACATGGTAAGAAAAATTCTTATTGGTATTCTTACTGGTAATCATATCCTTTTGGAAGGACTTCCAGGATTGGCAAAATCTTTAACTGTAAATACTTTAGCACAGACATTAGGATTAAAGTTTGCCAGAATACAATTTACACCTGATCTTCTTCCCAGCGACATCATAGGTACTGAAATATATAATGAAAAAACTGGTGAATTTTATACTAAAAAGGGACCTATCTTTGCCAACATAATACTTGGAGATGAAATCAACAGAGCTCCTGCTAAGGTGCAATCAGCACTGCTTGAAGCTATGCAGGAAAAACAGATTACAATAGCCAATGAAACTTTTAAACTGGACAGACCATTTATTGTACTTGCTACACAAAACCCTATTGAACAAGATGGTACTTATCCTTTGCCAGAAGCACAACAGGACAGATTCTTAATGAAAGTAAAAATTGAATATCCTACAAAATCAGAGGAAAAGGATATGCTTAAACTTCTTACTTCTGTATCTGATTTTGATTCTATTCAAATAAATGAAATATTAAATAAAGACAGAATAGAAAAAATCAAACAAATTATAAGAGAAATTCATATAGATGAAAAACTTATGGATTATATTCTTGACATTGTATTTAAAACAAGAGAAACTAATAATTATATCGCCTGTGGAGCATCACCAAGAGCTTCAATAGCACTTGTTGTATCTGCTAAGGCAAATGCTTTCCTAGAAGGAAGAGATTATGTTATTCCTCAGGATATAAAAAGAGTTATCTTTGATGTACTTCGTCATAGAATGATTCTTACATATGAGGCAGAAGCTGAAGGGAAAAAAGTAGAAGATATCATTACTGATATACTTGAAATAGTTGAACTGCCATAGTCTGAATAGGAGGAGTTATGAACAGAGCAGAAATTCTAAAAAAAATAAAAAAAATAGAAATAGCTTCTTCCATACTTGCTGATGAATTGTTTGCAGGAAAATATCGTTCATATTTTAAGGGAAATGGAATGGAATTCTCTGATATACGAAGATATGCTCCTGGAGATGATGTTAAGAAAATAGACTGGAAAGTCAGTGCAAGACAGAGAAAAACTTATGTAAAAGAATTTACTGAGGAAAGAGAGCTTGCCATATTTCTTCTTATTGACATATCTAAATCAAATAGCTTTTATGCTAAAAAAGATTTGTTATGCCAATTGGTAGGAAGTCTTGCATTCAGTGCCAATAAAAACAGTGATAAAGTAGGAGCTATTTTATTTACAGATAAAATAGAAAAGTTCATTCCATTGAAAAAAGGAAGAAATCATTCCCTCGTTATACTGGATAATTTATTAAGCTTTGAACCTCAAGGTAAAAAAACTGATATATCTAAAGCACTTGATTTTCTAAACAAAATAGCAAAAAGAAGAGCTATTGTATTTTTAATATCTGATTTTATAGACAAAGGTTATGAAAAATCTATGGCTGTCACAGCACAAAAACATGATCTTATTCCTATAAGAATAGCAGACAGAAAATATGAAACACTTCCTAAAGGGGCTATATTCAACATGATAGATTCTGAAACAGGAGAAGAGATAGTAATAGAAAATTTTGACAAAGATATTACACTTAATGAAGATATCCCTAAAAATATACTTAATCTTTATACTGATGAGGATTATATTGTTACTCTTTCTAATTTTTTCAAGAGAAGGAGGGCATTATGAAAAAAATACTGATTGTAATTTTTATGACATTATCCCTTATTCTTTCAGCAAAGGATATTAATATTGGGGATACTGTTACTTTACAAATAACAGGAGTATCTAAAGATAAAATAATAAATTCTTTTAAAGATACAGAATTTTCCATTGAGAATATAAAAGATGGAAAAGATGGTGCAGTTATCCTTTCTGTAAAAGGATTTAAAACTGGTAAAAATACAATAAATATAGGTAATAAAGAGATAAACATAGACATAAAATCATTGCTGAGCCCTGAAGATAAAGAAATATTTATAAATCTCTCTGATGAGAGCAATAAAAATTTATTTCTTCATCAATTTCCATATGTGACTCTCATAAGTGTAATAACAGGAATTGGAGCTCTTGTGTTTATTCTTTTGGGATTGAAAATAAAAAAAGATAAAACTGTCCTTCTTAATCCAGAAGAAAAATTTGAAAATGAAATGAATTCATTGTCAGATGACAAATGGTTCTATGAAATGAGTTATGCACTTAGAGAATATATAGATAGGAAATGTGGTTCTCACTTTATTAATGGTATTTATTCTCCAATAAAAAATCTTGATGATGAGGATATTCAATTCATTGAATGGCTTGATAATTACAAATTTTCTAAAAATAGAGATGACTACTTCCAGCAAAGTAAAAATAAAGCTTTTGAAATATATAGAAAAATAAAGGAGGTAAAAGAATAATGTTTAAATTTGCATCTCCATACTTCCTTATTCTAATACCTGTTGTCCTTTTTCTTTTTCTGAAAAAAAGAAAAAATCAGGGTATTGAAGTTCCCGGAATAGAACCTATTAAAAATTTTAAATTAAAAACAAAAAAATATCTTATTGGAAAGTATCTAATACTTTTATCATTAATATTAATGATAATCGCTTTAGCCAGACCTCAACTGCTGTCAGAAAATAGAATTGTAAAAAAAGATGGTATTGATATTGCTATCTCTTTGGACCTTTCTCAATCTATGCTTCAAGAGGATTTCACACCAAATCGTCTGGAAAAAGCTAAAGAAGTTCTTGATGAATTTATAGATAAAAGAGGAAATGACAGATTATCTCTTATTGTATTTGGTGGAGATGCCTATACAAAAGTTCCTCTCACATTTGACCATAATGTAATAAAAGAAATGACAAGAAAACTTACTGTTGATGATATAACAAGCAACACAAGAACAGCCATTGGTATGGGGATTGGAGTTGCTTTGAACAGATTAAAAGATTCTGAAGCTAAATCTAAAGTTATAATACTTTTAACTGATGGAGAAAATAACTCAGGAGAAATGAGTCCATCTGCTGCTGCTGATATTGCTAAGGAGCTTGGTATAAAAATATATACTATTGGTATTGGAGCAAAAGAAATAAAAGTTCCTTCATTTTTTGGATATAAAACAGTTAAAAATACAGAACTTGATGAAAACATGCTGAAAAGTATAGCTGAAACTACTGGTGGAGAATATTTTAGAGCCAGTGACAGCAAAGAGTTTAAAGAAATTTTTAATAAAATAGATGCCTTGGAAAAAACAAAAATAGATGGAAGGACATTCTATGATAAACATGAGCTTTTTGAAAACTTATTAAAACTTTCTTTGATACTTTTAGTTTTAGGAATATTTTTTGAATATGTTTTCTATATCAGAATACCATAATAAGAGGTGAATAACTTGGAATTTGGAAATATAAATTATACTGTATATATAATAGTTCCTGCACTCATTCTCTTCTTTATGATAATTGGTATGAGTAAAAGAAACAGGATACTTGATATACTTAAATTAAAAAAATACAATTCTGTACAAATAATTAAAACTATACTTTTAACTTTAGGTGCAATTATGGTTGTCATAGCTTTGCTATCTCCTCAAAAACTTTTGGATGAAGATACTGTTGAAGTCAAGGGATTAAATATATATGCCCTTATTGATACATCAAGATCAATGATGACTGAAGATGTCTATCCTAATAGACTGGAAGCAGCAAAAAGAACTTTGGAAAATCTTCTTCAGGGTTTAAAAGGGGATAGAATAGGATTTATTCCTTTCTCTGACAGTGCTTATATACAAATGCCCCTTACTGATGATTATTCTATTGGTAAAAATTATATTAATGCTTTAGATACTAATTTAATTTCTGGTGGTGGAACAGAGCTTTATCAAGCCTTAGAACTTGCTGAGAAATCTTTTAAAGAGATTAACAGCGACAATAAAACTATAATTATTCTTTCAGATGGTGGAGATTTTGATGAAAAATCTTTAAAATTTGTAAAAGATAATAAGATGAATGTTTTTTCAATAGGTATAGGTACTGAAGAAGGAACTATAATTCCTGAATATGTCAATGGTAAAAAGATTGGCTTCATAAAAGATCAAAATGGTTCAGCTGTTATAAGCAAGCTTAATTCTGATTTTTTAAAGAAACTTTCTTCAGAAAGTGATGGAAAATACTATGAAGTAAATAATCTTAAAGATGATTCTTCTAATTTCTTTAAGGATACTATTAATTTAGAAAGAAAAAATCAAAGAAATGAAAGTATGAAAGTATATAAAAGATATTTTCAAATACCTTTGAGTATTGGAATACTTTTTATCCTTCTTGGCTATTTCATAAGGGGAGGGGCAAAAGATGAAAAATAAAATAATATGTCTTAGTATTCTTATACTTTCACTTATAGCTTTTGCTACTTCTTTTAACAAAACTCAAGCTTACTACTATAACAGCAAGGGAAACTCTTTCTTCAAAGAAATGAAATTTCAGGAAGCTCGAGATGAATACAATAAGTCTTTAAAAATAAAAGAAAATAATGAAGTTAGGAATAATATTATAAAATCTCTCTATGAAGAAAAAAAATATAAAGAAATAACTGAAACTCCTAGTACAGAATATTTTATCAGAGGAAATTCATATGCTTTTCTTGGAGATGAAGCTGTACAACAGAGTCCTGAAGAAGCAATAAAAAATTATAAAGCTGCTCTTGAAGAATATAAGCTTGCCATGAAAAGTTCTGATGATTTGAATATTAAAAAGAATTATGAAATAGTTCTGAAAAAAATTGAAAATTTAAATAATAAACAAAATCAAGACAAAGAGAATAATAAGCAAGACCAGAACAACGAACAGGATAAACAAAATCAACAGAATCAGCAAAATCAAAATAATGAAAATAATAAACAAGATCAGAACAACGAACAGGATAAACAAAATCAACAGAACCAGCAAAATCAAAATAATGAAAATAATAAGCAAGATCAGAACAATGAACAGAATAAACAAAATCAACAGAATCAGCAAAATCAAAATAATGAAAATAATAAACAAGACCAAAACAACGAACAGGATAAACAAAATCAACAGAACCAACAAAATCAAAATAATGCAAACAATAAACAAGACCAAAACAACGAACAGGATAAACAAAATCAACAGAATCAGCAAAATCAAAATAGTGAAAATAATAAGCAAGATCAGAACAATGAACAAGATAAACAAAATCAACAGAACCAGCAAAATCAAAATAATGAAAATAATAAACAAGATCAAAACAATGAGCAGAATCAACAAAATCAACAGAATCAGCAAAATCAAAATAATGAAAATAATAAACAAGATCAGAACAATGAACAAGATGGTAAACAAAATAATATTCCACAAGGTGGAGTACAGCCTATAGACTCTAAAGATGATGGAAGAGAAGGAGAAGTCAGAGCCATTCTAAAAAGACTGGAAGGTAATGAAAAACAATCCTTTAAAAACAATGAAAGAGTCATAAATATAGATACTGGAAATTCTAATAATAGATGGTAGAGGTGAAAAATGAAAAAACTTTTTAATCTACTGCTGTTTTTATTTATCAGCAGTTTTGCATTTTCTCAAATAATCTTAGATGTCAGCAACAGCAATCCATCTATAAATGAACCTATATCTCTACAGGTAAAATTTTTAGACAGCGACAAAAAAGATTATACAATAGATGGAATAGAAAATTTCAAAATAGCTTCCAAGGGAAGTCAATCAAATTATTCTATAGTAAACGGTAAATCTACAAGTTCAAAATCAGATATATACACTATAATTCCTCTTAAAGAAGGAAATTTTACTTTAAAAGTAAATGGAAAAAATGAAATATCAAATTCTATAAATATAGATGTTTCAAAAGAAGCAAAAATCAATGTTGAAGGTAAAATAACTCTTCAAGATAATTTAAAAGAAAAAAATACTTTTTATTTTGGACAGAAAATACCATTTGAAGAAAAGTTATTAACCACTGTTGCATTGAGAAATCTACAATATATAGATAGACCAAATTTTGGTGATCTTTCTGTAAAAGATATAACCCCTGTAAATAATAGAGGAGGTTATACTGAAAAATATTTTACTGATGAAAATGGAAAAAGGGGACTTGAGATAATTCTTTATCAAGCTCTGCTGCAAGCTAATTCTTCTGGAGAAAAATCAATAAAAGGAGGATATGTTGCTGTAACTGAAAGTGGTCCTAATGACAGCTTTGTGTTTGGAAGTACTTCTGCTCCTGTATACTTAGGTGCCAAGGAAATGAATATAAATATTCTGCCTCTTCCTGCTGGAAAACCTGCTGGTTTTCAAGAAGTTGTTGGAGAATTAAAGGGAGATTATTCTTGGAATAATGATAAAATAAAATTTGGTGAATCTGTAGTTCTTACTTTAAAGCTGTATGGTGATGTCAATTTAGATATGCTTGAAAAAGTAGTGTCTAATAACATTCCTGACTTTAATATCTTTGAAAGCTCTAAAGAGAGTGGAGAAAAAATTGTAAATGGAAAATATTATGCTGAAAAAAACTTTGAAATAGCTTTTATTCCCAAAGCAACTGGTAAAATAAATATTCCAGCCATTAAAATTCCATATTTTGATACAGCAGATAAAAAATACAAAGAATTTGAAGTCCCTGCAAAAATGATAGAAGTAACAGGTTCTTCCAATGGAACAGTCATTCCATCAACATCTAATGTTCCACCTGTAAATAATACTCATACTGTTGTGCCAGCTTCATCAGCACCAGCAGAAAAAATAGATATATCTTCTATCCCAGATTCACAGATAGAAAAAATTAATAGTGCAGATAACAAGCTTATGATAGGAGTCATAATTCTCTCAATACTGGAGGCAGCTATTATTATTTTTCTTATACTAGATAGAAAAATATTAAAAAATTCCTCTATTCCAAAACTAAAACAAATGAAAAAAGCAAAAGATGATAAAGAGTTTTATAATCTTTATTGTGACCTTATGAAAGAAAAATTTGATTTTAGTCCAAAAGCTCATTTGGAAGATAAGTTAGTAAAAAATGGAGCCAGTGAAAAAATAATTGAGCTGAATAGAGATATTGAAAAGAAAATTTATGCTCTTGAACCATTAGATAGAAATGAAATACTGAGAACACTGAAAAAGGAGTTAAAAGAATGAAATATAATTATCTGACAATGGATATAAATATTGCTTACAGCATGTTAAATATGAAATTAAGAGATTTTTATTCATCTATTGAAGAACTATGTGAAGATGAAGGTGTAGATAAAGAAGCTATCATCTCACGTTTTAAAGATAATGGATTTATTTACAATACTTCTACTAATCAATTTACAAATATGTAAAATGAAATTTGAGCATCTTTAATATATTTATCTTCTTAGATGCTATATTTTAATAATCAACTAATAAGGATTGATTCCTGTAATATACAGGAGTTGATCCTTTTAATTTTATCTTAATTCCTCCATTAAAATAATTTATCTTTTTTTTATTTATGGCATTCTTTAATAATATTTACAGCATTCTGTTTAAAACTTTTTATTATTTTTTAATACTTATTATTTTATCGAAAATAAAATATTGAATTAATTAAAAAATCTAATATCATTTTAAAATTAATATTCTCTAAATATATAATATGTAATTGAATTTTTTATATTTTTCTGATATAATCCTACATTGAAATAAAGTTTAGTATTTATATATATTTTCTTTTCTTATCTTTCTTGATATACCAAATTTTATTATGTTTTTAACAAAATAATATATATGAGGAGCTGAAAATGAATAATTTAAACAATCAAACGAACATTGAAAAGGATTCTGAATATTCTCTTTCTGCTGTTCCATCTTCAAAAAAAGCACAGGGATTATGGGCAGCAATGGTAGTATTGGTAGGATTTACATTCTTTACTCCCAGTATGACTGCTGGAGGAAATCTTGGTATTGGTATGAATATGACCAATTTCTTTTCTGCTATGATTATTGGAAATGCATTTCTTGGGGTATACTGTGGAACTTTAGGGTATATTGGACAAAAAACTGGACTTACTCTTGATCTTCTTGGACATCATTCTTTTGGTACAACTGGTTCTTTCCTGCCTTCTGCACTTATAAGCTTTACACAAATAGGTTGGTTTGGAGTAGGAGTTGCAATGTTTGCTATTCCTGTATCTGGTCTTACTGGAATTCCTGTTTGGATTCTTATTGTTATCACTGGTATTATAATGACACTTACTGCATATTATGGGATAAAAGCCTTGGCTGTCTTAGGTTCTATTGCTGTTCCTTTGATTGCTGTACTGGGAATTTTCTCATTAAACTGGGGAATAACAAAAGTTGGTGGATTTATGAATATCTTTCCTGAAAAACCTGAAGTACCTCTAAGCCTTGCCACTGGTATAGCTATTGTTGTTGGTTCTTTTATTTCAGGTGGAACTGCAACACCTAATTTCACTCGTTTTTCTAAAACTGCAAAAATAGCTGTTATAGCCACTGTAGTTGCTTTCTTTGTTGGAAACTCAATTATGATGATATTTGGTGCTGTAGGAGGAGCTGTTACTGGAGTTGCTGATATCTTTGATATACTTATTCTTCAAGGACTTGCAATTCCTGCTGTCATAACTTTGGGACTTAACATCTGGACTACTAATAATAATGCTCTGTACACTGCTGGACTTGGAGTTTCAAATATTACTAAAATACCTATGAAGCCAATGGTGCTTTTAGGTGGAGTAGTGGGAACTGTCACTGCTGTATGGTTATACTATAACTTCGTTGGATTTCTTAATTTGTTAAGTGGTATGATTCCTCCAGTAGGTGCTGTTATTATTCTCCATTATTTTACTCACAAATCTGAATATGGAAATAAAAATTATAAATATAAAGATTTTAACTTTGCCGGTATTTTTGCTGTTATTGTTGGAGCTCTAATCGGTATATTTATTTCATGGGGTATAAAACCTTTAAATTCTCTTGTCAGTGCTGGTATAGTATTTATAATTCTTGACAATATGCTTAATAAAAAAAATAGCTAGGAGGTAATCAATGCTTATTAAAAATATATTTATTGAAAATAGTAAAACTGCTTCTGATATCCGTATAGAAGATGGTATATTTAAAACTATCTCTTCATCTCTTGAAGCTCTACCAGGAGAAGAGGTCATAGACTGCACTGGCAAGTCTGCTTTTCCCCCATTCATAGAAAGCCATGTACATCTTGATACATGTCTTACTGCTGGAGATCCTGTATGGAATATGTCTGGAACTCTTTTTGAAGGAATTGAATGCTGGTCTAAAAGAAAAGAAAAATTAAGTAAAGAAGATGTTAAAGATCGTGCTCGTCGTGCTATAAAGATGCAGGCTTCTAATGGTATACAGCATGTACGTACTCATGTAGATGTTACTGATCCTACACTTATTGCCATGGAAGGAATGCTGGAACTTAAAGATGAACTAAAAGATTTTGTAAATATACAAATAGTTGCATTTCCTCAAGAGGGTATATTAAGTTATCCCAATGGAAAGCAGCTTTTAGAAAATGCTGTAAAAATGGGAGCTGACTGTGTAGGTGCTATTCCTCACTTTGAATTTACTCGTGAATATGCAGTGGAAAGTGTTAATTTCTGTATGGAGCTTGCTGAAAAGTATGGACGTTTGGTAGATGTCCACTGTGATGAGATAGATGATGAACAGTCAAAAGGACTGGAAGTATTAGCCTGTCGTGCTCTTGAAAGTGGTATGAAAGATATGGTGACTGCCAGCCATACTACTGCTATGCATAGTTACAATAATGCTTATTGCAGTAAATTATTTCGTCTTTTAGGAATGAGTGATATCAATTTTGTATGTAATCCTCTTGTTAATACACATCTGCAAGGAAGATTTGATACTTACCCTAAACGTCGTGGAGTTACACGTGTGAAAGAACTTCTTGCCAATGGAAATAATGTTTCTATGGGACATGATGATATATTTGATCCTTGGTATCCTCTTGGAGATGGAAATATGATGACTGTGGTACATATGGGACTTCATGTATGTCAAATGATGGGATATGAAGAAATTCTTAACAGTTACAAACTTATTACTCATAATGCAGCACGTACTCTTCATCTTGGAAACTCTTATGGTATCAAGGAAGGAAATCCTGCCAGCTTTATAGTATTAAATAATGATAATTTCTATAATGCATTAAATAAACAAAGTGAAGTATTATACAGCTTCAACCGTGGAAGACTTATAGCTTCTGCTGTTCCTGCAGTTAAAAAAATATTATTCTAAAATAAAATGAGGGTAATTTCTTATTAGAAATATAGTTTTAGAATTTTTAATTGGATGACTTAGAAATAGACATATGATTTTAAAATTTTCCAGTAGAAATATTTGTTATTAATTTTGTTCCTAAAACTAAAAACAGTAAACTCACGTTGTTCAAACATACTGTTTTTTACGTTTTATTCACTTCATTAATTACACAAATATTTCTAATTTCCAAATTCTTAAAATCTAATCTAGCTTTTTAGTCATCCTTTATCTAAAATTTAATCTAATTGTAGTTCCCTCATTTTTTATTTTACAATATATATAAATTCCTGACATGGATAATCAAATACAGTTATGAGCCTTCCTTCTGAAAAACCAGCTTTTTTATATAATTTTCTGGCATTTTCTCCTTTTTCATCTCCAGCTCTATAAGTAATCACAGTCACTTTGGTTCCTAGTGGAAATAATGAAATAACTTTTTTCACAAGTTTTAATCCTATCCCTTTACTTCTATGCTCTGGATGTACTGCTAAAAAACTAATTTCTTTTTCTTCATATGAAAAAGCCAAAGCTCCCACTACTTTTTCTCCATCTTTTATTACCAAAGTTTCTTTCTTCTCTATTTTCTCAATTAATATATTTTTATAACATTCTAAATCCAATCCTGGAAAATTTCCACTTACAATTTTTACAAGCTCTATCCAGCTTTTAAAATCATTCTTTTCTCCAAATACAGCTTCCATAATTTTCTCCATTTACTTTAGCTTATTTTTTCATAATTTCTTCTACTTCATAATAGTACTTAGGCATCTTATCTCCCAATCTTCTTGCACCATCAGCAGTAATTACAAAATCTCCTTCATACCTCATTCCACCAAATCCAAAATATTCCTCTATTTTATCGTAGTTCAAATATTCCATAAATTTCCCTGCTGCTTTCCATCTTTTTACAAGTTCTGGAATGAAATATATTCCTGGTTCTATAGTAAATACATATCCTTCTTTTAATACTCTTGCAAGTCTTAAAGATTTTAATCCAAACTGCATATCCCTTGGAAAACTTTCATATCCTACAAGATCTTCTCCCAGATTTTCCATATCATGTACATCTAATCCCAGCATATGTCCCAACCCATGTGGGAAAAATACAGCATGAGCTCCAGCTTTTACAGCTTCATCTGCATTACCTTTCATCAATCCTCTTTTTATCATTCCTTCAGTCAATACTTTTGAAACAGCTAAATGTACATCTTTGTAATTTATTCCCGGTCTTACCATTTCCTCTGCTTTTTCAAACATTTCTATCAATAGAGAATACATATCTTTCTGCTTATCACTATATTTTCCATTTACAGGAAAAGCAGTTGTCATATCTCCACAATAACCTTCTTTGCTCTTTGCTCCACAATCAAGAACAATCATATCTCCATCTTCTATTGTATTATCATATCCATGATTATGCAGAATATGTCCATTTTTAGTAAATATAGTAAAAAATGAAGTTTCTCCATAATATTTTTTTGTTACAGCTTCTATAGCTGCTACCACTTCATATTCTTTCATTCCAGCTTTTACAGTTTTCATAGCAGTAATATGCATTTCTTTTGTTATATTAACAGCTTTTTCTATTTCATCAATTTCTATTTGTGATTTTACATTTCTTTGCTCTATTATGGCTTTTATCAAATCTAAAGATGTGTATTCATCATACTTAAATGGATCCAACTCTAAAGCCTTGCTTAGCTTCATTATATTATCTGCTCTATATTGAGGAATTAAAAGAATTTCTCTTTTATCTTTTTTTAATTGAGCTGTAAATTTTTCAAACTCTGACATCTCAATAAAATTTTCTATTCCTACTTCTTCTGCATAAGTCTTAAGAAGTTTTTGTTCTCCCATCCACACTATATCATCTAATGTAAAATCAGTTCCAAATATATATTCCTTGTTATTGTCTATATCTATTACCCCTATCAAACTTGGAATATCCATTCCAAAATAATAAAGAAATGTTGAATCCTGATTAAAAGAATAACAGTTATCTTTATAATTTCTAGGTGACTCATTATTTCCTGGAAGAATCACTACCCCTTTTCCCAGATTTTTTTTAAGTACCTCTCTTCTTTGAATATAAATTTCTCTTCCCAGCATTTTTCCCCCTTAATTTCTTTTATTTATAAATTAATATCTTATTTTATAATACACCATTCCAACGTATTCTTTCAAGAGTAATCCCAATTTTTTAAAATTAACATACTTGGGAATATAATCAAAGAAATTTTCAGTTTCACTTTTTGCCATAAAATCACAAGGAGCAGGATAAAATATTAATCCCTCCTCTCCTTTATCAAAAGTTTTTACACTTCTAGGCATATGAAATGCTGATGTAATCAATACTGCCTTTTTTTCCTTTGCTTCTTCCATCATCTTTTTTATATATACAGCATTTTCTTTTGTATTTCTGCTTTTTTCCTCTATTACAATATCTTCAGCTGGAACTCCTAACCCTATCAGTTCTCTCTTGTACACAGAACTTTCACTTTCTTTATTTTGAAGTGGTGTTCCACCAGATATATATATTTTTTTAGGATATTTATTATAAAACTGTGCTGTTTTCATTATTCTTGTATTGGCTCCCTCTGCTGGTACATTTCCCCCAGCACTATTTGGAATTATTCCTCCTCCTAGAAGAATATAAACATCTGCATCTCGTAATTTTACTGTTGATATTAATGGATATTCACTCTCCAATTTAAAAAGAAATCTATCTATAAAAAAATCACTTGTTCCTAAATAAGTTCCGATTCCAATTAAAATTAAAATAATTCCAAATTTTATCTTCCTATTAAGTATATTTTTTAATCCTATATAAAGAAAAATTAAAATAAATGGTAATGGTGACAATAATGTCGATGAGATTATTTTTTCAAGAATAAACATACACTTCTCCTCTATATCAAAGTTCTTTATTATATATTACTATAATTTGTTGAAAAATAAAAGGATTTTTAAAATTTTGTCTAATAACTGTAAAGTGTAGGGGAAAATCAATTAATATATACTTTACAAGGAGAGAAAAATGAAAAAATATCTATTAATTTTCATATTTCTTGGTATGTACTTAAATAGTTCTGCTGAAGAAAATGAAAGTATAACTAATTCAGACACAATCTACAACGGTATAACAGGAACTGCCCATACAGATATATTGAATACTGGTACTATAAAAAATGACGGCTCCCATGGAATAACTGGTTCTTCATTTTCTTTAATACAAAATTTTGGTACTATAAGTAATAATGGTGATTATGGAATTGATGTATCTGGTGATTCAGTGATAGTTAATGGAAAGGGTGGTGAAATTTCCAATAATGGAAGTTTTGGAATAAGACTTATTGATGGTGAAAAGGTATCTAATCTTGGAAAAATCAACAATAAAGGAGAATATGGAATCACTGCCTATTCTACTAAAGAAGCTATAAATGAAAAAAGTGGAATAATCTCCAATGATGGAAATACAGGTTTCTATATACATAACAGTACTGGTACGAATGATGGAACTATTTCCAATAGTGGAAATTATGGATTCACAATTGATTCTGACAGTAAGGGAGTAAATAATGGTATCATCGCTAATAAAGGAAAATTTGGTGTAGCTGTATACAATAGTACATTTATAAATTCTGCTGCTGGTGAAATAAAAAATGGCTCAAGTTATGGACTTGCAATACAAAATGGAGGGTATGGAGAAAATTATGGTATAATTGCCAATAAAGGAAATGTTGGTGTTTCTGTAAGTAATTCTTCTTCTTTTGTCAATCATGGGACAATAGAACAGGAAGGAGAAATTGCTATCCTCATGGGAAATGGAAATAATACTTTGGAACTTGGTACTGCCTCTAAAATAAAGGGAATAGTAGAAGGAAATAAAGGTACTGATACTCTTATTTTATCTGAAACTCCATCTACAGAAAAGCCTCTTACTAATGGTACAATTGATTTTACTATTCAAAACTTTTCCAATATAGCAATAAAATCAGGAACATGGAATCTAAATAAAGATATGGTTCTTGTAGTTCCTGATAAGTTTAGAAACAATCCATCTTCTGTTTCTATGCCTCCTATACCAAAAGAAAAGTTACATGGAACTTTTATTATTAATTCTGGTATAAAATTAACATTAAATATACAAGTAAGTGATCTTCTTACTCCTACATTAAGTACTGGCAGACTTATCAATAATGGTACAATTAATGAAAGACCTGTCGACTCATTATATGTAACAAATGATACTGTAATTAAAATACCCACTATCTACATCAAAGATAATAATAACAGCAGTATAGGAAAAATAGATGTGACAAATGTTGCTGAAGGCTGGCTTGGAAATTATGAATATGATAAAGAGAATGGAATATTATACCTTATTCTAAATAAAAAATCTGACAATCCTGCTCCTGATAATAATATAGTTGGTGGCTTTTATGACTCTGTTTATAATTACCCAAAATCTAATATTCATGAAATTAATAATATGGAAGCTAGAGAAAGAAATTATTCTTTAAATAGAGAATTTAATTTCAATCCTAATTTGAATGTTCAATCTGCTGAGCTTATTACATCTTATGGTAAATATTATGGAAATTCTTATCACCCTGCTTATTCATATAGATCATATGGTTTCAATGGACAGTCCATTTTTCCTTGGAATAATTTTACTTTTGGTTTAAATTATGGTTATATAGGAAGCAAAGCTGATTTTAAAGATAAAGGCAGCAGTACAGAAAATATTGATTCATTTACATTGATTGGAAGTATTTCCTATCTTCAAAACAACTGGCTGAATATTTTTCAAACAGGATTAGGATACTCTCGTCATGATTTAAAGAGAAGAATATTGGACAGAGAAGATAATTATAATAAAAGAGAAATAGATGGAAAATTTAATTCCTTTCTTACTTCTTTTGGTTGGGAAACTGGATATATCCTATCTGGAAATAATAAAAAAAATTATGTATATCCTTATGCTGGATTAGATTATATCTGGAATAAAGATCAGGGATACAATGAAAAACAGGATACAATTGCTGATGAGGATAATTATGCATTAAATGTTAAAAAAAATACTTCTCCATCTCTTATTTCTAAAGCTGGGGTAAAATACAAATATAATATTTCTGAATATTGGAATATTAATGGTGATTTTACATGGTATCATTCAAGTAAAAAACCTAGAAATACTCATGCTGATTTTATTTTTAAACCTGATGTACATTATACAATACCTGCATTAAAAGTATCAAAAGATACAGAAGTTATAAATATAAATGCTTCATATACTACAAAAACTCTTTTAGAATATAACATTGGACTTCATGGTTTAATTAATAGAAATCATTTTGAATCCTCTCTTTCTTTAGGAATAAAATATACATTTTAATTAAAAATAGCTGTTACATACTTAAAATACAGCACCTAAAAAATGAGTTCACTATATTCCAAATAGTTTAAAAAAATACTGAAAAGAAAAAGGAGTTGTTCAAATAAATGATTAAAAATCATTAATTTGCAACAACCCCTTATTTATATTTATAAAATATATTCCATTTTTATGTCAGCTTCTTCATTTTTATACTGAAATAATTACTGCCAATGACATTATACTTTTCTGCTTTCAATTATTTTCTTAGCCAATACTTCTGGTACTTCTTCATATCTTGCAAATTCAAATCTATAATGTCCTCTTCCTTGAGTCATAGCTCTAAGATCAAGAGCATATTTTAATATTTCAGCTTGAGGAACTTCTACATTCAATACCTGCTCTCCATATTGATTAGGCTCCATTCCCAGTATTCTTCCTCTACGTTTATTCATATCTCCCATTACATCTCCCATGTAACTTTCAGGAACTACAATTTCAAGCTTCATTATAGGTTCCAAAAGAACTGGATTTGCCAATTCCATACCTTTTCTAAATGCAAGTATAGCTGCCTGTTTAAAAGATATTTCATTAGAATCTACTGGGTGGTATGACCCATCAAATATAGTTGCTTTAAAATTAATAACAGGGTATCCTGCAAGTATTCCTTTTTCTTTTGCTTCAAGAAGTCCTTTTTCTACTGCTGGCATATATGTTTTAGGAACTACTCCTCCTTTTACTTCATCTACAAATTCAAATTCATTTTTACATGGTTCAAATTTGATATGAACATCTCCATATTGACCTGCTCCACCAGATTGTTTTTTATGTTTTCCTTGAACAGATGTTGTTCCTTTTATTGTTTCACGATAAGATACAACTGGGTCAGTAAGTACAGCATGCACTCCAAATTTATTTTTTATTTTACAAAGAATTACATATAAATGTTTTTCTCCCTGTCCACCAATCAGCAGCTGCTTAGTTTCAGAATTTCTGTACATAACAAATGTAGGATCTTCCTCCATCATTCTTTGAAGGCAAGTACTCAATTTTTCATCATCAGCTTTTTGAGCAGGTTCCACACTTGAATATAGACAAGCTTCTGGAAGTTCTATACTGTCATAAACTATAGGTTTATCTTTATCACAAAGTGTGTCCCCAGTCTGAGTAAACTGAAGTTTAGTTGTAGCTCCAATATCTCCTGCTACAAGCTCTTGTGCTTCTTCCTGTTTATTTCCTCTTAAATATATAATCTGAGCTATTCTTTCTTTCTTATTTTTATTAGAATTCAATACCTCTGTATCTTTCTTTAATGTTCCTGAATTAATTTTAAACAATGATATTTTTCCAATAAATGGGTCAACAAGAGTTTTAAAAACTATTGCTGAGAAAGGTTCATCTTTAGATATCTTTCTAACTTCTGGCTCTCCAGTAACAGGATTAGTTCCAACTCTCTCTCCATTAAACATTTCAGTTGGTGTAGGCATATAATCAGATATCATTTTAAATAGAGTATGAACTCCTATTCCCTGTATAGCTGATCCCACTATTACAGGAACTACATCTCCTGAAACCACTCCTTTATGCAGTCCTGCTTTTATCTCTTCCAAAGTAAATTCTTCTCCATTAAAATATTTATCCATTAATACTTCATCAGTTTCTGCTACAGCTTCAAGAAGTAGACTTCTTACCTCTGATATATCTAAATCCTCAGGTATAGGTCCATCTACACATTCTACACCATTGAATATTCTTCCTATTAATTCTACTACATTTACAAATCCTTTAAACTCTTCTTTATCACCAATTGGTACACAGAAAGGAGCAATTTTCTTTCCAAATTTTTCTTTCATTTCACGTAGCAGTTTCTCATAATTAATATATCCCTTATCCATTTTATTAATAAAAATTATTCTTGGAAGCTTTTTTTCTTCTAATATTCTCCATGCTTTTTCAGTTCCTACTTCTACTCCTGATGTAGCATCCATTACTATAACTGCACTTCCTGAAACTCTTACTGCTGAGTATACTTCACCAGAAAAATCAAAATATCCTGGAGTATCTAGAAAATTATATTTACAATTACCATATTCTACAGGAACTATTGAAGTATTTATTGAAAACAGTCTACGAGTTTCTTCTTTGTCAAAGTCAGATACTGTTGTTCCTTCTTCTACAGATCCCATTTTATTTGTAAATTTAGAAATATACAGTAAAGCTTCTGTAAGAGTAGTTTTTCCACTTCCTCTATGTCCTAAAAGAGATATATTTCTTATGTTGCTTGTTTCAAAGTTTCTCATAATTATGCCCCCTTATTGTTTTGGAAAGTTCTTTCTGATATTTTACTTCTAATTCATTGTACTATTGTATATAGCTAATAAATCTCGATTAGTCAATAGGTAAATTTAAATTTATTTTAAAAACTCTCTTACATATATTTCAAACATTTCTGAAAATTTATATTTTTTAGAAATATAAGTTAAAATTTTTCTATATATTGAGTTTATATTTTTTTTTAATAGTTATTGCTTAAAATTGACTTTTGTTCATAAGTTCATGTATAATATATTAAAATAAGTGTTATACTTATACTATTCTTTCAGGAGGGAAAAATGGAAAAGTTTCAGACAAAATTAGATGGTTTTACTATAAGGTTTGCAACTGAGGAAGAGTGTCCTCTTATTTTAAAATTTATAAAAGAACTTGCTGATTATGAAAATCTTTTAAATGAAGTGGTAGCAACTGAGGAGATATTAAGAGAATCTATATTTGTAAATAAAAAAGCTCAAGTAGTTTTTGGTGAATTAAATGGTGAACCTGTAAGTTTTGCACTTTTCTTTAATAATTTTTCAACTTTTTTAGGAAGAGCAGGAGTATACCTTGAAGACCTCTATGTTAAGCCTGAATACAGAAACAAGGGAATAGGAAAAATTATGCTTTCTTTTTTAGGAAAAATAGCAAAAGATAATAATTATGGTAGAGTAGAATGGTGGTGCCTTGACTGGAATAAATCATCTATTGAATTCTATAAAAAAATGGGAGCTATTCCTATGGACGAATGGACAGTATTTAGAGTTACAGGAGAAAACTTAGATAAACTGGCAGGAGAATTTTAATGGAAATAAAAACAGCAGAAGAATTAATGAGAGCAAGATATAATGCCTATGTTACAGGAGATATAGAATTTATTAAAAATACTCATGATCCTGATAATATGAGTGGCATAGATTGGGCTGAATCTGAAAAATGGTCTAGAGAATCAGAATGGCTGGGACTTGAAATTGTAAATACTGAAAAAGGGACTGAAAATGATAATGATGGAATAGTTGAATTTAAAGCTGCATATAAAGAAAATGGAAAAACTGTGATTCATCATGAAAAAAGTTACTTTGTAAAAAAGAATGGTAAATGGTATTACCAAAAATGGCTTCCTTTACAGGGAACTATTATAAATGAAAATAAAATAGGACGAAATGACCCATGCCCTTGTGGAAGTGGAAAAAAATATAAAAAATGCTGTGGAAAATAAAGCTATATGATAACATCTGGGGAAGATTTGTAAAACATATAACTTTAGTAGGAGGAAAACAAAATGAAAAAAACATTATTAGGTATGTTTTGTCTTTTATCTGCAGTTGCTTTTGCTGGTGATTTTGATAGAGAGGAGCATATATTAGCTGGTGAAATTTATAAAAATTTTCCTGTTCTTGAGGCTGGTAAAAAAATAATTATAAAAGAAATTGATGTAGATATTGAAGATGACAAAGCTGTAGAAGTAGATGTTGAATTTGCTGTAGGTTCAGAAGTAAACACTGGAAGTTATGATGTCTATGCACAAAAAATCAGTGCAGAAATAAATAGAAGTATAAAATCTACAATAGGAAATGATTTTAAACTTATAAAACTTGAACTGGATACTTCAGGCATCAAAAATGATAAAAAAATATATAGATACTAATCTTTTTTTGAATTATATAAAAACCAAAAGGGGCAAGATATGAAAAAAATTGTATCACTTATTTTTTTGTTGCTTTCAGTTGTAAGTTTTTCTGAAAGATTAGTAATAAACCCTAAACTCTACATAGATTCTGGTATTATTTTTATCAATGGAGAAGCTGATGCCTATACTGGAACTCTTGTAACTAAAGATGAAGAAGGGCGTTTATTAAGTTCAGTTGATTATAAAAATGGCAGATTAAATGGAAAAGCTGTCTTTTATTACCCATCTGGCTGTATAGAATATTTAGCTGAATTTGTAGATGAAAAACCATTATCTATAACTTTGTATTACACGAATGGTAATATATATCAAAAAAGATATATAGATCAAAATAATAATGAAATTCTAGAAGAATACTATCTTAATGGAGAAAAAGCTAAAGAATATATATCAAAAAATGAAGCTATCCTTTGGAATAACATATATTATTCCAGTGGCAATATAAAAAAAGATGAATTTAGCGATCCAGAGTTTGAAGTCTTAGAATAAAATTAAAGAGCTGGCTTGAATATGCCAGCTTTTTTATTTTTCTTCTATTAGTTACTATTCAACCTATTTATACCAGATATACCAGGCAACTGGAACGAAATTTAAAAACTTCTAAGTTACTATTCAACTTAAATTCATACATCTCCTTTTTTGTTCCATCATTTATTTAAAAACTTCTAATTTTTAAATTTATTATTGAATAATTTTTTTCAATATTTTTTCTTTACTCTCTAATTTAAATTTTGTAATATTATTTCTAAAAAAGTTGAAATAATCTCAATATTCCCTTTATTCAGTATAATTCCATTGATACTTTTTTAAGTCTACATGAGTTTTATTTTTTAAAACAACCCCTTCTTTCTGCAGCAAAAATCCTTGTGTACTCCACCCAGGAACAAGTCGTCCAGCATGATTAACTACCCTATGGCAAGGATATTCTCCATAATACTCTGCCATACTGAGAACTTTTCCTACAAGTCTTGCATTTTTATCTTTCCCTATTAGCTTCGCTATTTGTCCATAAGTAGCAACACGACCTTCTGGAATTTCATCTACCACAGAAAGTATTTCGTAAATTAAATCTTCATGCAAAATTTATTTCACCTCTTTAATTATCCATATCTAATATTTTTATAAAAGAATTCCCTATCTAACCTACTTTATTTCTCCCACATTTCTTTTTAATATTATTATAACATAATCTATATTTAAAATCTTGCCATATTCAAACATAATATTCAACTGATTATAACACAGAAAATTTTAGTTAAATATTATATACCAATTTTATATTGACCTTATCTTTCTCTGAAGCTCTCACGATTAAAATCGCAAGTGTTCTAGTAGATTTCATAAAAGCAATAGTATAATACTATTATCACATTAATTTTGCTTTTCAAAATATTTTTATTTTAAATTTTTTTATATTGACATAAATCTAATTTAATATTATCATCTATATAGATATAAAAAAAGGAGTTAATCATGGTTAAGAAAAAATTATTATTTATTTTAGGTTTTGTTTCTCTAGCATTGGGAATAGTAGGTATCATAGTTCCACTTCTGCCCACTACTCCATTTTTATTGCTTAGTGCTTATTGTTTCAATCATTCTTCTGAAAAATTTCACAATTATATTTTGAACAACAAAATTTTTGGGCAATATATTAGAGATTACAATGAAAAAAAGGGAATAACATTAAAAAATAAAATAACTGCCATTTCCCTTCTAATTTTAAGTATAGGATTTTCAATGTATAAGCTGAATCATCTTCACATAAGAATAATGCTTGTTGTGGTATTTATAGGAGTAAGTTTTCATATTCTAAAACTTAAAACATTGAGATAAAAAAGAACAGTTTACTAAACAAAAATATATCTTTAAAACTTTTTTACTAAAAACATTTATCATTTACTTTATTTTTAAAATTAAAAACAGTGAGCTTACTAAATTCTAAGTTCACTGTTTTTACATTCTACTCACTTTTGCTAATTGTGTTAACTTTCTGATTTCTAAAATTTATTTCAATTTTTTGAGTTCTAATAAATTTCAATTGTTGTAAATACCAATATACAGCAATAGAACTCTGAAATACTTATTATCTCTATTTTTCTACTTTTAAAAGTTCATCATAAAATTCCAATATTAATTCAAAAATTCTTGGAGATCCTCTTAATATTTTATTAGAATCTACAATAAAAATATTATTTTTCTGCCCTGCTTTTATCTCTTTTATAGCAGGATTACTATTTTTAATGTCGTCAACTGATTTTATACTCATAGCTCCTGCCAAAAAATCTGGATTTTCTTTCAAAAGAAATTCTTGTGATATTATTGGTCTTTCCCCAGTAAGACTATTAGTTATATTTTCCACTCCAAGAAGTTCAAGAACTTCTCCTGGCAAAGTCTTACTATTAAATCCCATCATTGGGGATACAGAATAGAGTACTGTTCCCTTCAATCCAAGAGGCTTGTTCTTTATTTTTTCTTTTAACTCATCTAGTTTAGCTGCACTATCTTCATAAAGCTTTTTGCTTTCTTCTTTTTTTCCAAGTATTTCTCCGTAAGCATTTATATTATCTAATATCTCCTGTATATTTCCAGCCTCATTTATGAGATAAGGTATTTTCAAACTTTTTAAAGTTTCTCCTGTCTTAGTTGACATTCCATTTAATATTACCAAATCAGGAGTATAAGATAATATTTTTTCAAGACTTGGTTTTGATATATTTCCTACACTTTCTAAATCTTTCGTTTTTTCTTCAGGATATATTTTACTCATTGCAGTTTTTCCAATTGCAACTATTTTCTCTTCTCCATTTAATAGATATATAGTTTCTACCACTGCTGGATCCAGTACAATCAATTTATTATATTCTTTAATCTCTATACTATTTCCATAGTTGTCTTTTATGAAATTGTTTTCTATTTTCAAAGCAAGCATTTCTTTAGTTGATATAAGCATTAATGCTGCAATCATCAATTTTTTTATCATTTATTCCCTCCTTTTGATTTGGGAATTATATAGGGAATATCATTTTCAGTATAGAAAATACTGCATTCCAATTCATATATTTCCTTTAAATTAGCAGCTGTAAATGTTTCCTTGGGGCTTCCTTTGCAGTATACTTTTCCATCTTTCATCATAACTATTTCATCACAAAACATAGCTGCAAGATTAAGATCATGCAGAACTGCAACTGCTGTTATTCCTTTTTCAGTTATTGTTTTCTTCACTTTTTCCATAAGATCTATAGCATGATTCAAATCAAGAGCAGAAGTAGGCTCATCTAAAAGTATTATTTCTGTTTCCTGAGTCAATGCTCTTGCTAAAAGAACTCTCTGAAATTCTCCTCCTGAAAGAGTAACTGCTTTTCTTTTTATAAAACTCTCAAGCTCCAGCTGACATATACATCTATATGCTGTTTCTTTATCTCTTTGACTATAGCCGTCCCAGCTGTTTTGCAAATGTGGAAGCCTCCCCATTAAAACAAAATCCTCTACATCCATAGCAGACATAAGCTGGGATTTTTGTGGAACTAGTGAAATACATTTTGCTTTTTCTTTCTGTGTATAATCTCTGCTATCTTTATCCAATATTTTTATATTCCCTGAATCATTTTTTAAATATCCAAGTATATTTTTCAGCAATGTAGATTTCCCACAACCATTAGGTCCAAGTATTCCAGTCAACCTTTTTGATTTTATATCTAAATCTATTTCTTTCAATATCTGCCTGTTCCCATAAGAGAAATCTAATTTTTCTACTTTTATTATATCCATTAAAAATCTCTCCTTTTATTTCTTAAAGCTAAATATAAAAAGAATGGTGCACCAAAAAATGCTGTTATTACTCCTATCGGTACTTCTACTGGTGCCAATACTATTCTTCCAAATGTATCACATATAAGAAGAAAAAATCCCCCTGCCAATATAGTACTTGGAAGCATTTTTGTATTAGAAGGTCCTACAATCATTCTTATAGTATGTGGAATTATAAGTCCTACAAAGCCTATCATTCCTGAAAAAGCCACTGAAAAAGCTACTATCAGTGCAGATACTGTTAAAACTTTAACTTTTAGGCGATTTACATCTACTCCCAGTGAATGTGCTTCTTCATCTCCTGATAGTAAAGCATCTAATTGATTCCTTTTTGAATAAAAATAACCAACAGAAAATATCAATGGTATTAATATAAAAACAACTCTTTTCCAAGTTGCATTTCCTAAATATCCCATCATCCACATAGTTATTTTAAAAGAATCTTCTCCTATCATATACATGGCAAAAGAAGTAAATGCTCCCAGAAATGAAGAAACTGCTATCCCAACTATAAGAAGAGTAGCCACATTTACTTTATTCCCTTTTTTAGCCATTTTAAAAATCATTAGAGTACTTATCAAACATGTAATAAAAGCAATAATCCCATACATAAAGTCTGGCATACCAAATACAAAAGCTATAACTGCTCCAAAAGTTGCACTTGCAGCTATTCCTATAATATATGGATCTGCTAGTGGATTTTGAAATACTGTCTGTACTACTGCTCCACTTGATGAAAGCATCATTCCTATAAGAACTGCCATGACTATTCTAGGAAGTCTTAGATTAAATATTATTATTCTCATATATTCTGGGGCTTTCTCTGGTGCAAATATATATTCCAGAGGAATAGGAACACTCCCTAAGGGTATAGAGAGTATTCCTACTATAAAAATTCCTATTGTTAATGCTATAGGTAAAAATTTTTCCATTTTATTTCCTCATTCTTATTTTTTATTTTATAAGCTGTATCTGAACCCTACATAATAATTTCTTTCAGCTGCAGGATCATATGTAAATACTCCTGTTGATTCTGTATAATCTACATCTTCATAATATTTTTTATCAAACACATTGTTTATTCCAGCATGTAAGCTTAACCCAAAATCAAAGTTATAGTTTGCTCTGATATTTGTTACTACATGAGAGTTCTTTTTTCCTCCTAGATTTTTATTATTTAAATAAACATCATCTATGTATACAACTTCTCCACCTACACTAAATCTATTTGTAAAAGCATAATTTGCTCCTATATTAAATTTATTTCTAGGTACATTGGCTACTCTATTTCCAGATACATCTACACCTTTTACTTCTCCATCTTTAATTTTTGCATTAATATATGCATAAGATTGAGATAAAGTAAGTTTATCTATATATTGTTCTGCCTTAAGTTCAAATCCTACTCTCTCTGTCTTTCCCAGATTATAGTTATCAATAGTCATACTGGCACTTCCCATTGTTCCAGAAGTTTCACTAGTTATTTCATCTTTAGTGATTGTATAAAATACTGATGCATTTAAACTTGTAAATCCTATATAATCTGATACTCCAATTTCAAAATTATCATATTTTTCTGATTTAAGATTATTTAAATAATATCCTGCTGCATTTTTATTTGTCAGCAATGCTGGTGGAGGTGATGTAAATCCTCTCTCATACCTAATATATGTTTTTCCTGTATCTGAATATAGATAATTAGCTGATACTTCATATGCGAAATTATCTTCATCTGTAGTTGTATCTATTCCAGGGCCAGTTGAACTTGTTCTTTTTACTTTATAGTCTGCTCTCTCATATCTTACCCCTTGAGCAAATTCAAAATTTCCCCATACATAGTTATTCATTACAAATCCACTTATTGTTTCTTTAGTCAAATCATTGACTGTAAGTATATTATTCATCATTGGAGGCATATTCATCAAACTTTTTCTTTTAGCATCATTGTCAATATATTCCAATCCGAATATCACTGAACTTCCTTCTCCATAGGCATATCTCAATTTCGATTTTATACCTTTCTTTTTATCTCTAAATAAAGCCTCTTGTGTCATCCAGAGTTTCATTGGTCCCATTGCCCCTTGATAACTTCTACCATGTATTTTCATCTCTGTTTCCTGAGAAAATAATACTAAATTCAAATCAAGATTTTCTGTGAATTTATTATTATAAGTTAAAACATATTCATCTTTATCTGTTTTTGTTTTACTATGCTCTCCATCTATAAGTCCTGATTGTTTTCTATCATCTTCTACCTGAGCTCTTGTCAACATTTCAGGATATGTTTCATCTGCTTTATATTTTGAATATTTGAAACCTATATTTTGTGTATCTGATATTCTATATCTAATATCTCCCTGAAAATAATCAGAATCAGATTTATCATAATCTCGATACCCTTCCCTATCATTCTTTGTATATGTAAGATTTACATCGAAGTTTCCAAAACTCTCTCCTACAGCTACATTAGTTTTATTACTTCCATATCGTCCATGATCAAGTCCAACTGTTGCTGTTCTTCCAGTTCCTCTTTTAGTTATAATATTTACAACTCCTCCAGAAGTTCCACTTCCATAAAGAACACTTCCTCCTCCAGGAAGAACTTCAATTCTTTCAATATTATCCACAGCTATTGTATTTATAGGTGTAGCTGTCATTGAAGTATCTAAAGAGTTCATCTGCACTCCATCTACAAGTATCTGTACATTTTGTTTTGCCTTATCTCCTTGTCCTCTCAAGTCAATTATCGAATCTTTTCCTTGTTTTACAATATTGATGCTTGGAATATCATTCAATATTTGATCAACTGTCTGATAATTCCTCTCCTTGATTTCTTTAGATGTTACTACACTTGGGTTACTTGCTGTTTTTCTCATCTCAGTTTCAAATCCTGTTGTAGAATAAATGACACTTTTTCCTAAATCTACATTTTGTTCTCCATATGCTGTTGCTGCCAATACTGCCCAAAGCAGAGCTGTCTTTTTACTCATTTCGCAATCTCCTTTCAGATGTTTTATATATTTTTAACTTTTAAAAAGTTTTTCCAGAACATAAATGATTACATCACTAGAAAGATTATTTCCCCAGAATACCCCATCTGTTGTCAGAACATAACTTTCTTCATTTTCTTTTACCAAACCTTTTTCTTCGTATTCTTTCATTCTTTCTCTAAAGAACTTTAATTCCTCTTCTTTTAAGATGTCTTTCAATGCCTCTTTTGATATTACTGGAAACTGCATTATTCCAGATAGTTTTGAAAATCTTTCATGATAATCAGTCTGTTGTGAATAAAAAGACATCTCTTTACTCATTCTATAAACTCCAATTCCATGAACTGATCCTCCTGCCCCAACTCCTATTGGAAAGGTATCTCCTCCAGTATTTCTTACTTTAATATATTTATAATCATCTCCACCATTTCTTGCTATCTTTGTTAGCTCAAGAATATGGTATTGATTCCCTCTTAACATTTCATCTACAAAATGCTGATATAACAGATAATCTTTTTTCATATCTTCTTCCATTTTCACTTTTTCAGCTTCTATATCTTTAGATAATTTTGAACCTTCATGAACCATCAATGAATAAAAACTTGCACTGCTTATTTCCAATTTTTTTACTATTCTTGCATCTTCCAATACTTCATTTATTGTTTGATTCGGAAAATTATATATAATATCTACACATACATCTCCCTTGAAAAATTCTTTCAGTTTTTTTAATTTTTCTATTGTTTCCTCTTTTCCATAGGTTCTATTATAAAATTTTCTTCCTGCTTCAGAAAAAGTCTGTATACCTACACTTAATCTATTTACTCCATATTTCATCATAACTTCTAATTTTTCTTCAGTGAGGTTATGCAGAGTTGTTTCAAATGTAAATTCATAATTTTCTGCTAAAACAACATTTCTCTTTATACTTTCAAGTATTATTTCAAGTTGTTGAGGTTTATATACAGTTGGTGTCCCTCCACCAAAAAAAATTACATCAAAAATCCCTTTTTTAAAATATTCTGTTCTTCCATATTTATCAAATTCATCAGCTAAATATTGTGCATATGAATCTAAACTTCCATCTATCTGCTTTCTGTTAAGATTACAAAAAGAGCATATTTTATCACAATATGGTGTATGTACATAAATTGCCTTTCTTCTGTCATCTGGAATCTCTCTCAATACAGCTTCAAAAACTTCTTTATCAGCCTTCTTTCCAGAAATATATTTGTTAATCAAACTATTGCTATCATGATGAGATTTTAATCTTTTATCAAATAGCATTAAATTTTTTGTCATTCTTTCCTCCTAAGTTTCACATTTTAAAACTATATTTTACTATTAAAATAATATTTTATTTTAATATAAAAATTTTTATGCCTGAGCTTATATTAATATTTATTTTTTTTATTGTCAAGAACAAAAAATTATAAAAGCTAAATTAAAGTGTTTAAAATATTTTGTAAATAAAATATATTTTAACAATATATATCTTTAAAATTAAAATTTAAAAAAATAAATAAAATTTGATTATAAAAAATATTTTTTCTTCATAAAAAAAACATCATAACCACTTTATTAGTTATGACAACAGAAAATAAATATATTTATAAAATAAAAAATCAGACAAAATATCTAGCAAGCTAAATTTTCATCTGATTCTATATTATTTACTTATTTATTTTTAATAATTCTAAATAAAATTCCTCTACTGCTTCAAATATTCTTGGAGAACCTCTTAATATTTTACTTGAATCTACAATAAAAAAGTTTCCTTTCTTTCCTGCTGTTGTTTCTTTCACTGCAGGATTACTGTTTGCTATATCTTTAGCAGATTTTATACTCATAGCTCCAGCTAAAAAATCTGGATTTTTCTTCAATAAAAACTCTTGTGATATTATAGGTTTATCTCCTATAAGGTTATCAGCTATGTTCTCTACTCCCAGTATATCCAATATTTCCCCAGGAAGAGATTTCTCATTAAATCCCATCATTGGAGATACTGTGTATAATACAGCTCCTTTTAAATTCAATGGACTTTCTTTTACTTTTTTCTTTAAATTATTTAATTTTTCCTCACTGTTGATATATAGTTTTTCAGCTTCTGCCTTTTTACCAGTTATATCCCCATATATTTTTATATTTAAAAGTATATCTGAAATATTTCCAGCTGTATTTATTATGAATGGTATTTTTAATTCTTTTAAACTTTCTCCTGTAGATGCTGCCATTGCATTGAGAATAACTAAATCAGGAGTATATGAAAGTATTTTTTCTATACTTGGTTTTGTTATCGTTCCTACATTTGCTAAATTCTTTGTTTTTTCTACAGGATATATCTCACTCATAGCAGTCTTTCCTATAGCTGTTATTTTACTTTCTCCTCCTAACATATAAAAAGTTTCCACTACAGCTGGATCAAGTACTACTATTTTCCTATATTCCCTTTGTTCTATACTATTCCCATAATTATCTATTATTTTTTTATCTTTTATTTCCATAGAATAAATATTTATTCCCAACATTAAAATAAATAACAATACAATACTTTTTCTTACTCTTTTCATCTTTTCTCCTTTTTAAGTTTTGGAATTATATAAGGTATCCCTTCTTCTGTATAAAATATTTCACTTTCTAAATCATAGATATTTTTTAAATTCTCTTTAGTCATAGTTTCCTTAGGAGTCCCTTTGCAATATACTTTTCCATTTTTCAGCATTATTATTTCATCGCAAAACATAGAAGCAAGATTAAGATCATGAAGGACAGCAACTGCTGTTTTTCCTTTTTTGTGTATTATTTCTTTTACTTTTTCCATTAGTTCCAAAGCATGATTTAAATCAAGAGCAGAAGTTGGTTCATCTAATAAAATTATATCTGTATCCTGTGCTATGGCTCTTGCCAAAAGTACTCTCTGAAATTCTCCACCAGACAATGTTACTGCTGTTCTATTACAAAACTTTTCAAGCCCAAGTTCTTTAAGAGAATCTTCTGCTATTTCTCTATCTTTTTTTGTATACCCACTCCAATTGTTTTCCAAATGAGGTAGTCTTCCCATAAGGACAAAATCTTCTACATTCATAGCTGACATAAGCTGTGATTTTTGTGGAACTAAAGATATACATTTTGATTTTTCCTTTTGTGTATATTTTCTACTGTTTTTATTTAATATTTCTATATTTCCAGAGTTGTTATGTAAATATCCAAGTATATTCTTTAGAAGTGTAGTTTTCCCACAACCATTGGGTCCAAGAATACCTGTAAGTTTTTTATCTGCTATAGTTAAATCTATATCATTTAATATTTTTCTTTTTCCATAGGAAAAATTAAGTTTTTCTATTTTTATTACTTCCATTAGAAATCTCTCCTTTTGTTTCTAAGTGCCAGATATAAAAAGAATGGTGCACCAAAAAACGCTGTGATAACTCCTATTGGAACTTCTGTAGGAGCCAGTACTAATCTTCCAAATGTATCACATATAAGCAGAAAAAATCCTCCTGCCAGTATAGTGCTTGGAAGAAGTTTTGAATTAGATGGTCCTAAAAGCATTCTCATTGTATGAGGTACTATTAGTCCTACAAAACCTATCATTCCTGAAAAAGCTACAGAAAATGCAACTACTAAAGCTGCTACAGTCAAAGTTCTTACTTTTAATTTGTTGACATCTATTCCCAGCGAATGTGCTTCCTCATCTCCAGAAAGTAAAGCATCTAATTGATTTCTTTTTAAATAAAAATAACTTACAGAAAAAACAAGAGGTATTGCTAAAAATATTACTCTATTCCATGTAGCATTTCCTAAATACCCCATCATCCACATAGTTATTTTAAAAGAATCCTCTCCTATCAAATACATGGCAAAAGATGTAAATGCTCCTAGAAATGAAGACACTGCTATTCCTACTATAAGAAGAGTAGCTACATTGACTTTATTACCTTTTTTTGCCATTTTAAAAATGAGAAGTGTACTTGACAGGCAAGTAAAAAATGCAATAACTCCATACATATAGTCAGGCATATTAAAAACAAAAGCTATAACTGCTCCAAATGTAGCACTTGCTGCTATTCCTATAATATATGGATCAGCTAACGGATTTTGAAATACGGTCTGTACTACTACTCCACTAGAAGAAAGCATCATTCCCACAAGAATTGACATCACTATTCTAGGCAGTCTTAAATTAAAGATTATAATTTTTATATATTCAGGGGCTTTCTCTGGATTAAATATATATTCCAGAGGAATAGGAACACTCCCTAAAGGTATAGAGAGTATTCCTGCTGCCAAAGTTCCTATTATTAATAACAACGGTAAAACTTTTTCCATTTTTATTCCTCACAATTTTATTTTATAAACTATATCTGAATCCTACATAATAATTTCTTTCAGCTGCTGGGTCGTATGTATATCCTTTAGATACGCTATAATCTACATCTTCATAATATTTTTCATTAAATAAATTGTTAATTCCAGCATATAAACTTAAACCAAAGTTAAAGTTATAGTTTGCTCTGATGTTGGCCACAGTATGAGAGTTAGTTTTTCCTCCCAAGTTTTGGTTATTTAAATATACATCATCTACATATACTACTTCTGCACCTAAATTGAAGTTATCAGTAAATCTGTAGTTAGCTCCAATATTAAATTTATTTCTTGGTACATTGGCTACTCTGTTTCCTGATACATCAACATCCTTCACTTCTCCATCTTTAATTTTTGCATTAATATATGCATAAGATTGAGATAAAGTAAGTTTTCCAAGATATTGTTCAGCTTTTAATTCAAATCCGATTCTTTCTGTTTTTCCTAAGTTGTAATTAGTTATCCATGCTGGCGGCATTCCAGAAGCCATATCCTGCGTAATCTCATCTTTAGTAATTGTATAGAATACAGAAGCATTGAAACTTGTAAATCCTATATAGTCTGATACTCCAATTTCAAAATTATCATATTTTTCTGATTTTAAATTATTTAAATAATATTCTCCTGTAGTTTTATCTTTATTTGTTAATAAAGCTGGTGGTGGAGAAGTAAATCCTCTTTCATATCTAATATATGTTTTCCCTGTATCTGAATAAAGATAGTTAACAGATAGTTCATAAGCAAAATTATCTTCATCTGAGCTTGTTGATATATGGTCATCTATATTTTTTTTCGTAAAAGTGCTTGTATCATAGACATAACCTTTACTATCTCTTCCCACTTTATAATTTGCCCTTTCATATCTGATTCCTTGAGCAAATTCAAAATTTCCCCATACATAATTATTCATTACATATCCACTAATAGTTTCTTTTTCTAAATCATTAGTTGTTGTTATATCTGCTAATGACATTCCAGCCATCATTGGAGGTGTTATTACTGGCATATAACTGTAACTATATCTTGAAGCTTTATTTTTAATATAATCTGCTCCAAATATTAAACTGCTTCCTTCTCCATATGAATATCTAAATTTAGGTTTTACTCCCCATTTTTTATCTTCAAATTCTCCATCACTTTCCCTATTTACTTTCATAGTAGAACCCATTTTTGTTTCAGTTAAACTATCTGGATCCATGTTTGTTTTTTGATAAAATGTTATTAAATTAAAATCAAGATTTGTTGTTAACTTATTATTATAAGTAAATACATATTCATCTTTATCTGTTTTTGTTTTACTGTAATCTACTGCTGCCATTCCAGTTTGTTTTCTATCTTCATTTACCTGTTCTTTAGTCAACATAGACGGATAAGTTTCATCTGCTTTATATTTTGAATATTTAAATCCAATATTTTGTGTATCAGATATTCTATATCTGATATCCCCTTGAAAATAATCAGAATCAGATTTATCATAATCTCTATATCCCTTTGCATTATTTTTAGTATAAGCAAGATTTACATCAAAATTTCCAAAACTTTCTCCTACAGCTACATTAGTTTTATTACTTCCATATTGCCCATGGTCAAATCCTACTGTTGCCTTTCTTCCAGTTCCCTTTTTAGTAATGATGTTTACTACTCCTCCTGAAGTTCCACTTCCATAAAGAACTGAACCTCCACCTGGAAGCACCTCTATTCTTTCAATACTGTCTGGTGATATTGTATTGATAGGAGTAGCTGTCATTGAAGTATCAAGAGAATTCATTTGCACTCCATCTACAAGTATTTGTACATTTTGTTTAGCCTTATCTCCCTGTCCTCTCAAATCAATTATTGAATCTTTCCCTTGCTTTACAATGTTAACACTAGGAATATCAGCTAATATTTCATCTACTGTCTTGTAATTTTTTTCTTCAATTTCTTTAGCTGTAACTATACTTGGATTGCTTGCTGTTTTTCTCATTTCAGTTTCAAACCCTGTCGTTGAATAAACAACACTTTTTCCTAAATCTACTTCATGTTGTCCATATGCTGCTGCTGCCAGAGCTACCCAGATTAAACCTATTGATTTCTTGCTCATTTATTTCTCCCTCCGAAATTCTTAATATATATTAATTATTCTTATAAAAACTTATTTATTAAAAAGCTTTTCCATAACATAAATTATAATGTCACTTGAAATATTATTTCCCCAGAATATCCCACTTTGCGTTAAAACAAAAGAGTCCTCTTTTTCATTCAACAATCCTTTCTTTTCATAATCTTTCATTTTTTCAGCAAAATACTTATATTCTTCTTCTGATAAAATATTTCTTACATCTCCCTTATTTATTATTGGAAACTGCATAAATCCAGAGAGTCTTGAAAACTTTTCATGGTAATCAGTCTGTTTAGAATAAAACGACATCTCTTTACTCATTCTATAAACTCCAATTCCATGAACTGATCCTCCAGAACCTACTCCTATTGGAAAAGTATCTCCTCCAGTATTTCTAACTTTAATATATTTATAATTATCTCCATTGTTCTTAGCTATTTTAGTCAATTCAAGAACATGATATTTATCTTCCCTTAGCATTTCATTTACAAAGTGTTGATATAGAAGATAATCTTTTTTCATATCTTCTTCTAGCTTTACTTTTTCTGCTTCTATATCCTTTGATAATTTTGAACCTTCATGTACCATAAGAGAGTAAAAACTTGCACTGCTTAATTCTAATTCCTTTACAATTCTTGCATCTTCAATTACTTCTTCTAAAGTTTCATCAGGAAAATTATAGATAATGTCCACACACACATCTCCCTTAAAAAAAGCTTTTAACTTTTTAAGTCTTTCAATTACCTCTTCTTTCCCATAAGTTCTGTTATAAAATTTTCTTCCTCTATCAGAAAATGTCTGTATTCCTACACTCAATCTATTTACTCCATATTTCATCATAACTTCTAACTTTTCCTCAGTTAAGTTATGCAGTGTAGTTTCAAATGTAAATTCATAATCTTTTGTTAAAGTTACATTTCTTTTTATACTTTCAAGTATTATTTCAAGTTGATGGGGTTTATATACAGTAGGTGTCCCTCCACCGAAAAATATTACTTCAAATTCACTTTTTTTAAAATAATTTGTCTGCCCATATTTATCAAATTCATCTGCTATATATTGAGCATATGAATCAAGACTTCCATCTATCTGCTTCCTGTTAAGATTGCAAAAAGAACATATCTTATCACAATATGGTGTATGTACATATATCGCTTTCTTTCTCCCATCAGGATTTTCTTGAAGCAATAAGTCAAAACTTTCCTTATCAGCCCTTTCACTTTTAATATATTTGTTAATCAAACTATTACTGTCATGATGAGATTTTAGCCTCTTATCAAACAGTAGTAAATTTTTTTCCATGTGTTCCTCCTTGAAAATTTTGCTATACTTTAAAGTATACAAACATTTGTTTTCTTCAAACCATATTTTATTTCAGTGTTTTTATATTAATATTAATTTGTTTTATTGTCAAGCAAAAATTTATTCAATACAAAATTATAGTTTTTGAAATTATTTGACTTTAAAAGTATTTTTTGGTATAACTTATGTGATGATAAAATTTTAGGAGGTTTTTTAATGAAAACACTTGTTACTTATTCTACAAAAACTGGTAATACAAAAAAGGTTGCTGAATCTATTGCTAAAGCTATAGAAAATTCTGAAATAAAAGATATTGCAGAAGTAAACAATCTGGATTACGATTTGATTATTGTAGGAACTTGGATAGATAAAGGTACAGCAGATGCAAAAGCATTAAACTTTATAAAAACTATCAAAAATAAAAACACAGCATTTTTCTTTACACTTGGAGCTTATCCTGATTCACAACATGCTTTAGACTGTATTGAAAATATAACAAAACTTTTTACAGAGAATGAAAATAAAGTATTAGGACACTTCCTGTGTCAAGGTGCTATTGATCCTAAACTTATAGAAATGATGAAAACTAAATTCGGACCTGACCATCCTCATGGACCAAATCCAGAGAGAATAAAAAGATGGAAAGATGCAAGTTTTCACCCTGATGAAACAGATTTAAATAATGCTTATGTATATTTTAAAGAGCTTATAGAAAAACTTTAATTAAATTTTTAGGAGGAACATACTGAAATGATGTACTATTTTAAAGTTGGAGGTCCACTGATGTGGGTACTTTTCATACTATCTCTTATCTCTACAACTGTTATAATTGAAAGATTATTCTTTTTCTTTAAAAAGGAAAAGACTATGAACAGAAATTTTAGGAAAGAAGTAATAATGGCTGTTTCTAATAGAGATATGTGTAGAATTATTGAAATTTGTGATAAAGAAAGAAATTCTGTTGGGTGCACAGTTAAAAAATTTCTTTGCAGATGCAATATATGTGATACTAACCTAAAAGACTTTCACCAATTTGATCAAATAATAAAAGAAATTGAGATGGATGAAATCAGTCCGCTGGAAAAAAGACTTCATATCTTAGGTATAATAGCTCATGTAGCTCCTATGCTTGGACTTTTAGGAACTGTTACAGGAATGATAGATGCATTTAAAGATCTTGCTAAATTTGGAGCAGGGGATCCAACAATTGTAGCCGACAGTATCTCAAAAGCTTTGATAACTACAGCAGCTGGTCTTTCTATCGCTATTCCTGCACTAGTTGTATATAATCTTTTAAATAAAAGAATTGAGGAAATTGAAGAGGAAATAGATAAAATAACAACTAATGTTATTAATATTGTGAGGGGATAAAAATGGCTAGATATAAGAAAAAAAGAGCACTTCTCACTCCTGATTTGACACCGCTTATAGATGTGGTGTTTTTACTTTTAATATTTTTCATAGTTTCTACAACATTTAATAAATATGGGAATATTGATATCGATCTTCCAACTTCAACACTGACTAGTGAAGAAAATGATGATAAAAATCTAGAAATTATTATTGATAAAGACAATAGATATTTTATCACTTTTGGAAATAAAAAAAATGTAGAAATAACTTTTGACGAGATAGATTATTATCTCAATGGAGCAAAAAGTGTTTCTATAACTGGGGATAAAGATTTGAAATATCAAAATATTATTGATATCATAACTAAAGTCAAAAAACATGGCATAGAAAATTTAGGAATAAATTTTTATGAGTAAAGGACAAGAGGTTTAATATGAAGAGATACTTTATTATAGCACTTCTATTACATGGAATGCTCTTTTTACGATTGGGGCTTCCAACTGTTACAAAAGATTTAGATAGCAAAGATAATTTCTTAAAACAAAGTGTTCCAGTCACTTTTACTCAAATAAGTAGAGCTGTCCCTGCAGCTGCTCCAGTTCCCCTACCTGTTGTTGAAGTTCCTAAACCTCAAGAAAAGCCCAAAAAAGAAATAGTAAAACCTGAAACACCCAAACCTGTTTCAAAGAAAACAATCCCTAAAAAAACTGAACCTAAAAAAGAAATAAATAAAGAACCTGAAGTTGAAACAAAAGAAACTTCAAAAGTTCCAGAAACTATAACTACTGCTGCATCTAGTAACGATTCTACTTCTATTCCAAGTGTTGACAACTTATTTACTGCCAATGCTGATGGAACTTATAATGCTGTATCTAATCATGGAATAAAATATAAAATAGTTAAAGAAATAGCTCCTACTTATCCTAAACAAGCTGAGAATATTAGGTATAGAAAAAAAGTAGTAGTAAAAGCAAAATTCTTGGTAGATCAGTCAGGTAATGTAAAAAATATTTCTATTATAAATTCACATAGTAAATTAGGATTCGATCAGGCAGTAATAGAGGCTTTAGGTAAATGGAAATTTTCACCAATTGTGTATAATGGGAAAATTATTAGTGTATACTTTCAAAAAGAATTTATTTTTGAACCAAAATCATAAAACTATATGGGGAAAAAATTAAGTTTTAGAATTTCATGATTTATATTCATGAGGTTCTAAAACTTTTTTTATTAAATAAACATATTCAATTTAATCTTATTTTAATTTGTTATACTTTATTTTTAATGATAAATATCTTACTCTTTTCTCTTTAATTTTTTTAAATGATTATATTTTCAAAATAAAAAATGGTGTAGTTTCCCACACCATTTTTTATTTATATTTTTTTATTTATACTTTTAAACTATTACACTAATTTCTTTAATTCAGTTGCAACAAACTCAACCTCAGGACCAACTATTACTTGAACAGCTGTCTTACTTGGTTTTAATACTCCAGGAACCAATTTTTTGATTTCCCCTTCTTTTACCACAGAACTATCTACCACATCAAGTCTTAATCTAGTAGTACAGTTATCAATATTAACTATATTAGATTTTCCACCTAAAAGAGGTAATAATGCAGCTGCTAATTCTGTATTAGAAGTAACTTTTGATGCTCCTTTTTCTTCTACTGTATCATCATCATCTTCTCTACCAGGAGTTTTAAGATTAAATTTTTCAATAGCAAATTTAAATATTACATAATAAATTACAAAGAATACAAGCCCTTGTACTACAAGCATATACCAACCTTGAGCTAATGGGTTTCTTGTTGAAAGAACTAAATCAATAAATCCAGCTGAGAATCCAAACCCTGCCATCCAGTGCATAGAAGCTGCAATGAATACTGATATTCCTGTTAAAATTGCATGTACTAAATATAATCCAGGAGCAACGAACATAAATGCAAATTCAATTGGTTCTGTAACTCCAGTAAAGAAACTTGCAAATCCAGCAGCTAACATAATAGAAGATATTTTAGCTCTATTTTGAGGCTTTGCAGTTCTAACAAATGCAAGACAAGCTCCTAGTAATCCAAACATCATGATTGGGAAGAATCCAGCTTGATACATTCCTGTTTTTCCTATTACAGCAGTTCCTTCAGCTATTGATTTTGCCCCACCTAGGAAGTTTGGAATATCATTTATTCCAGCAACATCAAACCAGAATACTGAGTTCAATGCATGATGTAAACCAACAGGTATTAATAATCTGTTAAAGAATCCATAAATTCCAGCTCCAACTGGTCCTAGTTTACTGATTCCTTCACCAAATGTTACAAGTCCAGAATAAACTGCTGGCCAGATATACATAAGTATGAAAGAAACCAACATCATAACAAATGATGAAATAATTGGAACAAGTCTTTTTCCACTAAAGAAAGATAAAAACTTTGGCAGTTCCACTTCACTAAATTTATTATAAAGTGCTGAAGATATAACTCCACAAAGAATACCAGTAAATTGGTTGTTTATCTTAGCAAATCCAGCAGGTACTTCATTTGCAGGAATTCCTTTAATCATTCCTACTGCACCTGGAGATAATAAAGTAGTTACAACTAAGAAAGAAACTAATCCTGCTAGAGCTGCTGATCCATTCTTATCCTTAGACATACCAAAAGCTACACCAATAGCAAACAGAATAGGCATATTATCAATTATTGCCCCTCCTGATTTTATAAAGAAAGCTGCTAGTACACTTTCTCCTCCCCAACCTACAGGGTCAATCCAATATCCTAAACCTAACAATATTGCTGCTGCAGGTAGAACAGCAACTGGCACCATAAGTGCTTTACCTATTTTTTGTAGATAACTAAACATAACTTTCCCTCCTTATAATTATTTTTTAAATTTTTTTTTAGTTTTTTTTCGCTCATTAAGAATTTATAATTCATTTAATTTAATTATAGCATAATAAAAAAATTATTTCTACTAGATTTTAAAAAAACGAGTGTTCTTTTTCAGTGTCAATTATATTGAATAAAATACATTTAGTCTATTATGTTTAAACTCATTCTCTTGTCATCTTACCTCACCTACCAGTATTTCTCTTATCTGTTTTATATAATGTACTGTAATTTTTTCTTTCTTCCTTTAAATTATTCTGAATTTTTTTTTCAAAATAATAAAGGAAATATACTTTGAATAATAATATATTATATAGAGATACTATAATTTAGAGTTAATTTAAGGAGGAAATATGAAAAAAATAATAATCTTAATTGGAACTATGCTTATAACTATTTCTGCTTTCTCAGCTTCTGTAACAGATTTTGAAACTCAAATGAAATCTTTAGAAAAAGAGTATCAGCTTCTTTTAAAGAAAGAAGATCAAAGATATGCTCAAGAAAAACAAATAGCAGAAACAGCAGAAAAAACTCTTGCAGAACAGAAAAATCTTTATAAAAGTGTAGCTGGAAGTCTTAGCCAATTACAGCAAATGGAAAAATATATTTTTTATAAAGATGACTACAATCAACTTTTAAATAAATATCAAACTATATTAAAAGATTTAGAAAAGTCTATGAATAACCAACAAGTTATAATAGATAATTTTAAACAGATCCAGCTGGAAAAAGAAGGAAATAAATAATTAAAATAAGAGGTTCTCTGCTTAACTGCAGAGATACCTCTTATAAAAAAAGATTTATACATACTACTATTAAAATAATAATAACTCCTACCACTATATAATTCTTTGCAAATTTATCTTTATGTTCAATTACCTTTTCTTCCTTTATTACTTTTTCTTCTATTTTTTCTTTAACTTCTATTTTGATTTCTTCTGTTTCTTTTGCTGTTTCCTCTTTTATCTCTGTTGAATTTTCTTCTATTATTTCATCTTCAACTCCAATCTTTTCTACAGCTTCTATTGGAGTTTCTTCAATTTTCTCTTCAGCTAGAATTCCTTCTACAGCTTCTTTATTTTCCTTTTCTCCATTCCCAGCTAATACCTCTTCTAACTCTTCGATATTATCTTTCAAAAATTTTCTTCCTAATGGAGTTAATTTATATTTATCATTTCCAAAATATTTTTTTAATTCTTTTTCATCTATGTTGTCAATAACTCTTTGCATCAATATCTCTTTATTTCCAGTTTGTACTAATCCAGCATTTTTTAATATTTCCTTGAGGTCTTTGACTGTTCCCTGTTGAATATCATATATTTTTATATAATCTTCTTTTAATGCTATTTTCAAATAATTTTTTTTATCAATCCCATATTTATCCAGCAATACTTTTGAAGCCTCTGTGTCATAATCCATTTCATTTATTAATTTCAATAAAAGTACCATATTAAAATTCTCCACAAAACTTCCTCCTCTCATGCTTTAGAACATTCTTACTTTCTATAATATACTATTTATGCTATAAAATCAAACTATAAAATTTTTTTTAGTTTTTTTCCTATAAAATTTTATCTATAATTCTATAAAATAAGCTTTTTATTTTTTAAATCTCTACTTAAATTGTTTTCTTGTGATATAATATAAAGAAAGCAAAGGAGATTTATTTTATGAAAAAAATACTTATAATTTTTTCTCTTTTTATTTTAATGATTAGTTGCAATATAGGAAAAAGAAACGTTGATGCATCTAAGAAAGAAGAAAAAGATGGGATAGTCTATATCATTAATGAAAAGAAACCTTTCACTGGAAAAATTACTGCTAAATATGAAGATGGAAAATTAAAAACAGAAGAAAATTTTAAAGATGGTAAATACGAGGGTATCTCAAAAGAATATTTCTCTAATGGGCAGCTAGCTTTTGAAGGAACATTTAAAAATGGAAAATTAAATGGTGAAGTCAAAACATATTTTGAAAATGGACAATTAGAAGAGGAATCTTCTTATGTTGATAATAAAATTGATGGTATATGTAAAATATATTATGAAGATGGAAAATTAAGAAATATAATAAACTTCAAAGATGATAAAAAAAATGGTCCTGTTGAATATTACTATCCCAATGGTCAACTTCAATATTCAGGAAATTATGTTGATGACTTACTACAAGGTGAAGGAAAAGTATACTTTGAAAATGGTATTTTAATGGAAGAAAATAATTATTTTGATGGAAAATATCATGGTTTAATAAAAATATACTATAAAAGTGGAAAACTAGAAAGTGAGTACAATTACCAAAATGGAAAAGCTCATGGAGAATCAAAAATTTATTATGAAAATGGGCAGGTAAAAAATATAGCTAATTTTATTGAAGATAAAATCAATGGAGTTTCTAAAACTTATTATGAAAATGGACAGATAGAGGGAGAATACACTTTTATTGATAATCAATTTGATGGTTTATTTAGAAAATATTCCAAAGATGGTAAAATTACCAATGAAGCAATATTTAAAAAAGGAAAAGTAGAAAAAATTATTAAATAAATATTTAATGCCTAAGTTGTTGCAAACTGATGATTTTTAATCATTTATTTGAACAACTTTTTTTTTCAGCATTTTGATTCGGGTTATTGGAAATGCAGCACTCTCTTTTTATAAACTATTCAATATTTTTATTTTAATAATGTATTCTATATATTTTATTAAGTTTATATACAATACATTATTCTTCCCAATATTCTGTCACAAGAAGCTCCATAGTTTTCACTGTGTTTTCTGTTATTTTTGGTGTTCTCATGGGAGGAACTTGTTCTCCTGTTTCTGATATCTCCGTACTTTTCTCTATGGTAGCTGGTGCTGATTTTATAAATCATATAAAAATTCAAATTCCTTATGCATTTTTTAATGGAATAATATCTATTATTATTTTTAGTTATATCTTTAACCATTGACAATAAAATTTTGTTTTTTAAAGAATGATATCACAATCTTATTTTTCATCTTTATAGTGCACATTATTTTATATTGTATACACTTATTATATTTATTTTTTTGAAAAATTTGCTTTTTTGGATTTCATGTAATATAATATACTAAGAGAATCCTTTTTAATATTGTTTTATTATATGACTGGGGGAGATTTACCTTTAAATTTATGGAGGTGGTCTTTATAGTAAGTTTAAATTTAATTAAAAAGGCAAAAGCAGGTAGTGAAGAAGCTATTCAGGAAATTTTTAAAACTTTTCAAGGAATAATGCTTCTAAAAACTAAAAAATATTTCTTTTATGGAGGAGATAAAGATGATGTACTTCAGGAAGCTATGATAGGACTTTTGAAAGCTATAAATGGTTACGAAGCAGGTAAGCAAGCTTCTTTTAAAACTTTTGCTATTTTATGCATAAAAAGACAATTAATTACTGCAATAAAAAGCTCTAATAGTGGAAAATACAAAATTTTAAATATGGCTGTAAATAATAGTGAAGACTCTTATGAATACAATGCCGTTCCTGCATATTCTAATAAGTCCTTTAATTTTTACAATCCTGAAGAAATATATTTAAGTAAAGAAAAATTCAATGCTTTAAAAAAATATTTAAGAACACATTTAAGTAAGATGGAAAATGAAATTTTTGATTATATGCTTATTGAATTGTCATATACTGAAATTGCTGCTAAAACAGGACGGGATCCTAAATCAGTAGATAATGCCATTCAAAGAATAAAAAAGAAACTTAGAGCATTTACAGAAGAATATGAAGCTATGTAATAAAGACAGGGAGATTTATTCTCCTTGTTTTATTTTTTTAAATAAGGATTTTGTTTTCTCAGCCACTCCAATTCCCCATCGTATTTACTTTCATCTATAATTTCTTTATATTTTTCTAGGATATATATTTTATCACAATAGTCACAGTAATATGCAACTGTTTTATAGAGCTTTAATCTGCTCACACAATTATCTACTAGAGTTTTTTTTATTGGATTCTTGCATTTTTCACAATTCATAAGTTCCCTCCCAAAGATGTCCATTTTATTTGCTCTTTAATTTTTCATTCTGAATAATATCTATTTATTCCCTATAAATTCTATAAACTATTATCAAGATAATCAGAAAAAGAGAAATTAACTGTATATGTGTCTTTTTACTTTTATATCCAATATAACTGCACAATGTCACAATTATACCTAGAATCACTTTTTGCATATTTTTTCTTTCCCCCTATTTTTTAATTGGAAAAAATATACTTTATTATTTTAAAAATAATATATTTTACCATACCTCCTGTAATCTTCAGCAGATATTTTATTATATCATAATATTTATTTTTTTTATAAAAATTACAAAAGAAGTCCTTAGACTTCCTTCTATATTTGCTATTACTACATCTATTTTTTCTCTTTAGTTTTAATATTTTAAATTATAATTTTTTACTAAAAAGTATTAGACTCTTTTTACTTTTTAATATAAAAGGGGCTAAAATTTTTACTCACTCAGCCCCTTTTTATATTAATCATTTAATTTTATTATTGGAGAATTATCTCCCCCACTCACTTGTGGTAGTTTTCCGTCCCATTTTTCAATAGTTAATTTCTTTAACAACATTGGTGACAAAGATTCTGCTTCTACCTGATTGGCTTTTGCCTGAAGCTCTTTTTCTTTTAATTTATATTCTGCAAGCAACACTTGATTTTCTGCTTCCACTCTGAATTTTTCCTGCTCAAATCTTGTTCTTTCTACCTCTTGTTCTGCAACTTTTTTAGCTTCTATAGCTCTTTCATATTCTGCAGAAAAATCATGGTTTGTTATGGAAACATTTGCTACAGACAACCCATAAGCTTGAAAGTCATCTTTTAAATCTTCATATATCATTTTACTTAGTTCCTGTCTTTTAGAAACAAATTCTTCAATAGTATATTTACTAATTGATGCTTGAACTACTTCCTTTGTTCTTGGAATAATAAAACTTGTTTCATGTAATCCTCTAAATGATCTATAAAGATTTTCAGGGTCAGAAACAGAACTTTGAACTGTAAGATCAAGAATTATTGACTGCATATCTTTAGTACTTACTGACATATTATCAAAACTATATATTTTATCTCTTGTTATCATCATTTCCTTTGTTTGTACAATAGGTATTTTAAAATTCAAACCTTCTCTATCTATTCTTGTAATTTTTCCCCAACTAGAAATAATAGCTACTTCCCCTGTTCTCACTGTATAAAATGATGTAAATATAAGAAAAAATAATATTATTGCTACAAATCCAAGACTGCCAAATATAATCTGCTTTTTCATTAATTTTCTCCCCTTTTATATATAGAATAAGTATAATAAATATAGTCAGGATACTACATTTTAGAATTATATAAAATTCTTTCATTGATAACTATCCTCACAAGATATTATAACAGAAAAATAAAAAAGTACCTAGCAAATCACTTTTTCTTTATATATTTTATTATATTGCTGTAATTATAATAATTTCCACAAATAATAACTTTTTTTTAATAATCTTTCTATGAGCAAATAAAATATAAAAAACATATTGACAAATTTAGATATATGAATATATAATTGTTTTATAATATATCGATAAAAATAGATTTGAGGTGAAGAAATGGAAAAAAAATATGAAAACATGTCCAAGCTTTTCAAAGCTTTAAGTGATCCTAACAGATTATTTATATTAGAAATGCTTAAATCTGGAGAAAAATGTGCCTGTAAAATTTTAGAAGAACTTTGTATTGGGCAATCAACTTTATCACATCATATGAAAATTTTATATGACAGTGGGATTATTAAATGCAGAAAAGATGGAAAATGGAGCTATTATTCTTTTGACGAAGAAGGATGCAAAAATTTAAAAATAGTATTAGATGAAATACTTGATTGTAAGCTAATGATGAAAAAGGAAGTGGATAATTCATGTCAATGATTATTGTAATCTGGTCTTTTTTTGAAGATCAATTTTTAAAAATGTTATGGTTAGATAACTTAGTAAAAAAAGGACTTATTTCCTTAGGAATAGATGCTGACAGCAGAATGGGTGGTAGTATTCAGTTTTTTATATATGATACTGTAAAAATAATTGTCCTTTTGTCTATTCTTATATTTGTTATTTCATATATTCAAAGTTTCTTTCCACCAGAAAGAACAAAAAAAATTCTTGGAAATTTCAAAGGAATAAAAGCAAATATTTTAAGTGCCTTGCTAGGTACTGTGACACCTTTTTGTAGCTGTTCTTCTATTCCTATATTCATAGGATTTACAAATGCAGGGCTTCCTGTTGGGGTAACATTTTCCTTTTTAATATCTTCTCCATTGGTAGATTTAGGCTCATTTATTTTATTGATTAGTGTATTTGGTTTACCAATAGCAGCAATTTATGTCATTGTCGGACTTATTCTTGCTGTAATTGGAGGAACTATTTTAGATAAAATGGGAATGGAAAAATATGTTGTTAAATTTACAAAATCTGCTGGAAGTCTAGATATAGAATCACCTGAACTTACAACTAAAGAAAGATTTGAATATGCATACGAACAAGTAAAAGAAACAGTAAAGAAAGTATTCTGGTATATAATTGTTGGTGTTGGAATAGGTGCTCTAATTCACAACTGGATACCAGCTGAAATTATTCAAAAGATATTAGGTCTTAATAATCCATTTTCAGTATTAATAGCAACATTTATAGGAATACCAATGTATGCTGATATATTTGGAACTATTCCTATTGCAGAAGCTCTTTTTGCAAAAGGTGTTGGAGTTGGAACTATTTTGTCTTTTATGATGGGAGTTACAGCATTAAGTTTACCTTCTATAATAATGTTAAAAAAAGTTGTACAAAATAAACTTCTTGTAACATTTGTAGGAATAGTTGCTGCTGGGATAATAATAATTGGTTATAGCTTTAATGCCTTTGGTTATTTATTTATTTAAAAATATATTTTATAAAAGGAGTGAATAAAATGGGAATATTTGATAAAATTTTTAAAAGTGGTTGTAATTGTGGTAGTTGTGATGTTGATGAAACTTCAAAAGAAAATACTATAAAAAAAGAAGGAGCCATGACTATAAAAATTTTAGGGACTGGCTGCAAAAATTGTGTTAACTTAACTGATAATGTTAAAAAAGCTCTTACTTCTTTAAACATAGAAGCTAATATAGAAAAAGTCACAGATATAGAAAATATTTCAAGTTACGGAATAATGTCTACTCCAGGTTTAGTTATAGAAGAAAAAGTAGTTTCTTATGGAAAAGTACTAAAGCCAGAAGAAATAGTAAAAATAATAGAAAATTTAAAAATTAATTTATAAAATAATAATATCTTTTATTTGTGTATATATCTCTCATTGAAATAAAATAGTAAAAATTCAAATAATCAAGATACTATAAGAATTACAAAAAAATTATAACTAATAACCTAATAATTAAAATTTACAACAAAAATGGAAGTCTTTCAAATATAAAAGACTTCCTTTGTTATAATTTCATATAATATCTCGGGGGAGAGATTTTCATACATCATAAATATTTTTTATTTTTAATTATCTTTCTTCGCTCCTTTCATGAGCCATTTTATGATTCATTTCCCAGCTTGTTTCTTTTGAATTATTTTTTTCATTATCTATTTTTCCTGTAAAGTTATATGCTTTTTCATTATTATTTTGTTTTTGAATACTTACTTCTGTTTTTTCTACTTCTAATGGTTTTCCTTCACCTGCCTCTGCATATGCAACTCCACTTGAACAAAGCATTACCATTAATGCTGATAAAATTATTGTTGTTTTTTTCATTTTATTGCCTCCTCTATTATTGAATTTTATTTATATAATATAAGAATATTTCTTTATATAAATAATTATAAACGTTTAAGTAGGTTTAAGGTCAAGAATTTTTTAAAAAAATTTACAAAAAAAATATATAAATAATTAATCTATATTTGTTATCTTTAAATATAAAATTAATCATTTATATATAATTTTCTGTTTTCAATTTTTATTATTTTTTACCATCCCCACTTATTCCATTCTTCATCAAAAATTTTATTTATTATTTTATATGCCACTAAACACAGTATAAATACTACAACTCCTGTTATTGCTATTACTCTCATTTTTCCTCCTTAAATTTAGAAATATTTTATTCTTACCAAATTTTTCTTCATTCCAGAATCTATTTTAATTAAGCTTTTCTAATTTTTTCTTATATTCCTTTTTATTAATTTATTTATATCTTTTATTCTTAATCTTATTTTTAATTTTCTTTCAATACCTTTGTATCTATAAATAAATATTTTAACTTTTTATATTTCTCCCATCTTTAAAATAGCAATATTTAAAAATAAACTATAATTTACAACTAAGAAAATATAAGAAAAAATTAAATTACTAAAAGTTTTCTAGAAAAGACTAAGAAAAGAATTAAGGAATAAATTAAAAAATAGATTATGATATAAAAATAAAAGAGTATAAATATCCATTTATAATAAATAAAATAAAAAATATATTCAACTAAAGCAGGAAAGCTAATATAAAAAATTATTCAGAATTTCAAAATTAAAAATAAAGACAAGGTGAAAAATTATTGGAAGTTATAAAAGAGAAAGGAGTAAAATTATTACAAGAAAATGAAATAAGTCATAAAGTACTAGATAAATATTTATTTTAAATAAAGATGGGGTAAATAAATATGATGATGACATAAAATTAAAAAATAATATTAAAATAAAAAAAGGCTGTTGAAAATACAGTCTTTTGCTTTTTGTATAAATATTTATAATTCTTTCATTGAGTATATACATGGTGCACAGGAAGAGATTTGAACTCTCACTGGAAAACTACCAATAAGGACCTCAACCTTACGCGTCTACCATTCCGCCACCTGTGCACACAAGGATTTTATTTTATCATAAATTTAATATTTTGTAAAGAGTTTCTTCTACATCTTTAATACCATAATCCTTCTGTTCTTTTCTTAATTTTCTTTTTTTTAAATATTCTATCATATTCTCTTAATAAAATACCAAAAATAAAAAGTGGAAATAGGAATATTTTTACTGCTGTATTTATAATAAAAGTTTGAGATTTTTTTTCTTTTTTATAAGACTTTTTTTTCATTTGATTCCTCCATTAACCATTTCCACCAAGAAAAAAATAGGGCACCTGCTGGTACCCTACAAATTTTTTCAGCAAATTTAAAACTATGCTACAGTTACATTAGAAGCAACTGGACCTTTTTCTCCTTCAGTAACTTCAAAAGTTACAGCTTGTCCTTCTTCTAAAGATCTGAATCCTTTTGAATTAATATTTGAGTAATGTACGAAATAATCGTTTCCATCTTCACCAGAAATAAATCCAAACCCTTTGTCTTTGTTAAACCATTTTACAGTTCCTTTTAGCATTTAAAGCACCTCCAAAAATTTTAAGAAAATTAAAACCATTAAGAACAAACAAACCCTAAAATTTTTGAAAAGTGTTAAAAACTTAGTGTTTAATTTATAAATTAAGGTTTTACTACGGCTCTATTTTACCACTAAATAGCATTTTATACAAGCAAATTTTTTTAAAAAAGTTGCTTATTTATATACTTTCATACAATTTTTAACTCACTTATTTATATTTTTTATTCAACGCTTTCAAAATAGCAAAACTTTCTAAATCCATTTCCTCACTTAACATTTTGGGATTAAAGTGTGCTTTAAAATTATATACTACTCTTTTACTTTCTTCGTCCCACTCATCAGTAGTATTAATCTTATAACCATATTTTCTAAGTTCTGCTTTTATCTCAGCAATTGGAGTGACATTAAATAAAGCTTCATTCATAAAGAAAATTTTATCACTTTCATCATACCAAGCTCCTATATTATATTCTTTATAAAGTCTTTCCCAAGGGAATTTTGGACCTGGATCAATTTTTCTTAATGGAGCCACATCTGAATGACCCACAACAAATTTTGGTTTTATCTGATATTGTTCAATAAGTTTTTTTAATAAAGCAGCTACTTTTTTTATCTGTGCATCATCATACTCTACATATTCATCATATGGTCTGAAAAAACCATCATACTTCGGAGCATCTGGAATGGCTTTTATTCCCATATTAATTATTTCTATTCCAATAGATGTATCATTTATATTGCTTCTTCCTGCAAACTCACTTACTCCTGCATGCCATGCTCTTTCTTCATGGGGAACTAGAGCATATGTTGGTTCTTCCTCTTTAGAAGTTATTAAATAATGAGAACTAACATTTGGACCAGTTAATGCTCTTATTCCTACTTCATCATTAGTTGCTGTATAATGTAAAACAATGTATTTTATTCTACTATCTTTCCCTCTAGCCTGATATGACTTGTCATCTATTTTATAGTTAACACGGCTACATGAGAAAAAAATTATTGACATTAGAAATAATCCCAACCATTTTTTCTTCATTATTCCTACCTCTCTTTTTTTAATATTATATTTTTATTTATCGCTGATTATATTCTACTATGTTTTTTTAAAATATCAAAAGAAATATTTTAAAAATTTATAAAAAAAAATTTGAAAATATCTGGATTATATGATATAAATTAGGAACTTGTATTTTTTTAGTTTTATTTTAGGAGGAAATTTATAATGACAAAAAAGGATTTTGCAAAAGCTTTATTTGAAAAAGGGATATTTGTTTCTAAAGCTGAATCAGAAAGAAAAGTTGAGGCTATTTTAACAGAGATTGAAGAAGTACTTAAATCTGGTGAAGAATTAAACTTCATTGGTTGGGGAAAATTTGAAGTAGTTCAAAAAGCTGAAAGAATGGGAAGAAACCCTAAAACTGGTGAAGAAATCAAAATAGAAGCTAAGAAGTCTGTAAAATTCAAAGCGGGAAAAACTTTAGTAGATAAAATAAACTAATCTTTATTTTTAAGAAGCTGGCTCAAAATTGAACCAGCTTCTTTTTTTACCTTTTTTTTCTTTTAAAATGAAGTGAATCTCCCCACTCTCCATAAACAATTTCATCACCTATAGACTTTACTTTCTTATCCATATCATCTCTGCACTTTTCTACACTGTCTTCTATTCCAGGCTTATTATCATAAAGAAGATACTTTTTCTTATGCTCTTCTAATGTTGCAGTGGGCATAAGTATATTAGCTCCTGCTAAAAGTCCTTTCTCTCTTCCATGAGAATCTAATCCCTGAAGTGCAGTAGTAGCTGCAATGTTTACATCTTTAAGAAATATTCTTGTCAGAGCTATCATTTTAAGACCTAATTCTACTCTTTTTTCACTAGGAAGCACTATATCTTTCCATTCCTGACCTAGTGGTGTATCTTTATGAATTATATAAGGTCCCATTCCTATCATATCAATTTTCATATCCCTGTAGAAAAGTATATCATCTACTAGGTCTTCTTCTGTCTGCCCTGGGACTCCTATCATAACCCCTGTTCCCACCTGATATCCTATTTCTCTTAAATCTTCTAAACATTTTTTTCTGACTTCAAAAGTGTGTTTTCCATCTTGAGGGTGAAGCCTTTGAAAAAGTTCTTTATTTGTACTTTCTATTCTTAATAAATATCTATGAGCCCCTGCATCAAACCACCTTTTATATGTTTCAAAAGATTGTTCTCCTAAAGATAAAGTTATTCCCAACCTTCCATTTGAAAGTTTTTTTATCTCTTTTATTATATCTTCTACAAAATCTGTAAATTCTTTGTCTTGCCTCTCGCCAGATTGAAGTGCCAAAGATCCATAATTATTTTCATAAATCCATTTTACTCCCTTCATTACCTCATCTTTCGACATAGAAAATCTTTCAACTTTAGAATTTCCTTTTCTTATTCCACAATAATTACAATTTTTTATACAAACATTACTTATTTCTATAAGCCCTCTGTAATATACTTTTCTTCCTACCTCTTTTGTTTTTACCTCATAAGCTTTTTTATAAAGCATATCTAATTCTTTTGGGTCAGATATCTTCATAAGAGTAATAAGGTCATCTCTTGTTAATTTTTCTTTCTCTAATATCTCTTTTATTCTCATTTTTTCTCCTATTTCATCATTACTTGCTGTCTTTCTTTTTTCATATTTTTCCGAAAACCTATATGCAAATGTCCTCTTTTAGGGTAATATATTAATTGGTCATAACTTAGTGAAGATTTCATTATTTTTTGAAATTCTTTGTAGGCTGAACCTTTTTTTAATATTATATCAACAGCAAGACCATTTTGATGAGCAGAACTGTCAGAACCACCTACTCTCCTGTTCACACGGCTGCTTCTATACCAGCTGCTTACTTGAATTGGTCTACCTAGCAATTTTCTAAATTTATCCAGCCTTACAGCTGTGTATCTTATATTTGCTGCATGCTGTTTTGAAGGAGTATTGTCTATCCCATATTTTTTGGCGACGGCACTGTCAACTGCCTCTCCCATTGTAAAATATTTAGAGATTTTTTCATCTCTCCTAATCTCTGCACGAGAAAACATACACCCTGAAAATAATATTGTCAGTATTACAAAGAATGATAATTTTTTCAAAATCTTCCCCCTTAAAAACTTAAATTCATTTACAGAAAGGACGTTTAAACTTATGTCAAACAAAACCAAAGCTGTATTTTTTATGCTTATATCTGCCTTAGGATTTACACTTATGAGTGTCACAGTAAAATATCTAGGAGATATTCCTTTATTTGAAAAAGTATTTTTTAGAAATCTAGTAAGCCTTGTTATCGCTTTCTACTTTATAAAAAAATCTTCTTCTCCTGTCTTCGGGCAGAGAAAAAATCAATTAGCTCTCCTTGCTAGAGCAGGGTTTGGACTTACTGGTGTTATACTTAATTTTTATGCTATAAGTCGACTTACCCTTGCTGATTCTACCATGCTTGGAAAACTGTCGCCAATATTTGTAACTATTATGGCCTGTCTGTTCTTAAAAGAAAAAATAGATAAAGAACAGATTATTAGTATATTTATTACATTTGCAGGGGCATTATTAGTTATAAAACCCCAATTTTCTTTAAGTATTATTCCAAGCATATCTGGACTGTTGTCAGCTGCATTTTCAGGAGTAGCCTATACTCTTCTTAGATATCTTAAAGATAAGGAAAGTCCTGATACTATTGTATTTTATTTTTCTATTATATCTGTGCTTGGAACGCTACCATTTGTTCTTGCTGATTATGTAATTCCAACATCAACTCAGATTATGCTTTTGTTAGCTACCGGCTTATTTGCTTCTATAGGTCAGTTTGGAATAACTTATGCTTATAAATATTCAAATGCTACTGAAGTTTCCATTTATACTTATTCAGCAATTGTCTTTGGTATCCTGTTTGGTTTCATATTTTTCCATGAAATACCAGATATGCTAAGCCTTTTAGGTGGTGCCATAATCATAGCTGTAGCTTATTACACATTTAAACATAATCAAAAGAAAAATTAGATTTTTCTATTTTTTACAAAACTTACTGCCAACATAGTTTTAGCATCTGAAAGTTTTGTAATATTAATATCTTTTAAAGGTATTCTTTCAACTTCTAAAAACTCATCTTCATCAAGATGTTGATGAGTTTTTTTTAATTCTTCAGCATAATAAATATAAAATTTGCCATCTGTTACTCCAGGACTATTATAAAATTCACATATTTTTTCTATTTTTCCAGCCTTATAACCTGTTTCCTCTTCTAATTCTCTTAAAGCAGCAGCTTGAGGCTCTTCTCCCTCTTCTACTAATCCTGCTGGTATTTCCATTGTTACTTTTTTTACTGCTGGCCTGTATTGTTTTACCATAAGAACAGTATTGTCATCAAATGAAGCTACTATTCCTACAGCTTCTCTTTTCCCTGTAAATGTCCAATCTACAACTTTTTCATTAGGGAGCTGTAATTTTTCACTATAAACTGTTATATGATTATTTTTAAAAACTTCTTTTCTTTCCAAATGCTTATACTTCTCTACCATTTATTCCCCCAGTATCTCCTTAGTTTTATATAAAATTATTCCACTTGCCATAGCCACATTTAGAGATTCAGCTATTCCATATATTGGTATAATTATTTTTTCATCACATACTTTTAAAAAATTCTGAGATACTCCATCGCCTTCACTTCCAAAGACAATTGCATTTTTTCCTGCTAATTTCATCTGTGTATAGGAAACTGAATCTTTTTCTAATGCTGTAACTACTATTTTGTACTCTTCTTTTTTTAAAAGAGCTATAAGTTCCTCTTCTTCCATGTATATTATGTTCATATTAAAAATAGAACCCATGCTGCTTCTCACAACTTTTTCATTATAACAGTCTACGCTCCCTTTTGTAAGAAGTATATCTTTAAATCCAGCTGCATCTGCCACTCTTATGATAGTTCCTAAGTTCCCCGGATCTCCTATTTTATCAAGTACAACTACATTTTTTTGTAAATTTTCTAGTGCTCCTTTAATGTATGGATATATAATGATTACTCCCTGTGAATTTTCTTGTGAAGTAAGCTGAGTAAATACTTTTTCAGAAACAACTATCTTTCGACATTGAAATTTTTTAAGCTTCAATTGTATTTCTTCAGTTATCTCATAACTTTCTCTAAAAATTATAATCTCTGGTTCAAAAGTAAAATCAAGAAATTTTCTCCCTTCAGCGATAAAAAGCTGTTCCTCTTCTCTGTATTTTTTTATTTTAAGTTTTTTTATTTTTTTTATTGTATTATTTTCCAGACTGTTAATATAGTCCACTGTTCCTCCTAAAACTCTTTTAATTATTTTTTAAATTTTCATACAGTAATTATATCATAATTTATTGAAAATTAGGACTTTAATTTATACCACTCTCCCTTCTTAATATTTACTTTAAACAAAATATGAGCTATAATTAATTGTCTAAATATTTGTATTATCCTAAGGAGGAAGTTGGTATGCTTTTACTAAATTTCATAAAGTTAGTTTCATCTTTTCATTCCAAAAAATTTCCCAACCCAGATATCATCACAAAGCTTGGTATACTTGGTATCAGAATTGCTCAAGAATATTCTTCAAGATTTGATGTTATAGATATAGAAAAATGTATTTATCTCTCTAAATTCCAAACATCTGATACAGAAAAAGAGGATAGGCATCTCTTGACTCTGCTGCCTAAAAAAAGCCCCCTGTTGTCACAGATGGAATATTATGATAATGATTCATACTCTTATTCAGATATAAATTATCTCTTTAAAGGTTGTTTAAAAAATGGTATAGAGATTACTATAAAAGCTGTTAATGAAAATGCTAAAAAAAATTTTACTAAAAAAGTTAATTCTCTAGAAAAAGAATTAAAGTTTTTTTCATGGTTTTATCCCAAATTTAATAAAAAATATAAAACTGTTGAAATAATAGAAAATTTAAAAAAAGTTACAGAACAGAAGCTTAATCTTAACAATGAAATAAAAAGTACAGAGCTTTTAAAAGATTATCTTGCTCAATATAGTGATTATAAAGGTTTTGCAAGATTGAAATTTCCTTCTATCTATGCTTATCTTACATCTGATATTATGCTGGTAAGCAAGTATACATATGGTACATATTTTTATCAAATGCTTGAAAACAGAAGGCTCAGTTACAAAGATGTTCTGGAGGTAATTAGAATACAGCTCTTCTTTATTTTAAAAATAGGTACTTTTCATAGTAACCTTCATTTAGGAAATATTATTCTTGGAAGTGATGGCTTCATATATTTTCAAGATTGTAATGTTCTTTCCTCAGTAAATGATGAAACAAAAGAAAATCTTTTTAAACTTCTTTCTGTTATTTCTAAATATGATTATTCAGAAATACCTAATATATTAAATAATATGTCTGATGTTAAAATTGAAGCAGAAAAAATGAATTTGGTATCAGTAGAAATAAATAATATATTTAAAAATTCAAAAGGAAGCTTCCTTCAAAAAGACAGTATTGTAAAAAATATAATGTATTCTTTCAAATCAGGAATAAAAAATGGAATGGTTTTCAGTAATGATATCTATCCAGTAATTAAATCTCTCATTTATCTAGAAAATATGGCACTTAAAGTTAAGCCTAAAACTTATTTCGCTGAGGATATTTCAAAGATTTTAACTGAAATTTCCCTCTACCAATAATATGAAATTTAATTGACTTAATCTTTGTTCTATATTAAAATATTAAAAGACTATGAACTTAGGAGGATTGATAAATGAAAAAAACATTATTACTACTTACTTTGGTTTTCACTTTGATTTCTTGTGGAAAGAGCAGCAAAGATGAAAATACTTTATATCTATATGGTTGGGCTGATTATATTCCAAAAGAAACTTATCAGGCATTTGAAAAAGAAACTGGTATAAAGGTTATTGAAGACATCTATTCTTCTAATGAGGAAATGTTTACAAAACTAAAAGCAGGTGGAGCTGGATATGATATTGTACTTCCATCAGCTGACTATACTGAAATTATGATGAAGGAAAAAATGATAGACAAACTTGATAAAAGTAAATTATCTACATTCAAAAATATAGATCCTTTGGTACTTGAGAAGCTTCAATATTTTGATAAAAATAATGATTATGCTGTTCCTTATGTAATGGGAGCTACTATCATTGCAGTCAATACTGACTATGTTAAAGATTATCCAAGAGATTATTCTATTTATAATAGAAGTGATCTTAAAGGAAGAATGACTCTTTTAGATGATATGAGAGAGGTTATGACATCAGCTCTCGCTATGAATGGAAAAGAGCAAACTACATCTAATGAAAAAGATATTGCTGATGCTGCTGAAATGATAAAAGGTTGGAAAAAAAATATAGCTAAATTTGATGCTGAATCTTTTGGTAAAGGTTTTGCTAATGGTGATTTCTGGGTAGTTCAAGGATATCCTGATAACATCTTTAGAGAGCTTGATGCAAATGAAAGAAAAAAAGTTGACTTAATTATTCCTGAAAAAGGTGGAACTGCTTATGTAGATTCATTTGTTATTCTTAGCAATGCTCCTCATAAAGAAAATGCATATAAGTTTATTGAGTTTATTCACAGACCTGAAATATATGCTCAGTTAGCTGACGTTTTAGAAACACCATCTATTAATATTCCTGCTAGAGAATTAATGAAGGTAGAACCTCTATTCCAAATAGAAGATCTAAAAAATACTCAAGTATTGAGAGATATTCATGATACTCTTGACCTACAAAATAAATACTGGCAAGAAATATTGATTGCTAATTAACAAATACCTTTGGAGGCACAAATGAAATTTTCTATAAAAAGAGAGGAATTGATTTCAATACTTTCTGAATATACAAATATACTGAAAGAAAATCCTATCAAACCTATTGTTTCAGGGTTACAAATAAAGGCTGAAAGTAATCTTATTACTTTTGTAGGAACTAACCTTGAAGTAGATCATATAAGAAAAGTTGAAGCTGATGTTAAAGAGGAGGGAAGTTTAGTTTTAAAACCATTTCTTCTCCTTGAATATATAAAACTTTTAGATGAAGAATATATTGAATTCATTTTAAATAATGGATTTATTACTGTTCATCACGCAGAATTTTCAATACTTGAAGAGGGAACTTTTCCTATTATTACAGAAACTACTCCTATAAAGCTACTTTCTATAAATGGAGGAGAATTTGTAAAGCTTCTTGAAAAATCAAAATTTGCTGCATCTTTAACAAGTGATAATATTCAAATAAATTGTGTAAGAGCCATTTTTAAATTAAATGAAATCAATCTTGTTTCTACAGACTCTTACAGACTTTTATATCTAAAAAATGAAAAAAACTGTCATGTAGAAAAAGAAATCTCAATTCCTATGGATACAATAAATGTCATATGTAAACTTCTAAAAGATTCTGAAAAGGAAGTAATAATCGGATTCAGTGGGGAAAATATTATTCTTACTTGGGAAAATGCTTATTTTTCAAGTAAAACTATAGCGTTGCCTTTTCCTGATTTCAAAGGTATACTTGCCAACAGTTCTTTCAGTAAAGTTATGGAATTTAATAGAGATGAGTTGAAAAGTGCTTTAAAAAGAGTTATTACAGTTGCAAAAACAAGTGTTGACGCTAAATTTGGTGCCATATTTGACTTTAAAGGAAAAACTCTTTTAATCAATGCTTTTTCTGGAAAAGCTAAAATTAATCAGAAAGTTAATATGATAAAAGAGGGAGAAGATTTAAAATCTTCCCTTAACTGTAAATTCCTTGCTGAATATATAGATAATATTTCTGATAATCCTGTTATAAAAGGAAGTAATGCTTCTTCTATGTTTGAAATAACTGAAATTGGAAAAGATGATTATAAATATATTTTGATGCCACTCGCACTTAGAGATTAGTATTATCATAAAAATAAGGTTTAAATAAAAAGCTAGGTTTTATCCTAGCTTTTTTAATTTTGTTTTTACTCTTTTTTCTCTGCTATTACTTTTTTCATAAAAATTCTCATTCTATTTATTTCAATATTTCTAAAATCTTTCTATCAATATATTTTTTCTTTCTAAATAAGTTGGCATCATTAATTTTTTTTATGATATAATTAACTATAAAATTTATCAAGGGGGACTTTATGAAAAAACTTATTTCAATTTTAATTGGAGCAGTATTAATTTTTGCTGTTATAGGTTGTGGAAATAAAAAAGCTATGACAGTTGGAGAGTTTGAAAGTAAAATGGTAAAAAATGGATATGAAGTAATTGATATTACCTCACAGTATCCTTCTAAAGCAATTAAAAATGTAATGATTGCTAAAAAAGATAATTATCAAATAGAATTTTTTGTTGTTGAAAATGTAGATGTTGCAGTTAGTTCTTACAATCTTAACAAGGAAACTTTTGAAAAATCAAAAAGTAATAAAAATGTTGAAACTAAAAAAACTATGGGAAATACTTCAAAATATACTTTAAAAGCTAATTCTAAGTATAAAGTTATTTCCAGAATAGAAAATACATTTATTTTTATCAATGCTCCTCAAGAAAAGAGTGAAGAAATTGATAAAACACTGAAAGAATTAAACTATTAGATTATAAAGTAAAAAGAGAATGAATAAAAAGAAAAAGTAAATTTTAGAAATTTGGAAATTAGAAAGGTTTGAGTAATTAATGATGTGAGTAAAACGTAAAAAAACAGTATGTTTGAACAACGTGAGTTTCCAGTAATTATAGCAGTTAAAATTTTAACTGCTATAATTACTGAGATGCAACAGTGGAACTGTTGTAATCCTTCATCTGTCTTCTATATTTTATGAACAAAATTAATAACAAACCTTTCTACTGGAAAATTCTAAAATTATCTCTCGAGAGTGTGAAACAATTTCTGTAAATCATAACTTTCTATGATAAAAAATTTTAAATTCTTAAAGTATTAATATTTTGTAATACCATGTAAAAAAGCTGACTTGAAATTTTCTCATGTCAGCTTTTTTGTAGCACAAATAATTTTTTTAATTTTATCTTTTATTCTATACTTTCTTTTCTACAATTTGAATTCTATAAATTCTGTTATTATTTCAAATTTCTCCAGCATTTTCCTCTCTTCTAATAGTTTTTCTACAAGGACTTTATAGTTCTCAATCTGTTCTTCATCAGTTTCCCCAGTCTTATAGTCAACTATATAGACTGTTCCTTTAGTTTCCTCATTTGGCATTTTTATCATAAGTCTGTCTATTCTAAATGTCTTATCTTCTGTAAATACTTCATATTCAGGAAATATGAAATCCCATTCATTAGAAAAGATTTTTCTATTTTTATTTAGAATATATTCGATATTCTCATCTGACAAAAGTTCCTTTATAACCTTTTCTCCAATCACAGAAGCAAATCTTGAAAAAGTAAGCTCCTTAGCTAAGGCTATCTCTTCTTCACTTCCATGTAAGATATTTTCTAAAAAGAAGTGTACAGTTGTTCCTCTCACTCTTTTCATCTCATTTGCAAGAGCATGGGAATAAATCTTTTCCCTTTCTTTTTCCATACTTTCTTCTGCATCAGGATAATCAGCTTCTGGAGTTGATAAATCAACTGCAAATTCCCTTTTTTTCCCTTCAGCTATTTTTGCATCATTCTTACTAAATACAATATTGCTCTCTTCTATAATATTTTCACTAAGAAATAAAGCCTCAGAAAAAAGGTTTTCTTTATCATTTTCAACTGCTATATATAAATTATTTTTAGGTCTTGTAAGAGCTACATAGAGATTATTTATTTCTTCATGCTTTTCTTTAATTTCTATATCATTCAAATAATCATATTCTTTTCCCAAAGATTTTATAATTTTTTTGAATTTGTCATGAGTGATAAGAAAACTTTCAGGTTCATTGTATTCTTTATCCATTTTCAGAAAAAATCTCATATTACCTCTTGAATTTCCTCTTGATGAAGGATTGTAATAATAGAACAGAGTATCAAATTCCAATCCCTTAGATTTATGTATTGTCATAATATTGACACTGTTATCATCTTCTAATACCATTTTCTTAAACTTATCACTATTCTTTTTATCTTCAAATTCAACTATAAATTCTTCAAAATATTTATAGTTCTTTATTATTTTATAAAAAGAATAAATATTGGAAATATCACTTTTACTATTAAATCTTCCACCTACTCCTACTTTTTTTAATATATCATAAGTAAGAAAATTTGTTTCTCCATTATTTTCCATATATTCTTTTCTAATATCTCTCACTATTTCCAATACCTCAAGCTCAATTCCATCTAATAAGATTTCTATATCTTCCATATTGAGATATTTTTCTATATCTTCTCTATTTTTTATCATATATTTTAGGGCTTTTACTCTTATATTTATCAAATCTGACCTAAAAAAATCTAAAAGTGAAAGATAATCATTTTTTACAAGATAATTTATCAAAGAAAAAAGTCCATTTATCCCTCTATAATCTACTATATTAGAATTTGAATCAATAACATAGGGGATATATGCTTCTGATAATTTTTCAGCTATCATATCCAGCTCTTTGTTAGTTCTTCCCAATATTCCTATACCTTTATAATTATTATTAAAATCTTCTTTTATCTTTTTTATTATTTGATCTATTATTGTAATTTCATCATCTGATTTTTTTCTCAATATTTCTATATGACCTGATACATCTTCTGACTTTGAATTTACCTCATAGAAATTCCATGGTTCTTCTCCGAATTCTTCCCTGTCTGACATTTTAGAAATATTTGAGAATATCATATTTGTAAAGCTCACTATATTTTTTTCACTTCTGAAGCAGGTAAAAAGTTTCTCCTCTTTTCCATCTATTATTTTTTCAAGATTTTCAAAGAGTTTTTTCTCTCCCCCACGCCAACCGTAAATACTTTGTTTTTCATCTCCAACGCAGATTACATTATTTGTTTGATCAATTATATCTTTCAATATTTTCCACTGAAGTATGCTTGTATCCTGAAATTCATCTATAAATATAGTATCTATTTTTCCATCTAGGATTTCAAAAAACTCATCTGTTACTCCATTTTCATTTATGAAATTTAATTCCTTATCTCTTATATACTTAAAAGTGTAACTACTGATATCTGAATGTGTGAACTTTTTTTCTTTAAATTTTATGTCATCATAGACTTCATATATTCGATTTAATATATATAGCAATTTTTCCTCATATGGAATAATACTGTTATTATACATTGTCTTGGCAAGGTTATCCTTTAATTCTCCATAGATATATTTCATATCTTCCAGTTCAGAATCTATATCCCCTTTTTTAGACTTTACTTTTACCCCATTCCATATCTCTTTTTCTAAAATATCTCCATTTTTTTCAAGAATAAAATCCTCTTTTTCATCTTCATTCTTACATAACAGATATTTTTTCAATGAAGTTTTAAATAGTTCTTCTAAAGATTTATCTTTTATTTTAGATACTCTTTCCAGTATTTCCACTATTCTGTCCATGTGTTTATAGTTGCTCTCTGATGTCAGCACTTCTCTTTTCTCTTTAAGTTTTTCTCCTAAGACAATTACCTTCCATCTCTCATTTAAAATATTTTTTATAAGTGTAAGATAATTTTCCATATCTTTTTCTGAGTTATCTTCCAAAAAACCTTTAAAAGCTCTGAAATCTTCCTTATTGTCAAATATCTTCTGAAATGTTTTAATCAATATTTTTCTATTTTCATCATCATCAATTATTTCATATGAGTATATCTTCAAGTATGGAGCTATTGCTTTCTTAAATATTAAATTCGTAAAAGCATCAATTGTATATACTTTTAATTTATCTCTATTTTGAATTAAATCCTGATATACAGCAGATATTTTTTGCTGATTAAATTCCATATCTGGATATATTTTTTTTAAATTTTCTTTTATACTTTCTCCATCTTTCGCATTCTCTGACAGTTCTTTCAAAAATTTAAGTATTCTTTCTTTTATTTCGGCTGTTGCTTTTTTAGTAAAAGTCATCACAAGTATATCTTTAAAATCTGTTCCTCTGCACAATGCTCCTACATATTCTAAAGAGAGGCGATAAGTTTTTCCTGTTCCAGCACTTGCTTTTAAAACCAGTCTGTTTTTCACTTCTATCTCCCCCTTCCACATATTTTTATATATTCGCAGCTATTGCATACAGTTGTTTTTTCAGCAAGAGAATATTCATTGCTTTTTAAAAAATCTATTATATCTTCCTTTAATGCTTCTTTTGTGAGCTTTATCTCTTCATGTGCTTCTATACTTCCCTTCCACACATTAAAAATAGATTTTTGAGCTTTTTTTTCATCTTCATATAAAATTATACTATAGTAATCTAACTGTTCTTTATTAGCTCCTCCAGTTTTATAATCTATAATTTCATTTCCAATTTCACTTTCTATTACTAAGTCGGCAACTCCCCTGAGAAATATCTGAATATCTCCATCTATAAATGGTTTTGTTTCATATACTCCCTTTTCTCCCTGAAATCTTTTTATCTCAATATTACTATATTTTGCTTCTATGTAATTAAAAAATTTCTCTATATTAGATGCAATTATTGGAATCATTATTTCACTACAGTAATTATCCATATGTAATGGTATTTTAGCTCTGTTATATGAAAAATGTTTGCTTAATATTTCTTTTATATAATTGTTATCAATATTAAAATTTCCCTTTGAAATAACTTCCTTCCACATTCCTTTTACTATTTCCTCTAATACTTTATGAACAAGTATTCCAAAAAATCTACTGCTTATATCACTTTCTTCAGGAGGACATAGATACTCCAGATTATTCATTTTTTGAAAATAAAATTTTAATCTGCATTGTTTTAAATTGCTGTAATCATATGCTCCCATGCTCAATTTTCTATCTTTAAAATCTTCATTATCCTTTGGAAATTCTTCTATTTCAAATTTTGGATATCCCTTTTCCTTTTCAAATACAGCATTTTTAAGTGCCTCTATACTTCCATTAAGATCAACAAGTGCTTTTTTTATTTCTAAATCATATTTTATACAAAGTTCATCTAAAAATGGAGATACATCTATTCCTTTATCTTCATTTTTTTTAGTAAAAATAACAGCATTGACATTACTAAATACAGCTTGGAAAAATCTATATTTTTTTATTTCTCTTTTTTCCTCTCTGCTCATCATTCCCATATCTTTTCTCTGTTTTTCAGTAAATATAAGGTTATCTCCTATATTTCCAGGCAAAATATCCCCTGTGATATCTATAAAAAAATTAGTTTTTACAAACTTCTTATTTTCTTCATCTAAAGACTTAGTTTCTCTGGCAAATCTAGCAGCTTCTATATTTTTTACAATAGCTCTTTTAAAATCTACTTTTTCATTTGAAGCTATTACTATATCTTTCATATACTGAATAACAAGCCTGAAAAGAGAATTCCCAAGACTTCCATCAAAATAGCTGTTAAAACTCTTATGAATGCTCATATTTTCATTACTTTTCATTATTCCAAATATTTCAAAAAATTTTTCAAAAACGCTTCCATATTCTTTCTCTATAAATTTTTCCAAATTTATTTGTTTTTTAAAATATTCATATATATCATCTACACTTTTTAACTCTATTATACTATTTAAATCAAAGAATATATTTTCCATTTTATTTTTAAAATCCATATTATCTGAAAAATAATACTGCGCTTCCTGCGTTTCTAATATTTTAGAAGATATATACTTATAGTCCTCTTTCATAAAATTATTAAGTACAGCTATATCTTCTATTCCCAATGAATAATATTCTCTAAACACTCTGTCATCAAATGCTTTTTTAAGGGCAGATATTAAATAAACTCTTCCAAGTTTCTCTTCCATGTTCATAAGAATATTTAGTTGAATATTTAAAAATTTATATAACTTAGTGTCATTCATTGTCACTGCTTGAGATTTTCCAAAATATCTTGGAAAAATATTATGGTAAGTATTATTCTCTGGAACAGGAGAATATATATCTCCATTTTTTCCCTTGCCTTTAAATAAATAAATCAGACTCATACTTTCTTCTAGTTCATCTTTAGATTGATACACATATATTTTACTTGGAGAAGTTTCTGGCAATGTTATCTTTTCTATTTTAAGATTTTTTTCATCAAAATCCCCATTTTCTAGCTGAAGTATTATTTCTATTTCTTTTTCTTCCAATAATTTATTTATGATTTTTTTATATATTTCTGGGTACTCTATTACATCTACAAAAATTATTTTCCTATATTTTTCAAGCCATTTTGTCTGAAAATATTTTATATCCTCCAGCCAGTCGTTTGGAATATAGTTATATTCCTGACATAGAATATCAAATGATTCTTTTATTCTATTAAAGTAATAAAAATATTTCTCCTGCCAATTGTGAATATTATCTATTTCTTTTATATCATTTATATTCATTTCCCTGTAATATGCAAAAAAGTTATTTGCAAAATCTATTATGTCATAATATGACTTTATATTAAGTTCCTCTTTTACATCTTGAGGTATAGACTTATAAAAGGCTAAGATTCTCTTAGCCTCTTTTAATACTATTTTATCAGAGATAAATATTCTTTCTTTAAATTCATTCATAGTCAAAAATTCTGGTTGTTTTGAAAAAATATCTTTTTTCATTTTTTTTACAAATACAGATTTCATTCTGTTATCAGAAAAAAGGTACAGATTGCTCTCTACCTTGTCCTCTTTTTTCCAATATTCATCTGCAAAACTATTCCCATACCCAATATATCTGAAATTTATTTTTTTCTCTGCCAAAACTACCTCCATTCATTAAACACTTAAATATCTCCATCTTCCTTTTTTAAATGTTCTATAGCAAGCCATACTCCTAAAACCAAGATCTATTGACATTACTACCCATGCCCCCAGCAGTCCTGTTTCCAGCTTGTATAAAAATAAATATGTAAGAGGAATTCTTATTAGATACATTCCTAAACTTGTAATAAGAAGAACTGCCTTTGTATCCCCTGCTCCTCTCAAGCAACCACTCAATACCATTGATACTGCAAGGAATGGCTGACATATTGATACCAGCCTTAAAGCTCCTGTTGCCATTTCTCTAATAGCCGGTTCTTTTGTAAACATAGCTATTATAGTTCCCGGAAGTATAAAAAATGTCAATCCAAAAGCTGACATTGCACAAAGAGCTAATAAAGTTGTTGCTTTAGCATCTCTTTCAGCATTTTTAGGTGAATTTTTCCCTAGCTGCTGTCCTACTAATGCTGTCCCTGCTACTGAAAATCCGAATCCCATATTAAATGAAAATGATTCAGCTGTAAGAGCTATCTTATGTGAAGTATATGCCATTGTTCCAAGAGATATTACCATCATTTCAAATACAAGCATACCTATTCTGAATATACCTTGTTCTATTGCAGCAGGTATTCCTACTTTCAATATTCTTCTTGTCATATTTCCATCATATTTTAAAGCACTAAATGGTATTGATACCCAGAACCTATTTGTAAATAATGTAAGCACTAAATAAATAACTGTTACTATTCCTCTTGCTATTGTAGTAGCTATTCCTGCCCCAAGCACTCCCATTCCAAGTGTAAATATGAAAATATAGTTTAATATAACATTAGAAATAACACTTATCAAATTTGCCACCATAGGGATTGTAGACTTGCTTGTTGATCTATAAGCTGCTGCAAACACTACATTAAAACATAAAAAAGGCAGTCCCATAACTACTGCTCTATAATATTCTGTAGTTCTTACTAAATCCATATCATCAGCTCTTCCTACAAGACTAAGTATATTGTCACCAAAAAACAATAAAAGTCCTGCTATAATAACAGAAAATGGTACAGAAAGTATAATACTCTGTGCCATTGAAGTTTTTCCCTCTTTTTTATTATCTGACCCAAAAGCTCTGCTGACTATTGCCGTTGTTCCAATACTTATTGCAAAGAATACTGGAATAACTGCCTGCACAGGTGCATTCCCTATCCCTACTGAACTTATTGCCACTGGCCCTAATTTTCCAACCATTATCATATCAAAGAACCCCAATAATGTTTGAACAAATAAATCAGCTATTGCAGGAAGTGCTATTGCCATAATTGCTGCAAACACTTTTTTATTCCTTCTCCACTCTCTTTTTATATCCATTGCTCCTCCCCCCGTGTACAATTCTCTACCTTAATTATATTACATTTCCTATTTTTTTTCACCTTTTTAATTTAATTTTTTTAAACCAGATTTTTAGAATACTTTGAATCAAATTTTAAAAAAATTGTATACTAAATATTTTTCATTTAAATTTTTCTATAGACTTTGTTTTATAAAAAATGAACCCTTCCTGTTGGATATTATCCAAGCAATTTGGGTCCACTTCAAAACAACTTAAATTTTGAATTTTAAATTATTTTTATTTTTTGATTTCCTTAAAATATATCTGTTTTTCTTTTCAGCACTAAAGTTGTTAAGAATGTCATTAAATCTGAAAATGGCAGTGCAAGCCAAATCCCATTCTCTCCCAAAAATTTAGGGAGAATAAGAAGTCCTATCAATACAAATACTGTACTTCTTAACACTGAAAGTATATTAGCAGCTTTTGCTCTGTCTTTAGACTGAAGAAAAGATATATTTATAAAATTAGCTCCTACAAATATTATTGCACTTGCATATAATCTCAATCCATGTACAGCAGTTTTTATAAGCTCTGGGTCTTCATTAAATAATCTTATAAGGCTGCTTCCAAAGAAATTTACCCATATGAGTATGACAATTGCTATTCCAAATGATATTTTATGTCCAATTTTAAACGTATCTTCCACCCTGTCTAATTTTTTTTCACCATAGTTATAACTCACTATTGGCTGAATTCCTTGCCCCATACCATTATATAGCATTCTAAATATATAAAATACATATCCAACTATACAGAAAGCTGATACACCCATTTCTCCACTATATTTCATAAATGAAATATTGAATAAAATTGTTATCAGTGCCACTGTAAATTCCATTATAAATGATGGAAAGCCTATGGCTGCTATTTTTTTCATTATATCTATTTTTATTCTATTTTCAAATGAAAATTTAAATCTTGAACCAGGTTTCATAAAATACTTTACAAGAAAAAGCATTGAAAACAGCTGCCCTATTCCTGTAGCTGCTGCTGCACCGAATATACCGAAGCCAAATTTCATTATAAAAAGCCAGTCTAAAAATATATTTGTCACAGCCCCTATTACCATTGAAATAAAAGCATAAGCTGGTGCTTTATCATTTCTTACTACAGCATTAAGACTATTAGATATCATTAGAAAACCTAGTGCTGCTGTACATGGATACATATATGCTTTTACCATTGGAAGAAGATTGTCATTAGCTCCCATAAGTCTTATTATTCTTTCATTAAAAAATACAACTAAAAGAAGTATAAGTAGATATGCAGTAACATTGAGTACTATTATATACGAAAAACATCTATTGCAAAATTCTTTATCTTTTGGGTTCAAAGAAATAAGAGTAGCCCCTCCTATTCCGAACATCAAGCTTAAAGCAGCTCCAAAATTCACTATCGGATAACCTAAATTCAAAGCAGCAAGTCCATCTGCCCCTACTCCACGACCTACAAATATTCCATCAACAATAGAATACATAGCTGTTACTATCATTCCTGTCACTGCTGGGATAGAGAAATTTAAAAATAGTTTCCATACTGGATCTTTCCCCAAGCTAATACTTTTAGACATTTTACTCTCCTTATGTATTTTTTACAAAAAATTCAAATCCCTCTAATAATATAGAGGGAAATTTTAGATTCAATTTAATCCAATCATGTGGCAATAAAATTATAATTGTATTAATAATATTAAGTTCATTATGTCTAAATAATTTTTAGCCTACTTTATTTATAATTCACTAAAACATTCTATAGTTTCATAGAATCATCTAACTACTTTTTTTCAAATATTAATTTTTCATTATCTTTAGTAAGTAATATGATACTGTCATTTTTAACTTCTATTTTATCTGCTTCATTTAAAAGTTTAATATATCCACTTTCAGCCTGCATTCTATCTTCAGGTCCTGCCATCATAGTAGAAGCAACATTAAGTACCTCTATATTATCTCCATCTATTTTAGCTCCACCAAAATATCTGTTTACACCTGAAAATCCGTATACTTTATCACCTTCAAATGCAATAGTTATATTTGCATCTTTGTACTTGTTAGTTAATAGAAATTCCTGCTTTTCTATATTTTTTATGTTATTTTTTCCACTTCCTATGCTAGAACACCCAACTAATAATGTTCCTACAGCTAAAAAAGTTGCTATTTTTTTATACATTATTTCTACCTCCATTAAAGACTTTTAATACACTCTATCATTTTTTATATATTAAATCAAACAGTTTTTTAAACAAGCAGAAAATATAATTTTTCCATTTGAAATTTCTTCATTTTGTAAGTTTTGTTAACATATTTATACCTGCTAACCTCTAAGCAAATACTAAAAATATATTATTTTTTTCTATCGAGTACTTTATCTCTTACTTCCTGATCATCTTTTCCATTACCAAGTCTAAACTCTTCAAATAATTCGTCGTCATCATCTACATACACAGTAGCTTCTACCATATCACCATTTTTTATTTTCAATTTTTCAAAATCTTTAATATCTCTTATAACATATTCATCTTCAAGTCTTGAAGTAAATACTACAAGATCTCCCTTTAATTTTTTTGCTGTTTTTATAAATTCCTTTATTACTTCATTCATTACTTCTCTACTTACCTCATAAGTCATTTTATTACCTCTACTTTCTCTTTATATTATTTTATTTTCTTAAAAATTGGCTGCATTCCTTCAAAAGAAGTAATATATTTTTTCCCTATACTTTCTAAAAAATCATATGCTCTCTTGAAATCCATAGTTAAGTATTCTTTTACATGAGCATCTGACCCAATTGTCAATATTTCTCCTCCAAGCTCATAATATCTTTTTATTATGTCAGTACATGGATAGAATCTTTCTTCCTTGTATCTATATCCAGAAGTATTAATCTCTATCCCTTTCCCTTTTTCTATTAATTTTTTTAATACAGCATCAATTCTATCAAAATTTTCTTTGTAATTTAATCCTCTATATTTAGGCCCACCATATCTTGTAACAAAATCAAGATGTCCATAAACATTAAATTTGTTGTACAGCTCTACATTTTTTAATACATTGTCAAAATAAAGAGCCTGCACTTCCTCTTTAGTTCTTCCTTCCTGTATCTCTCCAAAAGCAAGGTCTATTCTGTTGATAGCATGGCTGGAATTTATTACAAAATCAAAAGGATAACTGTTTACAACACCTTCCAAATATTCTCTTGTATGTGTTTGAACTCCCACTTCTACTCCAAGCTTTACCTCAATATCTTTTCTAAATTTTTCTTTTAACTCTAATACCCTTTCCACATACTTATCCACTTTAAGAACCCATCTATCTGTCATTCCTTCTATATCATATTCTAAATGGTCTGTAATGGCGATTTCCTGCAGTCCTAAAGAAATAGCTTTCTGTACAATTTCTTCCATATCTTGAGTTGAATCTCCTGAAAATTCACTATGTACATGATAGTCACTTATAATCATAATCTTTACCTCGGTCATTCATTATTTTATAATATGTATTCTATCATATTTTTGAAATTAATGACAGCATTCTTACAATCATTTTCTTATATTCAAATATCAGACAATAAAAATTTTTGAGTACTTTTAAAAATCATTTTTCTGATAAAAAATCCTCATATGGTAATAGGAATTTCTTTTATGTTCTATTTGTTTAAAATAAAATAACATTTTTTTCGGAAAAATATGAATTTTTATTCCAAAGTGTATACTATTGTATTTTTTAAACATTCATTATTGACAAAGTACAAAGTGTAGGGTAATATTCTAATGTAAACGGTTACAAAAATAAAAAACAAGTGGTGATAATATGAATATGAAAGACATTGCAGCTCATCTTGGGATTTCAGTAGCCACTGTTTCCAGAGCTATCAATGGAAGTGAAAACATAAACCTTGAAACTAAAGAGAGAATTTTAGCCTTCGTAGAAAAAAAGGGGTATACTCCAAATGTTATTGCAAGAAATCTTTCTAAAATGGAAAATAATACTATTGCTCTTTTAGTTCCTAATATCAGCAATCCTTTTTTTGCATCACTTATTAATAATATATGTGCAAATTTTGCTAAAAGCGATTATCAAATAGCTCTTTATAATACATCTGAGGATATTGAATTAGAAAAAAAAGCTATAAAAAATATAATTGGACAAAGAATAGCTGGAGTTATTGCTATTCTCATCAATGGTAAATATGAAGAAAATCCCCTTCTCCCACTTATCAACTACAATATTCCTGTTTTTCTTTTAGACAGAGATATCAGAGATTATACTCTCCCTGGAGTATTTCTTGATAATTACATAGGAGCATACAAAGTAGTTACTGAATTATTAAAGAGAGGGCATAAGGATATAGCTATTATTACAGGAGATCTTTCATCTCTCACTGCAGAAGAAAGACTAAAAGGATATATAAAAGCTCATGAAGATATGAATATTCCATATTCTAAAGCAAATATTTATGAAGGTAACTTCCTTTTGGAAAGTGGATATGAAGCAGGTAAGAAGATTTTAAATTCTTCAGCTACAGCAGTATTTGCTTCTAATAACCTTATGCTTTTAGGATTTTTAAAGACCATGAAAGTTATTGGTAAAGAAATAGAATTATCATGCTTTGAGGAAATAGAATATCTTCAAGTACTTGGAATAAATGTTATATGTTGTAAAATTCCACTTGATGTAATGGGAGAGAAAACATATTCTCTATTTTTCACAGATAAGAGTAAAAGAAAAAAAATATATATAGAACCTATTTTAATAAAAAATAGAAAGGAGTTTTGATGAAGAAAGTTGTAGTTGCAGGTAGTATAAATATGGACTTAGTAACTGTTTGTGAAAGAGCTCCAAAAGGAGGAGAAACTCTTTTTGGAAAAGAATTTTTTCAGGTACCAGGTGGAAAGGGAGCTAATCAGGCTGTTGCAATTGGTAAATTAGGAACTCAGGTTACAATGCTTGGCAAAATAGGAAATGACTCATTTGGTAAAGATCTTGTAGCATCTATGAAAAATAGTGGGGTTAATACTGAATATATAGAAAACTCTGCCTCATCTACAGGAATAGCTAAAATAATAGTTGAAGCAAATGGTCAAAATAGAATACTTGTCGTATCTGGTGCAAATATGGACGTAGATAGAGCATATATAGACAGGCATATAGATGTTATAAATGATTCAGATATTCTTGTTACACAGCTGGAAATACCTATAGACACAGTAGAATATGTATTAAAAAAAGCTAAAGAAGCTGGAAAAATAACTATATTAAATCCTGCTCCAGCTGCCCAGCTAAATGATGAAATTATAAAGAACAGTGATATAATCATTCCAAATGAGAGTGAATTAGGTATTATAACTGGTATGCCTGCTAATACTTTAAATGAAATAGAGGCAGCTGCACAAAAACTTTTAAATATGGGAGTAAAAGAACTCATTGTTACTCTTGGAAGTCAAGGTTCTCTTCATTTAAATAAAAAAGGCTCTACACTCCATAGTGCATACAAAGTAAATGCTGTAGATACCACTGCTGCTGGTGACAGTTTTATTGGTGGTCTTGTAAAAAATATTCAAGATGATAATTTAGATGAAGCTATTGAATTTGCCACAAAAGTTTCTGCTATAACAGTTACAAGAAAAGGAGCTCAAATATCTATACCAACTATTGAAGAAGTAGAAAATTTCAAAGGAGAAAAAAATGAAAAAAAGTAGATTACTAAATAGTGAATTATCTTATGAAATAGCAAAAATCGGACATACAGCTCATATTACTCTTTGTGATGCTGGACTTCCTATTCCTCAGTCAGTAAAAAGAATAGATTTAGCTGTAGAAGCTGGACTTCCTGGGTTTATAAATGTATTAGATCCCGTACTTAGTGAAATGCAGGTAGAAGAAATAATTCTTGCTGAAGAGATAAAAGAAAAAAATATGCCTATGTATGAAGCTATAATGAAATCTTTTAAAGAAGCAGGTATGAATCCTAAAGTTGTTTTTGTTCCTCATGAAGAATTTAAAAAAATCACCCATAACAGTGAGGCCATTGTAAGAACTGGAGAATGTTCTCCATATGCAAATGTAATACTAAAATCAGGAGTAGTATTTTAGGGAGAGGGTATGGAAAAAGAAATAGTTTTAAAAATGACTGAAATCGTCAAAACTTTCCCAGGTGTTAAGGCTCTCAATGGTGCTCAACTGAATATATATCGTGGAAGAGTAATGGCTTTGCTTGGAGAAAACGGAGCTGGTAAATCTACTCTAATAAAAATAATGACTGGTATATATCAGATGGACAGTGGAAATATTTATCTGGGAAATGAAAAAGTAAATTTTAGAAATGTTACAGATTCACAAGGAAGAGGAATAGCTGTTATCCATCAAGAACTAAATCTTATTCCTGAATTGAGTATAACAGAGAATATTTTTCTAGGTAGAGAAATCACAAATAGTTTTGGAAAAATAGATTCTAAACTTATGGATAGAGAAGCAAGATTTCTTCTTGATAAATTAAATGTTACAGAAAGTGAAAAAACATTAGTTAAAAATCTTACTATCGGAAAGATGCAAATGGTTGAAATAGCAAAGGCTCTGTCACAAAATGCGAAAATAATAGTTATGGACGAACCTACTGATGCTCTTACTGATAGTGAAACTGAAAGTCTTTTTGAAGTAATCAGAGAACTTACAAAAGAAAAGAAAAGCATTGTATATATATCTCACAGATTAAAAGAGATTCCAGAAATATGTGATGATATAACAATAATGAGAGATGGAAAATTCATATGTGAAAAAGAAGTAAAAGATATTGATGAAGAATTTATTATTAAAAATATGGTAGGAAGAACTTTAGATGAACAATTTCCTAGAGTAAATGTAAAAAAAGGAAAAGAGATACTTAAAGTGAAAAATCTTAAAAATGACTATATAGATGATATCTCATTTACTTTACATGAAAGTGAAATATTAGGAATATCTGGGCTTATGGGAGCCGGAAGAACTGAACTTGTAAGAACTATTTATGGACATTTGAAAAAACAATCAGGGGTTGTACTTCTTAATGGCTCAAGAAAAAATATAAAATCTGCAAAAGAGGGTATTGCTAATGGAATAGCATATGTTTCAGAAGATAGAAAAGGTGATGGTCTTGTCCTTGGTCTAAGTGTAAAAGAAAATATGACAATATCATCACTTGGATTTTTCTCAACTTTCTTTAAAATTAACAAGAAAGTTGAAAAAGACAGTGTAGAGGAATATGTTGAAAAATTTAGTATTAAAACCCCAACTATAGATCAGAAAATAAAAAATCTAAGTGGTGGAAATCAACAAAAAGTAGCTATTGCTAAAGCTTTGCTAACTAATCCTAAAATACTTATATTAGATGAGCCTACAAGAGGAGTAGATGTAGGAGCTAAAAAAGAGATATATGACTTTATTAATGAATTAAAGAAAAAAGGGCTAAGCATCATCATAGTTTCATCTGAAATGCCTGAAATACTTGGACTTAGCGACAGAATATTAGTTATTCATAATCACAAGATAACTGGTGAATTCACAGGAGAAGAGGCAACACAGGAAAAAATTATGAGATGTGCAGTAGGAGGAAATAATGTTAAAAAAACTTTGGAGTAATAAGCCATTGATTGGTCTTGTTATATTTTCTATAATAGTAGCTATTCTAAATCCTAGATTTCTGTCTATGGCAAACATTCTAAATGTATTAAGACAGACTTCTATAAATTCAATAATCGCTATTGGAATGACATTTGTTATTCTTACAGGAGGAATTGACCTTTCAGTAGGTTCTATACTTGCTTTCTGTGGTGCAGTTATGGCTTACCTTCTAAATATTGGACTAGAACCTGTAATTGCTCTTATAATTACTCTTTTATTAGGAATGATTTTTGGTTTCTTCAATGGGTTTCTTGTTTCAGTAATGAAGCTGCAGGCTTTTATTGTCACGCTGGTAACAATGACTTTCCTAAGGGGTGCTACTCTGGTATTCACCAACGGAAAGCCTATCACTGTCCGTGATGGAGGTATGCTTTTTGAAAACATTGGTGATGGTTATCTTTTCAATATACCTATTCCTATATATTTAATGATTTTTCTATTTATTGGAGGACACTATATCTTATCTCATACAAAATTTGGTAGATATACATATGCAATAGGTGGAAATGAAGAAGCTACAAAACTTTCTGGGATAAATGTAGATAAAATAAAAATATGGGTATATGGTACTTGTGGGGTTCTTGCTGCTCTTGCTGGTGTAATAACAACTTCCAGACTTTTTTCTGCACAACCTACAGCAGGTACAGGATATGAGCTTGATGCTATAGCTGCTGTGGTATTAGGAGGAACATCTCTTTCTGGAGGAGTTGGTAAAATTACAGGGACAGCTCTTGGAGCCATTATAATCGGTGTCTTAGGAAATGCTTTAAATCTACTTGATGTTTCATCTTACTACCAAATGATGATTAAAGCTCTTGTTATCTTAATTGCAGTATTAATAGACAAAAAGTCTAACAAATAAATAAGGAGTGGTGTAAATGAAAAAATTTCTAAAAGTTTTTGGAGTAGCAGCTCTGCTCGTTGCTGTTTCTTCAGCAGCCTCAGCAGCTGGAGAGAAAATAGGTCTTGTTGTTTCTACACAAAATAATCCTTTCTTTGTAACATTAAAAGAGGGTGCTGTACAAAAAGCTAATGAATTGGGATATGAACTTATAGTTCTTGATTCACAAAATGACCCTTCTAAAGAGTTAGGAAATGTAGAAGATCTTCTAGTAAAAGGTGTAGATGTTCTTCTTATCAACCCTACTGATTCTGATGCTGTTGCAAGTTCTGTAAGAGCAGCCAACAGAAGCAAAATTCCAGTTGTAACTCTTGACAGAGCTGCTAATGGAGGAAAAGTTGTTTCTCATGTTGCATCTGATAATGTACTAGGTGGAGAAGTTGCTGGTAACTATATTGTTGAAAAATTAGGTGGAAAAGGTAAAGTTGTTGAACTTGAGGGTATTCCTGGAACTACTGCTGCAAGAGATAGAGGTGAAGGATTCAATAAGGCTATTGCTGGTAAACTTGAAGTTGTAGCTAAACAATCTGCTGACTTTGACAGAACTAAAGGACTTACTGTTATGGAAAATATTCTTCAGGCTCAACCTGAAATCAATGCTGTATTTGCTCACAATGATGAAATGGCATTAGGAGCTTTAAAAGCTATTGAAGCTTCTGGAAGAAAAAATATAGTAGTTGTTGGATTTGATGCTACTGATGATGCTGTTGCTGCTGTAAAAGATGGAAAACTATCTGCCACTGTTGCACAAAAACCTGCTGAAATAGGAGCTATTGGAGTAGAAGTTGCTGATAAAATAATTAAAAAAGAAGCTGTTCAAGAAAATGTTCCTGTAGCTTTAGAATTAATAAAATAAATGATTTATTAATATTTTAATCAATACTTAACAAATTTTAAAAGCCTCTTAACATTCTGATTATTTCAGAATAATAAGAGGCTTTTTTTATAAAAATTCCTTGTTTTTTTTCCTAAAAGTTATATAATTATGTATATGGTTTTTTGAGAGAACCATATACTAAATATATAGCTACCATTTAATTCTTATTTTAAAAAATCTTGTTGATTATTCTTCTTCTTTGGTATAAAATCATTGTGTTAAAATTATAATTTACAAAAGGAGAAAGATAATTATGAAAATTTTACCAATCTGTCTATTGTTTGTTTCTAATGTTTTTATGTCATTTGCATGGTATGGACATCTAAGAAATACTAAAAGTGCTTTGATATTTGCAATAGCTTCAAGCTGGGGAATAGCATTTTTTGAATATTGTTTTTCTATTCCTGCCAACAGAATAGGGAGTCAATACTTTACTGTAGCTCAACTGAAAATAATACAGGAAGTAATTACTCTTATAGTATTTTCAGGATTTTCAATATTATATTTGAAACAAGAATTTAAATTAAATTATATCTATGCATTTTTCTGCATGATAGGAGCTGTATATTTTATGTTCAAAAAGTAATTAAAATTAAAAAGTTCCCTTTATTCCTAATGTTAATACAAGATATTTTTTATTATGGTTCTAAATTGGTTCTATAAAAAAAGAGGAGATTTAATTTCTCCTCTTTTCGTATTTTTAAATTTCATCAAGCAAAGTTTCTAAAGTATCATTTGCTTGCTTTTTTTGAGATTCTATATTTTTTATAAAATTTATTATTTCTTTTATATTCCTTAAAGGTCTCACAAAAATATTTCTAAGTTCTAAAAATTCCTTATTCTTTTCAAGTAGTTTCATTGATATTTTTTTATTTATAGAATATATTGAAACTAATTTTTCTTTCAATTCTTTAAAATTATCTTGTTTTGGGAGATTAAAATTTTTATTAATTATTAATCTTATTGCCAATTCAAATAATATATTTTCATATGACTTACTCTTTACAAACCATATGCTAAAATTATTATCTTCTTCTTTTTCAATTCTAAATTCACTATAAATAATTTTAAAAATTTCCCATTCCAAGCTACTATTTTTATCTTTTACAATTATATTATCAATTACTTTTTTTAACTCTGGGTAAAGAAAATTTTTAATAAATCTATCACTTTGCAAATTATATAACATATAATAATAATCAGGAGCAAATAAAATAATTTCTTTTAAATATCCACTTAAAAGCTTTTTCTGAATTTCATCTGATAGCTGGGTAGTATAAACTGCTGCAAAATACTCTTGGAATGAACGATGAATAAATTTATATTCATTTCCTTCATTAATAAGCATACACACAGAATTTTTTAAATCATTAAAAAAGTCTAAAGTAGAGAATTTTTTGTCAATTATATTTTTGGTTATAGCTTTTTCAATATAATCTAGTATCTCTCTTTCTGTAAAGGAATATTGATCATTAAAAAAAGATTTAAAACAAAAATATGAAAATACTTTTCTAAAGTCTTCATATCCTAAACTTGAGGCTATGTCTCTTTTATATGCACCTTTACTTGCATCATGCCTATAAAATAATGCACTAAAAGCCTGTTCATAAAAATCGTTTAATCTATCTGGAATTGATGCTCTATTTTCAAAAGTTAACAACATTATTGTTAATAACAAAGGATTTGACATAAAACCTTCATATTTGTCATATAAATAATTTTTGGCTTCATTATAAAAGCTATCTTTTATTTTTTTATCATATTCTAATTTATCTATTAAAGAAAGAGCTTGTTCTTTCTCTAAATTCAAAGCTTTCATTTCTGTAAAATTTTCCCAACCAGTGAAATCAACTAATGGTCTAGAAGATACTATATAAAAGTTTTCTGGATATTTATTACTCATATTAATTATTTCTTGCATAACTTTCTTAACAAAAATACTTTTAACTTCATCATATCCATCAAATAAAAAAATATAACATCCCTTTTCTAAACTGTATTCAAAGTATTTTTTATCTAATTTTAATTTAAAATTTAATAAGTTTTCATATAAATAATCTTTGAGTGAAAATTCATTATCTGCTACAAACTCTATATTTCTTAATTCTATTAAAACTGGAACATAAGTAGTTTCACTAATTGAATTTAAAAAAAAGTGTTTTAACATTATACTTTTTCCAATTCCTCCAGTTCCTGTAATAACTATTCTTTTATTAATTTTTAATAAATTATTTATAGTAGTAGTTCCAACTATTTTTTTATCACATTTTACTCCTATACATTCATAAAAAGAATATAAATCTTTTGGTATGTTTCTATAGAGAAGTGTTTTTATCTTACTATTATTTTTTTGACAAAAAGATAAATAATCATGAAAAGATTTCCCTAAATCTACTTTCATTTTTTCGTTCCAGTCCACTACACCATCTTTAGTTTTCTCTATAACTGAATTAACTATATTAACACAACACTCTGATAAAACATTTACTGCTATTTCATTCATAATATCACCATTATTTTTTAATATTATACCATGTAAATACATTATTTTTTCAATAAATAGTAAAATACTCATATTTTTTAGGTATACTCTATATATAGCCTTTAGACTTTTAAATGCCTTAAAATGGATTTGGAAGACTAACTTTCATCACAAGTTTTCCAAATAAATTGATATATCTCTCTTTCTTCAGAAAATATAATCTCAAAATCTTGATAAAGCTTAAATAATACTCGCCCTTTTAATTCATTAATTTTTTCTTCTTTTGTTTTAAAATTTTTTAAAAATAGTAATTTTAATATTTTCTCCTTATCTTCTTCTGATTTTTTTTCATAAAACATTTCAAAACTTTGTACCTCTAATTGAACTCCAATATTTTCTACTGTAATATATTTTTTTATTTCTTCTTCTTCAAAGATACTATTATTTTCTTTATAAAAAAATCTTATTTCCTGTATTGATTTTTTCTCTAAAATAAAAACTCCTTCAATTTCTCCACTAAAAAAATATATAGGTATTTCTTTGTATAATCCTTGCACATCTTTTCCATACTCTTTTATCTCATCATCATTCAATAAATATTTTGATTTTATTTCCTTGCATTTCCTTATAAATTCATCTCCGCTTTCTCCAGAAGCTATTATTATATTCTTTTTTCTATCTATATTTTCTAAATTTTTAATTTTATTATTTTTGCTTTTTCTACTTATTTTTTTTACAATAATACTTTCCAAAGCATTATTTATTATGTCAATACAATCTTCAAAAATGTCATCACTAATAAACTCTTTATACGTTTCTACAAACATTTCTTTATCAAGATATAAACAATACCCTCTAGTAATTTTTTTCTGTGATTGTTCTTCCACTACAATATTTGAAAAAAAGACTTTATTAATCTTAACATTCTTTAAGTAATTTTTAATTACTTCTATAATTCCATTTATTTTCTTTAATGAAAGTTTCTTCTCTCTAATTTCTTTTTTATTTATAGTTTCTATATTTACATTTATTTCATCAAATAATTCAATTAAAATATCTTTTTTCTTTTTTCTAGATAAACTATACATGCTAATTATATTTTCTCTTTCTGCATTAGTCATTCGTTCTATAATGTTATCTTTCATATAATGAAGATCATTACTATATTGTAAGTATAATAGTTCTAAAAACAATTCATCAATCTTATCTTGTGTTTTATCTACCCAACAATTTCCCCTAACTATATTTGGAGAAGGTTGAAAATACTTTTCCCACTTTAAAACTTCAAAAATATTATATTTTTGTATAAAAATATATAATTCTTCTACTCCAATATTTTTAGAATTTAAACTATCCAAAAGTAACTTAATTTCCTCTTCTATACTTTCTTTATCTTGACTTTTCAAAAGTAAACATATTCCAAAATAATTAGAAAACTTTAATAAATATTGCTCTTTTTTTATATTTTCTAATCCTTTCAAAGTTATATCAATCAGTTCATAAAAATATTTAATAAATTTATTATCCTCTCTTTTTATAGCTTTTTCAAGGCTATTATTAATAGAAAGATAAAAAGTTCCTGCCCATTCGATATATTTTTTTAAATCATTAGTATAAGTTTTTAATATTTCAGGAAAAAAAGTATACTTCATTGTACCAATAACTAAAAATTCTAATTCTTCTTTTTTTCCATCTTCCCAATAATAATCATACACCATTTCCAAACAATTTAAACTTTCCTTAAAAAGCTGGATATCTTTATTTTTATATGCTATCTTTGCTACTGAATAATTAAGAGAATAAGACTCTTTAAAAACTTCTATATTTTTTTCATTTTTTATAACACTATAAATTTTATATAAAAATCTAATTACTTCACCTTTATCTAAACATTCTTTTTCAATATTTTCTTTTATAACACTTTTCCATAAAAAAATATCTTTTTTTATCTCTTTTATTTTTCCTTCTTTTATACTTTCATATAATCTTCTTTCAACTTCATCATATAGTCTTTTCATTATTCTTCTATCATTTTTAGATTCTAAAATATCTAATATATCAATAAATTCTTGTTCATCATAATTTATACTTTCTATTTTAGATTTTGATTTAAAAATATTATAAAATAAAAAAAGTACATATGAAAAAGCTCCAATCAAAAAAATATAGTTTACTTTAAATAATGCTAAAGTTAAAATAATTAAAGAAATATAAATATATTCTTCAATATTTAAAATTATAAAAAATAAATATCTTTTTAAACTATCTACTTCACTCCAAAAATAAATAGTTAAAGTTATTATAAAAGTAAGAATTCCAATTCCAGCAGTAAGGAAATCTGAATTTAAAATAAAACTACTATCTTCTCCAAATCTATATGAGAATATAATTACAATAATTCCATATAAAATATTGAAACAAAAAAAACATTTTCTCCCTATATTTTTTATGCTAAAATAATTAACTTTTTCTATTTTTTTTATTATTCCTTCTCTATATATCCAAGCTAAAAAGAATATAAGGTTACTCGCTATAGCTACTATTATAAATGTCCACAGCAAAATTTTTCTTAATTCCTCAAGAATCTCAAAGAATAAATTTAAAATCATCATAATCTTTTCTCCTAAATTTAATTAATTTTTCATATACATTGTAAGTATAACATTAAAAAAAATTTGATTATAGTATTTTTTTCAACTATGATTTCAAATAAATTTATAATATCTATTTTATATTCAATAAATTTAAAAGCATCACTTAATAATAAATTTTATTAAAATATAATTAAATTTCAAAAACTTTTGGTATTAAAATAGAGATAAGGTTAATTTCTCCTCTCTTTTTGTATTTTTAAATTTCTTTGAAGAAAATTTAATTGTTTTAAGATATACTCTATATCAGCTAAAGCTTGTAAGGTACTTTAAAATTCATTTTACAAAGTCTTTTTTCAACATTATTTTATTATTCCTCTTTTTTACTGGTCTTTTCCTTAATTTTTTCTTCTTTTTTCATTTTTCTTGTATTAAAATAATTTCTTACTGCTTCAACAAGTTGAATAACTACAACTGGAACACTTATCGCAGATATTATTAAAGCTATTATTGAAAATAAATAAGATTTATCTGCTTGAGCTAAATATACATTTATTAATTCATTATTATATGACATATCCTCAATAATTTTTACTAGATCATTTTCTATTTTATTATAATTTTCTTCATCTAACTTTCCTTTTATATTCAAAAAGTATTCTGCTTGATTTTTAGTGACTTTATCAATTGGTGAAGTTTTTCCATTCTCTTTCAAAAGAAGTGTTATTTTTTCATTTAATTGTGTATCAAAATTTTCTGATTTATAGTTATTATTTCTCATATCTATTAATATTTTTTCTATTGGTACACTTTCATGGTATAATTCTATTTTCCTTTTTATAATACTTAAAAAAGTAATTCTAACAGTTGGAAAAGTTGATAATGTGCTTTTTAATATTTCTAAATCTCCTTTATTTTTTAAAACAGTTTTTATACTTTCTTGGATTTTTATTTTTTCAATTCCTTTATCTTCTATTAAAAGTAAAGGGCTAAATATCACTATTAGAAAAATATATATTCCCATTATTATAATTTTTATTTTGCTCTTTTTTCTTTCTTTCATTAATTTTTGATGTAATTTTTCATGCAAAACATTTGCTTTTTCTTTAAAGAATTTATCATAAAAATATCTTTCTTTTAAATATTCTATTTCTTCGTTACCCTCTAGATAGTTTAAAAAATTTATTTTTTTCCTTACTTTATTTATTGATTTATTTATAAAAATTTTTAACTCTTTTAGCTCTTTTTCAGTCTCATAATCATCATCTTTAAAAACTTCAGAAATATTCTTTAATATTATTTTCAATTCTTCTTTAATTCTTTCTAATTCTTCTTCATTTTCTATTTTTTGTAATTGATTTTTCAAATTTATTACATTTTCATAATAATTATTTATTTCTTCCATCTTCCCCATTATTAGCTCTCCTTAATAAATCCATTTTAAATATTATATCACATTACTTTACTCTTTTAAATAAATCATACTTATTTTATATTTCCTATTTTCTCTAAGTATTAAACTATTTTTTTAAAAAAATATATGCTATAATACTCTTAGAAGTTGATAAAATGCTAGCAGAATATTTAGAAAACTTAAAGCTATTAGACCCAGAAGCTAAATATTATAATATAGATTTCAGAAGTGGAAAGGAATTAAAAAAATGCACACTAGAAGTTATAGGACAAAGATTACTTGTTACAGATGGAGCAAAGGTTAAATATCTTATAGAGCCCAGTTCTATAGAGAAAGTTTCAGCATTTTCAAATTACATCAGATAAAGGGGATTAAATCCCCTTTTTCAATAGACCCTGTGAAAAAATTTCTGTAAATTAAAGATAATTACAGCTTTCTATGATAAAATAAATATATCATAGGAGGCTGTTTTAATATGGAAAGAAAAAGTAGAAAAAATAGAAGAATGAGTGATGGTAAAAAAATATTATCTCTGCTCTCATTGAAGAGTATGATATTCAATCTGCTGATGATCTACAAGATGCTTTAAAAGATTTACTTGATGGAACTATTCAGGAGATGCTTGAAAGCGAAATGACTGAACATCTTGGGTATAACCCTTATGAACGTTCTGAGAATATTAATTCTCGTAATGGTAAAAAGAGCAAAACTATCAAAAGTAAATATGGAGAGTCTTTAATTGATGTTCTTCAAGATAGAGAGGGAACTTTTGAACCTAAAATTGTAAAAAAACGTCAAAAAGATATTTCAGGGATTGAAGATAAAATCATTTCTGTGTATGCTAAAGGTATGACTACGCGCCAAATATCTGAGCAAATTGAAGATATATATGGTTTTGAAGTAAGCGAAGGTTTGGTTTCAGATATTACGGATAAACTTCTTCCACAAATTGAAGAATGGCAGCAAAGACCTTTAGATGAGATATATCCAGTTATTTTCATTGATGCTATTCATTTTTCAGTAAGAGACAATGGAATAATTCGTAAAAAAGCTGCATATATTATTCTTGGAATAAATGAAAATGGGAAAAAAGAAGTTCTCTCTATTGAAATCGGAGATAATGAAAGCAGTAAATATTGGTTAGGTATTCTTAATAGTTTAAAAAATAGAGGACTAAAAGATATTTTGATCCTTTGTGCAGATGGCTTAACTGGAATGAAAGAAGCTGTTACTACAGCTTTTCCTAAGACAGAATATCAACGTTGTATAGTACATCAAGTACGTAATCCCCTAAAATATGTTGGAGATAAAGATAAAAAACTATTTGCTAATGATTTAAAAACTATTTATCAAGCTTCATCTGAAAAAGTAGCTTTAGAAAATTTAAAAACAGTAATAGAAACTTGGGAAAAACTCTATCCAAATTCAATGAAAAGCTGGAGTAAAAACTGGGATGTTATCAGCCCAATATTTAAGTTTTCTAGTGAAGTTAGAAAAGTTATCTATACAACAAATGCCATAGAAAGTTTAAACAGCACATATCGCCGTTTAAATAGTCAGAGAAGTGTATTTCCAAGTGATTCAGCGCTATTAAAAGCTTTGTATCTATCAACTTTTGAAGCAACAAAAAAATGGACTTCAACATTGAGAAACTGGGGAAGAATTTATGGAGAGCTCCAAATTATGTATGAAGATCGTTTTTCAGAATAAATGAGATTTAGAATATGAAAAGACACTCTCGAAGGAGAGTGCCCTTGACATAGAAAAAAATATGATTTATACTATTTTCATTACAAAATACTAATATTTTAAAAAATTAAAATTTTTTATCATAGAAAGTTATGATTTACAGAAATTGTTTCACACTCTTTTCTAATTTTTTATATACTTAATTTTATAAAGTTAATTGTATTGCCTTTTCTACTTCTACATTAAAATTCTTAAAATAATTTTTTTGAGCTCTTTTTAAAAGAGTAGAATATTTTTCTTGTAATTCTTTAGAAACTTGAGAAAAAATTATTTTTTCTAAATCATCTATTTTTTTTAAGTGGTACAATTTTTCTTCAGTCTGGATAAATAGACAAACTTTTTTATTCATAGTCAAAAGATTTATCATATTATTAAGAGTTCCTTCACTTTTCTTATTCCATATCATCAACCCAATATCTGCTATTTCTGCCATTCTTTTATCTTTTTCAGTAAAATATTCTCTTGTATTTATACTGGCTTTTGAAGTAATTTTAATATTTTCCCATTCTCCAATATTGTTTCTTACTTTTTGCATAGAGTATACAGTAACTTTTTTATAGTCTTTATTTTTCAAGTATATTTGTATATTTTTATCTACTCCACTTGCGTCACCAACAAGAATATCATACTCATTTTTAATTATATTGTTAAGCTTGTCTATAACGGCAGAATTCAGGCTTCTAATTTCTCTAGCTCCTGCTATAAAAACTTTCATTTTATTTATCCACCTCCAGTTTTAGTAATAGCGAGTACATAAATCTTACCAGTATTCACATCTTCTTTTAATAATTTTACTAATTGATTTGTTGTAAGTCCTGAGCTGTATATATCATCAATTATTAAAATATTAGAATTGGGATTTTTCAAATATCTTTGTTTTATTATTGAATTTGAACTTTTTAAATTTTCTTTTTCTTCAGAAGTCATATTTTTTACCTGTTCAGTTGAATTTTTCTTAAAAAAATTCGTAGCATACGGTTTATTTAATAAATTTGCTATTTTCTCAGTCAAAATAAATACTGGCTGAACAACTCTTTCTTTTGAGGGAGGAGCTGCAATTATGGCATAAATATCTATCTGCCATTCATTTTTTATAAATTCATAAGCTACATTCACTAATTCATCTAATTTAGCATAATTATTTCTATATTTTAATTGGTAGAGAGCTTCTCCTATATCTGAACGAATACTATCGTATTTAGTTTTTCCATTTTCATCATATCCTTGAAATGTACTGCTTAGCATATGCTTATCTAAAGCATAACCTTCATCCCAAGCTCCATTAATTTTTATAGGGTTATAACGCATTATTCATCATACTCCTCATTTAATTTTATAGCATAATTATATCATAGAATTATAAAAAAGTCTAAATTCTTCCTGTTACCTGCATTCTAAAACTATCACTTCTTTTAATTTTCTTTCATATATTCAATTTTTATTATTTTTGAATTTTGCGGTATATAAAAAAGGGAGATTAAATTCTCCCTTTTACTTTATTATGGTCTATTACTAGGATATAGGAAGAATTTTCCACTCTTCTCTTTTAGGGCAAGTTATTGCAGCTGCATTAAAGTCATCTGGAATTTCTATTTTTACAAACCAATATTCAAGTTTATCAATATGCCTATAATCATCTCCAGAAATTTCTTTAAACCATTTTATAGACTCATTTTTTAAATCACGATCAGCCAAATTAGGCAAATCCTTTGTTTCATCTTTTTCATATACGGTACCTGTTGTTACAACATATGTTTTCATTATATGAAATATTGGTGCCTTTTCATCTGAGTCTTTATAATAATTATACATAAAAATAACATTTCCCATCATATACTAACATCTCCTTTATTTTTTATTTTATCTCTAGAGTTAATTTATCATAACACTTAGATTAAAATATACCAAATATATGTATTATTACTTTTTCATCTTTTACTCTGCTTCATCAGCTGCTCTTCTATCCGTTCCATTCTCCTTTTAATTTTTCTTAACTTTTAGTTACTTATGCTCTTATAATCTACTAAAGAGATATTTTATTCTTGCTTTTTTTTAATAAACTGTTATAATAACTTTATATAAAAAATATATTCTATATAAAAATATAGATGTACTAAGGTGGTACGTAATGACTGAAAACAATTTTTCAAACAATGAAGAAAAAATTATTAATATCTTGGGGTTAATGAAAGAACTTCTTTGGGACGAGGGGACTTAATAGTCTTCTTTTTTTTTCTTATAATAATTTCATATCCAAAAAATTCCAGAGTTTGAGAAATTCTTTGAATTGTAATTCCCTTATTTGTTTGAAGCCTATTTAATAAATCATTTAGGTCCTGCTTCCTTTTCTGCATTGCTGTTGCTGCTGCTGTTTTAGTTTTAAAATTTAAGTTAATTTCTTTGTTAATAATTTCGTATACACTTTTTAAATTCATAGATCTCCTTTTTTGTTCCATTGTTTTGAAACACAGTATTTAAAAAAATACTACAAAACATTGTACCATATTAGAGGTACGTAGTCAATAAAAAAAGAGAGAATTAAAAAACTTCTCTCTTGAGGGCAAAGCCCTGTTATTTATTGTAACCTTTATCTTTAAGAGCACCGTCACAGACCGAGCCATTATTCTTTTTTTCTTTTTTTGCTTTCTGTGGCTCTCGGTGTATCTAGGTTTAAGATTTAGCCTTCGGCAGTATAGTGGTTGGTACTGGGCTTCGCCTTGTACCTGTTAGTTTATTTTCTCTATTTCTTTTTTTATAACTTCCAATTTCTTTTTATTCTTCTCTAGAGTTCCTTTTTTAAAATGTAATACCTCTAATCTCTCTAGTAATGTATTAAGTATCTCTTTTTGTTCAGATACTTCAAGTCCTTTAAAAAGAAGATTGTATAATTCTTTTTCTCCAACATCTTTTATGGCTGTCAAACTTGTATCTGCTACAGATTGTTTTTTTATTTCCTTTAAGACAAAATCTGGTAATAATTCTTTTATATATGATTCTATAAATTCATTTTTTTGTAGTGGGTATTCTTCTATAAGCTTTTCCAAAATTTCTTTTGTTACTGACTTTTCTCCTGTTTCTATTTTTGCTATATATGTAAAGTATACCCCTGTTTTTTCTGCAAGACCTCTCAAGCTATCTCCGTGCTCTGTTCTTATTTTTCTCAGCACTTCTCCAAATTTCATTTTCCGTCCCCCTTTACTGAAACATTTTTTTTAATTATACAACATTTTTTTATAAAAGTAAAAATATAAATTGACACCGTACCTAAATTAGGGTACAATAATGTAAAGAGGGAGAGATATTTTTTTACAAGTTAAGTACCATAAAATAGGAACGATAGGAGAAAGAAAAATGAAAGTAAGAATTAAAAATAGCAAATATATTTGTAACTTTAATGTAGATGGAACTTTAAAAGTTATTGTTAGCAGCAGTACAAAAAAATTATATAGAGAACTTGGAAAAATACTGGGAATAAACCCTGTGGAAGCAAGAAAACAGGGGTTATTATAAATGGAAAGATTTGCTATTATGGGGCTATGTTGGGCGTGTATATATATTTTTGTTTTATGGGTAGCTGGGAGGTAAATATGAAAAGAGAAGAAAGAATTGAATTAATGGAAAAAATTATTATTAATGCTATAAAGAAACTTATATTTTTAAAACATCAAGGAATAATTACAAGTTATAACATCATTGATGAAGATGATATAGAGTTCAAATTCAAAGTTAATGGATATGAAGAAGAGGACAGCTGTGGGATAGAAGAATATACCACTATTACAGGTAGAATAAAAGAGGCAGAGGCACAATATTGGCAGGATATCGAAGACGAGGAGAACTATAAAAATCAACTTGAAAGTGATTACTGGGCTGTACAACTTTAATTTTTTATAGGTCTCTTAGAAGACTAAGGGACTTATTAAAAAATTAAAGCAAGGGAGGAAATATATGTGGAAATGTAAGAAGTGTGGCGGAAAAATAACTGGTGATGTTAGTGGAACTATTGATAATGGTTGGGGATTTCCTAATGAAGATGGCTGTTTAACATCATTAGAAGATTATAACTTAGACTATTCTGTTGATTATTTTGTTTGTATAGAATGTGGTGAACTTAGTAAAAATTTAAAAGATATAGCAATTTGGGAGGATTAAGATGGAATTAAAAACATTAGATTTTAAAGGAAGTAAATATGTAACAGTAGCTGAAAGATTAAAATATTTCAGAACTACAGAAGAATTTAAAAATTGGAGTATTGAAACAAAGTGGCTGGAAATAAATGAAGAGAAAGCTATATGCCAAGCTATAATAAAAAATAGTGATGGAATAATAAAATCTACTGGTACAGCTATGGAGAAAAAAGAAGAAATAAGAAAAATTGTGAAAGATGGCAAGGAGAAAGAATATGCTAGTGTGAATGTTACTTCACATGTTGAGAACTGTGAAACTTCTGCAATAGGTAGAGCACTTGGAAATCTAGGTATAGGAATAGATGGTGGAAATGTAGCTAGTTACGATGAAATACAAAGAGCTTCTAAAAGAAGATTAATATTAAGTATTACTGAAATGATAGATGAAACTAATAGAGCAGAATATGAAGAACAATATAAACTGAATGAACTTCCTGTTCTCCCAATAGAAGAACTTGAAGTTATAGAAAAACAACTTTTAATAAATGAAAAGAAAAAAGTTTGCAAGTCTATAATTGAAATGGTAACCCCAAATGAAGTAAAAGAAATATTAAGAAAATATAAAATAAATATTCTTGAAAGCTTAGACTTAAAAGAACTTATATTTTTGCACGATATGAAAGCAAAATCTAAAAGTAAGGTATCAAAACAAGAAATTGAAGATTTAAAAGAGTGTGCAAGTACAATCGAATTTGATTTAGAAAATTATTTAAAAGAAAACTATAAGAAAAAAATTGAAGCTTTAACAAAACAGGAATATCAAGTTATAAAAAATAAATTGATTAAATAAAAAATAAAACTAGGGGGTATTACAGCCCCCTTTAAAAAAACCAGCAAACAGGTACAAGGCGGAGCCCAGCACCAACCACTATACTGCCGAAGGCAACAATCTTGAACCTAAATACACCGAGAGCCACAGAAAGCAAAAAAAGAAAAAAAGAATAATGGCTCGTTCTACGACGGTGTTCTTAAAGGTAAAGGTTATAATAAATAAAAGGGCTTTGCCCTCAGAAAAGGAGAAATAAATGGCTAAAAAAACTTTTGAATTTAAAGCATGTGATGAAGGATATAAGGTTCTTTTTCTTGTAGAAGTAAAGGAGAAAGGGATATACAAAGGAGAGAAATGCACTTGGATACTGATGAAAGAAAGATTTTGTAGTAAAAAGGCTTTTAAAATAAGACCCCTTTATTATTAAAAGAATGGGGAAATAGGCTGGTAGTAAAAAAAAGACAGGCTAATGCTTTTATAAAAGTTAATAACTTAGAAGAATTTATTATATAGCTATGGTTAGAACTAGAAAAGCTGGAACAAAATATAAAAAATCTCTTGCTAAAGTTAAAGCTAGAATTACACTATTGGAAAAGCTTTGCAGGGCAAATTATAAAATAGATAATAAAACTCTAATGCAAAAGCTGGGAATATCTAAAACAGAATTTTACAGGAATTATAAAGCTGCTGCTGATTTATACAGAGCAAACAATAAAAAGGAAGCATTATTTTAATTATTCCCAATTTTATTTAAAATGGGAAAAAGGAGGAAATTAATGGAAAATATATTAAAGATATGGTTTTTATACAATTATTTATAATTAAGTTATCTTATAATTAATATTTTCAAAAAAAATAGTTGCATATAAAATTTAAATATTAAACTGACAAAGTGATTGAAGAAATTAATTGCATTTTTAAAGTTAAGGGGGTAAAATGAGAGAAGAAAAGGTATATTTAAATGTTTGTGATGTCATGGAAATAACAGGAAAAAGACAATCAAAGTCTTATTCTATTATCCGTCAATTAAATAGAGAATTGGAGAATCAAGGTTACTACACAATTCAGGGGAAAGTTCCTAAAAAATATTTTTTTGAACGGATAGGTGGTTAATATGACAGCTTATAGAGATGGTAAAAAATGGAGATGTACTTTTTATTTTGATGAAAATGGAGAAAGAAAAAAGAAAAATAAGAGAGGTTTTCTAACTAAAAAAGAAGCTCTAGATTGGGAAAGAGAATATATTTTAAAATCTTCTGGAGATAAGGATATGTTGCTTTCATCTTTAGTTGAGGTATTTTTTCAAGACATGAAGTTAAGATATAAACCTACTACTTATTATCAGAGAACTAGTGTTATAAGTAAATGGGTTATTCCATTTTTTAAGAATATAAAAGTTTCTGAATTAGATATAGTATTATTAAGGAAATGGCAAACATATATACTTGAGCAAAAATTAAAAGATAATAGTAAAAATTCTATAAATTTATACTTGAAAACGATACTTGACTATGGAAAAAAATATCTAAATCTTCCTACACCTGTTGTAGATGGTACTATAACAAAGGTAAGAGATTTAAAAGAAAGGACTATTGTTACTGAAGAACAGTTACAAATATTACTAGAAAATGAACCATTTGAAATTTATAAGACAGCTTTGAAAATATTATTCTGGACTGGAATAAGAATTGGAGAACTAACTGCTTTAAAGTTTGAAGATTTTGACTTTGAAAATAAAAAGCTAAAAATTACTAAAACTTCAACCCGAATAAAAAAAATAACAATAATCGGAACAACTAAAACAGTTGCTAGCAATAGAGTTATTGACATAAATGATGTTGTTGTAGAGGCTGTTAAAAATCTCTATTCTAAAACATATAATAAGGAAGAAAGAATTTTTCAAATAACTAATCAAGGTTTCTTTTACAGAATAAAAAAGCTAGGTAGAAAATGTGGAATCGGAGAAATTGGTGTACATACTTTTCGGCATTCTCATGCAAGCTTTTTATTTAATAAAGGGGTAAATATATTATTAATTTCAAAACGGTTAGGACATAAAAATGTTTCTACAACATTAAACACTTATACACATATCTTAAAAGAAATGGAATGGCAGTTGCTAGAGGCAATTGAAAAAAAATAAGTGGTTCTGAAATGGTTCTAAAAAAATAAAATACTTATATTTTTTTTAAAAAAAGTGTGTAATTAATAAAACAAAATACTAATAAAAATAAGGGTTAACACAATTTTGTATTTTGTCCAAGAAATAAAATGTAACATAAGGGGTGGCTTCAATGAAAACTATTTTTGATAAAACTAATCTGGCAAATCTTAATTTAAAAAACAGACTTTTCAGAAGTGCTGTTTGGGAAAATCTTGCAGATAACGGGCATATGACAAAGGAACTTTTTGAGCTTTATGAAAATCTTGCTAGAGGGGGAGTAGGCAACATAATTACTAGTTTTTCTTCTGTATTAGAAGATGATATTCCTGCACCTAATATGCTTTGTATCTATGATGATTCTTTTATAGATGACTATACTCAGCTTACTGAAAAAGTTCATGCATATGGAGCTAATATTTTCCTTCAGATTGTTGCTGGAGGTTCACAAGGAAGAAATAATATAAACTCTGGCAAAGTTATTTATGGTCCTAGTGCCCATAAAAATCCTATAACTGGTATAGAAGCCGTAGAAATGACACAGGAAGATATATGTAATTTAGTAGAAAAATTTAGAGATGCAGCTATGAGAGCCAAAAATAGTGGCTTTGATGGAATACAAATACATGCTGCTCATGGATATCTTTTAAGCCAATTCTTAAACCCTTTTTACAATAAAAGAGAAGATGAATATGGTGGAGATGTAGATGGACGAGCTAGAATACTGATTGATGTGTATCTTTCTATACGGGAAGCTGTTGGAGATGATTTCATTGTTGGTATGAAAATAAATTGTGATGATTTTGAAGATGAAGGACTAAACTTCGGAGAAAGTTCTTGGGTCTGTGAAAGGCTTGCTATGATGGGTCTTGATTTCATTGAAGTAAGTGGGGCAAATCCTTCAAGAGTTATCTCTTCTCCTTCAGAAGAAAGTTATTTTAAAGTATTTGCCAATGTTATAGCTGAAAATACTCAAATCCCTACTATATTAGTAGGAGGAAACAGGAGTATAGAAGGTATGGAGGAAATACTCAATAATTCTTCCATAGAATATTTTTCATTAGCCAGACCTTTTATTGCAGAACCTGATTTAGTAAAGAGATGGGAAGAGGGAGATACTAGAAGATCCAAATGTATCTCTTGCAATAAATGTCGTGTTCCTGGTAAAAAAATAGAGTGTATTTTTAATAGATAAATACCAAAACACATAATTTTAAGTACCCTCTACTACTAAAAAGCAAAAGTTATTCTAAACTTATTATTTTGAACTATGCTACTTTTAAAATAATAACAAAGCTTTTAATAATATGTACTATGAAAAAAAATAGGTTATCAAATAAATTTTTTAGATAAGCTGAAAAATTTGAATTTTTATCGATAGTGATAAAATAGAATTATAATAAATATACTTAAATAATTTACTCGTACATAGAAAAAGACAGCTGATATACTTCAGCTGTCTTTTTTTATACTTTAAAATAAATCTTAGAAGGCTAATCTTTTATAAGGTCAAATAATTTTTGTGCAGCTCTTTTAGGACCATCTTTTTCCTTTCCTTTTATACCTAATTGAGTCCTTATCTGACCTACTTTTACACCTTTTTTAAACATATCCTCAAAGAATTTTTCTATGAGTATATCTGTTTTGGCTATATTTTGTACAGGTCCAAATGGGTTGGCAAAATATGAGTCTACTAAACCTTTTTCACTTGTAGTTCCCTTAGCCATTCTTTTCCCAGCTTTGAATACAGGTATAGCCTCTTCTGAGGAATTGAAAAATTCTATTTCCTCTCCCTCTTCATAGTTATTCGCATATAAAAACATATCTATAGGATATCCTTTCATAATATCATTGTATGAAGCTATTGGTATAATTATCCTTGAATTTATTTTATCCGGATTCATAAAAATACTTCTATCTATCTCTTTATAAGCATATCCTGTATCTAAATCATCTAATCTTACAAAAGCTCCTATTTCTGTTCCATATGCTTTAGGACTGGTAGTTTCATTTAATACAAATGTTCCCATATCATCAAATATTACTTTCATATCTTTTACATATTTCTCACTAAGAGCCCTAAAAGCTTCTAGACTTTCTGATTTTCCAGCTCCACTATCTCCCATAATAGCAATATTAAATGTCTTTCCATTTTTCATAACAATATTTACCATAGCACCATGTATTGGAAGTTTTCCCTTTTCTATCATTCTTATATTATGAAGTGTTAATATCATTTTTTTCATATATCCAAAATAGTCTATATCTTCATTATAGTTTGCATACCCTATTATCATATTATTTTCTTTATCATTATAAAATACAGTTTTCATTTCATTTTCAAAATCTTTTACTCCATAGATATATAATATATCAGGTCTTCTATTCATATATTCTTCTTCTCTAGCCAATTCAAAAAGATTGCATAAAGCTATTCCCTGTGACATAAAATATCTATTAAAATATATAAAAGCTAATGAATCTCCTACTTTAGCTGGATAGCAGAACCAATTTTCAGTGTTTATACATATATCTTTAAATGGATTTTCTTTTACTTCCTGAAATATTCCTGTTCTTGTATTTCTTTTTGGGTAAGTAATAAATGGTGGCTGTAATATGATTGTTTCTATAAAAGGAATTTTTTCTAAAAATGAATATTCAGAAGGGCAACTTCTCTTAGTATCATTTAATATTATTCCTGCATTTATTCCTGCACTCAATTGTCTATATACCCTATGTTTGTACCCCATTACAGCTTCTTCTATCTGTCTGTATGTACTGAGTATAAGGTTTTTAAAATTATTTATAGCTTCAATGAAGTTGACATTTTGTAAACCTTCTCCCCTTTTGGTATTTCTTACAACTGCATATCTTTCAAATTTTCTCCAGAAAGTATAAAGCCTTTCAATAAATTCAACTAGCACATCTCTATTTTCCAAAAGTCTGGCATATTTTTCATCTAATGTAGCTATTTCCTCTGCTTCTAAAACTATAAGAAGCTTAAAGAATTTTGTTATTATCTCTGGAAGATTGTCCTCTGAATTACATCTCTCTTTTATATATATGTAAACTGGAACTTCTTTTCTTTCTAATTTTTCTAAAAATGCTGTTATAATTCTTTTAAATCCATCACTATCCAATAGAGATTCTGCATTATTACAATATTTTATTGTAAAGTTTATAGTTATGCTGTTTCTATTGATAGTTGCTTCTTGTCTCATCTTATCCTCCTAAAATATCTTCTCTTAATTTATTCATAGGTATAAATTATCATCTTTTGTAAAGTATGTCAATACATTTTTGCAAAATATTTTTTATTTTATTAAAAAATGATAATTTATTTTTATATATAAAAATAAAAGGAATACTGACTCATTAATAGTAATATATAATAACATATATACTGTTATCATAATTGTTAAAAATGGAGGTTTTTTATGGGATTTTTTAAAGAATTTAAAGAGTTTGCTGTACGTGGAAATGTACTGGACATGGCAGTTGGGGTTATCATAGGTGGAGCTTTTGGGAAAATAGTTTCAAGTATGGTTAATGATATTATTATGCCTTTAATTGGTATAGTTACAGGAAGAATTGATATTTCAGCTCTTGCTTTGACAATTCCTTCTCCTACTCATGGTGCAGAACCTATTATGCTTAAATATGGAATGTTTTTACAAAATACTCTAGATTTTTTAATAATTGTTTTTTGTATATTTATTTTTATCAAATTTATAAACAATTTTAAAAAGAAAAAAGAAGAAGCTCCAGCAGCACCACCTGCTCCTTCAGCAGAAGAAGTTTTACTTACTGAAATAAGAGATTTACTAAAAAATAAATAAGGTATCTATTACAAATATTTCTAAGAAATTGATGTAAAATAAGGTTGATTTATTTAAAAAGTAAAATTTAAAAATTTATTAGTCACCATTAATTAATTTTTTAAATTTACTTTATTTTTAGTCAACCTTATTTTACATTATGAATTCAAAAAATAATGCTCATACTTATTTAATAAAATCTCTTTAATCTCTTCGTCACTCTTTCCTTTTATCTCATCTATAAAACTATTGACCTTTATTTTTCTGCTTCCAGTGGAAACTCCTAGTGAAAATAATTTTTCTATATCTTTATTCTCTAAATAAAAATCAAGTTTTATATTTTCATATCCATTAAATTCCAAAAGAGATTTTATTCTATTTGAAAAAGTTATTATTAAATCATACTCTTTCCCTTCCAGTAAATAAAGTTCATTTATATTTATTTTCAAAACAATTTCTACATCAGTATAAATCTTAAGTATCTCTACAAAAAAATCTATCTTTTCTATTGCTGAATTACTAACTATTACTATCTTTTTTCTGTTTCTTCCAAGAACTTTATTCTTCATAACAGTTTTTCTAAATATAAGAGTCATAGCTGATATTTGCTGATGTGTAAAATATATTTTATATTTTTCTTCTATTGTATCTATAGAATTTTTTACTATATTATATAAATTAGCATACACATTTTTTGTATTTTCGATATTATTGTCATAAAAACTATATTTAAAACTGTTTCTTATTAGAGATTTATGAATATATCCATAAATTTCATTAAATAATTGATCATAGTTATAAAACTGTGTTATTACTCTGTTTTGAACTTTTTCTATAAATTCTTCAGTAAGATTTTTAAGCTCCCTGCTGATAATAGGCTCTAATCTAGTTGTATAATCAAGAGAAGATATTAGATAACTTAAAAAATTATCTTCAAATTCATTATTCATTATACTATACTCATTAATTTCAACCATATTTTTTATAGTTTTATTTTCTATACTGTGTCCTCTATTTATCCTATACAAGCTTAAAGCAATATAGATATATATAAATTTTTTTGAAGAATAAGATATCCTTAAATTATTTTCCTTTAAAAAATCATTTAACATAGTTTTAGCTTTACTTATTTCCTTTGCTCCTTTAACTATAAAATAATTAAAAATCATTCTTTCTAAAGGATTATTTGCTTTTCTATTTATAAGACTGTCATCAAAATCGAGATCAAATACATCTGATAGAATAGAAGCAATAAGAATACGATAATTTCTCTCATTTCCTACAACCTTTATCCCTTTCTTTGCTACTATTTCAGATTTTAATTCATTTGATTCCAGTATATTACTCAGTTCTTTGCTGTCTTTTTTCTTTGTAGTAAGACTTATTCCTAAATTATCATATAAACTTGTCATATTTAATATTTCGCTGAAAAAGGAATAAACTATCATGAGATTGATTCGTTCTCCCTGTGAAATTATATAATCATTCAAAGAAAGATTGTGAACAAATTCTATGTAATCTCTATAATCTATTTCTGCTGTTACAGTATTATTCAATATTTTGAGTTTTTTTTCATCAGGGAGATAGCTGTTAAGATTGGATATGTTTCTTTTCAAACTTATTTCGCTTTTATTAAATACAACTTCTGATTCTTCTAAATTAAAAGATTTTTTTTCCTGTATTCTTTTTAAAAGTTTAAGTTCAGATTTATTTATACTCAGCCTTCTCACCTCCCGAAAATCTTATACCTAAATAGTACCACAGATATTAATCTATGTATAGATTCAAGAAAGCATTTGTAAAATAAAATAGCTATATTTTAATCTCAAATTTTTATCAATACATGAACCTCTCTCATTTAAAATTACTTTGTAATTTTTGAAGCTGGAGCTTCTTTTTTGGAAAGTAGTTGCTTTTATTAGTCAGCTATATTTACCAAGCTATCTCTATAGTTCCTACGGTTCTTTATATTTTTAGACTGCCTGTCTTATTCTCAAACTTTCAGTTTGTCATCTAAAAAACAATAAAGCAATTAATCGCATCACTTATAGAAGTGGGCAACTTCTTGCCTGTTATGTTAAAAATACCCATAAAATATTGAAAATTTCAATAATTATGGGTATTCTTTATTTGTTTATATATCTATCTTTTAATTTCTGCTGCTTTTTTTCTTGCTTTTTCTGCCATTTCTTCTGCTAATTCAGAAGATAACCCTATATAATTTTCAGGTTTAAGCATATTCTTTATATCCTCTTCATTAAAAACTTCTGAAATTACTTCATTTTCTTTTAACAATTGTAAATAATCTTTATGCTCAGTTTCTGATTTTATAGCTAATTCATAAATTATTGAGTGAGCTTTATCTTTCCCTAATCTCTCTGCTATCTTCATCATAATATATTCACTGTTATCCAGTCCTTTGTTATTAAGAACATTTTGATACATTCTCTCTTTAAATATCTGTATTGTTCTAGTAAGTTCCTCTGTCCTCAATAATACTTCTGTTATCAATTCCATAGCCTCTTCCAGAGCTGCATCAAAAAGCATATATGATGAACTGTCAGCTTCAAAAGGTCTGCTTCCTGAGTATAATCCCATCGGCACTATAGAATAAAGTTTTTGTGAATTTGCTATTATTCCCTTAGCAAGTTTTGGATTTATTTTTTGAGGCATTGTACTGCTTCCTACTGTTCCCTCTTCATAAGCTTCTGATACTTCACCATATTCCTCTATTGAAGTAGTATATACCTCTTCTGCTATTTTATGACAGTTATTTGCTAAAAGAGCCAGCCCCATTATATATTCTTCTTTATGACTTGTTATGTTTCGTGAAGGAACTTCCATAGAATACATTCCAAGTATTTCTGCTACTCTGTTCTGAACTTTTCTTCCAGTTTCCCCTGATGTATTAAAAGCTCCAACTGCTCCTCCCATCATTATTTTAAAAACTCTTTTCTCAACTTCTTTCATTCTCTCTACACTTGCAAGTATATCACTTATCCACACTGATACCTTATAGCCATATGTAATCGGTGTAGCATGTTTCCCATGTGTCCTTCCAGCCATTACTGAATCTTTATTCCTTTCAGCAAGTTCAGCTAAATTTTCCAATATTTTAGAACAAATTAAAAGATATTTTTCATGTACCTGTTTCAAAATAATAAGCTGCCCACTCTGCTGTATATTTTGAGTAGTTACACCATAATGAATGTATTTTGAACTTTCATTTTCCCCAGATATTTCATCACAGGCTTTTATAAAAACTTTTATAAATGGTACAAAGCCATGTCCTATTTTTTTATATATTTCATCCATCAATTTAAAATCTATATATTCTATTTTAGCTGCTTTTTCTATATTTTCAGCTGCTTTTTTAGGTATTATTCCAAATTCACTTTGAGCCTTTGCCAAAGCTGCCTCTATATTCAGCCATGCTTGATATTTTGCTTCTTTAGATACTAATTCTTTTATACCAAAATAGTCCATTGTCTTACTCTTCGAATCGTAGAGTGCTCTCATATTTTCCTCCCAAAACCCATATTCATCTATTTTTTAAGATAATCATCAACAGCATTTTTTACAAATTCTACATATGGCCCAAATACAACATGAATATGATTTTCCTGTGGGAAAAATATTCCCGATGCCCCAGCTTCTTTCAATTTTGCTTGATTTATTAATTCTTTATTCTTTATATCCACTCTTAATCTTGTAATACAGTTTTCAGCATTTATTATGTTACCTTTTCCACCAAGACCTTCTACTACTATTTCAGCTACTTTTCCATATTGTTTTTCTTTTAGATATTGGTTATTTCTATTATCTTCCATTTCTCCCTGTTCTCTCCCTGGAGTTTCAAGATTAAATTTTGTAATTGCAAATCTGAATACAACATAAAATACTACAAAGTTTACAATTCCTAAAAGAATAAGCTGTACCCAATGTGTATTTTCATAAAGAAGTCCAAATATTCCAAAATCAAATATAGTTCCTCTTATGTATCCGATTGATACATTTAAAAAATTCAACGGAAGTGCCATTATTCCACAAAGTACTGCATAAACAACAAAAAGTTGTGGTGCTATAAATAAAAATGAAAATTCTAGTGGTTCTGTTACATTCCCTAAAAAAGCTGTAAGTACAACAGTAAGAATAACCCCTCCAGCTATTTTCTTATTTCTGGCATAAGATGTATGATACATTGCAAGTCCTATTGCTGGTACTCTGAACAAAGTTGTAAGCATTTGACCAGCTCCCAGATAACTTGTAAGTTTAGGCATAAGTTCATTCCAATAAGGACTTTGAGGCCCTAATACAAATAATACATGATTTACAGCATTTAATATTCCAATATATGCCTGCCCTTCTATCATATAAGTTCCTCCTGCCTCTGTAAATCTTACAATGGAAGCAAGTACATGGTGCAGTCCAAATGGAATAAGTGATCTGTGCATAAACCAGTAAACTGCCAAACCAAATTTATCATTCATAAATATAAAAGAAGATTTCAAAAGAATCTTTGTAATAACTCCCCATACAACAGGTACTACAATTCCCACTGGTATCATAACCATAAATGTTATAATAGGTACTGATTTTTTACCACTAAAAAAAGCAAAAGCTAATGGCAGTTCAAGTTTATAAAACTTATCAGTCATTTTTGCAGCTATAAGTCCACTGATGATTCCTCCAGCAGCATCTATTTTCAGAGTATGTATTCCTAAAACTATTCCCTGACCTACTTGTGACATACCTTTTGTTACAAGCAGACCTGTTGTTTTTAAGTATACGTTCATGACAATATTCAAAGTAAGATATGCCAGAACAGCTGCAAAGACAGCTATTCCCTTTTCCTTCTTTGACATACCATATGCGACTCCCATTGCAAACAGCAAAGGAATATTATCAAAAACAACACTCGTTATGCTTTTTAAGCTATTAATCAGCATATTTAAAAATTCATTTCCTAAAAATGGAAATCTTGAAATCATATAATTTTGTGTCAATGCTCCCGTTATCCCCATTACCATACCTATTGGAGCCATTACTGCTATTGGAAGAAGCAATGATCTACCAAAAACTTGTACGCTATCTTTAAAATTAGTTTTCATAAAGTCCCCCTCATATTTTATTTATCTTTTATAGCTCAAGTTTAATTTATTTTAATAATTTCTTCAAGGTAACTTTCAACAGAGTTTTTTTTACATAAAGTTACCTTTTAAATTCCTCTATATTATATTCATTTATAATGAAGAATTTATAAATAAAAAATATGATATCTCTTACTCCTTTATAGATTAATATTTTTTATTATTTTCATATCTTATTTTCTATTTATTTTAACTTTTTTCTTAATATTTTTGGTTATTTCCAAATCTTATGATTTTTTAGTATATAAAAAAGCGGCTTATTACACCGCTTTTTTCCACATAATTTCTTTTTATTTATTTTTTATCTTCTATCAATTCAAAGATTACTCCCTCTTTGATAGCAAAAGCTATATTTATATCTCCAGCATCAAAAGTATCAAAAATTACTCTATCCATTTTTTTCTTTTCTTCTTCAATAGATGCTACTTTTATAGCTACATGAGGTTGATGCTGCATTTCAATAGGAAGTGGAGTTCCACTTTCATATCTTAAATATTCAAATTTATATTCATGATTGTCAGCAACTGTTACAAATACTTTTAAGGGTGCTAAATATATTTCATTTTCTTTTATCTCTGTAGTAGGAACACCTATATGTACAAATTCCATATTTTCCTCCTCAAAATCTTTTATTTTTTAATACTAAGATAATAATCGTATGCTTCTTTTCCCGTATAATTTTCATGAACTACTTTTGCTACTGCTTTAGCCATAGCTTTAGGATCTTCAGCTTGGAATATATTTCTTCCCATATCTACTCCTGCTGCTCCCTGTCTGATAGCGTTATATGTCATTTCCAATGCTTCATCTTCTGGAAGTTTCTTCCCACCTGCTACTACAATAGGAACAGGACAAGCTGCCACTACTTTATCAAAATCTTCACAATAATAAGTTTTGATTATATGAGCTCCCAATTCTGCAAGAATTCTTGTTGCAAGAAGGAAATATTTAGTTGTCCTTTCCATTTGTTTTCCAACTGCCACTACTCCCATTACTGGTATGCCATATTTATTTCCCATATCTATAGTTTTTGTAAGATTAGCTATTGACTCTTTCTGCCCTGGAGCTCCTATAAATGTCTGTACTGCCATACATGTTGCATTCATACGAATAGCATCTTCTATATCTACACCTATTACTTCATGGCTCATATCATCATCAAGTACAGAACCTCCTGCTGTAACTCTTAAAGCCAAGCCTTTATCAAAATGAGGAGGAATACAAGTTCTCATAGCTCCTCTAGTTGCCATAAAAACATCTACATCTTCTGCTAAAGGTGGAATAGCTAAATCTAATCTTTCCAGTCCTGCTGTTGATCCCATTATATATCCATGATCAAATGCCAACATGACTGTTCTTCCACTTTTCGGATTAAATATTTTAGCCAGACGTGATTTCATACCCCAGTCCATATTTTCCATACCTTTTACATAAAATGATTTATTATTTTCAAATGGAATGTCTGTCATATAATCTTTTGCTATTTTATTTCCAAATTGTTCTGCCATTAATTCTACCTCACTTATTTTTTAAAATATGGTGTTCTACAAGGTTGATTCCAGTAATGAATAAGTTCGTCATCCATTCTTGCTATCATCATTTGGAACCCTGCCTGCTCTTGAACTGTCAATAATTCCCCAACTACGTTAGCTACAACTTCTATTTCTTTTTCTTTTAAATAATTATAGCATTTTCTGAATACTATTAATTGTTCCATAAGAGTAGTTGCACCAGTTCCATTGATTATTAACAATAATTTTTCTCCACTTTTAATATCCAAGTCCTTTAATAAAGCATCAAGCATAATTTGAGCTGTTTCATCAGCAGTTTTAAGGGGCATTCTTCCTCCTCCACCTTCTCCATGCTGTCCCATTCCTATTTCCATATCATCATCATCGAGTTCAGCTATAACTCCTCCTGTACTTGGGTGAGTAGCACCTTTTGCTGCCACTGCTATTGTTGCCATATTATCAGCAAACTTTTGAGCTATTTCTGCCACTTCTTCTAAAGATTTTCCTTCTGCAGCTGCTGCTCCTGCTATTTTGTACAGAGGTACACACCCAACCAGTCCTCTTCTGTCATCAGCATTTTCTCTAGGTGCATTAGCCACATCATCTTGAGTAACTACTTTAATTACATTTAACCCAGCTTTTTTTACCATTTTCATAGTAAGGTTAGCTGTAAGCATATCTCCAGCATGATTCAATACTACAAAAAGCACTCCTTTACCTTTATCTGCCATTTTTATTGCTTCAAAACATTGTTGAGGTCCAGGTGCTGCAAAAATATCTCCTGGTACAGATATGTCTACCATTCCTTCCCCTACAAACCCACTGATAGCAGGTTCATGCCCTGTTCCTCCAAGAGTTACAATTGTAACTCTTTCTGCATCTTTTAATTTTTTATTCACTATTAATCTTGTTCCTTCTGTCAACTCAATAATATCCTGATTAGAAAGTGCCAGTCCTTCCAAAAGTTCTTGTGTTAAATTACTTGGATCATTGATGAATTTTTTCATTTTCATAATAAAAACTCCTCCTATTAATTTATTTTATTCAAAACTTTTTGCAAATCCCTGAAATAAAAGATTCATTGAAACTGCTCCTGCATCTTTAAATCCTAAAGTTTTTTCTTTGTAACTTTTTGCTCTTCCAAATTTTGAAATATAGTTTTTAGTATCTTCACACCCTTGTTCTGAAGCTATAGCTGCTTCTTTGAACATTCCTTTTATATCAGATTTAGAAGTTGTAATTGCTGTTACTGCTGGTATAAAAGCGTCCATCATAGTTTTATCTCCAATTTTTGCACCAGACACATCATTCATCTCTTCCAATGAAGCTGTGAACATATCTTTTATAATCTGCTCATCTAATTCTTCTGCTCCTTCTGGAATTCCAACAGCCAAACCAGATATCCAACTTCCCCAAAGAGGTCCTGCTGACCCTCCATTTACTCCCATAGCACTCATTCCTAAATTATCTATAAAATCTTTTATACTTGTTTCTGAATTCCAGTTTTCTATATCTTTTTCAATAGCATTTGCTATTTTTACAATAGTTATCCCATGATCTCCATCACCAAATTTTGAATCTATCTCAGAGAGTTCATCAGCATTGGCTTTTAAAAGCTCACATGATGTCAGAAACATTTTTTTAATATCTTCTCTATTAATTTTCAATTTTGACACCTCCATACTTCTTTGACTTAATATTATCATATGTAATTACAAATGTCAATGGAGTTAAAATAATTATTATGATATTTTTAGGTACGTTATAATTTATTTTAAAACATTTTTTTATTTAAGATTTTAAATAAAATAAAAAATTACAATAAGGTAGTTGTACTTCCAATATCTCAAAACAAAAATACTGGAGAGAAAGAAGTTATTCAAATAAATAATTAAAAATCATCAATTTGCAACACTACCTTCAAATTCAAAAATGATTTTAAATATTTTACTTTTTTATATTATAAAAATTATATTTTCTATTTACATAATATCATTTAATTTCAGTAAAAAAATTCATTACATCACAAAAATATTTATATAAATAAAAATTTAAAATTTACTTTTTTCATTTTATAGATTATAATAAACTGGTATGTCGTAATAATTAAGTTAATTAATTATTGATATACTGAAAATCATTAAAAGGAGAGATAAACAAATGAAAAAATTATTTACAACTGCATTATTTTTACTTATCAGTGCTTTTATATTTGCAGCTGGTACAGTGACAACATCTGGAACTGGAGATGGATTTTCTGGAAAAATTAAAGTTGATGTTGTAACAACTGGGGAAAAAATAGAAGATATTAAGCTTGTTTCAGACTCTGAAACTTCTCACATAATATCAAGAGCATTTCCTGTATTAAAAGAAAGAATTTTAAAAGCTCAATCACCTATTGTTGATAGTGTATCTGGTGCTTCTTATACTTCTTTTGGAATAAAAAAAGCTGTTGCTGAAGCTCTTAAATCTAACGGAAAGGATTTTGGAAGAATCAGATTTAATACTAAAGCTCCAGAACAGCCTGTCACTAATTTAAAAGCTGTAAATACTGATCTTGTAATCATTGGTGGAGGTCCTGCTGGGCTAGCTGCTGCTATATCTGCAAGAGAAGCTGGATTAAAAAACATAATTCTTATTGAAAAATTAGATATTCTTAGTGGTAATGGAAAATATGATATGAATTTTTATGACCTTATTAATTCAGAAGCTCAAAAAGCTAGAGGAATAAATGATACTGTTGAAGCACTTATTGCTGATAATACTAATCCTCTAGACACTCCTGAAAGAATAAGAGCACAAGCTGAAGGGGCATTTGTTTTAGATAAATGGCTAAGAAGCTTTGGGGTAAAATTAAACTATAACTACGGAAAAAGAGGACATATGGCTGAATCTAATGCTTATGCTGGAGCTCATATCCAAGATGGTATGGAAAAGAAAGTAAAGGAATTAGGAATTGATGTTCGTACTGGGACAAAAGGACTTGACCTTATTATGAAAGATGGTAAAGCAGCTGGTGTAAAAGTACAAAATGGAAATAATTTCTATGACATCAACGCTAAAGCTGTTATTATTGCTACAGGAGGATTCTCTGCTAATAAAGAACTACTTAAAAAATATGTTCCCGGATCTGAAGTTTTCCAAACTTCAAACCAAATAGGTGCCACAGGAGATTTTATTCCTGTATTTGAAAAAAATAATATAAAAACTGCTAATCTTGAAGTGTTGAATATATTCCCTTTCATTATCAGACAAACAAGAGATTTAACTGGTGGAGGAGATGGATTTATTCTTGTGAATAAAGATGGAAAAAGATTTACAAGTGAAAATATCACTTACGCAACTAGATTTTCTACTGCACAAAAAATACTTGATCAGCCTGATTCTGCTGTTTTTTACATCTATGATCAAAAACTTTATGATGCAAGTTTCCGTCTTCAAAAACATACAGCTCAAGGTCTTCATACAAAAGCTGCTACTCTTGATGAATTAGCAGATAAATTAGGAATAGATAAAAACAATTTAAAAACAACAGTTGAAGAATTTAATAAAGCTGTTCGTGGAGAAATTAAAGATCCATTTAGAGAAAATCCTACTAAGAAAGAATTTATGACTGAAGGTCCTTATTATGGTGTACAGGTAGAATCTGCTATACATATGACTAGAGGTGGAGTTGTTGCTGATGAAAAAACTCAAGTTCTTTATGATAATGGAAATATTGTAAGTGGTCTATACGCAGCTGGTGAAGTTGCAAATAGTAACTCTGGTGCTTATAGTGCTGCTGTTATTTTTGGACGTATTGCAGGACAGGAAGCTGCTAAATATATCAACAAATAAATATTAATAAAAAAAGAGGATATATCAAAGTTAGATTAACTTATATCCTCTTTTTACATCTTATTTTATATAATCTTTATTTGAAAAAACTCCTGACATTATTATAAACTTTCTAATAAAAGAATTATACATCAATTTTCCTTTTAAAATCTTTAAATTTAACTTCATTCTTATACTTTCAGTTCTTTTACAGTAGTCTATAATTCCACTTTTTATACCTTTTTTATTTATAGAATCTGCCAGATAATAACCACTAATAAGAGCATAACTTATTCCCTCAGATGAACTGGCACTTATAAGTCCAGCTGCTTCTCCTATGAGTGCTATTCTATCCTTTGCCATGAAATATTCATTCCATTTAGGAACTCTTATAAAAGTTCCTTCATCTCTGATTATGTCATTGATATCTATTCCCTCTGATTTAACTCTCTCTTCTAATTGGTGAAATTTATCCCAGCTGCCTTTCCCTTTTTTTAAAATAGTTCCTAGTATAAGCTCATTTCCTTTTGGGACCAACCATGAATAATAATTATTTATATTTTTATCAAATATAGCCATATGATATGAAAAATCTTTCTTCATTTTATAAACTCTTTGAATGGCAATATAATCATTTTTTGATTTGTTGTCTAAATTTTTTCTAATAAGAGAATTTGCTCCCTCAGCACTTACTATCATTTTGGTTTTTACTTTTTTTATATCCATTCCTATTCTATAGATAACTGTATAAATGCCATTTTCATCTTCTGAATAATCTATAAATAAAGCTCCCTTAATTAATTCTACATGAGATGCTTTTTGAGATAAAAGATAATTATCAAATTTCTCTCTATCAAAATTCAAATAATTTTTATAGTACTTCTTTTTAAGATTATTATCATAATCTATTACCTGCACATTGAATACTTGAGGTGATACCAATATATCTTTTGATAAAGAGTATCCTAATCCTGATAAAGCAGCTTGAGCTTCATGAGCCAAAAGTCCTCCACAGCATTTTATAATTTTATTATTTTCATCTTCATAATCTCTTCTGTCTAAAAGAAGAACTTTATATTTACTGTTAATAAATTTTGAAAAAACACTCCCAGCTGGGCCTCCTCCAATTACTACTATGTCATATATCATATATCTTTTCTCCTATTATTAGTATATTTTATAATACCACAACAGTTTATATTATCCTAGCAAATCCTAGATTTTTTTAATCTATTTTTTAATATCTTATTTGATAATTTTTATTAATCTCTTAATTTCTAAAAAATGAATTTTCATATTCCTCTTTATCATCATCTTTTTCTTTTTGTATTTCATTTTTTAAAGCATCTATTACATAATCACACTCAGCAGGAAAAGTAGTTTCTATCTTTATTTCAGGAATAGGTACTCCATTTTCAAAAATAACCTCTTCTTGAACTTTTCCTAGCCTGTCATATTTTTTAAATGTTCCATTCAATAAATCATTTAATACATCACATTCTCCCATTAAATTTCCATTTCTATAAAAAGCTTGAAATTTTCCATTAATTTTATTATCATTAATATAATACAAAATATAAGGTGTCCCACTCTGATAAAACTTTTCAATTATTCCATCTTGAGCTTCATTTTTAATTTGACCTTTTTCTACCATAACTTCATTTTCGTTATATATTTTATATTCTCCACTTATAATTCCATCAATATAATTTTCTTCCCTTTCAAGTTTACCATTTAGATAATAACTTCTACATATCCCCTCTTTTTTTCCTTTTTTGTAACTATCTTTTTTCTTTAATTTTCCATTTTTATAAAATATACATAGTTCTCCATCAATTTCATTTTCCTTAAAAGAACCTTGAATCATAACTGCTCTTGGTTTTACCATAGAATAAAAAGTACTAAATGGCCCCTCTAATTTTCCATCATTACACATTACCTCATATTTTAATTCATTGTTTGCGTAATCTTCTCTATAAAATCCCGTGTAGTTTGGTGGAATATCCTTTTTTATTATTATCTCAATTCCTTCTTCAAGGAGTAAAAGTTGCATTTCATCTTCTAGACATCGTTTGCTAATTTTATCCTCAGCATTTTCAGCAATAGCTTTGCATATCCTATAAATCAAGTATATTATCATAACAACTATATAAAGAAGTGCCCTTTCCATAATAATTTCTCCCTATGCTTTTAATTTTTTAAAATATGAAATAACTTCTTTATGAAGATTGTCTTGCCTTTTATTAAAAAAATCATTATTACGTAAATAAAAAGAAAAGGGTTCTTCTAAACCATGAATTGTTAAACTTATTTTTTTTCTTTCTTCATCTATATTTATCTCTTTTATTTCTTCAACTGAAATATCAAAACTTTCTTCTTCTTTTACTACCTTTCCATCAAGAAGCGTCCTTCTTACCCTTAGAAAAGAAAGTCCATTTCTGTTGTAACAAAGAATAAATTTTCTATTTTTTTTCTCTTTTATAAAAGCAACTGTTCCAAAAGTACATATCAATGTAACAAATCCTATTAAAAGAGTAGTTCCCATCGTTGACATTCTTTCATTCATATCCATTTCATTTACAGCTATGTACCTCTGGTTTGTATCATCACCAAAATATGATTTTACAAATTTTTCCATTTTATTTTCAATCTTTTTCCCATTGTTTTCCAACTCCATAAGTTTCCCTCCGATGTTTTTTATTTTATTTCATGTAAATTAAGTATACCCTCACATTTTTATAATGTCAATATTTTTAGTTACCTTTTATATTTCATTAAGATATTTTTTGTTTTTTTACAATTTTAAAATCATCTTCATTTTAAAAATATATATATTTTTGTTTTCCACAATAAAAAATCTATAATTTTCTTTTAATTAAGTATTCTTATCATTTTTAAATTCTTGAATTATTCCTATATATCGTGATATAATCTCGTCGTTATATAATTAATTTTATTCTGATATTTTACAAAAAGGAGTTGAGATTTTGGATATTATCCTAAAAAAGAAAATACAAAAAATAGTAGACAGCAGACATCTGTACAGAGTCATGAGTAATTCAAAATGGTGTGATCTTTTATTGGCTATGGAAACTGAAATGCCTTTTGAACCACCTTTTATTTTAAAACGTCTTGATGAAGAAATACTTCCAGAAGAAAATATAATTGAAGAAGAATTAACATATTTGGGAGATTGGTCATTTGAAAATATTTGCAATGGAAATTTTTTTGTTATTGATTGGATAAAAATATATCCTTTTTACTATATACATCAAAATCATCTAGAAAATCCTAAGAAGATAGATGCAACAGAAGAATTAGAAGAAATACTAAATATTCATCGTATCCCTTACAAAATAAAAAATGGAATATTTATCATTCGAGGATATAACAGATAACAAAAATTCTTTAGCCTCTTAAATCCACTTGTTATTATTTTCTATTCCATAAATACTGTTTGAATTTTCTTTAAGTATTCCTCTTCTCATGCAGTCATATATAATAACTTACTTTGATATTTCTATTTATCTCTTAATTTACTGCATAAAGAATATAGAATATTATTATAAAAAATATTTCTTTATAAAATTAAAAATAGAAAAATTATAGTCTGAATTTTTTATTCGTTAAATACAAAAAGGCTACAGGTAATAAAATTACCTGTAGCCTTAAAAATAAGTATTTCCTCTTTTATCTCTATTCTTTAAAAATTATATTTAAATGACATAGTTCCTCTGTTTTCTGTTTCATGTTTTGACGAATAAAGAGTGATCCTCTTTTCTTCTATAAATAAATTAAATTTCACTTACTGGTTTCTTCCAAGTTCCTAATATAAAGGCTGTTACAAGTGAACCTATAACTACTGATACAAGATACATTACTGGGTTTGTAACTACTGGGAAAACGAATATTCCACCATGTGGTGCTGGTAACAATACTCCAAAGAACATTGAAAGTCCTCCTGCAATTGCTGCTCCTATTATACTTGCTGGTATAACTCTTATTGGGTCAGAGGCTGCAAATGGAATTGCCCCTTCTGTAATAAATGATAATCCCATTATATAACAAGTTTTTCCAGCATCTCTTTCATCTTTTGTAAATTTATTTTTAAAGAATGTAGTTGCCAAAGCTATTCCTAAAGGTGGTACCATTCCTCCTGCCATTACTGCAGCATGAGGTGCATAGTTTCCAGCAGCTATCATAGCAATACCAAATGTAAATGCTGCCTTATTTACTGGACCTCCCATACATACTTGGAGCATTGTTTTATTAAAGTGTTATAAATAATTAAATTTTTATAATAACTTATTGATATCTAAAAAAGCAATAAAATAAAGAATTATCATTTTTTAGAAATTTTTGATATTTTTGCAATTTCAACATTAAGCCAGTTAAAAAAATCTTCATTTAAAATTTTATTTTTTGATTTTCTTGAAATATCATTCTCTATTTGTTTTTCTTCACAGTATTTTTGAATCAATTTAGAAAATTCTTCAAACTTATTTTCAAATTTTTCCATAGTTATTTCATTTGATAATTTAGTTATATTTTCTAAATTAATCTCTTTTATTGTTAGACAGGTTATTGATAAAATAGTTATATATTTGATAAGTGAATTATCTTGGTTTTTAAAAATATTTTCTTTTTTTGCTTCTAAGAAATCAAGCATTTTTTTATAAAAAATTGTATATTCTATTAATTTTTTCTCATTTACAACATTAAAAACTTTATCATAATTTTCTTTATTTAGTATTCTATCACCTTTAGTTTTAGGATCTCTAGTGTTTTTTAATTCAAATATAAAATATGCTTTAGCTATATCTGTCATGTATATTTCATTTGTTATACTTTTATTTTCTATATTATTTTTTATAAAATAAATATAATCTTTGTCTTTAAATCTTTTTTTCAAATTTTGATGAATTTGATCTAAAGACTTTAAATTTTCTTTTGTTATTTGATTTTGATTGTTACTTCCCCAACTAATTTCTTTAATATTTTCTATTTCACTAGTTTTAATTACTTTTAAAAGTATATTATGCTTTTCAAAAGCAGATAGATTTTCTTCTTTTACCAATGTATTAAAAATACTATTTGATGTTTGTAATCCATTTACTATTTTAGGAGATAAAAAAAGTATTTTATTATTATCTTTATCTATATTATAGTCATCAACTATTATAGTAGTTCCATTATTTTTTTGCAAAAAATCAATAGTGTCAGGTGTTGTTTTTATTTTATTTAAACTTTCTACTATTTCTATATTAACTTCAGTATTTTCACCTAAAAAATATCTAACATTTCCTTCGGCTAAATTTTTATCAAAATAATTTGAACTTTTTGTTGAAAGAAAGTCATAATACTCTTTAAGAGAAAAAACACCTATAAATCCTTCCTTAGTTTTAATAATATTTTCATTTTTAAATTTTATATAATATTTCTTATTGTTTTCTATTAAATAATTTATATTTTCAACTATCTCTACTAAATCTATTGCTTCAAAATTGACTTCTATCCTTTTTTTATTTGTAATTTCATCTCCTAGAACTATTCCTATGTTTACTACTTCATTTTTAGTTTGACTTTGTGTTCCAAAATGAGAAACTATATAATAAACATTCATTTTTATATACCCAAAACAACTATTACATATTTTTTTTAATAGTTCAGCTAAATGGCATATTTGAACATTATATGGCATTTTTTCTATTTGACTTTTTTCCAACATTATCATATCTTTTATTGTGGATCGCATTAGTAAGGCTTCATTTGTAGAAAAAGAATTTTTGTCTCTATCTTTCAACTGAAAAATAAAAACTTCTACTTCATTCATTTTTTCATTGCTATTTAAAATTTCTTCAATTTCATCTAAAGTATTATAAGCTTTATTATTAATCGAAATTACCAAATGATCTATTTTAGAATCCCATTTTCCATCAAAATTTAATTTTTCATTACTTAATTCTTCAATAGAAAAATTATGTTTTTTACATAAAATTGTATTTAAATAATAAATTTCATTTGTTTTTCCTTCTCCAAAATATTTTTTTGCTTTTTCTAAAAAATTCTCTTTCATATTCTCTACCATAAAACTCTCCTAAATAATTTTATTTTTTACTTAAATTTATTTTAACATAAATATAGATCTTTTTCCCAAAAAATGTTATAATATTTTCGAGGTGAAAATATGAAATATAATTTAATTCTTGGAGAAGCATTCGAAACAACAAAGCAACTAATTAAAAAAAAAGAAAAATTTAAATTGATTATTACTTCTCCACCTTATAACATAGGTAAAAAATATGAAAAAAATTTGAATTTTGAAGAATATATAAATTTTCAAAAACTTATAATTCAAAATTTAGTTCAATTACTTGATGAAAATGGAAGTATTTGTTGGCAAGTAGGAAATTATATTAAAAATGATGAAGTTTATCCTTTAGATATATTTTTTTATAATATTTTTAAAGAATTTGGATTAAAGTTAAGAAATAGAATAATTTGGCATTTCGGTCATGGACTTCATGCTCAAAAAAAGTTTTCTGGAAGATATGAAACAATACTTTGGTTCACTAAATCTGATTCTTATATTTTTAATTTAGATCCTATAAGAGTACCACAAAAATATCCTGGCAAAAGAACTAAAAATGGGGAATATACTTGTAACCCTGTTGGAAAAAATCCTTCAGATGTCTGGGAAATTTTACAAAATGATTGGGTAGAAGGATTTTGGAGTATTCCTAATGTTAAAGCTAACCATGTTGAAAAAACTATTCATCCTTGTCAATTTCCTATTGAGCTTGTAGAACGATGTATACTAGCTTTAACAAATGAAGGAGATAAAGTCTTGGATCCTTTTGTTGGTTCTGGAACTTCAATTATTGCAGCCTTAAAAAATAATAGAATCGGATATGGAATTGATAAAGAAGAAGAGTATATAAAGATTTCTAATAAAAGAATAGAAGAATATTTCAATGGTAATTTAAAATATCGAGAAATAAAACCAGTTTTTGATCATAAATTAAGTCCATTATCACGAAAATAAAATGACTGATAATTAAATAAAGAAGTGATAGATATAAAATCCATCACTTTTTTATTTAACACTATAAGTTTTAAAATTAATTTAATCATCTTCTTGTTTATACTTGCCTAGCAATTTTTCTTTTTTTCTCTCTTTGTTATTTCTAAAGTTTTCTGCTAAAACTTCAATACTTTTTTCATTCATTGCTGTTCCAGTCATTACAACAGTTACAGCAGAAAGACTATCAAATTCATCATCTTTTACAAGTTCCATATAATTATATACTTCTCTTATTACTATTCTAAATATAGTTTATCTTGATTTGCTTTCTTTAAATTATTTTAATAATCACTAGGCATAGTAAAATGTTGCAATTCTAAAGTAGTTTCTTTATTTTTTAATTCATAAATATTTTCCATATATTTTATAAAATTATTTTTTTCATATCTCATGTAAGAATACATTCCAATAATTAAAATCAAAGACATAAAAAGAGATATTCCCCAAATAACACCAATTGGAATCTTATTATTCTCATTCTTTATAGATTTTTCTATAAAACCTAATAAAAATAATATACAAACAACTGTTGATATATTGGTTATTACAATAGAACTTAATTCATTTGAAGAGACTGAAATATTTGCATAAATTATCGAAATTATAGCTACAAAAATCCCTAATAAACCTACAATATCTATTTTTCCTTTTTCTATTTTTTCTTCCGTTTCTCTTATTTTTTCGTTAGAAATTTTTATTTTTTCTTCTGCTTCTCTTATTTTTTCTAATGAAATATCTATTTTTTCTTTTGCTTCTCTTATTTTTTCTAATGAAACATCTATTTTTTCTTCTATTTTTTTATATTGAATTTCTAATTTTTTATTTTTATTTTTTGCTTCCTCTATTTTACTAAGGACCTTTACATATGTAATTGTATTAAATATTCTTTCTATCACTCCATTATTTGATTCTTTATATGTATCATTAATTCCTCTTACATCAAAATTAAAATCAATAATTTCATCCCATTCTTTTATTATAGCTTTCTTTTTTAATATCTCTAATTCTTCTGGTTTTATTTCTAGATAATTTATAGCTTCTTCAAAATAAAATTTCTCAATACCATTTCCCATAAATAAAGATTTAGAGTTCTTTATAAGATATGTAAATATTTGAGCTTCTTTTCCTTTTAAAATAAGAATTTTTTCACTTTGTGTATTTTCATCTTTTCTAATAAAATCTTTTAATAAAATTTCTTTTTTAATTGTAACTTTCATAATAAAAGTATCAATTATATCAGAAAATGGAAAATTTTTTAACCTTATTTTATAATCTGATATTCCTTCTATTTCATTTACTTCTCTACAAACTTCATCTTTAATAATAAAAGTATTCTTTTCCAAATAATTCGAAATTATAGTTTCAATTTTTCTTACAATTATTGTAGTTTGTTCATTTATTATATTTTGCATATCTTCAAATTCTTCTATCACTTCTTGTGGAATTTCTTCTTCTGCATTGTCTATCATTAAATAATCTCCTTTTTTAAAATATAGTATATTATGTCATTTTAATAAAAAATCCTATTATAATTTTTATTAAAAATAATTAAAGTAAATCCTTTATAATAAACTATACTTAATAAAATTATTTTATTCTAATAACATATATTTGATGTGAAACTAACAACTTATCTGAATATAATTTATATAGTTTTCTAAAATATCCTAACCTAAGATGTCCTTCAAGTAAATAATATGGTCCTGTTAATAAATTATTTTCATAATCATAATATTCATTTTCTATCTTTAATACAATTATTGGTGATGGCCATGTTTTGCATCTATGAATATATTTTTGTAAATAGCTTATAGGTTTTCTTAATATTTGAATCCCTTGCATGTCTAACATTTTATTTTTAATAGTCGTTATTTCATTAAATATTTTTTCATTCTTCCATTCTTCCAGTGTAAAATCAAATTTATCAAAATCTAAACAGGCATAAAGTTCTAAATATCCATAATGTCTATATATCCACTCTTTAAATACTTCTTTAGGAAAATTTGGTAACAAGTTTTTATTTCTTATATAGTAATCTTCAAAATTTTCTCTTTCTAAACTATTAATCTTTTTAGGTTCTAATAATTTTAACTTTTTAAATTTATCTGTTTTCATACTTTTTTTCTCCCTAAAACTATTTATAATTCTATAACTCATTTTTTGTTTTAATAAATTCTTTTTCACCAGTAATTACATTTTTTTTCATAGCCTTTAGAAATTCTTCAGCATCTAATTTTATATTCATTTTATTGTTGGCAATATTATATCTAAAAGTTATAGAAGATATTTTTATATATTGATTTAAATTTAGTAAATACATTTCATTCTCAAAAGTAAATGTATGAATATTTTCATTTAAATTCAAATTTATTACAGGAAGCTTATTTGTTAAATCTAACAATGAAAATTCCTTTTCTTTTTCTTTATTATAAAAATAAAATTCAGTATTTAAACCTTCATATTTCAAAATAAATTCTTTTATATTATTTTCTAATCTCCAATTTTCATCAATTTTAATGTCTATAACTTCTACATTTCTTACATTATACATGTTTAAATCAATATGAATACTTTTTATAAGTCCTTCCCAATCGTATTCTTCAGGTTTTCTAAGTTCTACTAGTTCAATCCCATGAGATTTAGCAAATATTATGGCTCCCTTCTGAAATCCTGCTTTAGAAACAAATATTCCTTTATTTGCACATAAATCTGTAATTTTACTATAAAAAGCCATTAATTTTTCTTGAGGAACTTTATTTTTATAATCCTTACATTCAATAACTACTGAATGTTTAGCTCCTGCTAGTGTATACTCAAAATAAATATCAATTTGATGATTAGTTTTAGAAAAACCTTCCTTTTTTACATTATGTAATACTTCAATATTTTTAAATCCTTCTTTTTCTATTATAACTTCATAGACTTCTTTAGCTAAAATCTCATATTCTATTCCTGTATTTTTACTCATAATATTATCATCTACCTCTTTTTTTTATATTATATCACATTTAATTTTAAATAGAAAAATATTGGTATTTTTCCTTGAATTTTTTATTGAAATAAGTTATTATGTAAAATACAGAACTTAATGAGGTGATATTTTTGATAAAATTTATAAAAAATTACTGGAAAACGATTGTTTTTATTTTTGTTTTTCCTTTCATTTTAGATTGGGTTTTAAGATTTATTTGGTGGATTCCTATTCCAATAAAAGAAAGTGCTTTACTTGGTGAATGGCTTGGATTCTTAGGAGCTTATTTTGGAGTTATTGGAGCTATTGGTGGTATTTGGTGGCAATTAAATGAAGAAAAAAGAAAAATACAATTAGGAAGTTTGAAAATAATTGAATATTATTTTCAAATTATTTTATCCAAATTAAAACTTACTGCTAATTCGAATAATGAAACTAAGTTTTATCGTGATCTATTCAGTAGAGGGCTCCTTATTGATTCTGAACTAGTAGGTGATAATAAGGATTATTTTATAATCTCTAAAAAAGATCTTGAAATTTTAAATACCAATATAATAAATATTTCTTCACTTGATAATTACATTGATATTTTTAAAATAATTAATGCTTTAGAACGTATTGAAGAAATTTCTTCTAATTGCCTTTCTCAAAATAATTTTTCAAAAATTACTGAAGAAATAGCAACAAATTTAAGTTTAACTAAACCTCAAATTATTTTAATTTTAAAAACAAAATTGAAATTAAATCATATAAAAACCCATAGTTCAAATCCAGATATATTTGAAAAAAAATTATCAGCTAAAGAAGTAGAAGAAGTTTTTAAGAATATAGAAAATATTTCAAATATTGAAGAATTATTTTCTGTTCTTAATGATATTAGAACAATTATGTATATTTCTTTAAGTCTAGGAACTACAAAATTTCATAATGAACTTTATAAAATTTCTCATATTTTATTAGATATAGGTTATGTTTTGTGGGGAAATAAAGATAATCCTGAAATTTATACTTTTGAAACATTGGAAAATGAAATAAGTAGTAATTTAGAGTTCATTAAGAAAGAAATAAAAAAATTAAGCTAGGTTTCCCTAGCTTTTTTTCATTTTTTTAACTCTATATTGTTATTTTTCAGCTTCTAACAATGATATTCTTTTTTCATGATCATGTACTTGATTCATTAATTTTTCCATATATGCTCTGTGATTTTTCCTATCTTGAAAATCATTGTATAAAAAATATGCTGTGACTACTCCTAAACTCCCATAACTTATTAAATAATCCATTAATTTTTCCATATATTTCTCCTTAATTTCCTATTTTTTTATCAAAGTGCTTTTTACCTAATATAACAGCCCCTAAGCTTCCTACAAGTGCTGTTAATTCTGTTGGTATAGGTAAGCTATATATTTGAATCCCCATAAATGCAGATAAATAAGGAGTTATTATATGATGAAATATTACCAATATACTATAGACATAAAATAAATGAAGTATTCCCCCTCTTTCTAGCATACTTGAAAAAACTTTTAATTTCTCCTTTTCTACCTCTGCCATTATTTTGTCCACTTCTTCTGGTTTTATATATTTGTTTAGAATATCTGGTAAAAACCCACTAACTAAATTTAATATTGTTTTTTTAAACATATTATTCCTCCTATTTCCAGTTGTTTTCTATATTGTTATATCTTCTTTTAACATCCTGTGGCTGCTCTCTTCCCCATTTTGTTTCTTTTAATTTGAAGTTTAAAATATCTTCAGATTTTAATATTTTTTTATTTTTTATAAATCTGTGCATAAGTCCATTTTTACTGAGATTAAACTGATTATGATAATCTACTAAATGAACAAATGTTTTTTCATTTTCAAAATTTGGTAATCCATCAAGTCCAGCCACATAATTTACCATATTTCTTATATGTTCTTTGTCTAGTCTGTCTATATCTCTTCTAAATAGTTTTAATCTTTCATTCAAGTACCCTATATCTTTATCAAGATTCAGTAATTTTCCAATATCCTGTCCTGTAAATCCACAGATATTCTTTAAGAAATTTCTAGCTTTAATATTATGTGTCACATCAAACTGGCTTCTTCCAAAGCTATATCCTGATTTTCCACCAGCATAACTAAATTTACAGATCACATTTTCATTTCCCGATATTTCATTTAAAGATATTACATACATGATTTTCTCTAAGTTTATCTTTTCCATTATTTGTTTTATATTCATTTTCTCCCTCCTAGTTATTATTCTTTATTTCCTATATACATAATATATTTTAAATTCTTATTTTGAACTACATTCCCCATATTGTTTGTTATATCCCAGCCAAGCGGAATATCTATATATAATTCATCTGTTATTACTGGAAGTTCAAGTTTTACTTCTTTAATTTCTAATAATTTTGCTCCACCACCCCAGCTATTTACATCAATATACTTTTCTTTTTCTGGAAAGTTAGTATTAAAATTACTTAAAAACACAGTAAATGTAAATTCTCCATTATATTCTTCTCCTGGTTGCAATTGATATTGTGGATTTGCATGTGATCCTCCAGCTCCTTGTGGGATAAAACTCATCCAAAAAGCATTGGTTCCATAATCCAATACGTTATTTTGTCGCCATTTATATTTTCCTTTTATTACAGTGATTTTATCTCCAATTGTATATAAGTCTGTTATTATTTTTCCTCTTAGCTTAAAATTTAATCTTCTATTATACTGATTAGTTTCATAAGTAGTACTCACTCCATCTCCTGCATAATATCCAGTATTCTCTTTACCATCAAACATTTTATATAAATTATCAAATGTTTCATCACAATTGTAATTTGCTGCATCAAGTTCACTAACATCTATATATAAATCGTTGCTGCTTGTATTACTAGACATAACTATATCTATTTCTTTCATAGTTACATTAGTAGTTCCAAAAATATCTATTAAATGTGGATAATCTTCTGCTTTTAAGAAAGTTCCCCATTCAATATAACCTTTTGGAGTTTGCATTTGCTTTGGAATAGTCAAGATTGTTCCATATGGTATTTCAAAAATATCTTTTTTTCTTGGGATATCTTCTTGTTTTATAATATTACCTAAATTTTTCATATTATCACCCTGCTATTACAACTTTTATTGCTCCTGCATTTGGAGCCTCATTAAATACTATTGTTACAGAATTTACAGAAGTTATTTGAACATCAGCCATAACAAGATCATTTCCTTCATAAAGATTTATTAAAATATCTCTAGTATTAAGGTTGTGAGTAACAACAATTTGTTTAGCTGCTCCATCTCCTATCATTGTTGTAAATTTTTTCATTGGTGCATTTGCAAGAATAGATTCTTTTACCCTTAAAGCTGTCATGACTTTAATATTATCTGTTCCTGCTTCTGCCTCTGGTTTTGTAGCATAGTCAAGCGGATTGTTCAAAGGAATATAGTCTGTTCCACTCCATCTATAACTAATATTAGTATCTTTAGCTACATAAATTTTTCCCTGTTCTCCTGTTGGTGGAAATGAAGAACGATTTTCATATTCCAATACATCATCTACATATGATGGAAGATAAGAGGCTTTTATCAAATTACTTCCATCTAAAATATCAAGGTCTAGTTTTCCAGTTCCATCTATTTTCAAACCATTTCCAATTTTTACTAATCCTAATGTAGATGTTGTGGCAATTTCTTGCCCTCTTATTTCTATAAAAGCAGTTCCATTATGAATGTTTATTTTTTGAGTTGCTGTATTATAAAATATCTGCCCTTCCACTCCACTTGGTACACTAGATAATTTATGTAATACTGCGTTTTTCAGTTCATTTAATTCTAAGTTAAAATTATTTAATACTTTCATTTTTTCCTCCTTATTATGCTGGTAAATAAGTTATCACTGCATTTGTAGCTCCCCATGGAGCCCCTGCAAGTGCTTGCCCACCTGTTGTATATATTGTCAATTTTTTTAAATTAGGGCAGTCATAAAAACTACCTAAAGTATATTTAGTGTAATCATCTCCACTTTGAAAAAAAGGAGTTATATATTCCATTGGATATCCTTTTCCTCCAAGTGTTAATTCTGTTAGTGAATAACAATAACTAAAAACTTGATCTTCTAATCTATTCATACTTAATGGAAGTTGTTTTATTGCTATTGATGTCAGTGCAAAAGCTCCAAGTCCCATTTTTGTAATTGTATTCGGAAGAGAAGTTAGAGAAAGTTGAGTACAGCTTGTAAATGCTCCTATTCCAATTTCTTTAAGAGTGTCAGGTAAAGATGTAATATTTAGTTTTTTACAATTAGAAAAAGCATAATCACCTATTTTTGTTATTTTTGGCATGTAAATATTTGTTAGCTCTCTACAATATCCAAATGCCTCTTTTCCAATCATTTCTGCACTTTCAAACTCTGCTGTTATAAAACTACAACTTCTAAATAGCTGTTCTGTTATATTTGTTATTTTTTTTATAACAATTTTAGAAAAATAACTTCCATAAAAAGCTCTATCTCCTATTAATACTTCTGTAGATATATTTATTTCTCCTGTTCCACTTAAGTAAAAAGCTTCTGCTGCTATACTTTTTATAGTAGATGGTAACTCAATTTTTACATTATATACTCTGTAAAAACCTCTATATCCAATTCTTTCTAAATTAGATGGTAATTTAATAGTTTTTAACATTTCACATTCACGAAATGCTTCTGTTGGTATTTCTGTTATTTCATCATTTAAACTTATACTTTCAAGTTTACTTCCTTTAAAGCACCCATCTCCTATAGATACTACATTTGTAATATCTATAGTTTTTAAACCACAATATGCAAATGCTTCTTCCCCTATAACTCTCAATCTTTTCAAAATCACTGTATTTAATTTTGAACAGCCATAAAATGCTCTCCAATTTACTACTGTTATTTTTCCCATCTCTACATAAGTCACTTCTCCATTATCATAGAACATAAGACCTAATTCATCAGTTTCTACTCCGCCTTTATATAGATTATTGAACTTAAATTCAACTCCGCCCATTATTATTTTATCCATCAATAACCTCCAATTCTGAATCTTTAAACTTTATATTAATAAATTCAACTGCACTTGCAGGACTTATTTCTATATCAAATGGAATTGCTCCTTGAGTATATATTACAACTTCAAAACCAGTAGGAAATGGAGCTTTTAATATAGGATTAGTCCATGTTACAGGATTGTTTAAAGTTCCTAATTGTACATATTTTAAACCTGTTAATTTCTCTAAGTTAATTTCCCCAACTATATTAGTCACATGAGGAAAGGAAATGTATGTTAAATTAGAGTTTGCATAATTAAATTCCGACACAGAAGTGATATTTTCATTTGTTCCTTCTTTTTTCATAGAATAAAAATCTACAAATTCATCTCCCCCACCTAAAAGTCCTATCGGATTTTCTGGTTCTGGCTCTGGATTTTCTCCTGGAGTTGCTGGAAATGTTATACCTTTATCAAAATCAAAATTTCCATATACCGATTCTGTTACTACAACTGTATTTTTTACACTCTTTGTTTTCTTTGTAAAATAATAGCAAGATGACATATAAGCCCATGATATATTTACTCCTGATACTCTTACATTTACAGTTTCAGCTTTTTGCTTGTAGCATATTCTATATACTTTAGCTGGTGTCATGGTTTCATTATCTGCCATTTGAAATGTCACTGGTTCCTCATTTTCATATACAGTAAATGTTCCTTTTCCTGCTACTTCTATTGTATAAAGACTGTATCCACTTGGAATAGTTATTGTAGTAAACCTCCCATCTGCATACAATGGATGTTCTCTTTTGTTTTCTATATCTGCAAAAAAAAGAGTAGGTGTTGTATTCCAAGTTTTAGCTATACTGTCTATTGTTACAGTCTTTTCTCCATAGCTCCATGATGTAGAATAATCACAAGCTGTACTCCCAAGAATTATCCCATCATTTAAAGTGAATACCTGTGCTTTTTCAACTCCTGCTCCTTCAAAAAGATTTTGAACATTAATCGTTTGACTTCCTCTAGCTGTTGTCATTTGAGTTTTCTTTATTTTATTTTTAGTTTTCCAGTCAGCCACTATATGTCACCTCTTTTTCCCCTTTTTCTAGGACAAGAATTGTCAATTCTGCATCATCTACAAGAGCTTTATTATACCCATCAGAAACAATTCCACCTGACCCGTTATCTTTCCAAAACAAGTCATTTTCTATAGACATCATAAAGCTATCTACACATGATGTTCCCCTTGTATGAGTTAATGTATACCTTATGGCAACCCCATTACTATAATATTGCTGTGGTACTGCATAAAACCACCAGTAGCTACCCATATATGAATCCCCTATCATATTTACTCTTGAAAATTTTTGAATTACAGACATATCTTGAGGATTTATTACCTCTATGTCTACTACTCCATTCATAGCCCCTATAACTCCTGTAGGATATAAATATCCTGCAAAGCTTATTCTTCTAGTTGCTGGAACATTTCCAATAGTATATTGAGTTGAGCCGCTTACCGTCATTGTTCTTTTCAGTTCTGATGGAGTTCTTACATAAGGAGTTACTTTATACCTAGTTCCTGATACTTTAGAAACAACAGGAGAAAGCCCTGTAATAGTGCCATTGTATTTGATACTATTCCAGAAAACCATAAACACTGGATTTTTAAAACTATCTGATATTATAAATTCAAAATTTTCACTTGCTCTAGTTTTATATAAAGCTTGATTATAATTTGTAATAGTAGTCCAATCAGTAAATGCCATTTTCTCTCTCCTTTTAAATTTTCCCATTTTTAATAAAATTGGGAAAATCTTTATCTTTCTTTTAAATCTGCTTTATATAGCATAATACTTATAATGCTATATGGATTTAAAGTTGTATTGGTTGTAGAAATTTCTACATACCCATCTTGTCTTAATTTTGTTTTTATTGGTATCTCTACTTGTGTTTCTGTCAAGTTTGTATCTAAACACCAGCCATCAACAATACTTACTAAAGCTTCTATTTTCATTCCTTTCCATCTTATACTGTTGCTTGGAAAAGGACTTGTAAATCTTACTGCTCTAACTTGGTTTTGGATATAACCTATATTCACTTTTTCTATAAAAACATATTTCTTTAGTACACTTACTGTATACCAAAGATTACTTCAACCCTTTTCCTGATACAGTATCTCCCCACCTTTTATAACAATTCTTTTTGTACTGTTATCTTGTGTTGTTCCATTATAAGACATAATTCCTTTATCATTGCTGAAAACTTCTAATACTCCATTTACTTTGGTATTTGCATTTATTTCAAATTTTCCCTTTCCTATATCTGTTACAAATGTTTCAATGTCTGTTCCTGCTACCTCTTGTTTCAATTTTCCATTTGTAAATTTTATAAAAGTTCCAGTATTTTCTTCTCCTACTTGGAAAAGAGTTGATTTATGCTTTGTATCTTCTGGATTGGTTACTCCCATTAATAATTGACTTGTAATTTCTGCTGGCTTCAAAGGATTTTTAACATTAAAAGCAAGCTTATTATTTGCATTTTGAATTATTACCCCTGCATCTTTATTTATAACTATTCTTGCAATATTTGTTGGGTCAGTTCTTCCAAATACTGGATTGCTTGTATCTTCATCATATTGAAAGAAGATCCCTGCTTCTGTGTCATTGCTTCCTATTCTGAATACCCCTGCTTGTGCCATTATTGCAGATTTTAAAGCTGGCATGATATCATCTTCCATAGCTGCTTGCCATGTTCCATTTTTCCATACTTTATAAATTTTAGTACTTGGTTGATACCAGACATCACCTTCCGCTGTTGCTATCGGTTCTGTTTCCTGAATAAATCCTTTTGCATTTATTTTATTTAATATGTCCTCATCAATCGGAGGAACTTCTATATTTTCTATCTGATCTTTCAATTCATTAATATTTTCTAAATATTCAGCATTAGTTTTTAAACTTTCTACAGTATTATATTTGAACGTCTGAACAGAAGTATCAATTTTGACCGCTGTAATTTCGCTACTAAACCCTTTTACTTTAGAAAGGGTATGATTTATATTAGTTACTCTTGCAGGAGTGTTTATATTGTCAATCACAACTTCAATAATATCTCCTATTACTACAAAAGGACAAAATAAGCTTTTAAAAGATAATTCTACTCCATCAAGACATTGTTCCTTATATTCATACTCTGCAATTTCTGTGGCAAACTGCATTTCTTGTATATATTTATTTTTACTTGATGTTGGAAAATTCTCTTGTTCTTCTGTTTCAACCTCTGTATTTTTTACAATGCTCTCATTATCTTCATACTTTACAACTGGTACTCCTTTTATTTCAAAGTTTTCTATATATAATTTAGAGGCAAAGGGATTATAAAATTTGACCTGTGCTCCACTATTTATAAAAGATACAAAATCATAATGAGTACCCTCCATTAGACTGACTTCTACTTTTTCAGATAATTCATTGAAATAGTAGCCTGTAGCCTTTGTAAGATTATATTGAGTAATGACATCTGTTATATACTTAATAGACATTATCTTTTTTTGATTTTCTGGAGTTGTTCCTGGATCTATAGTTATTTTTTGTTTTAAATTAAAGCAAACTTGATTTTCTAAATAGCTGTAATTATCAAAGTTTTTTCTTATTCCATTGTATTTAGCATAGGAATACTTTTGAGTTATACTATTTAAAATATTAGTTTTATTAAAATGACATATTACATTTTCTAGGGGATTATATAATCCTCCTTTAATTACTATTTTGCTATTATTATCTATGTACATTCTGCCTTTTATACAATCTATTATTGTTTCGAGTTCATCTATCCATCTGTTCCCTTTAGTAAATACCATAAAGGGTATCTTTATAAGCCTTGTCTGGCTATCTCTTACATCTTCAAAGAGAACATTTTCTGGATTTATTCCTAATTGTTTTATGATATTAAACAACAAGGAATTGTTCTCATTATTTTGATAATATACCCAGTTATCAAAAGCGAAAGTATCTTTTGGGACTGTTTTTGTAAATAAATCTTTTATTTCATCATAAACTGTTACCTGTAAACTATAAACCAACCCACTACTTAGCTTTATTTCTCGAAGTTCAGCTTTTCCTCTAAGTAATATTATTTCTTCTAGTTCATGTACTGCTTTTATTTCAATTATATCTCCCTTACTTATAAGGGAAATATCATCTAAAGAAAAGGAAGCTAGCATTGACTTTATAGTTTTGCTTTCAGTTGAATACGTCATTGATATATTTTCTATGACATCAGTTAAAATTATTTCTTTTGTGATATTTGTCACAACTCCATTGAATTTGAACATATCAGCTTCTGTTAAGGTTTTGAAATAGGCTTCTGTCATCATGATGATAATATCCTCCCTTGTTTGTTTGCTTCTTCTATTGCTTCTTTAGCCCCTTGTTTTGCTACATCATACATTGCGTCAAATCCATATACTCCTGAAAAATGTTGTACGATAGTTATATTGCATTCAATTCCACTATCCTGATAATATGAGTTCCCAAGTGTATTATCTTCTGTTGAATTTCCACTTGTTGTATTCCCTCTATTTAAGCCCATTTTTTCAAGTTCATATTCTAAATCCTTTAAATAGTCCTGCATTAAGTCAAATCCTTGCTGTGCACTTGTTGCCTGTGATAGTTTTTCCTTTATGTCATCCATGTTATAGAATTGATTCATGTATGTTTTATATACTTCACTATCTACAAAAGCTTGAATTAAGCTGTCTTTTACACTTTCATATATAGAGTTACCCAGACTTTCTTCAAATGAAGCAAAGGAATTATTATCCAAAGCCTCCGACATAGCATTTGACAACATATTTTTCATTTCATTTATTCGCTCTGAAAATTTTGTAGTAGGTAATATACTATCTATAAGAGAACTTCCAAATCCTCTGCTTTCTAATTGTGATCTTAAATCATTTATTACTTTTTCATAGTTTGTAGTAATTCTATTTGCTTCCAATATTTTATTGAAATTAAAATCGTCCCAAAATCCTGTAAAATCAAGAACCCCAGTTTTTTTCATATCAATAAGTTTTTCTGATATCTTCTCAAACTCTTTAGTCATATACTCATCTATAGAACTATAAGCCACATCATATGTTACTTGTGCAGCATTATTAAGAATTTTCTTAAAATATGAACTCATAGAAGAACTAAAATCGCTTGCTTCTCCTGATGAAAGAGCCTCTACAAAAGAATTTCTTACATCTTGCATAGCAGTTACCAGAACTTGTGCATTTTTTGCCATTTCTTCAATAGTATCTTTGTAGGCTTCCGCATTTAATCCCATATCCTCAAACATTTGAGTGTATTCCTGGATAAGAGATTTATAACTTGATACATCTATTCCCTCAAAGGCATTAAGAGTTGAGTTTCTGAATAATTGCTCTTGTTCTTCTCTTAACTTATCTATTTGAGCTACATATTCATATACTCCCTCTTTCCATTCTTCAAAGTTACTGTCTACAAAATTTATACCTAATTTTTCTCTTAAGTCCCCTATTCCTGTTGTTTTCAGCTTTTCTGCAAAATCTCTTAATTGATTTTCATCCATATTGGCTATATTGGTATTAGTTATACCCATAGCCCTTAAAATGTCTGCTTCATCAATGTTTTGTGCCTCATATTTGTCCACAGATTTTGATTTAAAGTATGATTTATATTTTACTTTGCTTTTTACAAGTCCTGTTACAGTTCCAAAGTCTTTTGTACTTGCTACCATAGCTTTAATATAGTAGTCAAAATTCTTTTCTACCTTTTTTATTCCTGCTAAAGTGGTATTATTAGTAGCATAGCCAAGCATACTATTACCATAACTATTTATAGCCGTTATATTTGCTTTTATAGCTTCTGTGAAAGTCAAAAGAACTTTAGTTGATTCTTCAAAAGCTTTTTTATTTTCTTCATTGGCTGCTTCTATCTTTTTCTTTTTATCTTTTCCACTAAGAGAAGATAATGCAGAACTTGCAAGACTTCCTATTCCTGCTATTCCGCTTACTGCGGTCATTACTCCTGTTAAAGAACTAAATCCATTTACTAATCCAAGTATGCCACTACCCTTACTAAACATACCTGTAATAGCCCCTAGTCCTCCACTTGTCTTATATTGATTCATTCCATTTGCTACAATAGAAATAGAATTCGTGATATTTCCAATTGATTCTATTAAAGAACTATTCAGTTGTTGTCCAAGCTTTATCATGTCATTTCCAAATGTTCCCATGATATTTATCAAGTCTTTTACTGCTGTTTTCTCTTTTTCTTTAAGTTTGTTATTTTCTTCAATAATTTTAAGCTGCTTTTTTTCTTCTTCTAGTTGTGCTTCATATTTTTTAAAATTTTCTGTATCTATAATTTTCCCATTTGTGTCATATAAGCTTTTTAATAAGTTTTGTAAATTTGTTATTTTCTGCTTTATCTGTGCTTCTTCATCTAGCCCCATTATTTCTGCTAGCTTTGGAAATTTCTCCAAATCTTCTCTATAATCTTTAAACAGATTTCTGATTTTATCTTCCTTGTTCAGTTCCTCTGCTTCTTTTCTTAATTTTTGCATTTCTGGAATTAATTTATTTGCCAGTCCATCTGCTCCCTTACCAATTAAATCTTTATAAGCCTTTTCTACATCACTAAGTTTGCTTTTCACTTGGTCAAGTTCAGAAATTCCAAGTCCTTCTGCTAATTTTGGAGCATTTGCTATGGCTTTTTTGTATTCATCCATGATTTTTTGAACTTCTTCTGATAACCCACTTCCTGTTTTTTTTACAGGAGTTTCTTTTCCTATAAGTCCTGTATAATAAGTATTTCCAGATACTAAATTATTCATAAAGTTTCTGATTTCATCATCTACATATCCTAATCCTTTTGTTAATTTAAAAGTTTCTCCTATAAGATTTAATTTCACATCTATAGTTTGAGCTTCTTTAAATTTAGTATCAAAGTCATTCTTTATCTCTTGAAATCTTTCTTTTATCTTTTGAATTTTTTCTTCTGGAATTTCTGGTTTTAAATTTTGTATTCTTTCAATTTCTGCTATTTCATTTTCATTTATTTCAAAAACAATAGACTTTTTTACTGCTATTTTTTCATTCAGTCTTTTTAATATTTCATCAAGAACCAATCCTTGTTCAGCTGCATTTTTACCTTTTTTTTCTAACTCATTATATTGTTCTATTAAAGGTTTTATATCTACATCTTTACCTAATTCATTTAAAGCACGAAATATATCCCCTGAGCTTAATTCATTCATTAATGTTTCTAATTCTTTTATTTCTTTTTCTAATGGTTCTTTTTTTATAGAAAATTCAACTTCAATATTTTTAATTTTTAAATTTTTATCAATATTTAGAAGAAAATCTTTATACTGTTTTTGTAATTCTTGATATTTCTTTCTATATTCATTTAACCTTTCTATTCCTGCTTTTGTTTGTGGATTCATTCCTTGCATATAAGTTTCTAATCTAACCATTTCTTTTCTTATCTTAGCAAGTTCAGAATATTGTGTTTCTAAAGCTTTTGTATCAACTTTTGTTTCTTTGTCATACTCTCTTGTCTGTTTAAGGGCTTTCATTGCTGTTATTGCTCTTGTTATAGCTTCTCTTTGTCTTTCAATAGCTTGTGTTTGCTGATCCCAACTTCCAGTTGAGATATCCATAGCTTTTCTTACTGCTTCCACTTCATTTTTAAAAGCTATGTATTTAGTAACAAGATATCCTATTCCTGCTACTACTCCACCTACTGCAAGACCTGTCAAAGCTGTTCCTAGTGCTGTTACTGCTACTTTACCAGCCATAGCAGAGCTTGTTATAGAACTTAAATTACCTATTACTTTATCTCCTATTGTATAAGCAATATTTAAACTCTTTAAAGCTAAATAAATACTAACAATAGCCTTTCCAGTAGTTATTATAGATTCTATATTTTCTTTGCTGAATGTTTTTTTAAAATCTATTTGTTTTAATTCTTCTGTTATGTCTCTCACTGTGGGGGCAAGAGAAGCTCCAACACTAATACCTATTTCTTTTAAATTAGCCATTATAATCTTTACTTGTTGTGATAAAGATTCTTGCATTTTTTCAAATGCTTTTTCTGTTGTTCCTGAAGCTTCTTGCATAGCTTCTTTGAATATATCATATCGACTGATTGAATCTACAATAGATTGAGCTCCTTTAAAAGACCTAATATTAAATAGGTCTAGCAAAGAATTTCCTGTTTTATCAGCTTGTTCTTTTAGGAGCATTAATGCCTCTCCCAAATCTCCCCCAGCCTTCATATATTCCATGAATCCCATACCTGCTGCTTTTTTAAAAGCTTTACTAGCTTCAGTAGAGCTTTTAGATAACTCTGTAAACATCGCATTTAAAGCTGTTGCACTTTCTGCGGTTCCTATCCCATTACTTGTTAATAGTGCCATTGCTGTGGAAAGAGCTTCAAATGTTACTCCAACACTTGAAGCTGTAGGGATAACATTTCCTAGTGAGGTAGCTAGTAAATCAACTGTCGTTTTTCCCTTGTTTTGTGTCTGTATCAATAGATCAGAAATCTTTACTGCTTCTGTTGCTTCCATTTTGTAGGCATTTATTACTGTAGTCAAAACATCAACAGCATTTGTTGTTGATGTAAATCCCCCTACTGCCAATTTATTTGAAATATTCAGTACTTCATATTTACCTTCTACATCTCCTATCGCTGATACTACTTGGTAAAGAGCTTCTGTTAAATCATTAACAGATGTTCCTGTCTTTGTAGCAAGGCTTCTTACACCATTAGAAATAGTTTCAAATCCATCATTACTAATGGTCTGTACCTTTTTAATTTGCATTTCAAGGTCCATATAACTTTTCGTTGAAACTCCTCCTAAACTGACTATTGCCATGCTTGCATTTCTCAAAGCTTTTGTTATATCTGCATAAGCTTTTCCCATTTTATTTTTAAGTTCATCAACTTTTGCTTTTTGCTTATCTATACTTTCAGATACTGCTTTTTCTGCCTCTTTAGCACTTATTCCAAGTTTATTATAGTCAATATCTTTTAATGCTTCATTTACTTTTTTCGATTGCTGTAAAGCATTTTCTGCCATTTTTTTGAGCTCTTTTGTACTTGCTCCTGTTGCTTTTGATAACTGCTCAAAATATTTACTAGCGTCATCTTGAATTGACACTTTCATCAGTAGCTCATTACTTGCCATTTTTCACCTCACTTTCTCTTATTTCCATTATTTTTTTCTTTTGATTTTTTTAGGCTTACTGCTTCATTTAAACAATTTTTTATTAATTCAAGTTCTTCAATGATATGGAAAGGATGGTTATCATACCCCAATCCTTCTCCTAAAGGTAAAAATCTTATTTCAAAATAACCAGTCATTGAATCTACCTTTAAATATCTTAAATTTCTTTCTATTTTTTTATTTGCTTCTTGAATTTTTTTGAAAAAAGGGGAAACTTTGCTTCCCCTATCTCCCTCTATGAAGTACCCGCAAGCCATTAACATTACTTTTTTTCTGCTTCTTCCTCTAATGGCTTTGGTAGACTATTTAGAATTTCATCAAATGCTTTTTGAAGATTGAATAAATTATATTCTACTTTTTCTAACGTTTCAGTCCTTAAAGTCCCATTATTTCCCTCGAAAACAGTTACTCCATTTTCAACTATTTTTGTTATTTGCTTACATAAAACAAAACATTCCAGACTTTCTTCAAAGCTTTGTCTTCCATGTCTTATTGTTTTTTCTTTTTCATCAATTATAAAAGTACTTTCACCTATTTTTTTAATTCCAATTCTAGTTCCAAAATTTACTACTGAGTTATACTCAATATATGTTTTTTCATTTCCTATTTTTTTTATCATTTTCATTTCCTCCATTTTATTAATCTAAAGTTCCGAATAGGTATGACATAGGTGTTCCCTCTGTGATATCGTAAGCAATATCCATTTCTTGTGTCATTCCTCCACCAGCGTTTTTATCTGTCATTTCTACATTAGATACATTCATGTTTGGTATCTTGATGTAAACAATATTAGATCCACTATCATAACTTTCTGCCATTTTTGCGGTCAAAGATACTTTGCTATTTGCCATTAAAGCTTCTATACCTTCTTTAAATTTTGCTTTATTATAAGCATTTAAAGTTATGGTTGCACTTGATTCTATGAATCCGTTTCTTGTAATTTTTGTAGCATCTCTGCTTCCTAATCCATATTTTTGTTCAAGATTGTTGTTTATAGAGATAGAAACGCTTTGAGTTTCTGCCGAAACATCAGTACCTCCCATTTCCAGATTAGAAGTAACACAAGTTAAAACATTGTCTATATCAGAAATAGGAGTTCCTGAATGAGTTATACTATCTTTATATTCAAAAGCATATCCCACTACATCAGCTGTAAGCTTGCAATATGCTCCTTGAGCCATTTCAATGGTTACATTATTTAATTGACAACCAGTCATTATTCTTTCTTCATTATCCTCTAAGTTTTGTTCTATTAGTGTATAAAATTTTTCTATTTTTCCACTTGTATTTGCTTTAGCAACATTTGTTATAGTAGCTCCACTTACTGATGGAGCTCCTGATGATACTGTATACCCAAAAGCTGGTAATAAGTTTTTCAATGTTTCTACAGTCAATTCAAAAGCAATACTCCCAGTTGCTCCTGCTGTAGATACAAATGATTTCCCTTTATAAGCTGATCCTGTAAATGCTTCTGAATCTGTTTTCCCAAAGTTAGGAGCCAGATTTATTTCTGTAGCATTCTGATAGGCTACAAAAGATGTTGCCATTGTTTTTTCATCTGTTTGTTCTCCAATCAAAAGTTTTATATTCAATTTTTTTCCTCCTTATTTTCTTATTTTTGCTGTTACCTCAAAAGTAGCTATCCAAACATCATATGCTATACTTTCAGATATTTCAGTTTGAAAAGTTGTTCTTACATTCTGTGACATTATTTTAGTATCAAGACTTATTAATTCTTGACTAAAAATTGTTTCTAATATTTGCTGCCTTTCTTCAAAAAATTTCTTTAATGGTTCTTCTCCTGCTTTAGACTTTATTAAGAAATGAACATTATAAGAAAATTCTGGATTATCTACTCGGAAAGCAGGGGCTAATCCCTGACTTTCTAAGTAATCCCCTACTGGAGAAATGACAATTTGGTTTATAGTTGCTTTTTCCAGTAAATTTCTTTCTACAAACCCTACTGTTACTTTATATTTAAATTTATTTTCTAATAATTCTTTTATTTTATACAGCACCTCATAAGGATTAGGTATTTTCTTTTTCTCAGTCATTAAAAATCATCATCCCCTTTGAATTCTTAGCTTCTTCTTTTTTAGCTTCTTTTCTTTCTTTTAAACCAGAAATAGCTTTATAAAAATCTTTTTGCTTAGTTTGGGCTATTATTTCATGCCCTATACAAGCATAAATTTTATATTCTGCATAAAGTTCTTTTAATACATTCATTTCTTTTTCTGTAAGATCATCAGGACTTTTTAATCCACTCATAGTAACAAGGGATTCTCCTTCAATTTCATAGGAATGCAAATTATTTTCTGCTATTTCTCTTGCTCCAAATTCTTCTTCAAAAAGAGCTTGAAGTCTTTCGCTTAATTCCTCAAAAGTCATAAGCTATCTCCTTATATTCCAGTTATTTTTATTTGTTTGATTAAAGTAGGATTAATAACTATTGGACAATAAGCAGATTCTCCAAGTGTTTCTGCTAATCCTGTTTTTTCATTTGCTGATGTTTCTCTGATTAATACATCTATAGCTTCCATTGAAGCCACACCATTAACCACGTTTCTTACTCCTGCATAGGCTGGTAAAAAAGCTAATTCATTGTAAAACATAATTATTTTACTCATATCAATAGGATTCCCTTCTGTATCATTTACTTGAGGTATCATTACAAAATCAAAACCAAAAACTTCTAAATGAAGTTCCCATTGTCCATCTTTTGTTTCTACTCTTCTAGCTGAAGCAGGAATAATTTTATTTGAAGTTGCATTATATGTTTTTAATATGTCATTAAAAATAGTTTCTCCTATAAGGATTTCTGTTACTTGAACATTTCTTTCTTTTGAAAATTCATTAATTTGCTTTGTAAACCATATTCCCCAATCTTCAATTGTTGATTTTGCAACTGAACTAGCTCCTGGGTATGTATAATCAACCTCATTTTGTGTATCTACTGACTTATAACGTCCTTTCAAGAAAACTCCAGCTGATATTTCTTCTGTTACTGTTTCTATTGCTTGTTTTATCCCAGCTATTCTTCTATCTCTTTCAAAAGTTCTGTTATCTACTTTCTTTCCATTTAAATATATAGGTTGTCCTGTTTCTCTATTTAATTGATCCTCTGGCTCAAATGGAAAGGCTATTTTTATTACTTCTGGTGTTACTGCTTGAATTTTACTTCCATTAAGTTTAATCAATGGAAATTCAGCTTCTCTTTGTAAAATTTTAGCTTTTTTAGAAAAGCTTTCTAAATCTTCAAAATTGATGGTTTTCATATTTGTTATAAAAGGTATTTTACCTTTCTTTATTCTTCTAGTAAAAAATCTGTTCACCACATGTGGTATTTTTCCATAAACACCTGCAAATGCTTGTTGTTGTGCTGTTAATGCCATATTATTTTACCTCCTCTAATAAAATTCCATTGCTCCAAAGTTCTTTTCTACCTTTAAAGTCTGTTGATAATGTAATTCCCTTCACTTCTGCACTATTAAACCTTGTGATTGGACGTGCTACTAAAACAGGTACATCTCCAGAAGTTGAATCTGCCTCACTCAATGCTATTGAAAAAGCTGCATTTGTTCCTGAAACATATTTCACTACTTTTCCAGTTGACTCATCATAGGATAATACTTGTCCTATTGCTATTGCTCCTTCTCCAGAAGCAAGAATCATATTTTCCCCTAGAGGTCCTTCTATTTTTGTTACTTTTCTTGAAAAACTTGTTACATCTTTTACTAAATTACTCATAATATCCTCCTATTCTATCATCAGTATCTTTATTTTCTTTTCCTTCTTCCCCATTTTCTGCTCCAAATTCCATTTTTTCTACTTCACTTTCAAAATTCGCAGCGTCTTCCATCTTTTCAAATTCAGCTTTAAATTTCTCAAAGTATGAGAGTTTCTCTGTTTCTGAAAATTCTACAATTGTTGTTCTTTCTTCTCCTGCCTTTTTAATAGCAAATTCAACTACTGGTTGGAGAACTGGAATTACTTTCCTTTTAGAAAGCTCTATCAGTTCTTTTTCTTTGGCTTCAAATTCCATTTCTTCCTTTATCTGTTTTCTTAATTCTTCCTCTGTCAATTCTTTTTCAGGAATACTTTGAATAGCCTGTATTTTTTCCCACTCCATTAATTTTCGCATGCCTTTTCTTTCTTCGTCAGAAACAGTTGCTACAAGAGCATTTATGATTTCTGCTCTATCTCCTAGAGAGAATTCAGTCAATGCCTTTTTAATTTCTTCTTTTGTTACTTTCACTTTTTCTCCTCCTTTTACTTCAAATTCTTTATATTTTCCTGTATAAACTACTTTCTTTTCTTCTGCTTGGAATTCTGCTGTTGCAACTGCTGGCTCTACTCCTAAAGGGAGCAAAGCTATTTTTGATAAAGAATCATTTGTTTGATCTATCTCTACAGATATTCCATTAAAAATTCCATCTGCATGATAAATTTCCCCTTTTTCATTCAGTTCTATATCTGCAAAAACTGATAATTGTTCTCCCTCTTTTTGAAAAGAAAAATTATCAAATTTTCCAAGTTCTACAGGACTTTTTCCTTTATCTTGCCACTTAGAGCTATGTATATATATTGCTGGGATTTCTCCAGCTGATTCAAATGCTTTTTTTGTTCTTTCTTCCGAAAACTCCCCTTGTGGATAGTTTCCACTTTCAAAAACCTTTACTCTTTTCTTTGCCACTATTTCACCTCCATTATTTATTTATATATAATTCTTGAATCCACTTATTGTATCTATCAGCCATTCTTTGATTAATTCCCATAAATCGCCTCGCTGGAATTGTAATCTGTTTCTTTAAAAGATATAGAGTTTTTAAATTTACTCCATTTTTTTGAGCTATAAATAAATTTCCTGTTCTTTTACTCTTAAAAATAAAAGTATCTTGAAAACTTCTAGCACTTTTTCCTTTAGCTTCTTTTGCTATTGGAATTGTTAAATATTTCTTTTTTGCTCTTATGATTCCACCATAATTGTGTATTCTGGCATATCTGATATTTGTACCTACTTTAGCTACTTTATTATCAAATTTAATCTGAAAGCTTTGTCTTAAAATTCCTGTATCTACAAGAGTTTTTCCACCTCTAAGGCTTGGTTTCCACTTAATACCCTCTGGTGTTTCTCCATTCCTGAATCTTAATTCAATCTCGCTTCTCATATCTCTTGCTATTCTATTTGTTACCTGTGATGGCTTCCCTACAAGTTTTTTAAGCATTGGAGTAAGTCTATCTTTTATTTTATAGCTTCCCATATGATTTACCCCATTATTACAATCTTTACTGAATCTATACTTGGAGCTTTTGAAAATTTAACTTTGATTGAGTTTTCATCTAATATTTCTATTTCTGAAAAAGCACTCTTTTTTTCTTCATATAAAGATACAGTCACATCTTCTGTATTTAAATTATGAGTGATTATATATTCCAATGTGGAGCCATCTCCTATCATTTGAATATATTTTTGCACTCCTATTTCAGTAAAATCCCCCCCGCTTCCCTCCCCTTTATAAATCACTCCAAATTTTACATCAAATTTCATTATTCCTCCAATATTGCATTAATTGTACTCTTTAGTATTCTGCTTGCACAAACAGTACCATTATTTAATGTTACTTTTAGTTGTATAAACACTGGTTCTGGTTTCGGTACTCTTATCTTTCCTTCTCCATTCTGCTTAAATGTTTCAGTTTCTATTGAGGAAAGAGTACACATTATAAGATTATCTTTAAATTCCATATCAGATTTATTTTTTATAATAGTTACTTCTTCACTTTTCATAATCAATTGACAATTTTTTATTTCTCTTGCTGCATTTTGTAAATCAGTTTCAAAAACTAATGTAGGTGTAGTTCCTCTGACAATCATCTTTTTCCCTCCATAAGTTCAGCTATTTCAAGTTTTAATTGTACAAGTTTCTTTTCTTTAGTTTTTATGTCCTTTTTTCTTCCTTTTATATCTGTTGGAGGTTTTGCAAAATCTCCTATTTCTTTTTCTATCTCTTTAAGCTCTTTTTTATTAGACTTTAATATTTCCAGTCCTAATTCTTTTATTTTGTCTGCTCCTAGCTCTATAACACTACTACGGCAATTAAAATGGTTAGGAGGATAGATTAAAGCCCAAATAGGATCACTCTTTTTATATACCTTACCTGAATATGTCCTACAGAAGTCTGTTTGTCTGTCGTCCTCTACTCCATCAAATAGGAGATAAGAGAAATACTCATCATCTTCCATTTGCTGTTCATATCTTCCTGACTGATAAGCATTTACCATATTTTGTCTATAGACTAGATTAGAATACCAACCATCTTCTCCAAGTCCTGCCTTATCTGCTATATCAGAAATATCTTGCTTCCATTCCTGATATGTTCCACCATTTTCAAGAGTTTTTTTCAAGCTTTCTAAAACTCTTTTAGTGGCTTCTAATTCTGTACTTCTTTTTATATAAAAGAATGTATCTTTTACAGAAGATGTAATATCATCTAGTTTTTCATATAAGATTGGTGCTTTTTTAGCGAAATAGTTTATAGCCTCGTTAAATTGCATATTAAATGGGTCAAATTCCTCTTGGAACTCTTTATTACCTCTTTGGTTTAAACTGTCTGTATAACCAAATAAGAAAGTTTTAATATACATTTCTTCCATAATATTTATATCAAAATTCAAATTTTCTGATAAAATATCCGTTTCCAGCCATTTTTTTACACTTTTTTGAATATTTTTTACGAATTCTTGTAGTTTTATTTCACTATTTCTCATTCTTTTATCAAAAGTATTTTTTACACTTTCAATTAGAAGTTTTTTTTTATCCTTTTTAGCAAATTCAGCTACTGTTTTTTCTATTTCTATCACATGTTTCTTATCTATTCCTAGACTAGATGAAATATATTCTGGAGTAAGTCCTATTCCTACTTGATTAAGTTTTAAAATATTGTCTATTTTTAACCCCATATTTTTTGCTTCTTTTTCTTCAAGTTCTATTTCTTTATCTCTATCTTTCTTAGTTTCTAATTTGAAATAGAATTCTTTTGGATTATATCCAAAATATAATCCATCAAATTCTAAAAGCTGTTGTAAACAGTCTGTAATGAAAGAACAACATTCTTCAACTACCTCATCAAAACTCTCTTGATGTATTTGTCCTAACGAATAACTTCCAGTTCCATTTCCTGATTCCATTGTTAAAGTTCCACCAAGTATATTTTGAATTAATCTTTCTTTCTCTCTATCTTCTAACTTGGTATAAACTTCTGTATTTAAGTCAGATAATGTCATCACATAGATATTATCTTTTAAACTTTTTCCGTCTACCATAGGAACTCCAATTACAGATTTTCCCCCCTGAAGCTTCCTCATTTTTTCGGCTTTTTCAGTTATTTTTTTTACATTTTCAGTTAGATCAAATCCAAAAATAATAATAGTATCTCCATATTTTTTAGCAAGTCCTCTTAATTGCCTCCTAAACATTTCTTTGTCTAAAAAGCAGGTTTGTATTCCTGTAAATATTGACTTTCCTGTCTTTTCCGCAACATTCCACTCATGAATGGATAAAAGGAACTTTTTATAATCTATTTCTTTTTCTTCTGTTCCTGCTTTTATCAACCATTTTTTTCCTAAAGTATCATAAGTAATATATTTTTCTGGTATAAAAACTAATGTCTTTAAGGAATAGTCCGTATTGTATACTTTTTCAAAACAAGAATATCCATAGTATCTTGCTCTTAGAAAATATTTGAATATCCTATTAAATTTAACATCATTGAATCTATCTTGTATTTCATCAACTATTTTTCTATTTTTTTCATTGTCACTCCATACAATAAGTTCTTTTCCTGCTACTGCTCTTTCTATCTTTTTTATAGCGGTATCAACATCTATATCTTTTAAAATTTTATCTATATCATCAAAACTTAAATCTTTTTCATCAACATATATTTCAGAAAATAATTGTGTCGTTACCTGCGTTATCATTTCAGGACTTGCCTTTTGAATATTTGGTTGCTTCCTTTTTAAAAATTCTAGCAATTTTTCTCACCTCCTAATCTATTTCTATAAGCTCATAATTCTCATTGTCTGGTCTGTCATATCTTACAAATGTATTAAATAGATATCTATCAGCATCCATGTGATGGTCGTTTTCTTTAACTGCCTTTTCTTCTCCTCTTTCTGCACTCTTTTCATCCCAGATATAAGAATATAGTTCTTTTTTTGTTTGTTCACAATCCTTTGAAATTAAATATCTTCCAGAGCTGATATAGGATTGGACAAGAGGAATTCCTGCTAAATCATCTTTTTCCCCTTTAACCGCATTTCTTGCTTTTTTTACATTAATACCTTTATTTCTTAAAGCAATCATAAAACTAGCTGCACTTGGGTCAAATGTTATATTTTCCACTTCTCCATACTGCTTTTCCAGTTTTTCTTTCCATTCTACAAAGTCATTTGCATATTCTTCATCACTTTTAGGCTTTTGTGTTTCTCTCCCAGAATGATGATATTCATCTATTTTATAGACATATTTCTTTCCTCTTATATATTTAATTCCATAAAAGCCCCAAGCCATTGGGTTATATGTTCCATAATCTCCTGCTATATAATATTCATCACACTCTGGAATCTTTTCCCTATCAATAAAGTTCTTCTCACTTACTTGATAGATTAAACCTTCTGCTGCTACCCATAAACCTTCAATGTACCTTTGGTAGAAAGTACCTGTGTATAAGCTTTTATATTCACTTTTCTTTTGCTCTGATAGAGTAGGATTATCATCCATATCAAATTTTAGATAAAGAAAATTCTTTTCATCTGCTTTATCTATAAAATCTAATTTAAAATAGTGATGCGGATTACCTGGATTACATGTAAACCAGTACTTAGAACCCTCTACAGAACATCTTGCTAAGCATTGGTCTACAAAAGATTTTGGCATTAAAACAACTTCGTCAAGATAGGCTCCAGCTAAGGTTATCCCTTGAATAAGGTCTTGAGAACTTTCATCTTTCCCACCAAATATATAATAATAATTAGTGACTTGCTTTTTAGTTACTACAAGGCAATTTTCTGATCGCTTATCTTTTATTTGGTAACCATATCTAGTAGCTATTTTTTTCAAGTCTTTTACTATGTTTCTCCTAAAAGTTCCAATCGTTTTACCACATAGTGCAAAATTTTGATTGTTAAATGTTGCCATGCTCCAATACAGGAACGATGAAGATACTGATAATGTTTTACCACTTCTTATACTTCCGTCACATATAATAGCCAATCTATTTTTTACTGGACTTGCTTCCCTCCACCATGTAAATACTTTCTTTTGTTTCCAGGAAGGCTCTACTATGTTAAAAGTTTCAGATACTTTCCGAGCTTGGTTTTTAATTTTGGTTTTTTCTATGCCTTCTTGTATCGCTCTATATACACTTTCAAATGTCAATCCTTTTTCCATAGCTCATTCTCCCAATTCTTTAATTTGATATTTATGTCTTCATTTTCTTCTCCTTTTTCATCACTGCCATTATTTTTAGTGAGTATTTCCAACCTTTTAAGTTCTGCCATTATTAAGAATTTTTCTTTTTCTAATTCCAATTTTTGGCTATTACTTTTATCTTTGTTTATTATGTCTACAGCCTTCATAAGTCTTACCACTTTATTAGTTCTTACTGTCTTAGTAGGAATTGTTACAAGTTGTCCAAAACCATTCACTTCCTCATGTATATGAAGTTCTTTACTTGCTTTCAGTAAGGCTGAATTTATATTCTCCATAATCTCTGCCATCACATCAGAAGTTTTATCAGCTAATTTTTCTTGAGTTTTTTCTAATGTATTTCTAATATAATTCTTTCTTTTTTCTGTCCAGTCATTATCTGCTGAATAATTTTGAATCACTTGAAAACTAATATTATATTTTTCACTCAAAGCCTTTAAAGTAACTTTTTGAGTTATATCTGTCACATATTCATTTTCTAGTTTTAACCAATTTATTTTATTCTTTTCATTGGTAACGTTACCATTGGATTTAGTAACGTTACTTTTGGAAATATTACTTTTAGAAACATTGTTGGAAGTATTTTTATCACTACTCCATTCATCTATATTTTTCCATTTCCTGATTAAAGTTTCACTTTTCTCTAAAGTTTCGGCTATCTCTTTCAAGATTCCTTTAGGAGCTCTTTCCCCTCCTGCCTCTTTCCAGAGTTCAAACGCTTTATCTCTTGCTGGATCTCTTATCCTTGCCACATCACCACCTCAATTGCTAAAAAACAAAAAAGGACTAGAAAATTACCTGCTCTTCACAGATAAATCTCTAGTCCTTGTTGCTTAGACTCTTAATATTTAGTTTTCTATATTATACATTGTTTTTTAATTACTTTCAATTTTTTCTTTATTTAAACTTCTTCCAAAAAAATCTAATTTTCTATATGCTGATTTTTGTTTTTTTCTAAATATATCTTCATAAAGGATTTCGATTTCAACTTCACATAAAAATTCTAACAAATATTTTCTGTCTGGATTCATCTCACTCTCATTTTCTAAAAAATGTTTTTTATCTCTCTTATATGCTTTTCCATAAGTTTTTTCTAAAATTATAACATCCTCTTGAGGTGCAATTCCTCTTTCTTTTATATCTTCAACAAAAGTATTATAGTTTTTCTTTACCAGTGTAGAATCATATGATTCTGCCAATTCCATTATAGATTCTGCATTCACATTCTTACGTACAAACTTTATATCTTTTATTATTGCTGTTCCTAATCCACTATTTCTAATTTTTACATATGTTTTATTGTTATAGTCTCCAACTATTATGTTTAAGTAAGGCTTAACAGCATTTATGGATATAATATTTGCTTTCTTAGATACTTCGTATGCTTTTATCGCAATTAAAGCAGTTACTGCTAATGTCACCACTTCTATTGTTAATGATAATAATTCTATCAATATAATTGTTCTCACTCCTTTTATTTTTTCATTCTCTTCTATATCATTCAATTATACTACAAAAAAAGACTAAGTCAATAGACTTAGCCTTAGAAATCATGCTTCCTTATTATATTTTCTTTCTATGTTTGGGATATATCCTTTACTCTTTAATAATTCATACAAAAACAATCTTCCTTTTTGTGTCCAGTATGTATGCAATCTTACCCCTTGAGTTCCATCACTCTTTGGATAATTCTGTGTCTTAGTTTGAGTATATCCCTTATCTGAGTATTTGCTATATAATAACCATACTCCACTTTGATTATATTGAATTCCCCACTCATGAAGTAGTTTATTAAATTCTTGAGCAGATCTTATTCCAAAATCTTTAGCAATAACTCCTATACTTAAAATTTCTTTACATTGTAGTACCAAATCATAATATGTCCCTTTGGGTTGTAATTCTGCTATTTGTTGATTTTTTATTTTATTATCAAGTTGTAAAGCTTCTATTTTTTCTTGTTGCTCTAATGCCAATATTAAAGCTTCCTTGAAGTTTTGTGGAACTCCTGTTGATATTTGTTTTTCCATTTCTTCAAATCTATTGATATATGCTACATTTAATTCAAATGCTTTTTCTACTGCTGAAGAATATCCTCCTATTAACTGAGCTATTCCTTTTTTAGTTATTAAGTAATTTCTATATACTTGTTTATTTTGTGGATGTGTATATTCACTTGGGATATAGAAGTCTGCTGAAAGTTTAGCACCCCCAAATCTTTCTACATAATCATCTATTTTAGCCAATAAATTTCTATGTTCTACACCTAACTCTTCAGCTACTCTGTTACTTGTTGTTACTAAAATTCCATTAATTTTTTCTACTGTTACTAATAACTCATTCATACTACGATACCTCCTACACTATGCAGTTTCTTTTTTGAAAGGATTTTTCCATACAAAAGCACCTTCGTGTATTTCTCCTGCATTTTCTCCATACTCAAAATACTTCCATTTAGTTAAGCTTAATACTTCACTCAATAAAGAATCTAATTCTAAGTATAGTTTTCTTTGAGATTCTGTTGATAAAGTATCTTCCAGTTTCCAAAGTACACTATACATTCTTTCCTCTTGCATAGATAATTGGTCATTGATTACTTTGCTTGAGTAACAATTCTCCAAGAATGTCATAATAAGCTCTTTGTCTTCTTCTATCATATTTTTTCCTCCTAAAACTTGTATTTTTGGAGTTAGTGTAGTACAATATACTTGCTACGGTTATGTGTACTACATAGCTACTCCCTGTGAGAACTTTTAAAGGTTTTCATGGGGAATTTTTTTAATCTTTTTTAGTAATTGTGATTTTCAATTCTTTTTCATCAAATATTAATTCCACTTCTCTTTCTTCTTGATTAATATTCATTTTATCAAGAAATGATTTAGGAATACTTAATTTAGGATTAAGTCCTCCATTTCCACTTTTACCAAAAGAGATTTTTAAAATTCTCTTTTCCATTATTCCTCCTAATTCGTTCCGTATAATCATTATATAATTTTACGTTCCGAAAAGTCAAGTTATTTTTTTATTATACTTCACTCACTCCAAAAATACTTTAGAAGAAATACTTATTTTACTACTCCTATTTTTCTTAAAAATTCTTTTGTCTGCTCCATGTTGAATGGAAGAAATGACACCATCTTTTCTATTTCTACCACCGTTTTATTTTCTGTTTCTATTAACAAAATTTCATTTCCTTTTACTCCTGTTAGTTTTAATTTTCTCATTTTTTGCCCCTCCTTATATTTTTTTAAATCTATTCCTGTTATTTCTCTACATTTTTTACATTTAACCTTTAATATCATTCCTTCCAGCCATGTTCTTCTTCCAAAGGTGCTAAAAACATTTAAGTTCTTTATTTCTGCTATCAAATCACCACATTTACAATAATGTTTCATGTTTCACCTCAATTATTTCAAATTCAATACTTTTTTAACATCCTTTACTGATCTGACTATATAATATTCAGCTCCATTTTTTTTGAATCTTTCTTCAATCTCCTTTTGCTCCTTTCTTTGTGTTCCCTTAGGTGCTTTTACTTCTAATCCTATTGTTTTACCATCTTTTATTACCCATATATCAGGAATTCCTTTTTTTGCTCCCATAGATAATTTTCTATGTCCAAGTACTCTTCCTGTTCTATCTTTTATTGGAACAGGTGTATTATTCATTCTATTAAAAAATAATTTCCCTTGATTTTCATAAAATGACAATAAATATATAATTGCTGTTTGAATTTGTGTTTCTAATCCCATTCAATCACTCCTTTATTATAAGTTTTATAAGACACTCATTAAAAAATGAATGTCCTAAAAACCTATATTTTAAAGAAATTAAAAAGAGAATGATACCATTTTCTATTTTTTAGTTCTGTTATTTCTATAGTTAAACTATCAATTTTTTCTATTAATTTTATATTGTGATTTTTACATCTTTCTAATTCTTTTTCTTTTTTCTCCAATGTTAATTGAGATTCTCTTATTTCTGCATTTTTCTCTTTTATCTCTTTTTCAAGCTCTTCTAATTTTTCTATATTAGCTGCTATTATCTTATTTCCAGCCTCAATAGTTTCTTCCATGAATTTATTACTTTCTTGCAGCTCTTTTATTTCTATTTTTAGTTCTTCTATTTTTTCATCTTTTTCAAGTATTATATCTATGCAATTTTTCTTTTCATTTTCAAGAATTACTTTTTTCTTTTCTAAAGTAGTGATCTGATTATTTCTATCAGCTAATTCTCTTTTAAGATTTTCAATATTTGCTCTTGTTTCTGCCTCTACTTCTTTTCTATATTTTACTCTGTTTAGTACTTCTATTTCCTCCTTGCATTCTTCTTTTTTCATAAAATTTGTATCTTTTATCACTGTTCCTGTTTCCACTGCTAACTCTCTTACTTGATGTCTTAAAAAATCAAGCTCATTATAAAATTTTCTTTCTTTTTTTGCCATTTTATTTCCTCCTCTTATTTCAGTTTTATTTGAATCTAAAGTTTATTTTCTTATGATATTTTTTTATATTTTTCTCTCATTTCTTCTAGGAGTTTTATTATAGTTTCTCTTGATTTCTGATATTCATCTTCTTTTTCTTTCAAATGACAAGCCTTTGAAAACAAAATTTTTCCTTCTATCTCTTGGATTACTCCTTCAAATTCTTTTATTTTATGTCTTAACTGTACCCTTTCATCATCAGAAAAAAATATATCTTCCAGTTCTTCAACAACTTTTTTTGATATCTCTTTTAAGTCTACATAAACAATTCCAAGTTTTTTATTCTGCTCTGCTGCATATCTCTTAAAGGTTTCTTTTTCAAGATTATTTAATTCATAATTTTCAAATAAAGCATTTAAAAATTCTTTCTTTACAGGTTCTTTTCTATTTTCAATAGCAGATAAATAACATAGTTTTATTCCTAATTTCTTTGCCATTCCGATAGAATTTTCATTTTCTCTTGCTCTTAAAAGCCTTAATTCCCTTGTAAAACTCAATTAAATCACCTCTTTCATCTTTTTATTTCTGAGATATTCCTTTAAAACATCAAAGAAGGTCTCTGTCCTAGCCATTATATGTGCAATATTTTTATTATATTTTTCTAAAGCTAATTTTAAAGATTCTTGTTCTATGGAATTTTTTTCATGGTATGAAAGAGTTTCAAAAATTTTTCTTAATTTCTCCTTTTCTTCAATAGTTTTATCTCTTTGCTCTTTATGTTCAAGATTCTTTTCAATCACTTTTTTTGCCTTTTTTTCTAAAATAGTATTTGTTTTTACAGGAAGAACATCACATTTTTTATTTTCTATAATCCAATTTTCTTTTAAGGCTTTGTATATAGCTCCATCTTCCCATCTTTTAATTACAGCTACTGTTAATACTGCTTTTATTCTTTCTAAGTCTATATGTTTAGAATAGACAAGGTCCATAATATTTTTACAAGTAGCCACACTTATTCCGTGCATTTGTAAAGCAGATTTTATTTGCTTTATTTTATCTTTTTCTAAAATTTCTAAAGAACTACTACTAGGGTCTATCTTATTTATATTATCTATCTTAGTAGTAGTTTCTTTATTAGTATTCTTAATATTAGTTTTCTTCGGGGTACATCCCATGTAGGTACTACTAGGTACATGGGATGTAGGTGGTGTAGATACATCTGGTGTAGTAGGTACATCTGGTGTAGTAGGTACATCTGGTGTAGTAGGTACATCTGGTGTAGTAGGT
>OGJC01000039.1_pt1 | contig 176841 bp, 156 predicted proteins | sample 1571941 | NCBI WGS metagenome assembly OGJC01 (sample SAMEA2582100, study PRJEB24529) | metagenome | biome: Human gut stool | place: China | collected 2011 | reverse complement strand
CGTTTACGGCGTGGACTACCAGGGTATCTAATCCTGTTTGCTCCCCACGCTTTCGAGCCTCAACGTCAGTCATCGTCCAGAAAGCCGCCTTCGCCACTGGTGTTCCTCCTAATATCTACGCATTTCACCGCTACACTAGGAATTCCGCTTACCTCTCCGACACTCTAGTTACATAGTTTCCAATGCAGTCCCGGGGTTGAGCCCCGGGCTTTCACATCAGACTTACACAACCGTCTACGCTCCCTTTACACCCAGTAAATCCGGATAACGCTTGCACCATACGTATTACCGCGGCTGCTGGCACGTATTTAGCCGGTGCTTCTTAGTCAGGTACCGTCATTTTCTTCCCTGCTGATAGAGCTTTACATACCGAAATACTTCTTCGCTCACGCGGCGTCGCTGCATCAGGGTTTCCCCCATTGTGCAATATTCCCCACTGCTGCCTCCCGTAGGAGTTTGGGCCGTGTCTCAGTCCCAATGTGGCCGTTCACCCTCTCAGGCCGGCTACTGATCGTCGCCTTGGTAGGCCGTTACCCCACCAACCAGCTAATCAGACGCGGGTCCATCTCATACCACCGGAGTTTTTCACACTGTGCCATGCAGCACTGTGCGCTTATGCGGTATTAGCAGTCATTTCTAACTGTTATCCCCCTGTATGAGGCAGGTTACCCACGCGTTACTCACCCGTCCGCCGCTCAGTCACCAAGGCTTCAATCCGAAGAAATCCGTCAAGGTGCTTCGCTCGACTTGCATGTGTTAAGCACGCCGCCAGCGTTCATCCTGAGCCAGGATCAAACTCTCGTTAAAAGTGTTTGTTCCGGTTCAGATAACTGCTAGCTATCTTTCCCTTTACTGTTTTAGGTTGACATTTTCATGTCTGTTCTGAATTTTTCTCTTTTAAGAATCTTTCAGGGTTATCTTGTCATCTGTTGTTTAATTATCAATGTTCTTTGTTTTTGTTGTCTTGCGACAGCTATATTAGATTACCACATCTCTTTTCGCTTGTCAACAACTTTTTTATTTTTTTGAGATTCTTTTTTCTGTCATTCATTTCTGTCTGTTTAAACCTCTGTTGTGTTCGCCGCATCTCTCAGCGACGAATGTTATTCTATCATGCCTCTTTCTAATTGTCAATACTTTTTATATTTTTTATTTTATTTGTACAATTGGCACAATTTGTCTTCCCATAGCTATCATTTCTTATCTACTTTCCTTAATGGATTGACCTTCAATCTCTCTCTTCCAATAAATCCGAAACTGTTTTGCATCAATTGACTCAATAAAGCGTTTTTTATACATCAAAAACTCTTCTAGATCCATCATAATATGATATAGTTTTGCCTCATTTTCAAACTCTTCAAAATTTCTCGGAAGAGCATGCTCTTTCATTTGCTCCAGCACCCTTTCCAGTTGTTTCATCTGTAATTTCGGATCGTTCATCTCAGTGACATGCTTTTTTACTTCTTTGATATAATCAGATATAATGTCTGCTTGTCTGGGAAGATTTCGAATTTTCTGCATCTCCGCATGCAGACTCTGCAGCACCCCACATTGTTTTAAGCGCATCTCAAAATAGTAAATATAATAGCTCGGATGTGAATGAAATGTATTATTCTGATACTCAACCGCCTGTTCTACAAATTCTTCCAAATCTTTTTCCAATGCACTGATGCCTCTCCACACATGTTCTCCAATTACCTGTTGTTTTAAATATCCTGCCAATTCTTCTAATATTTCCTGCATCTGGCGTTCTACATGACGCATACTTTGTATGATATCTTGTTCATGACTTCCATTGATGTGAAAGAGATTCAGAATAATCGCAATGGTAATTCCTATTCCGACAAGCAAAAACTCATCAAATATAAATGCAACCGAAAAGTCTTGTGTAGCCAAAAAATGTGTTCCGATTACTGCGTTGACAGAAATCGTATTTCTGCACCCTAATTTATCACAGATCAGTATCAGGAAAAACAGAAAAATCCCAAATTCAATCCATTTGCCAGACATCAAGTGAAAAATTCCCCAGCAAAGTGCAACTGACATCAAAAAAGTAAGGACTCTGAGGAGGGACAGCTTTAATGTCCCCCATTTTGTCGATACGAGCGAAAGCATGGCAATAATCCCTGCCGAAGGCGCAAACTGCAATCCTATCTTTTCCGCAATATAAATTGCTGCACTTCCTCCGATCGCAGTTTTTAATGCCAGAAGCAACAACTTTTGCCTTTTTAATTTTACATGCTCACTCATATGTTTCTCCTAAGTCCTTTCTCCTATTTTTCTTTCACTACTCCTCTATGATAATTCCAGTTTTCCTGTATACAACTGATAATAGGTTCCTTTCATCTGAATCAGATCTTCATGATCTCCACGCTCAATGATCTTTCCATGTTCCAATACGATAATCGCATCACTATTGCGGATAGTCGATAATCTATGTGCAATTACAAACACGGTACGACCTTTCATAAGATTATCCATACCTTTTTGCACGATACTCTCTGTTCGGGTATCGATACTTGATGTCGCTTCATCCAAAATCAGTACCGGTGGATTCGCAACTGCTGCTCGCGCAATCGAAAGAAGCTGTCGTTGTCCTTGGGAAAGTTCCTCTCCATCACCACTTAATACTGTATCGTATCCATTTGGGAGCATTCTGATAAACTGATCCGCATGAGACAGTCTTGCTGCTTCATACACCTCTTCATCTGTCGCATCCAGCTTTCCATAGCGAATATTTTCCATAATCGTTCCTGTGAACAAATGTGTATCCTGCAGTACAATGCCAAGCGAACGTCTCAGATCATCTTTTTTAATCTTTGTAATATTAATTCCATCATAACGAATCTTTCCGCCCTGAATATCATAGAAACGATTAATTAAATTCGTAATTGTCGTCTTTCCGGCTCCTGTGGAACCAACAAACGCAAGTTTCTGTCCTGGCTTTGCAAACAAACTGATGTCCTGAAGAATAACTTTGTCACTGTTATATCCAAATGTGACATCCTCAAAGCGGACATCTCCTTTTAGCTCTGTGTAAGTAACTGTTCCATCTGCTTCGTGCGGATGTTTCCATGCCCACATACCAGTTCTCTCTTTGCACTCTACAATATTTCCCTGTGCATCTTTCTTTGCATTGACAAGCTCTACATATCCTTCATCCATTTCCGGTTCTTCATCAATCAAGTTGAAAATACGTTCCGCACCTGCCAGCGCCATTACAATCGAGTTGAACTGCTGCGCTACCTGCATAAACGGCTGTGTGAAACTCTTTGTAAACTGCAGGTAAGATGCCATCACTCCAAGCGTAATTCCTCCAACTCCCCGAACAGATAAAAATCCACCGAGTACGGCTGTCAATACAAACTGAAGATTTCCGATATTTCCAATAACCGGTCCCATCATGTTTGCAAACGTATTTGCATTTGCCGCGCTTTCGAACAGCTGCTCATTTAGCTTGTCAAATTCTTCTTTTGATTTATTTTCATGATTAAACACTTTTACAACACGCTGTCCATTCATACGTTCTTCTACGTATCCTGTCACATCAGCAAGTGCAATCTGCTGGCGAACAAAGAATTTTCCACTGTTTCCACCGATTTTCTTTGTCACTAACAGCAACACACCAATCATCACAACCGCAAGTACAGTTAGTAACGGACTTAAAATAAGCATAGAAATAAATGTTACTATGATTGTAAAAAATGACATCAATGCCTGCGGAATTGACTGATTGATCATCTGTCTCAATGTATCTGTATCATTTGTGTAAAGACTCATAATAGAACCATTTGTATTCTGGTCAAAGTAGCGAATCGGAAGCGTCTGCATATGCTCAAACATGTCATCTCTGACCTGCTTTAACACACCCTGACCAATCGTTACCATCATTCTTGTATACACAAAAGTAGAAACAACTCCCACTAGAAAAATACATCCCAGCACCGCCATAGCCTGATATAATTCCGCAAAGTTTGGCTGCTTTTGTCCGATCAACGGAATGATAAAATCATCCAATAAAAATTTCAAGGACAACGATACTGATATAGATGCCACAGAACTTAATAAAATACAGACAAACACAATAACAAACTGCACTTTATACATTCCTGTTACATATTTTAGGAGACGTTTTGCTGTCTTTGCCGTGTTTTTAGACACTCCGGATTTTTGATTCTTACTCATCGTCTCCACCTCCTTTTACTTGTGACTCGTATACTTCTCTGTAAATTTCATTTGTTTCAAGCAATTCTTTTGAAGTTCCGATTCCGCTAATGCGGCCTTCATCTAATACAATAATCTGATCTGCATCTTCTATAGAAGAAACCCTCTGTGCAATGATAATTTTCGTTGTATTCGGAATTTCTTCCCTAAATGCTTTTCGAATCAATGCATCGGTCTTTGTATCAACCGCACTTGTCGAATCATCCAAAATTAAAATCTTTGGTTTTTTCAGCAATGCCCTTGCAATACAGAGACGCTGTTTTTGTCCACCGGACACATTGTTACCGCCTTGTACGATCATCGTATTATATTTATTCGGGAACTCCTGTACGAAACCGTCTGCCTGAGCCAATTTACAAACTCTTTGTACCTCTTCGTCGGTTGCATGTTCGTTTCCCCAACGGATATTTTCATAAATTGTCCCTGAGAAAAGAACATTTTTCTGTAATACCATGGAAACCTGATCTCGCAGCGCCTCCAAATTATATTCTCGGACATCAATTCCACCTACTTTTACACTTCCACCTGTCACATCGTAAAGTCTTGGAATCATCTGAACAAATGTTGATTTTGCACTTCCGGTTCCACCGATAATACCGATTGTCTGACCTGATTTAATGTGTATGTTAATATTTTTCAAAGACAGGTTGCCACCTTCTCCTGCATAACTAAAGTCTACATTTTCAAAAGATATGGAACCGTCCGGAACTTCTTTTACTGCGTCTTCTTTATCCTGCATCTCCGGAACTTCTTTTAACACTTCTTCAATACGATCTGTAGATGCCTCTGCAATCATAATCAAGACAAACACAAAAGTCACCATCATCAGTGACATCAAAATCTGTATTGCATACACCATAATACTTGTCAGTTCGCCGGTCTCCATCGTCTGGAATACAATATTGCGTCCCCCCAGATACACGATCAGCAATACTACGATATACATCGTAAATTGCATCACCGGAGAATTCCATGCTACAATTTTCTCCGCTTTTGTAAACAGGCTATACACAATTTTTGAAATTCCATGAAATTTTTCAATCTCATGATCTTCTCGTACATATGCTTTCACAACACGGGAAGCATTGACATTTTCCTGCACAGAATTATTCAAAATATCATATTCGTCAAACACCTTTATGAAATGCGGATGCGCTTTCTTCGCAATAAAAATGAGCGCGCCTCCTAAAAGCGGAATCACTACCAAAAACAACAGCGCAATCTCTACATTGATCGTGAGTGTCATAATCCATGACAGAATCACCATAATCGGCGCCCTCGCCAAAAGACGGATACTCATCATATATGCCATCTGCACATTTGTAATGTCGGTTGTCATTCGGGTCACCAAACTCGGTGTGGAGAAATGATCAATATTTTTAAATGAAAAATCCTGTATTTTATAAAAAATATCATGTCGCAGATTTTTCGCATATCCCGCTCCTGCTATTGCAGCAAATTTTCCTGCCAGCACACCAAACCAAAGCGCAAGCATTGCCATCACCACGAGAATCACACCCATTTTTACAATGTATCCTAAATCTCCTTTGGCAATTCCCACATCGATAATTTTTGCCATCTGCAATGGAATCAAAACTTCCATAAACACTTCCAGGATTACGAAAAGCGGTGCCAGTACAGATTGCTTTTTATATTCTCGAATCGATTTTAGTAATGTTCTATTCATTGTTTTCGTTTTCCTCCTTTTTTTCTGCTTGTTGTGTCTCCGTCTGTGCAAGATTGTCAAACATCTTCCACAATACATACATGCACATCGAAAATTCTTCTTCTGAAATTCCTTTCGTCAGCCGCTTTTCCATAACGCGTATATTTTCCAGAATCTCTGCTCGAAGCGCCTCCGCCTTTTTGGTCGGTACAATCGTCTTAAGTCGGGCATCTTTCTCGGAAGATTCTCTGTAAATAAAGCCGTTCTTTTCCATCAGCTGAAGAATACCGGTTGCCGTTGATTTTCGTATCTGAAATTCTTCTTCTACATCTTTTTGGTAAATCTCTCTGTGCAACGTCTCCAATAGAATGAATTTCAATACATGCTTTTGCATCGTTGTAAGTCCGTCATCTCCACAAGGTATAATATTCTGACGTTTTAAGCGATGTGATAACATATGAATCAACTTTCCTGCATGAACCTTTTGTCTTTGTCCGTCTGTTTCCTGCACATCTTCACTTCCTTTCATTAGTTAGTTTCCTAACCTTTAACAAGTATAATGAAAGAAAATTTTATTGTCAAGAGAAAAGATATTCATATTTTCTTTTTTGTTCTCTTTATACTTTCCCTTACTCTTTCTCCATCGTTGTGATTGACACCTTTTTATAGGAATCTCCCTCTAAATTCTTCCATGTAAATGTCTCATCTTCCATAATCATATAACTATGCTCCGAATCCTCTTTTGGGATAGATACAGAGCCCGGGTTCATATAAATAATATTGCCAACGGTTCGATATGCTGGCACATGAAAATGTCCGTTTAACAAAATATCGCCCGCTTTCAGCATCGGAAGATGTTCTGCGTTAAATGTATGTCCGTGTGTGGCAAATATCATGCGGTCTTTTACATATAAAATACAGTACTCTGCCAAAACCGGAAATTCCAATACCATCTGATCCACCTCTGTATCACAGTTTCCACGGACGCAAAGAATGTCTTCTTTGATATCATTCAACATCTGAATCACTTTCTTTGGATTGTATTCTTTTGGCAAATCATTTCGCGGTCCGTGATATAATATATCACCTAGAAGCAGCAGCTTATCTGCTTTCTCTCTCCGATAGGCCTCAATCATTTTCTCACAATAAAATGCAGAACCGTGTATATCTGATGCAATCATAATCTTCATATTCTCTTCTCCTTTTATACAAACTTAGGCGATACTATATTAGCATCGCCTCATTTCTTATTTTCTTTATTCTCGTTCATGATAGTTCCGGAAAAACTCTGATAACCCATTTAGTGTCTTCAATAATACCGGGATCTCTTCTTCTGTCAGTTTATCCACAACCGCCTGTGTCATCTGCGTATGGAAATCTTCGTGATGTCGATACGCCTTCTCCCCCTTCTTTGTCAGTCTGATATAGACAACACGCCTGTCCTCCTCACTGCGAATTCGGACTGCATATTTTTTATTCACCAGGCTGTTCATAGAAGTTGTCAGAGAGCCAACTGTAATATTGAGCTTTTTTGCAATCGCAGACATGTTGTTACCTTTGCCTAATCCGATTGCTTCTATAATGTGCATATCATTATTACTGATGTCTTTATATTCCTCCGTAATAATTGCTTTTTCTTCCAGTTCCCAGATCTCATTGAACAAGTGAACCAATATATCATTGATCGTCTCATAAGCATTCACGTTATTCTCTCTCCTTCAACCAGAATATCTTTCCTTTTCTATTATACACATTCTTGCATCAAATTCGCAATGACTTCTTTTACAGTTTCTATTTTCTCTGCTCGATAAGCATTTGCACCACAAAACAGCAACCCCTCTTCTGTATTTCCTTTCGCCGCTTCTATGAGCGCTTTTGTGATACAATATGGGATTTTTCCAGGATCACATTTTGCAAGACAATGATAGCATTTTCTTGGAGGTATGTTCTCACCTCGCAGCACACTCTCAAGCATTGTATTTTTGATTGCTCTCCCCGGCATACCAACCGGACTTTTCACAATTACAATATCTTCTTTACAAGCTTTGATATACGCTTGTTTATACCGGATATCTGCGTCACATTCTTCTGTCGTGACAAACCTTGTTCCCACTTGTACTGCCTGAACTCCCAAATTCAATACATGTTTCACTTTTTGCGGTGTGTCAATCCCTCCTGCCACCGCAATCGGAATCTTTGTGTCATACTTTTTCGCATAACTATCGACTGTCTTTTGAATGTTTCCGATCTCATGGGCATATTTTTCATCTGTATAATACGAAAGTTCTTCTTCTGAAAAACCAAGATGTCCGCCGGCTTTTGGTCCTTCAATGATCACCATATCTGCCGTTCGTCCATATTTTCTATCCCAATATTTTAAAATAACATTTGCTGATTTACAGGTAGATACAATCGGAGCAACCTTTGTATTACTTCCTTTTACATATGCAGGCAGATCTACCGGAAGTCCTGCGCCGGATACAATAAGATCGGCTCCCGCCTCCACTGCTGCACGGACATATTTCTCATAATCTCTCATCGCAGTCATAATATTGAATCCTACTATTCCATCTTGCGCAATACTTCTTGCTTTCCGTAATTGATTCTCTATTGCCCGCAAATTCGCTTCCAACGGATTTTCTTCAAAATCCGGCTCCAAAAAACCAATCTGCGCCGCAGAAATCAGACCAATCCCACCTTCTCTTGCTACCGTTCCAGCCAAATTTCCCAGACTGATTCCAATCCCCATACCGCCCTGTATCACCGGAACTTTTATTTCTTTTTCTCCTAGTTTAAACGAACCCATCCTTTTCCCTTCTTATACGTTAGTATTTTCGAAAACGCGCATATCGATGTTCCATCAATTCTCCCTCTGTCATATTGGAATAGACACCAAAAAACTGTCCCATATAAATAGAAAGCCTTTCACAGACCCTTCCCATCCGATCTGCTGTCAAATCTGACTCTTCAAAAATCACGCGCTCCACAACACCCATCTGTTTTAAATCTTCTGCTGTAAGGCGCATGACCTCCGCAGCCTCCTTCGCCTTCTTGCTGTCTTTCCATAAAATAGAAGCAAATCCTTCCGGTGAAAGGATGGAGTATACGGAGTTTTCCAACATCCACACTTCATCTGCCACTGCCACGGCAAGCGCTCCACCACTTCCACCTTCTCCAATTACAATCGAGAGCACAGGAACTTTCAACCCAGACATTTCAAATAGATTTCTCGCAATTGCTTCTCCCTGACCTCTCTCTTCTGCCTCCAGACCGCAAAATGCTCCCGGCGTATCTACCAGACAGATGATTGGGCGACCAAACTTCTCAGCCTGTTTCATTAGACGAAGTGCTTTTCGGTATCCTTCCGGAAAAGGCATTCCAAAATTACACTCAATATTTTCTTTCGTTGTCCTTCCTTTTTCCTGCGCAATCACTGTAACCGGAATTCCCTGGAACTTTGCAATTCCACCGATAATCGCCTTGTCATCTTTATAACAGCGGTCTCCGTGAAGCTCTATAAAATCCGTAAACAGACGTTTGATATAGTCACTTCCGGTCGGTCGATCTTTTCTGCGAGACAGTTGAACACGCTCCCACGCAGACATCATCTTCCTTTCTGCCTCTCTTTCATTTTCCTCCTGCTGCCTTTCTGCAATCGGGATGTCTCTTTTTTGATGCATGGAAAGAATTTTTGAAAGTACAGCCTTCAATTCTTTTCGCGCTACAATCCGGTCAATAAATCCATGTTCCAGTAAAAATTCAGAACGCTGAAATCCCTGCGGGAGTTTTTGTCCGATTGTCTGCTCAATGACTCTTGGACCCGCAAACCCGATCAATGCCCCAGGTTCTGCCAGAATCACATCTCCAAGCATTGCAAAACTTGCTGTCACTCCTCCGGTTGTGGGATTTGTCAACACCGAAATATAAAGGAGCCCTGCATCACTGTGCCGCTTCAATGCTGCCGACGTCTTTGCCATCTGCATCAGCGACACGATTCCTTCCTGCATTCTCGCTCCGCCTGAGCAGGCAAATAGAATGACGGGAAGTTTTTCCTCTGTCGCACGCTCAACCATACGCGTAATTTTTTCTCCCACAACTTCTCCCATACTTGCCATAATAAACCGGCTGTCGCACACACCAATTGCTGCTTTGATTCCATGAACCAAAGCGCTTCCAGTCAAGACAGCTTCATCAAGTCCTGTCTTTTCCTGCATCATTTTAATTTTCTCTTCATAGCCTTTATAATGCAGAGGATTCCTTGTCACCAGATCGGTATTCCATTCTTCAAAACTTCCTTCATCCGCAACCATCTCAATTCTATGACGTGCATGGATCCGAAAATAATTGTGACATTTCGGACAGATATAGTCTGCATTCTTTACGTCCTGCGCAAAAATTGCTGATTTGCAGGCATTACATTTTTTCAACAATCCTTCCGGCACTTCCGGCTTTTTGGAGCTGTTTTCTGTAAGCGAAATATAAGTATTCTTTTTAAACATGTTTTTTAGTCTCAACTGTATCACCTGCCTTTTTTTCTATCCTTTATCAACACATCTTTTCGGAAATGAATTCAATATCCACATTTCCCGCCTGATAATCCGGATGATTCATAATTTCATACTGATAGTCCACATTCGTATCGACCCCCTCGATAATCACTTCTCCGAGCGCGCTTCTCATCTTGGAAATCGCCTCTTTTCGAGTCTTTGCATGCACAATCAGTTTTGCGAGCATGGAATCATAATACGCCGGCACTTCATAGCCATTATAGACGGCTGTATCAATCCGAACTCCTTTTCCGCCCGGAAAATACACATCTGTGATCAGCCCCGGCGATGGACGGAACTGCTCTTTTGGATTCTCCGCATTGATCCTACACTCAATCGCATGTCCCCCAATCCTTACATCCTGCTGGCGATAGGAGAGTTTTTTCCCTGCCGCGATACGAATCTGCTCCTTGATCAGATCAATCCCTGTCACACATTCTGTGACCGGATGCTCCACCTGAATTCTTGTATTCATCTCCATAAAATAAAACTGCTCATTTGATTCCAGCAAAAACTCAATCGTTCCCGCATTGACATAATGTGCTGCCTTTGCTGCCTTTATTGCTGCCTGCCCCATCTTCTCACGAAGTGTATCTGAAATTGCTGCCGACGGAGATTCCTCTATCATTTTCTGATGATTTCTTTGAATGGAACAGTCTCGCTCCCCAAGATGAATCACGTTTCCATAGCTGTCTGCCAAAATCTGAAATTCAATATGGCGTGGATGCTGTACAAAATGTTCAATGTACATGGTGCCATCTGCAAATGCCATCTCAGCTTCTTTTTGTGCCGTCTGAAAACTTGCCTCAAATTCATCTGCATTTTGGGCGACACGCATTCCTTTTCCCCCTCCGCCAAGTGCGGCTTTTACGATGACAGGATAACCTATTTCCTCTGCAATCTTTGCTCCCGTCTTCGCATCATATATCGGCTCCTTACTTCCGGGAATGACCGGCACCCCTGCTTGGATCATCGTGTTTCTCGCCTCAGCCTTGTGGCCCATTTTGCGGATGACATCCGAATTCGGTCCGATAAAAGTAATATGACACTGCTCACAAAGCTCCACAAACTTGCTGTTTTCCGACAAAAAACCAAATCCGGGATGAATCGCATCTGCGCCTGATACAATCGTCGCACTGATGATCTGTTCCATATTCAGATAACTGTCTTTTGACGGTGCCGGACCGATACAGACCGCCTCATCTGCAAGCTGTGTATGCAGCGCTTCCGCATCCGCCTCTGAATAAACGGCAACGGTCTCAATTCCCATCTCACGGCATGCCCTTATAATGCGCACTGCAATTTCTCCTCTGTTGGCAATTAACACCTTTTTTATCATTTTCTCACCTATCCAATCATAAATGTCAATTCTGCGCTGACTACTATTTTCCCATCTACACTTGCTACCGCTTCACCGACTCCGACCGGTCCTTTTTGCCGAATAATCTTCGTCTCCAGCTTCACTTTATCTCCGGGTACAATCTTTCCTTTAAATTTGCACTTCTGAATTCCTCCGAAATATGCAATTTTTCCACGATTCTCTTCTTTTGCAAGAATTGCAACTGCGCCAACCTGCGCCAACGCCTCCACTGTCAGCACACCCGGCATAACCGGTTCCTGAGGGAAATGTCCGGCAAAAAAATCTTCTCTGTATGTGACACATTTATATCCTGTAGCAAACACACCCGGCTCATAATCCTCAATGTAATCCACCAAAAGAAACGGATGTCTGTGCGGAATGATTTCCTGAATCTGTTTTGTACTCAAATACCTCATACGTGATCTCCTCTTCTCAAATCTATCCGATGCGGAACAATGGTTGTCCATATTCCACCATCTGCCCATTTTCCACCAAAACTTCCTTGATTTCTCCTGTGTATTCACTCTCAATCTCATTCATCAGTTTCATCGCCTCCACAATTGCAAGTGTCTGACCGCTTTTCACCTGATCGCCAACCTGTACAAATGGATCCGCATCTTCCGAAGGAGCCGTATAAAAAGTTCCAACTAACGGAGACTTTACCACACACCCCTCTTGTTTTTCTGCCCTTACAGGTGCTTCCGGTATCGGAAGTTCTTCCTCCTGATAAACAGTTACCGCTTTTGCGGAACTTTCTTTTTGCAAAGATAGCTTTACGCCCTTTTCTTCATATTTAAAACTATTCAATGCGGACTTTGACACCACATCAATCAATTTCACAAGCTGTTCAAATTCCATATTTTCACACCTATCCTTCATATTTCTTGACAAGCAGCGTCGCATTATGTCCGCCAAATCCCAAAGAATTACTCATCGCATAACGAATCTCTTTCTCAATCGGCGCTCCGACTGCATAATTCAAATCACAATCTGCCTCCGGTTCTTTTGTTCCCATTGTCTGATGAATAAACCCTTCCTGTATCGCTTTTACACAGACGATCAATTCCACCCCGCCTGCTGCTCCAAGCAAATGTCCAATCATTGATTTTGTAGAATTGACGACGACATCTTTTGCCGCCTCACCAAATGCACTTTTAATCGCATACGTCTCGAACAAATCATTGTGATGTGTGCTCGTGCCATGTGCATTGATGTAGGCAACTTCTTTTGGCTCTATCCCCGCTTCTTCCATCGCAAGCAGCATCGCTTTTGCCGCACCGCTTCCATCTTCTGCCGGAGATGTAATATGGTAAGCATCCCCTGTTGCACCATAGCCGACAAGTTCTGCATAAATATTTGCTCCTCTTGCCTTTGCATGCTCCAACTCTTCCAGTACAACGATCCCAGAACCCTCCCCAATCACAAATCCGCTTCGGTCTTTGTCAAACGGAATTGACGCCCGCATCGGATTTTCCTCTGCCGTAAGCGCAGTCAATCCGGTGAACCCTGCCACTCCTGTCGGGCAGATTGCACTCTCAGTTCCTCCTGCAACCATCACATCTGCATCGCCATATTGAATGGCACGAAACGCATCTCCGATGGAGTTTGTCCCTGATGCACATGCGGTTACAACATTCGTACACTTTCCTCGTGCTCCTAATTGTATGGAAACATTCCCTGCTGCCATGTTAGAAATCATCAGCGGAACCATCAATGGATTGACTCTCGAAGGACCCTTTTCCATAATCTTTGTATACTCTCGCTCCACGACCTGCAGACTTCCGATTCCGGATCCAACCATCACTCCCACACGGAACGGATCTTCTTTTTCCATGTCAATTCCCGCATCTGCAAACGCTTCTTTTGCCGCAGCTACCGCGTATTGAGAAAATGGCTCCATACGTTTTGCCGCTTTAAAATCCATATGATCCTTTGCCTGAAAATCCTTTACTTCCGCAGCGATCTTTACTTTATACTCTGAAGTATCAAATTTTGTGATCGGTCCGATTCCTACTCTTCCCGCTCTGATACTGTCCCAAAATTCCGTCACACTGTTTCCGACTGGGGTGATCGCCCCCATTCCTGTTATTACAACTCTCTTTTTCATGCGCTCCTGCTCCTCCTTTTAAATTACCATTCCACCGTCTACATGAAGCACCTGCCCTGTAATATAGCCGGCCTCCTCCGACGCAAGAAATGCTGCCGCATTTGCCACATCTTTTGGACTTCCAAATGTTCCAAGAGGGATTTTCGCCTTTGTCTCTTCCTTCACCGCATCTGAAAGAATCTCCGTCATCTCAGTCTGAATAAATCCCGGAGCAATCGCATTTACCGTAATATTTCTGGATGCAAGCTCTTTTGCAGCAGACTTCGTCAGTCCGATCAGCCCGGCTTTGGACGCTGCATAGTTTGCCTGTCCCACATTCCCTGCAACGCCTACAACCGAAGACATATTGATAATTCTTCCCTGACGCTGTTTCATCATATATCTTGATGCGAACCGGATACAGTGAAATGCTCCCTTCAGATTCGTCGCAATCACGTCATCAAACGCCTCCTCTGACATTCTCATCAGCAGACCATCTTTTGTGATGCCCGCATTATTCACAAGGACATCAATTCTTCCATATTTATCCACAATCTGTTTGATAAATGTCTCGCATGCCGCAAAATCAGCCACATTGCACTGCATAATTTCTGCATTTCCTCTATGCTCCAAGATTTCACGCTTCACTTCTTGTGCATGTTCCTTTGAACCGTTATAGTTAATGATCACAAACGCACCTTCTGATGCAAATCTTTCCGCAATCGCTTTGCCGATTCCTCTTGATGCCCCTGTGATGACCGCTATTTTCCCCTGTAACATATATTTTCTCCTATCTTTTCCACATCTTCCCACTCACTGACATGGAAAACCTTCACTTCTTTATTGATTTTACGTATAAATCCTGCAAGCGTCTTGCCCGGACCAATTTCCACAAACATATCCACACCGTCCGCAATCATTTGTTCCACACTTTGCTGCCATCTCACAGAAGAATATACCTGCTTCTCCAAAAGAGGTTTCGTATCCTCAATATCTGTGACATACTGCGCAGTCACATTTGTAACATATGGTCTTTCCAGCTCTTTGAACGAAATTCCCTCTAAAACTTTTCCTAATTTTTCTCCTGCTTCTTTCAAAAACGGCGAATGAAATGGTCCGCTTACATTCAGTAAAATCGCTCTTTTAGCGCCACTGGACAACAGCGCCTCATTTGCTTTCCGAACCGCTTCCGCCTTTCCGGTAATCACAATCTGTCCCGGACAATTGTAATTTGCAACAAATACATCTGGTATCTCCTCTAAGACAGCCTCTACCGCTTCTCCTGACATTCCAAGAATCGCTGCCATTGCCCCGACTCCCAACGGTACTGCCTCCTGCATCAAAATTCCTCTCTGCCTTACCGCCATAATAGCATCTTGGTCATTAATTCCTCCTGCCATCGCCACGGCACAGTACTCACCAAGACTTAATCCCGCGGTCACATCCGGTCTGATTCCTTTGCTTTCCAACACCCTCGCCATCGCAAGACAGGTAGCTACAAGCGCTGCCTGTGTATATTCTGTCCTGTCAAGCTTCGCATTTTCTTCAAAACAAAGTTTCCTCATATCAAGCTGCAATGCTTCCGTTGCGGTATCGTAAATGTATCTTGCCACTTCACTATTTTCATAAAAATCTTTTCCCATGCCGGCTTTCTGTACGCCCTGCCCCGGGAAAATAAATGCTGTCTTACTCATAAAAGCCGGTTCCTTTCATCAATGAATCTGTCTCCCTCACCAGTTTTTCAATCAGTTCTCTGCAGGTCATCTCTTCTTTGACCATTCCTGCAATCTGACCTGCCATCACACTCCCGTGTACAACATCGCCTTCTACTACTGCCTTTCGCAGACCTCCAAGCGTAAGCAGCTCCAACTCTTCAAAAGAGGCTCCTTCTTTTTCCAGACGAAGATACTCTTTTGTCATCTGGTTTCGAAGTGCACGCACCGGATGACCGGTTGTTCTGCCTGTCACTCTCGAATCAATATCCTTTGCCTTTAAAATACATTTTTTATAATTTTCATGCACCTGAGACTCTTTTGTCACTACAAAATGTGTTCCCATCTGAACTGCTCTTGCTCCCAGCAGAAACACTGCGGCAATTCCTCTTCCATCCGCGATTCCTCCGGCTGCGATGACCGGAATTGAAACCGCATCTACAATCTGAGGCACCAGAACCATCGTCGTATTCTCTCCGATATGACCTCCGGCTTCTGTCCCTTCTGCCACAATCGCATCTGCCCCGCAGCGCTCCATCCGCTTTGCCATTGCTACCGATGCGACAACCGGAATCACTTTCACCCCCGCCGCTTTCCACATCTGCATATATTTTTCAGGATTCCCAGCCCCCGTCGTCACAACAGGGACTCCTTCCTCGACAATAATCTTTGCCACCTCGTCCGCATTCGGACTCATAAGCATAATATTCACACCAAATGGCTTGTCTGTAAGCTTCTTCACTTCTCTGATCTGCTCACGCACCCATTCTGGCGGCGCACTTGCTGCTCCAATCAGTCCCAGACCTCCGGCTTCTGATACGGCGGCAGCAAGATGGTATTCTGCAACCCAGGCCATACCACCTTGAATGATTGGATATTCAATTCCTAATAACTTTGTGATCTCTGTCTTCATCATCTTGTTCCTTTTCTATTTTTCCAAATATGCTACCACCGCTCCAATGGTTGTTAATTGTTCTAAATCTTCTGATGGAATCTCTTTTTCAAACTCTTCCTCAAACGCCATTACCATCTCGAATAAATCTAACGAATCTGCTCCCAAATCTTCTTTAAAAGAAGTCGCCTCTGTAAGTGTCTCTACATCCGCTCCCAATGAATCTGCTACAATTTCTTTTACTTTCTCTAACATCTTTTTTTCTCCTTTTATCTCACTTATTTTTGATTCTGTTTTTATGTAATCCCAAAGGGAAATTACCACTCTAACAAGCTTGCTCCCCACGAGAGTCCTGCTCCAAATCCTGCCAGGACAAGCTTTTGCCCTTTCTTTAGTCTGCCTTCCCGATTCATCTCGTCTAACAATAACGGAATACTGGCAGAAGATGTATTTCCATACTCCTGCAGATTCATCGGAAATTTTGTCAGCTCTACCTTCATCCTTTTGGCAACCGCCTCCACAATCCGCCGGTTTGCCTGATGTAATATAAAATAGTCAATATCTTCTGCCATTAAGTGATTGTGTTCCATCACTTCTGCGATGCAAGCAGGAACCTGTCTTACTGCAAATTTAAAGACCTCCTGCCCATCCATTTTCATAAACGAGCCTGTGTCGCACGTCAGCGCTTCTCCCTTGCTCCCATCGGAATGTGTCACCATATGGTATGACTCTCCCTCCTCTGCCCTGAGTACCACTGCCCCCGCTCCATCTCCAAACAAGATACAGGTGCTTCTGTCTTTCCAGTCCACGAGGCTCGATAAACTCTCCGCCCCGATCACCAGTACATTTTTATACATGCCGCTTGCGATATAAGCCTGCGCCGTATTATATGCAAACAAAAATCCCGTACAGGCTGCATTCAGATCAAAACAGGTCGCATGTACTGCATGAATCTGCTTTTGCACTTCACACGCCGTGCAGGGCAGAATCACATTCGAAGAAATCGTAGACACAATCAACAAATCGATTTCTTCCGGCAGCATCTTTGCCGATTCCAACGCTTTTTCCGCGGCTTGTGCCGCCATCGAAACCGTCGTGTCTGCCTCCACAATATGTCTCCTGATTATTCCTGTTCGCTCTTGAATCCACTCATCCGAGGTATCCACTATCTGGGACAGATTATGATTATCCAGATACCTTGACGGTACATAAGAACCCGTTCCACTTATTTTTCCTATCATTATTTTTCTCCAAACTATATTGTTTTTGTTTTCTTATATTTTTATTCTAAAGTATTTTGATATTCAAAGTATATCATCAAAAAAATATTTGTCAAGAGAAAGCTTGACATTGTGTGAAATATCAACACGTTTCATTCAAGTTTTTTTGTATATTATCATATTTTCTATTGCCATACACACATTTTTGTGGTAATATATTTTTTGTTAGCGGAAATGTCGGAATGGCAGACGAGCTAGATTCAGGTTCTAGTGTGGGTTACCACGTGTGGGTTCAAGTCCCATTTTCCGCATATAACTAAGATGCAGAAGCCTTTGATATACAAGGGTTTCTGTATTTTTTTATTTTCAGAAATCGTAAAAAGGAGTATCAATTATCTTCTAATCAATACTCCTTCTTACTTCGATTCTTCAATCATTCTTTTACCCTTTCTTCATTTTCCCATCTTTTCATTTCTCTTTCTAACATCTGCTTCCACAATCCTTAATAAGAATTGACATTCTCGCTAACCAACCGTGTCTTGCAAATCCGAATTCCGAAACTATAATGGTTTTTCTTATGAGTGAAGTCCTCATTCTCTTACTATTCTGGTGGTCCGTACCTCCTGTTATAGATTTGCCTCTCCGATTCCGATATCTTCAAAGCTCTTACCAACAATAAATAAATTTAATAAAAAGATATTTTTATCTGTTATTAACTTTATTTATTTTGTTTATACCGTCATTATATCATCATTTTTATATTTGTCAATACATTTTTAATTTTTTTTAAAATTTACAGATTTTTACACTTATCTTTTTAATCTCTGCTCATATATCCAAAAAACAGCAATCGCCATTCTGCATGCAAGCATGCCAATGTCAATTGCTGTTTTTATCAGACCGTGAACTACCCACACTTTCCAGTTAGATCATTTCACTGTTCTTTCTCATATTTTTATATTCCGCAACAGATCTGTCAAATGTTTTGATATGTCCAAACAACCAGTCTACCACTCTTTTATTCACCTGTGCGACAAACGCATCCGATGGTCCTTCCTCTTCCTCTAACATCTCATGAAGATCATCGATTGCTTCCACAAATTCTTTGTGTTTTTCCTTGTGTTCTTTTATTCCCGGATATTCAATCTCTTCCTGAAGCTTTTCCTCTTCTTTGAAGTGATAATCCGTATATGTTGCCAGATAATTGAGCATCTTTACTGCTGTTGCTTTTTCACTTCCTTTTTCACAACTTCTAAGCAAATCCTGAATTTTCCCAATCAGTTCTTTGTGTTGTTCATCAATCATCTCATTCCCTGTTACTAAGCTTTCATCAAATTCTACATTATACATTGTGTTTACTCCCTTTCATTTTATATTTACACTACATTCCCGATTCAATCTCGCTGATCAGGCTGATATTGTTTTCCTCTACCATGCTCAATTCTACTGTATCCAATAGCTCACTGATCGAAAGTGTAGGTGTATACCATGATTTACTTTGGAAATATGCATCCAGATCATCCACTCCGAAGATGGCACCATGTCTTGCATAAATCTCATTTCTAGCAATACGCAATTCCTCTTTTGTATGTCCTTGAACCTCTTCTCTTGTCAGTTCTGTTGTCCCACTGTTCGGGAAAATATAATCTGTCTCTGTCGGCTCACTTACCGGTTCGTCTACTGTTCCATTCGTCTGATCTTCCGGGTCCTTCGTATCCGTATCTTCCTGTTTTTGCTCCTCTTTTTTGGAACTTTTCTGTTCTTCCGTCACTTTCGGCTTTTCTGATGACGGCTTTTTCTTTTCCGGACGATTCGCCACCACGGCAATCACTACTGCGACAATCGCAAGCACTACTGCTGCTCCTGCCAGACAGACAGCAATCTTTTTATCCAGTCTTTTCTTTTTTTCATGCGCAATGATCTCTTCCTGTATCGGATTCCAATCATCTGCTTTATAATAGACAACCGTCTTTTTCACACCTGCAAATTCTTTTCCGCTCAGAGAAATAGAATGTCCGTGCAGCTCAAGTGCCTTGCAGATATTATAATATATATTTTGCGCACTGGTTATACCAAGGCAATGTTCAACTCCCCATTTACGAAGTGCCAGACAAACCGCCTCCACAGAAAATGTATCGCAGCGTTCCGTGCTCTCACCACGCTCTTCCCATGCATTCTCTATCGCTTTTTTGAAATATTTTCTTGTATAATTCAATCGGTTAATGATCACGCCCACACTACAGTCCATCAGGTCCGCAATCTCATCCATTTTCAAATAATCAAAATAAAATGCAAACAGAGTTGCCTGATACAAATCCGGAAGCTGCTCCAAACTTTTGCTGATAACATCTACATTCTCATTCAGATGCTGCTTTTGCTTCGGATTCAGCTCCTCCTCTTCCATCTCCACAAAAGCTGCTTCTCTTTCTTTTCTCTTTTTAAAATGCTCGCATCCAATCCGATACACATGCTTTCCGAGCCACTCATATAAATTATCCAGCTGTATCTCATCTGCGGACCGATACAAATCCACATATACCGTCTGCATAAACAGCTTGATATCTTCCTCATTTTTCAAAATACTTTTCGCACGTAGATAGACAAAGTTATACGTCTGGGAGTAAATATAATTCAATCCGTCCTCTTCTTTTTGTTTCATCTGCCAAACGGCATTTTCCATTCCGTTCTTCATATCTGCTCTCTCCTGTTAGTTATGTCCTAGAGTATATTACTACTCTTAGTTTAACATGTTGCAGATAGGTAGGCAATATCTACTTCATTTTTATATTTTTCATGTAGACCGACACTGAGAACAGATAACATATAAGGAAGAAAATTCCTATGATCACAACACTTAAAATGTTGATTTCAAGTAGTTATGTGCGCATCATATTTCCTAATACTTTCACAGAAAAATAAGAGGATATCGCCATCACAAGGAACGGTGACAAATAGGCAAACCGAAGTTCACACGCAATTTCTTTTTTTACAGTTCTGCTGCCCACGCCAATTTTGTCCAAGATAGCATAGCGTTCCCGCTCTTCAAATGCATCATTATAAATCTTCACAAAAATGATACTTCCACTCGCAAGTATGAATACCATAAACATGAAAATACACACCGAATAAATAATCTGAATCCAGCTTGCTTCCTGATCATCAGGATCAATTTTAATCAATCCTGCACAATCTACGCTCCCTTGCAGCGCCGCTACAGAAACCTCAAAATTTTTTACATCTTTAATTCTATAATTATACACATAAACTTCTTCGCCAATATTTTTCAGACTTTCATATTCATGATCATTGACAAGATAAAATTCTGTCATTTCCTGCAAATATCCAAGATACGGCTCCGTGGTCACATCTGCACATTCATAGGTCTTATCATGAATCTCTATAGCGTCCTCTTTCCTATCCGTAATCAATGACAGCAGTAAATGGCACTTTCATATGGACGAAGCATACCTTCCTCACCATCTTCCGAATAATTGCAAATCAATACCTCTCCACCCTGCCATTCTTTTAGCAGTGTACACGGAACTGTGTTCTCTGTAAAGTTTGACACTACAAGCATCTGTTTTCCTTGATATTCTCTTACATAAGCGAAAATATTCTCATCTTCTTCCAAAAGCAGCCGAAAATCACCTTCCGCAAAAATATCATATTCTTTTCGAAGTTGAATTAATTTCTGATAATAATAGAATACTGAATTTTCGTTTTCTAATGCTTTTTCTGCATTGATTTCCGTATAATTCGGATTTACTTCCATCCACGGTATTCCTGTTGTAAATCCCGCATTTACACTGTCGTCCCATTGCATCGGTGTTCTTGCATTGTCACGTCCCTTTGTATAGATAGATTCCATGATTTCTGCCTCTGAATATCCTTTTTGGAGACGCTCCTTATACATGTTGCGGATTTCAATATCTTGATATTGGTCGATACTTTCAAACCTTACATTGGTCATTCCGAGTTCTTCGCCCTGATAAATGTAAGGTGTTCCCTGCATTCCATGTAAGACCGTCGCAAGCATCTTTGCCGATTCCACACGGTATTCTTTATCATTCCCCCATCTGGACACGATTCTCGGAAGGTCATGATTATTCCAAAACAGGCTGTTCCAGCCACATTCAAAAAGCGCTGTCTGCCATTTTGCCAAATTTTGTTTGAGTTTTACAAATGGCAACGGACAAAAATCCCACTTTTCTTTCCCTGCCTCCTGATCTAACATCATATGCTCGAACTGAAATACCATTGAAAACTCACTTCCATCTGGATTGCTGTATAATTTTGCACGTTCCGTGTCTGCTCCCCAAGCTTCCCCTACTGTGATCAGGTCGCCCTTTTGAAATGTCTCTTTACTCAGTTCTCTGATAAATTCATGAAGTCTTGGACCATTATTTGTAATTTTCTGATCTGGTTCTTTTGCAATCTGGTCGATGACATCCAGCCTGAAACCGCCTGCGCCTTTTTCCATCCACCACAAAATCATATCATAAATTTCTTTTCTAAGTTTTGGATTTTCCCAATTTAAATCCGGCTGTTTCACGGAAAACTGATGAAAATAATATTGTTTTAATTCCGGAACCCACTCCCATGCTGGACCTCCAAACACTGAGCCCATATCATTCGGAAGAACTCCTTCTTCCCCATCACGCCACACATAGTAATCATGATATGGATTGTCTTTACCTTTTTTTGCCTCCTGAAACCATCTGTGTTCATCTGAAGAATGATTCAGCACAAGGTCAATCATAATGCGAATATTGCATTTTTTTGCTTCTGCGATCAAACGTTCCATATCATTCATATTTCCAAACATCGGATCAATATCCTGATAGTCTGAAATATCATACCCATTGTCATCCTGCGGTGAACGGCAGACCGGAGACAGCCAAATTGCATCAATTCCAAGCTTCTTCAAATAATCCAGTCTGTCGATAATTCCTTGAATATCCCCAATTCCGTCTCCATTACTGTCCTGAAAACTTCTCGGATAAATCTGATATACGACCGCATTTCGCCACCATTTCTTCTGTTCTTCCATATTATTTTTCTCCTTTTATCCTTCGAATCAATGTTCCATTTTTTTGCAATTTTCCATTCTCATACCCTCGTTGGAATAAGATTTCTCCCTGCTTTTCTATTTTCACTTCCTCTTTTGTACAATTCAATAAAATCTCCAATTGATTTCCCTCATCATCTAGCTTTACATATTCCACAAGCCGTGACTCTTTATAAGTATTCGGGAAATGAAAATACAGGCTTTTGAATGCCGTTTCTTTTCTACGAAGTTCAATCAATGTTTTCGTCTCATGGATTCGCCGCTGATTTTCCACTGTATCAAGTTCCTCCCACGGCATACATCTTCTGCAATCCGGGTCATGTGCACCTTCCATTGCAATTTCTGTTCCATAGTAAATACACGGACTTCCTGGCATTGTAAACAACACAGCAAGTTGTTGATAAAAAATGTCCAAATTATTTAATCTGTTCATAAGCCGTTCGGTATCATGTGAATCCAAAAGATTAAATAACACATTGTTGCACTGCTGCATGTACATCGTATAACATCGGTTGATCATATATTCAAAATCTTCTTTGGTATCCTGCTCGTCCAAAAAGAAATCATGAATCCCACTCATCAACGGATAATTCATAACCGAATCGTACTCATCCCCCATCAACCACTGACTTGCATCATGCCATATCTCTCCCAGCAAATAGATATCTGGCTTAATGCTTCTCACGTGCTCACGAATTCGTTTTAAAAACCGGTGTGAAACTTCATTTCCCACATCAAATCGGATTCCATCAACATCAAATTCTTTAATCCAATTTTCACAGATCCCACAGAAATATTGAATCACTTCTTCGTTGTTTGTATTGAGTTTTGGCATATTGTCGATGAATGCGAAAGAATAAAATCTTTCATCTCGTGTATCTGCTTTTTTCTTAATATTGCTCCAATCGTTCACCATAAACCAATCTGCATACTTCGACTCTTTTCCGTATTCCTGTACATCACGCCACGGAACAAACTTGCTTCCACTGTGATTGAATACTGCATCAACCATCACTCGAATTCCATGCCCGTGTGCTTCTTTCACAAGCTGTGCAAACTCCTCGTTCGTTCCAAAATGCGGATCGATCTTTGTATAATCCGTCGTGTCGTATTTATGGTTAGACTCTGCTTCCATAATGGGATTCAAATAGATTCCATTGATTCCCAACTCTTTTAAGTAGGATAGTTTTTTGCGAATCCCTGCAAGATTTCCGCCAAAACGCTCATCATTTGTCACCTTTCCAGTCCTCCACGGAACAATTTCTGCAGTATTTCTTTCAGGTGTCCCATTACAAAAACGATCTGGAAAAATCTGATACCATACTGTATCGTTCACCCACTTCGGTGTCCGATTAATATCTGCCGGATTCATCCACGGCACGATAAAGCACTGCAACATTCTTCCGTCCATATTAATCTGCTCTTCGGTCAAAAAACCATCTTCAAAATAATACCATACCTCTGACTCTGTCTGCAGTTCAAAATAGTATTTACATCTTTTGTAAGTCGGAACAACTGTTGTTGTCCACCAAATCTGATATTTCAGCCGTTTCTTATAGCAGATTTCCTCTCGTTTCCCAATCCATCTCTCATTTCCGCCAAGAATACCTGCTTCAAACGGGTCTCCATAATGTATGAAGACCCGTTTCACATCGTAACCGGTTTTGAGATTGATAATAAGTTCCTTTTCATTCTTTGGATAGCTCATCTGCTCTGATGTCTTATGATAGACTCCGGTAAAATTCATATCCTGTTCCTCTCTTCTTATCTTTGTCTCATCTGTCTACTATATTTTTTCAAACTTATTTCCATTTGTCGCATATCTGGCATTCTCCACTCCCAGTTCGGACTCCCAACCGTACCAGGTGTATTTAGATGGGCCTCTTTTCCCATTCCTAAAATATCCGCCATCGGAACGATTGCATATTCAGCCTTACTCTTCCATGTATAAGCTAAAAGTCGGTCTTTAACAGAGCCCTGACGGATTCCTTCCCTTGCAAGAAAACGACGCACTTTTCGTTTTGCTGCAACAGACAATGCATCATACCATTCCATTAATGTATCATTGTCATGTGTTCCCGTATAGATGATCATATTTTCCACATCATGAAAAATATCTTTCGCATATTTTCCAGATGTATCAATTGAAAACACAAGTATCTTCATTCCTTTAAAATGATAATGTTCTTTGAGCTCCAACACTTCTGGTCTGAGATCTCCCAAATCTTCTGCCACAAGATTTACTTCAGGTATCTTTTCCAAAAGTGTGTCAATCACTTCATATCCCGGTGCCTCAATCCATTCTCCTTCAATTGCAGTCGGACAAGTAGCCGGAATCTTCCAGAAAGTGTCAAACGCACGGAAATGATCGATTCTGATAATGTCAAACAGCCGGCTACTGTATCCGATTCGATCCACCCAAAACTGATATCCATTCTCTTTGAGATAATCCCAGTCATAAATTGGATTTCCCCATCTCTGCCCTGTCGCACTGAAATAATCCGGCGGCACACCTGCAATGAAAGTCGGTCTTCCGTCTGTATCTAATAGGAAATTGTCTTTTCCTGCCCACACATCCACAGAATCCACACCGACGTAAAACGGCACATCTCCCATAATTTGAATTCCATTTTCATTTGCAGTCTTTTTAATTTCCATCCACTGGCAGAAAAATATATACTGTAAAAACATTTGATAAGCCGCCTCATGCGCAATCTCCAAAGGCACTTCCTTTTTAGCCTCTGGCCATGTCTTATCCGCTGTATCCCATTCATTCCAGCAACGATTCTCATTTTTTTCTTTTAATGCACGAAACATCCCATATTCTAACACCCAGCTCTGCTGTGCAAATGTTTTATAATCGTCTGTTTCTTCAAAACGAGAAAATGCCTCTCTTAAATAACTTTCTTTCCATGCTCGGACTTGATCGTACCGGACATGAGTTTCCTTTTCTAAAAATGCCGGTGGTAGATCTTTTAAAAGTCCCTGTTCATATAATGTTTCCAGACTGATATAAATCTCATCTCCTGCGCAGGATGAATATGGCTGATACGGAGAATTCCCGTATCCCACCGGATTCAGCGGCAAAATTTGCCAGATTTTTACACCTGCTTCTTTTAAATAATCAAGGAAATCTTTTGTTTCCCTTCCCAGTTCTCCGACTCCCGTACGCGACGGGAGCGAAGACACGGGCATCAATATCCCTGTTTCTCTCATAATCCTATCCTCTTTATGATAATTTCCAAATATCTTCATTATACTCTGCAATCGTACGGTCTGCTGAAAAGTATCCTGCCTTTGCGATATTTACAAGGGCTTTCTTCGCCCAAGTTGTCTCATCTTCATAATCTGCCAACATCTGTTCTTTCTTCGCAATATACTCTTTGATATCAAGCAACGCCATGAACCAGTCTTTTGATATGATTTCCTTATAAAGTCTTCCAAGATTTACAGGATCCCCAATCTGAATCAGCTCTTTGCTGATAATAAAATCTACAAGCTCTTCCACAAGTACATCACTCTCATAGATCTCGCGTGAGCAATAACTTGCCTCGTCATATAACTTGATCACATCTTCTGATTTCTTTCCAAAAATATAGATATTGTCGTCTCCAACAAGCTCATGAATCTCTACATTTGCACCGTCTTCTGTTCCAAGTGTCACAGCACCATTTAACATAAACTTCATATTTCCAGTCCCTGATGCCTCTTTTGACGCAAGAGAAATCTGCTCCGAAATATCACATGCCGGAATTAGTTTTGCTGCTTTCGTCACATTGTAATTTTCCACCATGACAATCTTCATATATTTGCTCACAATCGGATCATTCTCAATCAACTGCTGCAGGCACAAAATCAAATGAATAATGTCTTTTGCAATCGTGTAAGCCGGTGCTGCCTTCGCTCCGAAAATCATCGTCAGCGGACGTTTCGGTAAGTTTCCTTTTTTTATCTCTTTGTATTTATAAATCGCATAAAGTGCATTCATCTGCTGTCTTTTGTACTCATGAAGACGTTTGATTTGAATATCAAATACCGAATTACTGTCAATATCTACATTCTGCGTCAGCTTCAAATATGCTTTCAGCTCTTCCTTCGAGTTCTTTTTAATTTCTCTTAGTTTTTTCAAAACAGTTTCGTCATCTTTATATGCAATCAGTTTTTCAAGATTTGCTGCATTTTCCATATACTTTGGACCGATTAATTCTTTCAAGTAGGCGGAAAGCTCTGGGTTACAATGAACAAGCCATCTTCTAAATGTAATTCCATTTGTCTTGTTATTAAATTTTTCCGGATAAATGTCATAGAACGGTTTCAGTTCAGACTCTTTTAAAATTTGTGTATGAAGTGCCGCCACACCATTTACTGCATACCCAAAGTGAATGTCGATATGTGCCATATGCACACGATCCATTTCGTCGATAATATAGACACGCTCATCGTGATAATCTCTTCTCACACGTGCATCCAATTCACGAATAATTGGCATCAGATGCGGTACAACTTTTTCTAAATACGAGATTGGCCATTTTTCTAACGCCTCTGCAAGAATTGTGTGGTTCGTATATGCACATGTCTTTCTCACTACGTCGATTGCTGTATCCATATTGAACCCTTTTACAGTCAACAGACGAATCAATTCCGGAATGACCATCGTTGGATGTGTATCATTGATCTGCACTGCAACATGTTCATTCAGTTTGTAAAGATCATATCCATTGTCTTCAGCCTCCTTCAGGATTAACTGCGCCGCATTGCTTACCATAAAATACTGCTGATAGATACGAAGTAATTGTCCCGCCTCATCGCTGTCATCCGGATAGAGGAACAATGTCAGATTTTTCTGAATATCTGTCTTGTCAAAATTAATTCCATCCCCAATAATGCTCTCATCCACTGTATCAATGTCAAATAAATGAAGTCTGTTGCATCCGCTCTTATATCCCGGTACATCGATATCGTACATAGTAGAAGTCAATGTAAAATCTTTAAACGGTACTTCAAACTTTACATCTGTCTTTGTCAGCCAGCTGAAGTCTGTAATCCATGGATTTTTCTCTTCCTTCTGCTTGTGGTCCACAAATCTCTGACGGAACAATCCATCATGGTAGTTTAATCCGACACCATCCCCATTCAGTCCTAAAGTTGCAATTGAATCAAGAAAACATGCCGCAAGACGTCCAAGCCCGCCGTTTCCAAGAGACGGTTCCTGCTCGATTTCTTCAATCTCCGTGATATTATGACCGTGTTTTTCCAGTACTTCTTTTGTCTCATCAAACAAACCTAAGTTGATCAGATTGTTAGACAACAGTTTTCCAATCAGAAACTCGGCAGAAATGTAATACAGTTTTTTCTTTCCTTCGTTTCTTTTAGCACCTTGCATTTTCTCTTTTGTCAAAATCAATAAGGCAGTATAAATCTCTTCGTTTGATGCCTCTTTGATGCTCTTTTTATATTTCTCTTCTAAAATCTGCTCTAATAACTTTTCCATCTTATTATTCTCCTTCTCTTTTTTCAATTACCGCATAAACTCTCAATATTTCACCGACACTCCAAGCCTGTGCAAAACAGCCCTTGGATCTGGTTGGATTCTCTCCGTCGTAAATTTCAGGAAGCTGTCCGATACAGCCTTCCCGCATCGCACTCTCTATCACTTCCAGCTGGTCTTTGACATCCGCTTTCGCCTCTTTGCTGTATCCATTCACTTTCAGATATGCCAAATAATACGCACCGAGCGGAAATGTCCACACAGTTCCCTGATGATATGCCATATCACGCTCTTCCATCTCTCCCTGATAGTTTGAATGAAATTCCTCATCTGCTATCTCAAGTGTCCGAAGTCCATAAGGTGTATAAAGCGTCTCGAACACCGTCTCCACAACCTGTCGTTCTTTCGTCTCATCCAGCATCGTAAACGGCATTGACACCGCCCAAATCTGGTTACAACGAATCTGTCTATCCGCTTTTGTTCCGGATACTAAATCTTTTAAACACCGTCTGTCTTCCATCCAGAACTTTTCCACAAAAGATACTTTTACCTGCTCTTTTAACTGTGAATACTCCCACGTCCGGTTCACAAGCGAAGCAAACTGCTCCATAATACACAGCGCATTATACCAGTACGCATTAATCTCAACCGGTTTTCCATGTCTTGGTGTCGGCAAAATCTCTCCTACACGCACATCCATCCATGTTACCTGCCACAATCCTTCTCCCGCCTGAATCAACCCATCTGAATCCATGCAAATTCCATAGTCGGTCCCTTCTCGATAACCTTTGATAATGCGCTCCATCACTGGATACATCTCTTTCACAAACGCCACATCTTTTGTTGCTTCGTAGTAGAGATATACACAATTGATAAACAATAACGCCGCATCTACCGTATTATAAAGTGGCTCATTTCCTCCTTCCGGAAAAAGATTCGGCATCAGTCCTTTTCGCTCATGCACAGCAAATGTACGCAAAATTTTTTTTGCCGTCTCATACTGCCCTGTCACTATACATACACCAGGAAGTGCTATCATCGTATCTCTTCCCCAATCTTCAAAAAACGGATACCCCGCAAGTATCGTACTTCCGCCTGTCGACTCTCTTTTTGATACAAACTGGTTTGCGCTTTTCGACAACTCTCTTGCCATTGGCATCACAAAAGCCGCCTGTTCTTCTAAGCTTCTTCGATATTTTCTCATACCTTCAATAATCAAATCTGCGTCCTGTAGCGCATTTTCCATCGAGTATACAATCTTTAACTTCACGCATTCCCCTGCTGGTACAAAAATACTGATTTCATGATTGGCCTTTGCAAGCCCCTTCTCTCTTCTTCCATCGCAGACATCATAACTATAAAAATAGATTTCCTCTTTTTCTTCGATCTTACGAATCTCTCCATTTGTCTCAAAGTACAATGTCATTCCCTCAGAGTATACTGTATCCCTTTCTAACGTAAACACTTGTGTGGACTTTGGTTCACTTCCTTTTCTTGTGAACTGAAAAAACGGTGTCACACGAAAGACCGCATCTTTTTTTTGACGATTCCATATTGTATAACGGACTGCAACCGTATTTTCTTCCTGCTTCATGCCGATTTCCTTTTGCAATTCTACTCCCTGCACATGGAATTTCCAAATCGGGCTATCATCATAGACAAATGCAGAAAGATACCGGTATCCCTCCTCTTTTGCTCCATCTGCAAATTCCTGAGTGGACAAGATAAACTCGTCCTTCCCAATTGCCAATGTCTCCGCAAGACGATGCACCATATTGTATCTGTGGTTTGGTGCCTGAATACAAGCCATTAGAAGTGCATGGTCATTTCTCGCTGCCGAACCTGTCATCGTCAAAGATGAAAATCCTCCAAGACCATTTGTCAAAAGATAGCAATTCTCCTGTCCTCTCTCTATTGTACTAAAATCTTGTTTTCCATATATCCATCTCATATTTCTAACTCCTCTGTCCAAGTACGAGCACACTCTTTGGAGCTGCCTTCGCACATCCTACTTTTTTCCCTTCCTTCCATCGAAAACTACTCTCTGAATCAACTAATATTTCCCAGTCTCCTTCTTTCAACTCTTTCGAAACTGTTTCCCTCGTACTGTTATATATCACACACAATGTTTTCCACTTTGATTCATACACTTTTCCTGTGTTATCCACAAAAAATCCAACAACACCTTCTGTTTTCCACTCTTCAAAGATTCGTTTCCATGCTCCTTCTGATTTATCGCATAATCCGGGAAGCTGTTTTCTGAGCGCAATCAGTCCCTGATAATACGTTCGCAAATCCGTATATCTATAGGCACGTTCCCAGTCGAGACGATTCAACTCAATCGGTGCATTATATGTATTCTCAAGCCCATCTTTCGTTCTTGCAAATTCTTCTCCTGATAAGAAAAACAGATTTCCCTGACAAGTCATATACATCGCCGCTGCCATCTTGTTGATGCGAATACGCTCTTCCTCATCTGAAATTGTCTTTTCAAGTTTATCCCACAATGTCCAGTTATCATGTGCGGATACATAAGTAATCACTTGACTTGGCGCTTTCACGTTCCGCCCGTCTGTGCTCCATGCGCGCACACTGTTTAAGATTTTTTCTTCCAAACCATTCGCTCCATTGACGAATCCCGGAATTTCTGCTTCAAATACATGTCCTTTGATTGCATCTCTCGTGTCATCACAAAACATTCCAATTTCACAATCCAACTGAGCAATATGTTTCTTCAACGCCGGGACTGCCGTCCCTTCTATCGCAGTCTCATCTGCTGCCCAAGGCTCTCCAAAAACTAATATCTCTCCTCGTCCATAACGGACATCAAGTTCTCGTCTGATTCGGTTCATCAGATCCACATCCAAAAGTCCCATCAAATCAAACCGGAATCCGTCTATGTGATATTCTTCTGCCCAATACAGAACCGAATCGACAATATAGTTCGCACACATTGGCCGCTCACTTGCCACATCATTTCCACAGGCAGAGCCGTTTGAGATTGTTCCATCATCCTTCGTTCGAAAATAATACCACGGAACCGCCTTATTCAAATTCGACTCCAACGAATACATGTGATTATAGACAACATCCATGATTACTCGGAATCCATTCTTATGGAGAGACTGCACCATTTCTTTGAACTCCCGAATGCGAACCGCCCCATCTTCTGTATCAGTTGCATACGACCCCTCAGGCACATTATAGTTCTCCGGATCATATCCCCAATTGAATTCCTCATCATTGGACTCGTCCACAGAGCCGTAGTCATACACCGGCATCAACTGCACATGTGTCACTCCCAATTCCTTGAGATAATCCAATCCGGTTGAATGCTCTCCATCTCCAAAAAGTGTCGTATGTTCTTCTGTGAATGCCTTGTATTTTCCTCTATTTTCTTTTGAAAATCCTCCAGACTCATCCCAAGAAAATTCTTTGATATGAAGCTCATAGATAATATTCTCTTCCCTTTTTTTCGGTCTTTGATCATGCTCCCATTGCAGTGGATTCGTTCTATTCAAATCCACGACCATACTCCGGATACCATTCACTCCGCAACCTCTCGCATAGGGATCTCCAAGCTCAACTATTTCTCCGTCCCACGGGATTTGATAATCATAATAAACGCCATGCAGATATCTCTCTGTCTGGTAGCTCCAGACTCCCCTCTTTTCTTTCTGCATAGCAATTTTTTGAAAGCACTCACTATGCTTTCCATCTCTATACAATCGCAACTCCACTTCTTCTGCCAAAGGGCTCCACAGGTGGAATGTAGTTCCCGCCTGCGTACACAAAGCTCCCAGATCCTTTCCATCGTATTGATACTCTTTCTGGAACTCTAAAGTGTTGTACAATTTTTTTAACTCTTTTCTTGTCTTCATAATCTAGCCCTCTTTTTATCCCTTTACGGCACCTGAAACTCCGTCCACATAATACCTCTGCATTATCAAGAACAAAATCGCAATCGGAATCGAAATCAGAACTGCACCCGCCGCAAAGCTTGTGTACCAACTGTCAATATATTCCTTCTCAAGCATTTTCCAAAGTCCAATTGCAACTGTATATTGGTCGGAGTTGGCTCTACAGATTACTTTTGCAAAAATAAAGTCCAGCCATGGTCCCATAAATGCTGTCAACACTGTATATACAATAATTGGTTTGCTAAGTGGAAGTGTAATCTTTTGAAACACCTGCCACCTCGTACATCCATCTAAGATTGCTGCCTCATCCACCGCATATGGAATCGTATCAAAAAATCCCTTTGCAATCTGAAAACCAAGTCCTGCACCACCTGAATAACACAAGATGAGAGCCACACGAATCAGATTTCCTTCTGTTAGTCCAATCGCTTTCAAAATAAAATACACAGCAATCATTGACATAAATCCCGGAAACAGTCCTAATATCATTGCCATGTTCATATATGGTTTTCTCAGTTTAAATTTTAACCTTGATAAACAATATGAGACTGCCAATGTGTAAAATGTCGCAAGAATACAAGAGCATATTGCAATGATCAACGTATTCATAAACATTTTAGGAAAGTTCAAAATGGAAGTATCGGTAAACAATTTGATATAGTTATCTAGCGTAAATTCTTTTGGGAAAAATGTAGATACATAAGACCCTTTTTCCGCACGAAAACTTGTAAGGACTACCCATATAATCGGGAATACCCACACAGCCGCCAGTACGGCCAAACTTGTATGCACGATCACGTTATTGATCCTGCGCTTCTTTTTTGCTGATCGCATTTTTTGTACTGCCATATCTAAATTTCTCCTTCCTTATAAGATTTACTGTTTCTATATGTAAGCAATGCGCCAACCGCCAAAATGATAAATGTCAGAATACCGATAACTGCACCAATATTGTAGTATTGCTTGTCAATTGTCAATTTATAAAGCCAAGTCACAAGTAAATCAGTCTTTCCTGCCGTAGATGCCAGATCTGTTACCGGATCTCCCCCCGACAGCAAATAGATCACATTAAAGTTATTTACATTTCCTGTAAATGTCACAATCAAATACGGTGCTGTCACATAAAGCATATATGGCATTGTGATCTTGAAAAAAATCTGAAGTGCATTTGCTCCATCCACTTTCGCTGCCTCATAAAGCTCTTCCGGAATGTTCTGAAGTACACCGGTCAACTGAAGCAACGTATACGGAACACCTACCCAGATATTAACAACAATCACAGTCACTCTCGCCCATGTTGGGTCCGTAAAAAACGGGAGACTTGCGTCCTGCGCAATCCAGCCAAGATTTCTTAAAAGTACATTCACCGCACCATTTGGTTGAAGCATCGTTCTCATAATCAGCAGAGAAACGAACATCGGTACCGCACAAGATAATACAAAGCAGAACCTCCAAAATCCTTTTGCTTTCGTATCTTTTCTGTTAATTACAAGCGAAAGAATCATACCGAAAATATAATTGCTGAATGTGGCAAAGAATGCCCAAACAAGCGTCCAGCCAAGAACTGACCAGAAGGTACTTCCCAGAATACTATTCGTATCAAATAACGCCTTAAAATTGTCCAAACCAACCCAATCAAACAGCATCAAATGATTTCCAAGCTTGCTGTAATTCGTAAATGCCATACAAATCATAAAAACCAGCGGCAATATTGTCAGGGTAAAAATAAATACCATAGGTGGTGTCATTAAAAGTCTGTGTAGATTCTCATGCAGTAGTGATTTCAAATCTTCTACAAATGAATTAACATGACGCCCCTCTTTATCCAGACATTCTGCTTTGAAAGCACTCTTAAGCGCTCCTCTCCATGCCCAAATCATCAATAGTGTCACTAAAACCGTCGCCACTCCATACAACAATAGCAGTACCGACTGATCCCCTTTTGTATACAGATACACCTGTTTTGTCGCATCCCATACTTCTTTTTGCGGTGCACTGCCAAGTGAACCGAGCGTGCTGAGAAAATGAATTCCATTCACTGCCATAAAAACAATATAAGCCACTTCCAAAGTCAAATATAAAAGTCCTTTTATTTTCTGTTTGTGTACAAAATTTCCAAATCCCATCAATATCATAGAAAGCTTCGTCTCAATTCCGCCTTCCTTGATTGCCCGCATACAAGTATATGGTGTTGGAAATTGATTTACTTTCTTTTTTAATTTCAACATTCCTCTTCACCCCTTTTAAATTCCATCGCTATTCATCGCTTCATTCATCGCTTCCGTCTGTTCTGCCACATTCTCATGTGTCACACTTCCATTGCGGATTCCTTTTCCCATATTTTCAACTGGAACCCAACAATTATTCATCTTCGCCACAAATGGCTGCAAAATTGAAGTATGATTGAATGTATTATTTTGTGCCGAAACAAGTGGATCTGAAGCAATTGTCTCATCTGCAAGCAACTCTGTATTACACGGAATCACATTTCTGAGCTTATAATGACTCATCTGTGCCTCGGCTGAACCAAGGTACACTGCAAGTTCCACTGCCGCAACCATATTCTTACTGTACGGATTCACTCCGATTGCTTTTGAACCAGCATATGCCATCATCTGTTTTTCCTCTCCATTCACAGTAAATGTAGGAAGTGCAGCAGCCCCCATATTTTCACCTAGCGCTTCTTTCACAGCATTCGCATCCCAAGAACCCGAAAAAATAGCTGAGATACTTCCATCTCGTAAGCCTGCAAGTCCAGAACCATCCGCATCAATTTTAAAATTCGGATTTGCAGCCAAATCCACCAGATACTCCGTCACACTAACCGCTTTCTCCCCTGCAAAATCCACACCTTTTGACTCATCTGTTCCATCTCCGAACAAAGTACAACCATTTCCAATATAAAATGCCGGTGTATACCATGAGTTTGTCAGCGGAAATGCCACAGTCCCTTTTTCCAACATGCTATCCAGATTCTTAATATCTTCTTCCGAAAAAACACTTTTATCATAGTACATAAACCACGTATTCGTCGTAAATGGTACCCCATATAAATCTCCATCTTTTATCAGGGACGATAATACTTCTTCTGAATTCGTATTTTCAATCTCTTCTCGATACTTGCCTCCAAACTTTGCCAATGCCTTCGCATCCGTCATTGTCGTAAGTGTATCGTTCGCATACATAAATACATCTGCACTCTCTTCCGGATCCTGTGCCACCTGACTCGCCGCAGTTGCCTCATCTGCAACTCCATAGACAAATGTAATATCCCATTCTGGATGTTCCTCTGCAAACTTCTCACAAGTACTCTGTAGCCATTCCCCACTTTCTTTTGACTGATCTTCCGATGGTGACCAGACCATAAGACGTACTTTTTCTTTCTCACCAAGCGTGCCATCTCCACCTGCATTTCTTCCACATCCAGAAAGATTTGCAACCGCAAATACTGCCGCCATCAATAATGCCACTCCTCGCTTCTTCATTTTTCGTCTCCTTTGTTTCGTATTGTTTCGTTATTTGTAATATAACTCACAACATTAAAAACGTCAATATGTCATATCACTTTCTCTATTTTTCACAGTTTTTTTTATTACTTTTTGTACACTTTAACTATTCTACATCTTTTATTCGAAACAAACCTACTTCAAACAATTGATTTCTCGTGAAATTTTCGTTATAATAAAGATAGTATTTTTTATCAAAATCTTAAAAAGCAGAAAGGCAATTATATGGCTACAATACAAGATATCGCTGATAAATTGGGCGTTTCCAAAGGCACTGTATCAAAAGCGATTAATAACGCTCCAGACATTAGCGAAACTTTACGAAAAACAATTCTAGACACCGCTGTTGAAATGGGTTACTCCAGATTGCGGCGACAGAAAAACGAAGCAAAAAAATTTTGCATCATTATAGAAAATATGGAATACGAAGAACCACATCAATTTGGATATGATTTTATCATCGGTTTTCGGCAGATGGCAGAACCTGCTGGTTTTGTTGTGGATGTTATCGAGACGACCATACAAATACAAAAAAAGACGCCTTACGACGTCTTTATGCTACAAAATGATTATGTAGGAGCATTTGTACTCGGCTTTTCTCTCAATGATCCTTGGATGAAAGATTTCAAGACAAGCCACACTCCCACCGTTCTTTATGACAACTACATACCAGCCAACCCATTTATCGCTTCCATCGGAATCGACAACAGCGAAGGTATGGCACTTGCTGTATCCCATCTAAAAAAACTGGGACATCAAAAAATCGGATACCTCAGCAGTGCACTCGGCTCCCATATTATGCAAGTACGGCACAAGGCATTTTTTCATGCTATGAAACAAAACGATCTAAAAACCGAGCCAAATTATGCTGGTTCCTCTTACTACATTACACAGTGTATTGAAAAACATTTGCCACGTCTTCTAGATCTTGGAATGACCGCAATCATATGCAGCCACGACCAGATTGCTAACTCGGTCATCGTGCAATGTCAACAACTCGGTTACCGTGTTCCCAAAGACATCAGTATCATCGGTTTTGACGATCTCCCTCTTTGTGCCTACACCTCTCCCCCACTCACCACGATCCGTCAGAACCGGATTGAGCTCGGCAAATGTGGTTATTATGCACTAGACAGTCTACTAAATAACGTATCGATTGGAACTATATTACTTCACGCGCAATTGATTGTGAGAAATTCGACTGATAGAATTTTTAAACTTCGTTAACAAAGATGTCATTTTTTAAACACACTTTTATCACATTTTCATAGTATTATAGTATATGAATAAAGGATAAAACCTTTAAGTTTCTTTTTTCATAACGCCGGTCGAAAGACCGGCCCTTTCCTTTTTATAGGGAATGTTCTGTAACAAATATACAAATTTCTCATTCGCATTTCCTCCAAGGGTCTCTTTATCTGTTCCCACTATCCCCAAAAAATATCTATCTTAAAATATAATTCCACACACGAAAAAAGCCGCAACCCTTGATTTCTCAAGAATCACGACTTCTATACTGCGGATGACAGGAATCGAACCTGCACGGTCTCCCACTAGATCCTAAGTCTAGCGCGTCTGCCAGTTCCGCCACATCCGCATATCTGATTTATCGGAATATCTCCCGAAGAATAAATATGAACAAGCTTACGCTTGTCCATTTAGTGAAGCATCGGGGATTCGAACCCCGGACAACTTGATTAAAAGTCAAGTGCTCTACCGACTGAGCTAATGCTCCATAATAATTACTGGGCTAGTTGGATTCGAACCAACGAATGCAGGAGTCAAAGTCCTGTGCCTTACCGCTTGGCGATAGCCCACTATAGAAGGGTGGATAGTGGGACTCGAACCCACGATATCCAGAACCACAATCTGGCGCGCTAACCAACTGCACCATACCCACCACAAAGCGTGCTTGAAGGGATTCGAACCCCTGACCCACGGCTTAGAAGGCCGTTGCTCTATCCAACTGAGCTACAAACACACATTTGATTTCCTGTTCCCAAATCCTCTAAAAGGCTTTAGGAAAGCGGGTGATGGGAATCGAACCCACGTATCTAGCTTGGAAGGCTAGTGTTCTACCATTGAACTACACCCGCAAAGTCGGGGTGACAGGATTCGAACCTGCGACCTCCTGGTCCCAAACCAGGCGCTCTAGCCAAGCTGAGCCACACCCCGTTATTTTGTTTTCTTGTTGTTATCTCCGTGACACAATAGCTATTATATATGCACATCACGGAAATGTCAACAACTTTTTTTAATTTTTTTTATTTTTTTCAAAATCGGTTATTTTACACATATTCCAGCTCAAAATGAGCCTCTCCATTTTTATCAATCTCCATCATCACATAAGTCGCTCTCCGCCCCTCCTGCCGTGGATATGAGAGGCTTCCCGGGTTAATGACGATGATATCTTCATCAAATTCCAAATCCGGCTTATGTGTATGCCCGTACATGACGATATCCGCTTTTCTCAATCTTGCCTCTTCTTTTAACCGAGCAGTTCCCATAGATACATAGTAATTATGTCCATGGGTGATGAATATATTATACTTTCCAAGTGTGAACTCTCTTTCTTTCGGCAAAAATGAAAAGAAATCATTATTCCCTGCAACCATATAAGTCTCGCAGTCCGCCACCGCTTCAATGTAATGTTCACCGTTCTCCACATCTCCCATATGGATGAGTGCATCAATTTTTCCGACGCGTTCTAACACCGCATCTAAATTTCTGTGACTTCCATGTGTATCACTTACAATTAATACTCTCATAGTTTTTTCTCCATAATTTCACGCATTGCACGAAGTGCTTTCCCTCGGTGGCTCAGTTCATTCTTCTTCTCCGGATCAAGTTCTGCTGTCGTGCATCCGTATTCCGGGAGATAAAAGATCGGATCATAGCCAAAACCATGCTCTCCGGCGATTTCGTAGCCGATACGCCCTTCAATTGTCCCTCTGACTACTTCTGTCGTTCCGTCTGGAAATGCCGCAGCCACTGCACAGACAAATCTCGCTGTACGTTTTTCATCCGGTACTCCTTTCAGACGGTCAAGCAGCATATTATTTTTGATATCATACGATGTATCCACCCCCGCATAGCGTGCAGAATAAATTCCCGGCTCCTTGTTCAGGTAATCAATCTCCAAACCAGAATCATCTGCAAGCACAATACAGTTGCCGGCAATTTTTGCAATCTCCGTCGCCTTGATCAATGCATTTTCTTCAAACGTGCTTCCATCTTCCACAACATCCACATCAATACCAGCTTCTTTCATCGACTGGATTGGCATTCCAAGGTCAGAAAGGATCATGCGGATCTCTTTCATTTTATTCTCATTACCTGTTGCAAATATAATCTTTGGTTCCATATTCGGTTTCCTCCTTTATTTCTTCTGTTTTGGTGGTTTCGGTCCCAGAAATTGATAAAAATACGTCTTCAACATTCCATTGTAAATCTTTCGGTTCTTGTCCGCTTTTCTGCCAAAATACTTTTCTGTATCCTCATAGCTTGTAATCATATATGCCGACCAGCTGTCCAAGTTGCGGAAGCTGTCACCAAACTCTCTATATAGCCCGGGAAGGTTCTCTTTTTCTTCCAAACGCTCTCCGTACGGCGGGTTTGTGATAATGAATCCATATTTTTTTGGATGGCGCAGATCTTTCACAGCACGCTCCTGAAAATGAATCAAATGATCCACCCCTGCCTCTTTTGCGTTTTCACGAGCTGCTCTGACTACATCTCCATCGATATCATATCCCTGGATATCCACTTCAATGTCATCATTAATCAAACTGTTCGCTTCATCAATGGCATCGTACCACGCTTTTTTCGGAATCAGGTTACTCCATTCTTCTGCGGTAAACGATCGGTTCATTCCGGGTGCAATATTCGCCGCAATCATCGCCGCCTCAATCGGAAATGTTCCACTTCCGCAAAATGGGTCGACAAGTATTCTATCTTTTCTCCAAGGTGTCAGCATGATCAGCGCTGCCGCAAGAGTCTCAGTAATCGGGGCCTTGCTTGACAGCTGTCTGTATCCTCTCTTATGTAAAGAAACACCGGATGTGTCAATTCCGACCGTCACGATATCTTTCATCAGAAAAACACGTACCGGATAGGAGGCTCCACTTTCTTCAAACCAATCCACATGATAGTGTTCTCTCATGCGGTTTACCATCGCTTTTTTCATAATAGACTGGATATCGGATGGACTAAACAGTTTACTTTTTACTGATGCCGCCTTTGTCACCCAAAACTTTCCATCTTTCGGAATGTATTTCTCCCAAGGAATTTTCTTTGTATGTTCAAACAGCTCTTCAAATGTAACTGCCTTAAAACTTCCCACTTTCAGAAGTACTCTCTCTGCGGTCCGCAAAAATATATTCGCCCTGCAGATTGCCTCTGCATTTCCATAAAATGATACCCTTCCATCTTCTACATTTGAAATCTCATATCCGAGATCCTGTATTTCTCTTTTTAACACAGCCTCAAGTCCAAAATGACATGGCGCTATTAATTCCATTCTTTCCATTCTCTTCCTCCTGTTTCTATATACTTTATATTACGTGTAAGGCGTCCCACTGTCAAGAGATGCCACATATTAATAGAGATGGGAAATGATCACATTCCCCATCCCTTGCTGTCCGCTTAATAGTTGTTGCTTTCGTTTCTGCTTGCATCAGATGCGCTCGCTTTATTCTTAGATGCATTTGAGTTTGTATTTTTGCTTGTTGCCTTGTTAGATGTCTTATTCTTGCTCTGTGCATTACCATAAGAAGAAGTTGCGTTGTTGTTCATTGAATTGTTGTTTGTTGCATTATTATTTTTTGCCATTGTTTCATTCCTCCTGAGATTTTAATTGGTACAAACCTTATTATCTCTCATCCGAAATGTTTTATGCATTCAACTTTTTTCACAAATTACTTCTTAACAGTCTCTGAACCTGCTTAAGAAATTTTTAATTTTTAACTTGCTTTTTTTTCCAATCTATATTATACTAACTCTTGTAGAAAGCGATTTTCTACAACCCCTTATTAATTATTTATACTCCCCTCAAAAAGACCAATGGCTCCCCCATTGGTCTTTTTATTTTCGGCGGAGCATGTTGAAAATCGTCACAACCAATATCAAAGGAATTGCAATCGGCAACACAATCGAGAGAATCCCCAATATCAAAGAAATAATAAGAATAATAATAGCAATCACGCCCAAAATAACCGCGGCCTTCTTCCACCAGGTGTCCAGTCCAAACACATGAATCTTTTGGCTTTGCTGTTTCTGTTCCTGATCGCTCCACACTTCCTCTGAGTTGATGCTCTCCTGCGGCCCACTCATCTTTTCTTCCAATAGGATTGTCTTGGCAATCGCCCATGGATCTCCAAGCATGTCCATCACTTCCTGCTCCGATTTTCCACTTTTCATTTCCTCTTTGATATAGTTTTTATAATATTCTACATTATCCTGAACCTGAGCTGCGCTCAATTCATTCTCCAATGCTTTTTTTAATTGTAATAAAAAATCACTGCTTCTCATACATTCACCTCCGTGTTATTCTTTATATGCAGAATAACACAAAGGCTTCTATATGAAAAGCAGTTTTTTATACTTCGAACAACAGATCCCCGTAAGACGGCATCGGCCACATCTCTTTATTTACAATCATTTCCAGTGCGTCTACCGGCTCACGCAACGCCTGCATTCCGGTTACAACTCTATCTTTGAAAAATTCCGCCTGTGCCGGACCTTCCTGCATCTGGCATGCCTCATCTGTCACCACAATCAGATCTTTCAAAGCTTTTCTAGTCTGAGCCAGCAATTCGGAAGATTCTTTCAAAAGCTCTTCCTGCACACTTACTCCAACATCTCCACACGCCTCACGCACCTGATTAATAGAATTTGCAAGAGAGGTAATATATTTGATTACAGCTGGAATAATATGTTTGCTCGCAATGTCGATCATCGCTCTCGCTTCTATATTGATCGCCTTCGCGTAAGTCTCGTATTTAATCTCTGCACGTGATTCCAATTCCGCTCTTGTGAACACGCCAAACTTTTCAAACAACTCGACCGTTTTCTCCGTTGTCAGATATTCAATCGATTCCACAGTTGTTCTAATATTCGGAAGCCCTCTTCTCTTTGCCTCCTCTACCCATTCGTCAGAATATCCGTTTCCGTTAAATACGATTCTTTGATGCTCAGAAGCAAACTGCTTGATCAAATCATGTACTTTCATGTCAAAGTCTTCTGCTTTCTCCAACTCATCGCAGACTTCCTGAAATACTTCTGCCACAATCGTATTCAGCACGACATTCGGCGCTGCCACAGAATCTCTGGAGCCCACCATACGGAACTCGAACTTATTTCCGGTAAATGCAAACGGTGAGGTACGATTTCTATCTGTCGCATCTTTCGCGAAATCAGGCAGGGTGCGGACACCCGTCTGTAATTTTCCACCTTTCAGACTGTGAGTTGCCTCTCCTGTACTGATCAATTGTGAAAGTACATCTTCTAACTGTTCACCTAAATATACCGAAATAATCGCCGGAGGCGCCTCATTCGCCCCAAGTCTGTGGTCATTTCCCACATCTGCTGCAGATTCTCTCAACAATTCGGCATGTCTGTCTACCGCACGTAAAATACATGTCAGAACAAGCAAAAACTGAATATTCTCATGTGGTGTTTTTCCCGGATCTAAAAGATTAATTCCATCGTCAGTCGTCAGAGACCAGTTGTTATGCTTTCCTGAACCGTTCACCCCCGCAAATGGTTTTTCATGCAATAAGCAGTGCAGCCCATGACGGTATGCAACCTGCTTTAATGTCTCCATCACAAGCTGATTGTGGTCAACTGCCACATTACACTGTGCATAAATTGGCGCCAGCTCGTGCTGTGCGGGTGCAACCTCATTATGTTGTGTCTTTGCGGACACTCCTAATTTCCAGAGTTCCTCATTGACATCCTTCATAAAGAGTGCAATACGCTCACGAATTGCCCCGAAATAATGATCATCCAGTTCTTGTCCCTTTGGCGGCATTGCGCCAAATAACGTTCTTCCCGTAAAAATAAGATCTTTCCGTTTCAGATATTTTTCCCGGTCAACCAAAAAGTATTCCTGCTCCGCTCCTACTGACGGTGTCACTCTCTGAGAAGTTGTGTTGCCAAACAGGCGAAGAAGTCTTAGTGCCTGTTTGTTAATCGCCTCCATAGATCGAAGTAATGGTGTCTTTTGGTCCAAGGCTTCTCCTGTATACGAGCAAAATGCTGTCGGTATGTAAAGAATCGCTCCCGTTCCGGTTGCATCTTTTTTGATAAATGCCGGAGACGTACAATCCCATGCCGTATATCCTCTCGCCTCGAATGTGGCTCTAAGTCCTCCTGACGGAAATGACGACGCATCAGGTTCTCCCTTGACAAGCTCTTTCCCTGAGAACTCCATCAACACCTTCCCATCTGACTTTGGCGCTGAAATAAAGGAATCATGTTTTTCCGCAGTTGCCCCGGTAAGAGGCTGAAACCAATGTGAATAATGCGTCGCACCTTTTTCAATCGCCCATTCTTTCATCTCATGTGCCACTACATCCGCAATCGACTGCTCTAATTCTTTTCCTTCTTGAATTGTTCTCTTTAATTCTTTATATACTTTTTTCGGCAGGCGCTCCTGCATAACAGAATCATTGAAAACATTTTCGCCAAATATCTCTGCTACATTTATTATCTCACTCATTGTTTCACCCTTCCCAGTTCATTCGTTTCTTGCAAAATATTCTCTTCTAAGATACTCTAATTTTTTTTAAAATGCAAGGAAAAATAAAGAAGGTGACGGAAATAACTTCCATCACCCTCGATTAAGAACTTGTCCTTATTAAGCTTTATTAACAGAACCAAATAGTTCCATTTTTTCTTTTACAGTTGCTTTGATTGCATCTGCACCTGGAGCTAATAATTTACGTGGGTCAAATCCTTTTCCCTGTAAATCTTTACCAGCTTCAATGTATTCACGAGTTGCTGCAGCAAATGATAACTGGCACTCTGTATTTACATTGATCTTAGCAACACCTAAGTCAATTGCTTTTTTAATCATGTCTTCCGGAATACCTGTTCCTCCGTGAAGTACTAATGGCATCTCTCCTGTAAGCTGCTGAATAGCATCTAAAGTCTCGAAGCTTAATCCTTCCCAGTTTTCTGGATATTTTCCGTGGATGTTACCAATACCTGCTGCTAACATAGATACTCCAAGATCAGCGATTGCTTTACATTCCTTAGGATCTGCGCATTCACCTTTTCCTACAACACCATCTTCTTCTCCACCGATTGAACCAACTTCAGCTTCAAGAGACATTCCTTTTTCGTTACAGATTGCAACTAATTCTTTTGTTTTTGCTACGTTTTCTTCGATTGGATAGTGTGAACCATCAAACATTACTGAAGAAAATCCAGCTTCGATACATTTCAAACATCCTTCGTAGCTTCCGTGGTCTAAGTGAAGTGCTACTGGAACTGTGATATTCAGTTCTTCTAACATTCCATTTACCATTCCTACAATTGTCTTGTATCCCGCCATATATTTTCCAGCACCTTCAGATACACCAAGAATTACTGGTGAATTGCATTCCTGAGCTGTAAGTAAAATTGATTTTGTCCATTCTAAGTTGTTAATGTTGAATTGACCTACTGCGTAGTGTCCTGCTTTTGCTTTTTCAAGCATTTCTTTTGCTGATACTAACATTATTCTTTCCCTCCGATTCTTTACTATAAGTTTTGACGTTTCTTATTATAAACCATATTTTGCAAAAAAGAAACCCTTAAAACAAAGTATTTCATGGCAAAAAAATATCCGCAGAATCTTCTGCGGACACTTATCAAGAAATGACTCCAAGGGGAATCGAACCCCTGATTCCAGCGTGAGAGGCTAGCGTCTTAACCGCTTGACCATGGAGCCGTATCACTCGTACTTGTATATTATAACGCATGACCGAAAAATATACAAGTACTTTTTTTATTTTTTATTTTTTATTTTTAATTGTTACAGTTCACACATCAGTCTGCAGTAACTCTCAATCTCCTACTTTATCATCGCTACGTATCCTTGCACAAAGATAAACAGTACTACCAATGGCAAAATATAGGTAAGATAGAACTTAAATGCCTTTCCTCCCGGGAATTTCATGCCTTCTCCGGTATTCGCTTCTTTCAGGAAATTGTCCCATCCCCATCCGTATCTTGTCACACAGAACAGCAGATACACAAGCGAACCAAGCGGAAGCAGGTTATTACTTACAAGGAAATCTTCCAGATCCATGATATTCTTTCCGCCAATCTGAAAGCCTGCCCAGTCTGTCATTCCCAGCACACATGGAAGTCCTAAAACGATAAGCAAAATTCCGTTTAACAATGTCGCTTTTTTCAGCGACCATCCCCAAAGATCTCTGGTACATGTAATAATGTTCTGGAAAACGGCAATGACAGTAGACAATGCCGCAAATGTCATAAAGAGGAAGAACAAAGTTCCCCAAATACGTCCGCCTGCCATCTCATTGAATACGTTCGGCAGTGTAATAAACACAAGTCCCGGTCCTTCCCCCGGATTGATTCCGAATGCAAAACACGCCGGGAAAATAATCAGCCCCGCCATAATCGCAACGGATGTATCCAAAAGTGTTACGCTGATCGCCTCGCCTGTCAGCGCTCTCTCTTTTCCAATATAGCTTCCAAATATTGCCAATGCGCCGATTCCGATACTCAACGTAAAAAATGATTGTCCCATCGCCGCAAACACAGTCGTTCCAATTCCGGCTTCTTTGATTTTGGACAAGTCAGGTTTCAGATAGAACTCCAATCCTTCCATTGCATTTGGCAATGTCAATGCTCTCACCACCAGCACAAGCATAATGAAAAACAAACTTACCATCATTGCTTTTGTGATTTTTTCGACGCCTTTTTCCAAGCCAAGGGAGCAAACCGCAAGCCCCAGCAATGAGATAATGATCATCCAGAAAATCATCTCATTTCGGTTCGATGTAAGCGTTCCAAAAATATTAGTAATCTTCTCTGAGTCTGCTCCAACAAACTCACCTTTTAACATCTTGAAGAAATACGCAAGCATCCATCCACCTACTGTTGTGTAGAACATCATGAGGAGGAAATTTCCTGCGATTGCAAAATATTTGTGAATATGCCATTTACTTCCTTTTGGTTCCAGTACTTCATACGACAAGGCAACACTCTTCTGACTGGCACGTCCGACCGCAAATTCCATAATAACAATTGGCAATCCAAGGACCAATAAGAAAAACAAATAAATTAGTACAAATACTCCCCCGCCATACTGTCCTGTAATGTAAGGGAATCTCCACACATTCCCAAGTCCAATTGCACAGCCCGCCGAAATCAGGATAAACCCAAGTCTCGACGAAAACTTTTCTCTCTTTTCCATAGTAACTTTTCCCTTTCTACCCTTCTGTCTTTTCTTCTGCCGCCTCCAAACTCAGTTTCTCCGGATATTCCATCAGAGATGAAATATGCTCAGGCGATACCATAATCTGAAGCGCCTGTTTTTCGTTGTGAATCTGTACAAAATCATGCTGACCGCCAAATTCCCCATCCAGTGTCCACGGAATTTCTTCTAATGATTCAAATGTAATATGATTTGTCTTGAATGTATACATATGTTTTGTATCAATCTGCTCAATCAAAAGCGCCGCTATAATTTCCTGAAGTTCCAACGCATTCTTTGGGCTTTTGATCAAGGTCACTTCAAATTCTCCGTCGTCAAACACTACATGTTTTCCGATGATATTGCGGAAACCACCGACAGATCTTGAGTTTGTCACCATGCCATACACAAAATTTTCCTCAATCACCTGATCATCATATGTCACCTTCACATGATAGGACGGAATGTTATACAGCCGTTTCACACCTTCAAGCACATACGCAAGATGACCGAGCACATTCTTTACATTCTGTTTTGTCTGATAAGATACATCAGTAAACAGCCCAAAGGCAGCTATGTACACAAATACATCATCATTAAATCGTCCAATATCACACGCAAACGGCGCCCCATTCACAGATGTATGTGCTGCCATCAAAATATCCTTCGGAATATGCAGACTGTTTGCAAAATCATTCGTCGTTCCAGTCGGGATATAACCAATTGGAATCTTATGCTCCCTCTGCATCATCCCCGTCACAACCTCATCGATTGTTCCGTCTCCACCACTGCACACGACAAGCTGATATCCTTCTTCCAGCTCACAAACTTTTTTATATGCATCTCTGTAGCTCTGCGTCGGATAAATTGTAACCTCATATCCGGCTTTTACAAAAATATCCACAATATCAGATACTTTCGGTCTAAGCAGCCCCTTTCCGGCATTTGGATTATATACAAATAGCATTTTCTTCATGATCTGTACCTCCCACTACTGTAATGATGTTAAAAAAGAGCATTCACATGCTCTTTTCTCATCTTATTGTTTACTTAAGTACTCCTCAATCGCACTTGCTGCCTCTTGTTCATCTTCCCCGTCCGTTACAACAGTAACCGCTTCACCATCTGAAATATTCAAAGACATCATGCCCATAATACTTTTTGCATTGATCTTTTTCTGATCCAGAATTTCAATGTATACATTGCTTTCAAACTGGCTTGCTTTTTGTACGAGCATCGCAATCGGGCGTGCATCCAGTCCACCTACACAATTAACAGTTACTTCTCTCCTAATCATAATTCTCCTCCTTGTTTTCCCTAAGCTTTTCAGCCATGTTGCTCAGCTTTCTAAGCCTGTGGTTCACACCTGATTTTCCTAACGGTACCGTCAGTAAATCTCCAAGCTCCTTTAACGTTGCCTCCGGATATTGCAGCCTGATTTTTGCGATTTCTTCTAGTCCCTCCGGCAACTCGTCTAAGCCTACTGTATTTTTTATGTATGTAATATCTTCCACCTGTTTGACCGCGGCAGATACGGTTTTATGAATATTGGCAGTCTCACAATTCACCTTTCGATTCACTGTATTTCTCATATCCTTTAGAATACGCACATTTTCAAATTCCATCAATGCAACCGGTGCTTCCATAACATTCAAAAGATCGACAATCTGAGACCCCTCTTTCAAATATACAACATGTGATTTTTTTCGAATCACCACTTTTGCTTCAATCTCAAATGCATGCATTACCGATTGCAGTTGTTCCGCTTTCTTTCCTGACATGCATACGATCTCCAAATGGTATCCTTTCGCCGGATTGCTCATGGAGCCTGCTCCTAAAAAAGCTCCTCTGATAAACGCTCTCTTGCAGCAGCTCTGCTGTAACAGCAAATTTCTGGAAACCGAAAATTCCTCTGATATCTCTCCTGCTCCATCCATCAATTTAGTCGCCTGAAGTACTTTGATTGCGTTCTCGTGTTTTTTTATAATGACTGTATAGTAAATACTTCCATTTGATTTATTTCTCGCGACAGAATTTTCAGTATCTATATTAAATGTTTTTTTCAATAATGTAAAGTACTTTCTAGCAACAGATACATTTTCTGTGCGCACTTTAATCGAATAATTTTCTCTGCTGTCAATCGAAACCTTTCCACACATGCTGATAATCGCAGCAAGTTCCGCTATTTGACAATGTCTCGCCTCGGACCACTGCCTGGCAAGTTCTTCTTTTATTTTTCCGGAAAAAGACATTTCCTGTTTTCCATTACTATTTTCTTTTTGCATCTTTTTCAATATCCCGATGTTCTATTTTTATTCCATAATTTTCATCTTCACAAAGTTTTTCATACAACTCATTTGCCAATGTCACAGATCTGTGTTTTCCCCCTGTACATCCTATGGCAATGACCAGTTGATGTTTTCCTTCTATAATATAATTCGGAATCAAAAAGCGAATCATATCCTCAAGTTTCTCCAAAAATTGAGTTGATTTTTCATTGTTCATCACAAATTCGCGGACTTCTCTGTCATTGCCGGTCTTCGGACGCATCTCTTCTATGTAATACGGATTCGGCAAGAAGCGAACATCAAATACCAAATCTGCATCACTTGGGATTCCATACTTAAACCCGAAAGAAAGCACTGTAACATAAAGATTCTTAAACTCTTTATTTTCCACGAAAATCTTATTCAGTTCGACCTTCAATTCCCTTGTGAGCAATCTGCTTGTGTCCAATATGTAATCTGCTTTCTGTCTCAATTGTTCTACATAGGCACGCTCTTTTTGGATACCCTTATCAACTCTCCCATCTCCCGCCAGCGGATGATTCCTCCTCGTCTCCTTATATCGTTTGATCAATACGTCGTCACTCGCATCCAAAAACAGAATCTCATAATCCATTCCGCTTTCCTTAAATCCTTCTAAAATACATTCCAATTCAGGAAACTTCTGCCCACTTCTGATGTCGATTCCAAGTGCAATCTTATTAATCTCAGAATTCGGAACACGCAACAGTTCTGCCAGCTTCGGGACAAGCGGTACCGGCAAATTATCCACACAAAAATATCCCACATCTTCAAGCATCTTTAACGCTGTACTTTTTCCTGCCCCTGACATTCCCGTCACAATTATAAATCTCATGTTTTAAAATTCTCCCAACTTCTTTACTTCCGGCTCTAATTCGACGCCGAATTCCTTCTGTACTCTTTCTATAACCTGCCTCATCAACTCTATAATATCAGCTGCTGTAGCATTGTCCTTATTGATCACAAATCCACAGTGTTTTTCGGAAACCTGTGCTCCTCCGACCTGAAATCCGCGAAGCCCTGCATCTGCAATCAGTTTCCCCGCAAAATATCCTTCCGGTCGCTTAAATGTACTTCCTGCACTCGGGTACTCAAGCGGCTGCTTTGTTGTTCTTTGCACTTTCAGTTCGTTCATCCTTTCTCGGATCTTGGTTTGGTCACCCTTCTTCAGTTCTACTTTCGCTGACAGTACAACATATCCTTTTTTCGCCACAATACTTGTCCGATACCCAAGCTCCAGCTCCTCTTTTTTCAGAACCCGTACCTCGTTATTTTCATCTAAAACAGTCACTTCTGTCAAAATGTCTTTCATCTCTCCGCCATAGGCTCCTGCATTCATAAACACAGCGCCGCCCATCGTTCCTGGGATGCCGGATGCAAACTCAAATCCTGCAAGTCCCGCCTCCAGCGCCACATTGCCAACCCTCGAAAGCAATGCACCTGCCTGCACATTCAAAAAATTATCTTCCACACTGATCTCATTCATCTCCTTACAAATCTGAATGATCACTCCATGGTACCCTTTATCACCTACTAAAAGGTTACTTCCATTCCCAAGAATGTAATATGGCATTCCTTCTTCTTTACACAGGCCGACAATCCTTTCCACCTCTTTTTCCGTCTTTGGAACTACAAAATAGTCTGCATTGCCCCCCACACGGAATGTCGTATGCTTCTTCATCGGTTCCTCTCGATAAATACGTTCTGCTTCTATATAGTCTGTAAGTTTATTATAAAAATTCAAATTCATTACTCATTCTCCATACACTTCTATGTATTCATTTATATACATGTTTCATCATACAACAAACCTCCTGCAAATTCAACGGGCACTTGCAAAATGCAATAAAATGCGGTATATTAATTCCAATATGTAATTTTTAAAAGGAGTGAATTTATCATTGGACTTGAGTGCCGTCATACAAATTATTATTTTAATTATTCTCTTAGGGTTATCTGCATTTTTTTCTTCGGCAGAGACCTCTCTGACCACCATAAACAAGATTCGCCTTCGTTCTCTTGCAGAAGAAGGTAATAGACACGCAAAAATGGCATTAAAGGTGACTGACAATTCCGGAAAAATGTTGAGTTCAATTTTAATCGGCAACAATATTGTGAATCTGTCTGCTTCAGCCCTGACTACAAGTATCGCCTATAATTTTGGTGGCTCAGCCGTTGCAGTTGCAACAGGTCTCATCACTGTGCTGATTCTTATTTTTGGAGAGATCACACCAAAGACTGTTGCAACAATCCACTCTGAGACGCTCGCTTTAGTATATGCTTATCCGATTCATTTTATTATGACGATTGTGACTCCAATCAGTTTCATCGTAAATATGTTGTCTCGCGGTATTCTTCTTCTTCTCCGCGTCAACCCGAACGGAAAAGTAAATACAATGACTGAGACAGAGCTTCGGACAATCGTAGATGTCAGTCATGAGGACGGAGTTATTGAATCCGAGGAAAAAGAGATGATTTACAATGTATTTGACCTTGGGGATGCCAAGGCGAAAGACGTCATGGTTCCTCGTGTACATGTCACATTTGCTGATGTGGAAAGTACTTACGACGAACTGCTCGACATTTTCCGCGAGGACAAGTTCACTCGTCTTCCGGTCTATGAAGAGACAACTGACAATGTCATCGGTACAATTAATATGAAGGATCTTCTTTTATTCGATAACACAAAAGAATTTCATGTCCGTGATATTTTACGCGAAGCATATTTTACGTACGAGTATAAAAGTATCTCTGAACTGCTTGTCGAGATGCGAGAGGCATCTCTCAACATTGCCATCGTCTTGGATGAGTACGGCGAGACAGCAGGTCTTATCACACTGGAAGACATTTTAGAAGAGATTGTCGGAGAGATTCGAGATGAATACGACGAGAACGAAGAAGAGTTTTTAAAAGAGATTACTCGCGAAGAGTTTGTTGTAGAGGGTTCTATGAATCTGGATGACCTCAATGATCGGTTAGATTTGGATCTTTCGTCTGAAGACTATGATTCTCTTGGCGGTTTCATTATCGAACAACTTGATCGTCTTCCGGAAAAAGGTGATGAGATTACGACCGAAAACGGAATACGCATGGTTGTAGATTCCCTTGATAAGAATCGAGTTGAAAAAGTTCATATTTATCTGCCGAAAGATTTCTATGACAAAAAAGATTCGGAGGATAACAACGAAGAGTAATCTGTGTCGATTCTTAAGCGGGTCTTCTTTCGAAGACCCGCTCTCTTAATATCTATTCCTCTTCTTCTGTCTCTTCTCCTGTCAACCGCAAAATATCTTCTACCTCTTCTTCTGACATTCCCATGTACACTGCAAGCTCCTCGATCGTCACCTTACGCCCAAGTTCCTCTGTTAATGCTTGAATACTTTCATCCAGTGTATTCACCTTTTCTACCATCTTCTTGTCTCTGTTTTTTAATTCCGTCTGTTCTTCGATCAACATTTGAATAGCCTGTCTGATCTCTCTGCGAATCACGTCATGCGCCTTGTCCAAATCGTCTATCATATCTACACCGAGAATCAGTCCGACATTTCCCTCCTGAACGAGATCTCCCAAAAATACTTCTGGGTGATACAGCTGTTTTGCAATTTCCACAACTTCCGGCAGATATATCTCCACCAGCCTGCTTTTTGCGAGTGCATCTCCTTCCAATACCTTTTCAAACAACGCTTCTCGTTCTTCTTCATCAGCCTCTCTGATTCCGCCAATATCTTTCATATACTCTTTAAGATATCGTTGTTCTTCCTCAGTAAATGCGGCCTTGTTTTCCTCACTGCTCGTCACACTTCCTCCAGTCTTCTCATAGCCTTTTACGACTATCTTTTGCGCTAAAAGATAGTCGAAGACTAATTCTATCTGTTCCTTTGACAAATGTTCCTCTTCAAAATAACATTCTACCTCGTCTATTGTAATCTGGCATCCATTCTCTTCTGCCATCTTCAAAATACCGCTTAGTTTTTCACGAAATTCTATTCTTCCTCCCATATATACCTCCATATTGTTCTTGTGTATCTCTATTATGTCACGATAACTGTCTGATATCCAGCTCTTTTTAATCTTTGTTCCATCGCAGTCGCCTCGTCCAGTGTCCCATAATTTCCAACCATCACACGGAAGAATCCGTTAGACTGTTCCACACGTGCCGGGAAATCCATCTCTGTCAGTTCATTTTTCAGGTTGTTTGCATACACCTCATTCCGAAACGCCCCTGTCTGTACTTTATATCTATTTGTACTCGGTGCATTTTCAACCTCCAGTGTATCTAAAATCCCCTCTGCGATTGCCTGTGCAATATCATAAAAATGGCTGTCAAACAATTCATTGTCCACATCCGAGTTGATAAATCCCACTTCCACCAACACCGCCGGCATCTTTGTCCTCCGAAGCACGATAAGATTCGGTCTCGCCTTCACACCAAGATTCACAAACCCGACCGTCTCTAACTGTGCATTGATGTTTTTTGCCATTTCATATTTGATTCCCGACAAATCATACACCAAAGATTCCACTCCTGACACAACATTGTCAGTCGGAAACGAATTGCGGTGAATCGATACGAAAAAATCCACTCCCGCGGCATTTGCTTCCTGCGCTTTTTGAAGCGGCGACTCGTAGATGTCCGTCGTTCTCGTATATTCTACATCAATCCCGTTATTTTGTAAAATTTCCCCGATTGCCAGCGTCAGGCGGAGCGTATCATCCTTTTCCTGCCGTCCCTGATAGACTGCACCGGGATCACGTCCGCCGTGTCCGGCATCGAGCATAATTGAATATGGCATAAAATCTCTCCTATGTTTTCTTTATATACCATTATATGTGCACCGCATATTTATGTGTCACTTTTAATCAATCACAAAATACTGTCCGCATTTCCAATTTAATTAAAAACTTCTCAGCTTATCTTCCTCATCCGGATCCGCTATTTTGATTGACTTCACAACTACATAGTATCCTGCATTAGCGTTGATCGGAATCCACACTTTGTCCCCTACCTTGTGTCCGAGCAATGCTTTTCCAATCGGAGACTCTGTACTTACAAGTCCCTGAAGAGAATTTCCACGCACAGTCGTCACAATTTTATATGTCTCTACATCATCTTCGTCTTCAAAATACAACTCCACAATCTTGTTCAGTCCGATTTCATCGTCTTTTGATTCATCACTGATCACTTCTGCTGTCTTTATCATTCTTTCCAAATACCGTATTCTGCTTTCGTTCCTGTTTTTTTCTTTCTTCGCAGCATGGTATTCAAAATTTTCACTCAGATCACCATGGGCTCTCGCCTCTTTCACATCTTCCAATAGTTCTTTTCGCACCACGACTTTTCGATATTCTATCTCCGCTTTCATTGCATCAATATCTTTTTGTGTCAATTGATTATACACGCTCACCACTCCTAGCTGGATTTTTCTATTTTCAAAAGAAACAACCGCCCGCAAGAAATTATCCTGAAATTTTGCAGACATAGAAAATTCCACCCTAACCGCAAAGGTATAAGGGTGGTTCTATGTTGGAAATCCGCAACGATAACTCAAGTAAATGATTGTTCTCTTGTTGATATCTTATCACGTTTATGTAATGCTGGCAACTGCCGGCAGGATTGTAACTTCTCTTCACAATTATTTTTTCACTTTTTCGTATGTAAATGTATGAAGAAATCTCTGCGCCCGCTCTGTTTTCGGGTATTCAAAAAACTCTTCTGCTTTTCCTTCCTCCACAATGATTCCTTTATCTAAAAAGATTACACGATCTGCTATTGCCTTTGCAAAAGACATTTCATGTGTCACGATGACCATCGTACGTCCCTGTTTTGCGAGATCTAAAAGCACCTCAAGCACCTCCCGCACCATCTCCGGATCCAGTGCCGCTGTCACCTCATCAAACAAAAGCACTTCCGGATGCATGCAAAGAGCCCGCACAATTGCAACACGCTGTTTCTGTCCTCCGGAAAGTTGACGTGGATAGCTGTCTTTCTTCTCTTCCAGCCCGACCCGTTTTAAAAGTTCCAATGCTTCTGCCTCTGTCTCCTGCTTATTACGACTCTGCACCAATTTCGGCGCCAATGTGATATTTTGAAGGATTGTCTTATGCGGGAAAAGCTCATAGCTTTGGAACACCATCCCCACTTTCTGGCGAATCTCCATAATATTTTTAGATCTGCCATCTACGGTTTCTCCACAATAACTGATTGTTCCCTTTTCAATAGGCTCCAGCCCATTCATACACCGAAGAAGGGTGCTTTTCCCGCATCCGGAAGGACCAACAATCACTACAACCTCTCCTTTTCGAATAGATAATGACAAATCCTCGAAAATAACATTTTCATTGTATTTCTTTGTAACCTGCTCTATTTTTATTAATTCTTCCGCCATATTATACCCATTTCCTTTCCAAGTATTTTGAAAACATACTGATCGGCCAGCATGCAATAAAGTATAAGACAAACACCGCTGCAAAAACACCAAATGCCGCATTTGGAGACGAAGTACGGTTCGCCTCAATAATCTGCTGACCAACTTTTAAGACTTCGACCACCCCGATCATCATAATCAAGCTAGTTGTCTTGATCATTCTTGTGATGAGATTCATGGACAGTGGAATTAATCTTCGCAATGTCTGCGGCATTACAATATGTAAATAGATTTGCAGCTCACTCATCCCCAATGCTTTTGCACTCTCATATTGGTGTTTTGGAATGCTGATCAATGCACCGCGTACAAGATCCGCCATTTCCGCTGTTCCCCAAAAACTAAATACAATAATAGATGCTTTTTCTGCCTCAATATCGATTCCAAACACTCTGGTCGCTCCAAAGAAAACAATAAAAAGTAATACCAGCTGAGGCATAATTCTTACAATTTCTAAATAAACACGGGTGAACACCTTGAGAATTATATTTTTCCTTGTCATTAAAACTCCCACTATCAAGCCGAGAAAAATACTAATCACAACTGCTATCAAGCTGATTCGCAAAGAGGTCCAAAGCCCTATTAGAAGACGCTGCATGTTAGATCCTTTTAGCAAAACATCAAACCCCAAATCCTGCATAACGCACCTTCCTTTCTACAATGCTCCCAATAAGGGATACCGGCAATAAAATAATGAGATAAAAAATCACAAGCAGCACAAGGCATTCCGTTGTTTTATAATACAAGCCTATCAAGTCTTTTGCTGTAAACATCAAGTCCATCAAACTGATTGCTGAAAACACACTCGTCTCCTTCAGCAAAAATATGATATTTGCGACAAATGCCGGTACACTGATTGAAATCGCCTGCGGGAGAATAATATGCCTCACCGCCTGCTGCCTGCTCATTCCCAGCGAAAGCGCGCTTTCCATCTGGATTTGTTCTACGGACTCTAAACCGCTTCGAAAAGCTTCCGCCATATATGCGCCGCCCAAAAGCGCCAATCCTAACACTCCGCAAAATTCTGCTCCAATGGATATTCCCAATTTCGGCAAACCAAAATACAGAAAAAACAGCTGTACCAGCAATGGAGTATTCCGGAAAAATTCGATATATCCCCCTGCGATCGTGCTAAGAACCGGCACTTTATAATGCCGAATCAAAGCACAGAACAAACCAATTACAATCGCAAACAAAATACCAATCCAACCAATCTTTAAAGTTAATATACAAGCCTTCTCATATAGCGGAAGGTATGATTTCATTGCTTCCCAATTCATTCTTTGATTTTATCTCCTTCCGTTAGTTGCTCTCCACAACACCACTTTCTACTACCAGCGTATCTTCGTAATCAAGTCCATAAGCATCCGCAAGCGTTTCCTCATAATCTTTATGGAAAAATTTCTCTTTTCCCAATGTCTCTATTTCTTCGTTCAGCCAGTCTAACAGAGAGGTGTTTCCTTTTGTAACAGCCGGTGCAATCGTATCCGAACTTCCAAGTGAGTCAATTCCAATGGTATACCCTTCATTTTCTTTCGCAAATGCTATAACTTCTGTGTTGTCATTCGCCCATGCAACTCCGGTTCCATTCTCAAATGCACTTTTTGCTGCTGCATATGTATCAAATTTCTGTAATTTAATATCCGGATAATTCTTCGTCAGATAAGTCTCTGCTGTAGTTCCCGAAATTACAATCACCTGTTCATCCGCACCAACCTGACTCAGGTCAGTTATCACATGCTCCTTATGCGACACCACACCAAGAGAAACATTCATGTATGGCAAAGCAAAATCAACTTCTTCTGCTCTTTCATCTGTCACTGTAAAGTTTGCAAGAATCACATCAACCTTCCCAGTCTGCAGATACTCAATACGGTTCGCCGCCTCGGTAGATACATAGTTAATCTTTACCCCGAGATCCTTTCCAAGTCTTTCGGCAAAATAAATATCGTATCCTTGATACTCTCCATTTTCATCTACATACCCAAATGGAGCTTTATCTGAAAATACGCCTATATTGATGGTACCGCTTTTCTTAATCTCATCCACTGTTCTATAGATTGTTTTTGATGATTTTGACGACTGGTCTGTCTTTCCGCATCCTGCTAATAATCCGACTGCCGCCACCGCTGCAAGACCTACTGTACTGATTTTTTTCAAAAACTTCTTTCTCTTAATAAATATCCTCTCTTTCTCTTATTGTGCTTTTACATTTTCCGAAATTGAGCGAAAAAAAACGGGAGTCTTTCAACTCCCGGACAAAATGGCATATGTAACATTTAATCTAAATGTTCTTTACAGGCGCACAGCAATGTATGTCGAAACACCTGGCCATATAAAAATGCCCGGGAAAAAATCATTCGACAGAAACACATCATATTATTTACAGTAATGTTATAAATTTTCACTGCACTCGCCTCCTTAATCATAGTCTACTCAAATTCGTTGTTGTAATATTACACCCATTCACCTACTATGTCAATAGGTTATTTGTTTTTTCTTTAAAAATGATACACCTAGTGATATAATAGGTAAAAGAAAGGAGGTTTCTTTATGATCTCAACCAAAGGGCGCTATGCCCTACGCGTACTGATTGATTTGGCTGAACAAGATACAACCACATATGTTCCCTTGAAAGAAATTGCAAAAAGACAGGGAATATCAGAAAAATATCTTCAGCAGATTGTAAAAATACTTGTCGGGAAAGGATTGTTAACCGGAATCAGCGGAAAAGGCGGTGGTTACCGACTAACTGCCAGCCCTGAAGAATATAATGTAGGAGAAATTTTAGAATTGATGGAAGGCAGCCTTACACCGGTAGCCTGCCTGGCTCCCGATACGAAAACTTGTTCCAGAAGCTCCCACTGTAAAACGTTGCCTATGTGGAAAAAATTCGACAATCTTGTACATGATTATTTCTTTCATATAACAATTGCCGATCTGGTTAATGGAACTGTTTAGAATATTGCAACAGAAAAAGGAACAATTGTGTTTGGCAATTGTTCCTTTTTCTGACATACTTGCTCGTCTCTGTTTTGTGCTGGAATGTACGCCAGGTGATATAATAAAATATAATTTTTGATTTTACTATAATACTATCTTGCATACCGATTTCCGAATCCGCGACGATGGTTCTGATCTTTCTCTCTTTCGTTTACCAGCTGTACTTTCGTATAAAGTTTTTCCAGAACACGTTCTCTTTGTGCTCTGCTACAATCTCATATGCCTTATTATAGTTCTTCTGAATTTGTATGATCGTAGAATTGTTAGTTATAAAATCAGTTGCCATAATGACAATGTATAATGCACTTGTGATGTCTACTATTGATTACTATGATAACCGACGTCTGCAACGCAAGTTACATATCATGCCCCTATGGCATTTCATAAACTTGCATTACAGGTGGCATGAAAATACCGCCAGCCAGTTACTGGCTGACGGAAGAAAAATTTGTTATTTTTCATTGTCCTCTTGACGGATAGCACACCAACCGTTCAAAGTATCAGGGTGGTTTTTGTGTGCTCTGATAACCTTGAAATTAACGTTTTGGTAACTGGGAACGCTTGATTTTACTGGGTTCTTGGAATGTGGTGTTGCAAACACGTTACAAACACAGGACTTCTCGTTACTCCTCACCACCCTCATAAATTTCAACTAAGAAATCTGACAGCAAGTTCCTGAATAGCAAGTATCGGACCTTGTGCATATGTTTCTTGGGGATACATTCTTTCCAGACGTTCTGTTTCTTTCATCAAAAACGGAATCATTTCTACATCTCCTCGAAACCCAATTACTAAGCACAACATAGATTTTAAATATTCATTCCGAATATTGGCATATTCTTTCTTTTCTTCTTAACCTTCTTCTGTTTCCGCCCGATAAAGGCTTTCTCATCAATTTCAGCAGTTCCTCTGCTGTTGTTGCCTGTTCAATCATTTTTTTCGAATACAAATCTTCTTTAGATTCAACAAGGATTTTCTCTGAAATCACATTTGCATACTCAACCACTTCAGGAGCAAGATATAAACTGTATTCAAATTTAGCTGCTGAAAAAGGTATGTCCGGGTGCTTATCTAAAAATTTATGTACTTCTTTTTTACTAATGGTTGTCATAATGTTTTGCAACCTCCTCCAGCAATGGCAAATCACAACATCTTTCCTTTATTCGCCTATCATTGCCATTCAATTCTTCATTTTTCTTAAAAAGGGTATCTCTTAATCTTTTTGCCGTCAACTGAATTTGTTCTCGGTCAGCTTTAATACACTTGTATTGATTTTGAAGCAAACGCTGATATTTTGAATCTTCCATTGCATCAATATCAATAAGAAGCAATGCCGAGTCCACGACCGGTATCATATTATTAAAGTTAATTGCACCATATATTCCATGATTAATTTTCCTAAAATCTTTTGTGTTCTTCATTTTACGATGCTTTTCTTTGGGCGATGTAAATGGAGTATAATATTTTATCCCCTCAATCTCAAGCACTACACCTACATACGGCCGCTTTCCCTTTTTATTATCTGCAACTTTTGCATCATATTTTTTTCAAATAATTGATGTATTCATCTTTGATATTATAAAATTTCATTTTTCCTCATCTGTCAAAAAAAGAGACGACATCACTCGCCTCTTTTTCAGGTTCTCTCTTTATGGTGGAGACTCACCTACTTTTTTAGGTTTCCACTTTATGGTAGAAACTCACCTAAGACAATCCTTTGTCTATAATAAGTATATGCAATTTCTCCTAAAAAATCAATATAATTCTACAATTTTATCAAAATATAAACCTCCCAAGGAATTCTCCCTGAGAGGTTTAAAATTCTTTTCTGAAATTGTACGTTCCAAAAACGTATGATTAACGTTTTGATATCCTGAAAAGCCCATAAATAAGGAATTTGTGCATAGTAGTGTTGCATATGTGTTGTATGCGGTTGACTACTCACACATTTCCAGAACTACTCATCATTTTGACAAAGAAAGGACTAATACTATGAAAATACATTTTGCTTACTATAACCAATACAAGAACGGAATTGATATTGCTTGGGCTGATAATACACTTCTATTCTTATCCTGTGCTGAAGCTGAAAAGAATCTCCATACTACACCTAACTCTCAAAGGCTAATTGATAACCTTGCAATTGATAATCCGCTTATGTATGCTGCACTTGCTCTTGATTGTGAGTTGCTGGCTTGGGCTGATGCTATGGATGAGGATTGGAGTCCATAATTCTAAACATCTTTAACTATATAACTCCGAAATATTTTTCAAAGAATACCTTTAACTTATCAATTACTGTCTGTTTTTTAAAAGCTCGATTTGAGCCACCAGAGAATCTTGAAATTGGAGGTAAAATTTTATCAATAGCTGTTCCTGTTGTTTTTATTTCTCCATCTCTGAATGAATTCTCTATAAATTTTTGAGCTTCATCATATTTTAGTTTTTCATCTTGAATAATTTTTTCTAAATCTTGCTCTTTTTGTTTTTTAACAAAATCTTGCCAATCCTTTTCAACATCTGTTTTTACTGTCATTTGGGCGACAAAACCTTCAATTAAAGCTTTTTTGCTACGTAACTCAACGCTTGCATCTATTGATTTGTTAATATTAGCAAGAATCGTTTTATCCTCACAGTTTGATTCATGATATTTGGCAACAAGCATCAATATGTAATCTATATTGACCTCAACCTGCTTTATAAGTTCTATTTCAAAAACAATATCATCATTAATTCGTTCTTTTTCAATGTCACTTTTTTTAGCATATTCTTGATATAGGTCAATGTAAACACTCTGATAATCCTGTAAATCTCTGACTGATACAGAACTATCACTCTCGAAATCATCAAAACATCTCAAAATATTTCTTAACTTCAAAATACGACCAAATAGTTTAATAAATTCTTTTTCGTTATCTTCGCCAAAAATTTCATTGCTTATTGGATATTCATTTAAAAGCCTATTTACAAGCTCGTTATAGCCTTCAACACGTTTTCCATGCTCATCTTCATATCCATTCATATATTCACTGTAAGTCTTTAAAACAACCATACTTCTGGCATTTTCGTCTCCAAAAAGAGCTAATGCAGAATTAGTATTAGACTCAAGATTTCTAAAACAAACAATATTTCCAAATGTTTTAACAGAATTTAAAATACGATTAGTACGTGAAAACGCTTGTATCAAACCGTGATCTTTTAAATTCTTATCTACCCACAAAGTATTAAGTGTAGTTGCATCAAATCCTGTTAAAAACATATTGACTACAATCAACAAATCAATCTCACGATTTTTCATTCGTAATGAAACATCTTTATAATAGTTAGGAAATTTATCAGCAGATGTATCATAGCTAACATTGAACAACTCATTATAATCATCTATAGCTTTGTCAAGAAAATCCCTTGAAGTTTGATCAAGACCGCTTGTGTCAAAATTCTCATCTTGTAAAATATCATCTGGATCTTCTTCATTTGGATTGTAGCTGAATATTGTGGCAATATTTAATTTATGTCCTGTTTCTTCCATTTGTTTTTTTAGTTCATTATAATATACAATCGCTGCTGGAATAGATGCAACTGCAAAAATCGAATTAAATCCATTTACTTTTGCAGTCATTCTTTCCTCTGATACCGTATTGTTCTTTGCTCTAGCCATTTTTTCAACATTTGTAATAATTTTATGATCATAATAAGAAGAACTTTGATTACGATAAGTTTTTTGTTCAAAATGCTCAAGGATATATTGTGTAATCTCTGATACCCTTTTTGAATCAAGCAAAGCATTTTCTCGGTCAATTGCCTTTACCTGCTTGTCATATAAACGCTCAGGATTCTTAATCGTGTTAATATAATCAATTCTAAAAGGCAACACATTTCCATCATGAATAGCATCTACAATTGTATATGAATGCAGCGGTCTTACTTTATTACCACTTTCATCCGGTTCACCTCCGAAAACCTGTGCTGTTGTACGCATGTTTGAAGCATTAGAACTATTAGAGTTTATTGCAAAAATAGGAGTACCAGTAAAACCGAATATATGGTAATTCTTAAAATGCTTCGTAATCGACTTATGCATATCTCCAAATTGAGAACGATGACATTCATCGAAAATCATGACAACATGTTTTTTATAAACTTCATGCTCTTTGTTCTTAGATATGAATTTATCTAACTTTTGAATGGTTGTGATAATAATTTTTGCATTATCATCCTCCATTTGTTTTTGTAAAATTTTCGTAGAAGTGTTGCTATTGGCGGCACCTTTTTCAAATCTATCATATTCTTTCATTGTTTGATAATCAAGATCTTTTCTATCTACAACAAACAATACTTTATCAATAAAATTCAAGTTCTTCGCAAGTTGAGCAGTTTTAAAACTAGTTAAAGTTTTACCACTTCCTGTGGTATGCCAAATGTAACCACCAGCTTCTTTTTTGCCAGTTTTCTTTAGGTTAGTAGAAACGATAATACGATTTAGAATTTTTTCTGTTGCTGCAATTTGATAAGGGCGCATTACCAATAATAACTTTTCTGAGGTAAATACACAATAATGAGTCAATATATTTAAAAGCGTATGTTTTGCAAAAAATGTTTTAGTAAAGTCCACAATGTCAGGAATTGTTTGATTTTTCTCATCTGCCCAATAACTCGTGAATTCAAAACTGTTGGAAGTTTTTTTCTTTTTTGCAACATTTTTCTCGGCATTATCTTTAATATGCTGAAATCTTGTTGTATTAGAATAATATTTTGTATGTGTTCCGTTAGAAATCACAAACAGCTGCACAAATTGAAATAATCCGCTACCTGCCCAAAAGCTATCTCGCTGATATCTGTTAATTTGATTGAAAGCCTCTCTAATAGAATTCCCACGCTTTTTAAGTTCGATATGCACTAATGGTAATCCATTTACCAAAATGGTCACATCATAACGAGTACCATGTTTACCCTCATCTTCTTCATACTGATTTATTACCTGCAAATAATTATTATGAATGTTTGTTTTATCTATGAGCTTGATATTTTTAACATAACCATTATCCATAATAAGATTTTGTATATGTTCTTCCTGTATTTTTCGTGTTTTTTCAATAATTCCATCATTACCATTTGAAATAACGCTACTGTAAAAATCATTCCATTCCTTATCTAAAAATGTATAGTTATTCAGTTTTTCAAGTTGTTTACGAAGATTGTCGATTAAATCTTGCTCATTTTTTATGGTAATATACTTGTATCCCTGATCTTCAAGACGATTTATAAAGTCATTTTCTAGCTCAGCCTCGCTTTGATAGTCTGTGCTTTTTCTTTTTTCAGGAGTGTACTCTGCAACAACTGTACTTTCTGTAGAACTTGCTACAATTTCAAAACTATTCATTTTTCGTTGCCTCCTTTTTTCTGAAAGTTAAGAGTCTATCTCTGTAATATCCATATTGTTTTTGCTTTGCATTAATTTCAGCAAGCAACTTCTCTCTAATGTCATTACATATCTTATCAAAACAATCAAGAATATCTACAATACGTTGTTGTTCTGAAAGTGATGGTACAGGGATTTTTGCCTTTTGAATATCATCATTATATAATCTTGATATTGTTCCCCCATAAGAAACGCTCCATGGTTTCAGTTGATAACAGTATAATAAATATTTATTTAAAACAACAGTCTCATCGTGTTCAAGCCAAACGATATTAGAATCCTGATAATACGCTGGTTTGCCATCATATATAACAGTCCTGCCAATAGTTCCAGCCGCAGAAATTAATATTGAGCCCTTTTTAGGATATGAGTACTTTTCTTTATATTCAAGAAATAGTTCTTTAGATATAAATGCATCTGCTTTTTTCCCGAAAGTGCCAATTTTATAAAATGGAACATCTCCAGTTGACGTAGTTTGACTTTTCAGTATTCGTTTGCACATTGCTACTCGACCTATATTTCCTAATGTCTTCCATTCCACATTATCGCCAAAATTCAGCAATCTATTTCTATAATACTCATATTGTTTTTCCCTTGCTGCAAGCTCTGCTGTAAGCTCTGCTATAAGTTTTGAAGTAAGTTCTGTAAAATTGTCCAATATTTTTACAATTTCTTTTTGAACCGGAAGCGGAGGAATTGGAATTGTTATTTTCCCTATATCCTCTTTATTTATTTTTATTGGAACGGCATTAACTAATGTCCTTTTTCTTAATTCTTTGCGTCCGTGAAGACTTTCAACTGCATATTTCAAGTACTTGCTATTTATAACTTTTGCATCTGGATGTAATAATGCTAGTGAAACATAATAGGCAAGCGGTTCATCCCTGTCAACAATAGCACACACACCAATAGATCCTATTCTCGTCATAAGAACATCTCCGACTTGTGGTGTTACTTTATACTTTTCAAAGTCATCTTGGGATATATATTTGTCTGTTGCATACAAATCATTTATATTTTGCACACTAACAAACTTTACCCCCTCATCAGTATACTGAGGTGTACTGTGTGTTCCATCATAAATTTTACAAATAGTGTTTAATTTAACATATTCAACCCCATTAGGGCAAAGTTCATTTATAAGTCGTTCTAATTTATACATCTTCTTCACCCCCATTATTAAATCCTATTTCATTTAATGCTCTTTGAATTTCTGTATTATTTTTTAATTCTTCATTTTTTCTTTTGACATTTTCAATAATTCCAACAACCAATCTTCTCAAAGACTCATATTCTTTTAATGCTGTAGCCTCATCTGAATTGCCATGAGCTATTTCACTCAGTTTACTGAACAAATCATATCCATTTTGAGAATATATCGCTGGAATAATAGAACATTGAGCATCAACAGCTTTTAATACTTGTTCAAATGGTTTTGCTTTTCCGTTATTTTTATAAATTTCTACTCCTGCATTCAAACCAACTTCGTGTGTAACTTTTTCAAAAATAGACCTCAAGTATATTACTGCACCAGCTCCGAGCCTCTCTCTATATGCAATTTCAGCTTTGCCCAACCATTCTGAAAACTTGTCTTCCATTTCAATTGGTAGCCTGATCTGCTCAGGTAGTTTAAAGCTCTGCCTAATTACCTTTACATTGGGGGCATTCGCAAATATATCATCTACTTCAACTAAAAACCAAGCCTGTATAAACGGATTGCACTTTTGACATTTTGGATTTCCTATATCATAATCTGTACATTTTAATTGGCAATCAATGCTAATCATTTTTTCATTTATTATTAAGCAATGCAGTTTTTTAGGTGAGACAAAAGAATTACTGTCTGCACATATTGTTGAATAAAACGGAAGATTAATTGTTCCTATTTGTATTTCTATGAAATCACCGGCAGAAATATAAGCTATTTCGTCTGTAGCTTCTTCCTTTACAAATGTATACTTCTCGAAATCAATAAAAGATTCTACTTCACCATGATTCTTGTCCTTATCCGACAATCTGCTACTAAGTCTCATATGCTATGCCTCCTCAATTTCAGCAATAATTTCATCAATCTCTATACGCAAAGCATTTTCTTGTTCAACAATCTTAGATATTTCGACATTAAGTGCAGATATGTCAATTACTTCACTTATATCCTCAGTTTGCACATAAGTTGATACAGAAAGATTATAATCTTCTTTTTCAATATCTTCCTGTTTAACAAGTGTAGCAAGATGAGCTTCTGTTTTTCTATTTTTATAGACATTCAAAATATTTTCAATATTTTTCGAATCTAATCTATTACTATTTGTAGCTTTAATCGATTCTTTCGAAGCATCTATAAACAAAGTCTTATTATCAATTTTAGACTTTTTGAGCACCATAATGCAAGTTGCAATGTTTGTTCCATAAAAAAGATTATCCGGTAACTGTATAATACTTTCAATATAGTTATTTTCAATCAGATATTTTCTAATTTTTTTCTCTGCTCCACCGCGATACATAATGCCTGGAAAACATACAATAGCAGCCGTACCATTTGTAGCAAGCCAATGTAAACAATGCATGATAAATGCAAAATCCGCTTTCGATTTAGGCGCAAGCACACCGGCTGGTGCAAAACGCGGGTCATTTATTAATAGCCCATTATCAGAGCCTTCCCATTTAATAGAGTAAGGTGGATTTGAAACAATAGCCTCAAACGGTTCCTCGTCCCAATGCTTAGGATCAACTAACGTATCACCGTATTCAATGCTAAATTTATCATAATCTATATCATGCAAAAACATATTGATACGACAAAGATTATAGGTTGTAATATTAATCTCTTGACCGAAGAAACCATTACGAACATTATCTTTACCTAGAATTTTAGCGAACTTCAAAAGCAAAGAGCCACTTCCGACAGCAGGATCATACACTTTATTCACTTCTGATTTGATATTGCCATTGTTATCAAGAAGTGCAATTCTTGTTAACAACTCAGATACCTCTTGTGGAGTAAAGAATTCACCACCACTTTTCCCAGCATTAGAAGCATACATCGCCATCAAATACTCATATGTGTCACCAAATGCATCGATGGAATTATCTTGAAAATCTCCAAGATTCATATCACCAATAACAGTAATTAACTTTTTTAGTCTTTTATTTCTTTTAATAACAGTAGGACCAAGTTTATTGCTGTTCACATCTATATCATCAAACAGTCCTTTAAAATTTTCTTCGCTTGGGCTTCCAATAGCAGAGGCTTCAATGTTCTTAAAAATCTCTTGTAGTTTTTCATTTAGATTTTCGTCCAAGTCACTAATTTCAATTTCTTTGCCATTTTTCCCCGACTTTTCTTTAACATCTTTATCTTCTTTTTTGATTTTTAATAATAAATTATTAAACAATTCAGTTGGTTTGATAAAGAATCCTTTTTCTTGCACCATTTCATTTCTAATGCTTTCTGCTATATCATCATCAATCTTGGCATAATCAAACTCATTATTTCCTGAATCCCATTCTCCTTTATTTATGTAACTTGTAAGATTTTCAGATATATATCTATAAAACAACATACCTAAAACATATTGTTTAAAATCCCAGCCATCAACGCTACCCCTAAGCTCATTAGCAAGTGTCCATATTGTACGATAAAGTTCATTTCTTTCTTGTTCTCTTTTATTATTATTCATTTTTTGCGTTCTCCATTCTTAAGTAATTTTTTGTAATTTATGCCTTTTCGCAATTTACTGCACAATTCTTTATCTTTTAATGTTTCAGCAATATCAGCAGGCACTTCGTCTCGCTCCTGTGCAGCCAAGTCAAAAAATAAATTTCTTTGCTCTTCTGTTGGATTCAACAAGTTTAGCATCGCAAATTGTCTATCCGGTGGAGGTGGATTGACTTTACCACTTAAAATGTCGTAAAAATACGGTTTCTTTATACCAAGGGAGGTGTAAAATTTGACATTTGATAAATTTGCCTCTTTTATCATTTGTCCAAGTAAATCACAAAATTTTATAGAATTTTTACTGTTCAATTAATCACCACCATTTCTATGATAGTATGTAAGTTTACATACTTACATACTATCATGTTTTAAAACTGTTTTCAATAAAAGATTCTCATCTATTTCTCATGTTTTAGCATATTTCAACTAATTGTAATCCTTACAATTTCTATTTGGATTTTTGTATTTCATTTTCTTAGCTATCTCCCCTCATACACCTCCCACAACCTCTTCTGCTCCGCACCAATTCTCAATATCTCCTGCAAATCCCTAGCCATAGCCTCAACATTAGCATCCATCTGCTCTACTGTCCCTGTCCTATTACCTGCCTTTATCTCCCACTGCATTGACTCTTTGCTATAATATTCCCTAGTCGCCACATTCATATATCCATACAGCGAATATGAATATCCATCACTTTTCTCTAAGAATATCGGAGCCACTTCGCCATTAGAAGTTTTCCACCTCATAAGCCTTGGAAACCAGCATACCCCTTCTTTTATCAGTTCCTTGAATGTCTCCAACAACTTTCCTATCTCATACAATATTCCTCTGAATGAGTTTCCTGATTCTATAATCTTATCTGTTTCAACATGATTAGCATATTCTTCTATTGTCGGTGCAAATAATCTGAATGATGATACAAAAGCATTGATCTTATCAAGCAATTCTACTGCTTCATTTGCTTTGTCCGTCACGCTTGCAATCTCTTGTCTTACCGATTGCAGTTCTGAACGTTTTTCATTAAGTTCCTTAGTCTGACTTCGCTCCAATTCCTTATAAGCAATTTGTGAAGCAAATAACTTAATATCCGCATCATTCACCTGTTCCTGTATCTGCTCCAAATGCTCTGTTTCCTGTGCTACTTTATATTCCGCAACTGTCAAATCATGATTACGTCCTTTCGACTTTTCCTTTATTTGTTCTCCAAACCAATCATTGACCTCTTTATTGGCTACCTCTCTTAGCTCGTCCTGCAGCACTCGCGAAAGCAGTTCTTTTGTAAACACTTTTCTCTTAGATACCTGCTTGCTAAGACCTTTCTTATATCCATCTGCCACAGGCACTCCAACAATGTGCATATGCGGACTGTCCTCATCAAGATGAACCACAGCATTTGCTACTACAAACTGTGGTAGTCTCTTTCTAAGCTCATCCAGTATTATCTGATATGACAATTTCATATATGACTTCATATCATCAAATTGCTTCCAGAACTCCCTGTCACCTATCTGAATGATTATTTCAACTGCCATATCCTGTTCCTTATCTGCCACATGTTCAAAATAATCTTCGATTTTCCGGTCTTGTCGTGTCTGCTTTTTATTATATTCTTCTAATGCCTCATCGAATTCTTTATGATATACTGTTTTCACATCATCAATCAGATTTGATGTACCATATATGATGCAGATGTTGTCTTTGCTATAATCTGATGATTTGTATTTTCTCAGGTTATGCTTTGCAACAGCTGCAAGCTTAGATTTCGATGTAATGGCACTTTTCTTATTGCTCACATGAGCTGTATATGAAATATTTCCCATTCGCATCTCCTTATCTGTACTACCTTTTTATCTGTTAAATCTATCGGATCAGTGCAGTTATCATCTTGGCTCTGCCACAGATGATAACTCCCTAGCAGTTTTGGCAAGCCAAAATTGCAGTGGGCTCTCCGAGGGTTTTATATATTATCTTTACTATTACCAAGAGTTTAATAATCTGTACTTTTTATAGTTGCAGACTCTAAACTCTTCCTAGAATTTAGAATCTGTTTTTCCAAACATCCAGATTGTTAAACTCTTTATTCTGGCATTATCCAAGTCCAGTAAATTGTTCCATCTTCTGCCTTTTCTTTATCTGACGTTATTCCCAGCTTTTTCTTTGCCGATAGAAGAGTATTTCTCTTAATGCTCCTTTTTGCAGCTTCCATCATTATTTCATTAGACGGAATTACCTTATTGATACCAAAGTATTCTTTGATAAAATTCTCCGCAATGTCGAGCTTCTTTTTTCCTCTTCCTTCATTACCGGATAACAGCTCATCTATTGTGATGTCATATGGTCCTATGCAGACCATTCCATTATCCTCAGTCATTTCAAATCCTATCGCATCCCCTGCCGGAGCTAATGAAGATTTATCATGTGCCATTATTCTTATATTAGGTTTATCACGGAGCCTTGCCACCAGCAGAACACTTCTGGCAGTTGCCTGTATATCAATAGAACCAAGTCCTCTGTATGTTGATTTGCTGCCAGATGCCTTATTCATATGACCAATAAGAATAATTGCACAATTATGCTTTTCTGCTATTATTCCAAGATGCTTTAGCACCGGTCTTATTTCATTTGCTCTGTGCATATCAACTGTAGCTCCGATATATGCCTGAATCGAATCAAGAATGATTAACCTTGCCCCAGTCTCGATTATTGCCTGCTCCAGCCTATCATCTGTCATTGATAATTCCTTATCTGTCTCATCAATAACCCGAATCATGGAACAATCTGCTCCTGCTTTTTCCAATCTGGGCTTAATCGTATCTTCAATTCCATCTTCTGCTGTCTGATATATGATATGAATAGGTTCATATTCCTTATAATCGTCACATGGAAGCGGCAAGCCCATGCTAAGAGCTGCCGCTAATTTGAGAACCAGAGTTGTCTTTCCTTCTCCCGGATCTCCTTCTACTATGGTTATCTTTCCGTATGGTATATATGGATACCATAACCATTCCACTTCTTTTGAAACCACATCCTCCATATGGATAAGTTTCAGTTCAACATTCTGTTTTTCAACCATGTTTATCCTCCTTGCTATACTGCTTCTTTGTTAAAATATCCTGTTTCTTCCCAAACTTTTTTATCCGGACAATAATAGCTGAACTCATTTGAACTCCCTACCTTTATTGCCGTTCCAAATTTGAGTAATCCTTGTTGTATTCCCAGCCTTACATACTGTGCGTCCTTCCCTATTGCACTTGCAATTTCTTTTATTGGTACATTTCTCCCTGTAAAAGCTGGTAAATCACCCTGATAGATAACTTCTGGCATCTCTACCACCTCCTCTTTTATATAGAGCATTTCTTGCTCTGTTATATTTTGCATTATACAGACCTTTGTTTGCTCTGTCAATAGTTTAAAATTTAATGTTGACTATTAAATATTGGTGTGTTACATTTACAATCACAGGAGGTTGAAGCAATGAATACAGGTAAAAAGATTAAATTAATACGAACCTTTCGTGGTTTAACCCAGAAAGAACTAGGCGAGGCTTGTGGAATACATGAAGTTGCAATCCGTAAGTATGAGCTTGGAAAGAATCTTCCTAAACCTGAACAGCTTAGAAAGATTGCAGATGCACTTGGTGTCAATGTTAATTCATTGATGGAATTTGATATCGAAGCAGATGGCGATGTACTACCATTACTATTTGCTATTGATGAATCATTTGACATTTCTATCAAGGATTTAGACGGAGAGCCCGGCATATTCTTTTCCAATAAGAATCTTGTACAGTTCTTAAAGGACTGGCAGGCTATGAAAGAACTTCTTGCATCTGGCAGCCAGACACAGGACAACTATGAGATATGGAAAACAATTCGCCCAAGTGTGACAAAGGTAACCCACGAATAACAATCATTTTATCCGTTTGCTATCAGCTTTCTAGTAAATAGCGAAAGGATGGTGCTTATGAAGTTACCCAACGGATACGGAAGCGTTGTAAAACTTTCCGGCAAAAGAAGAAAACCTTATCAAGTTAGAAAGACTATAGGCTGGCACTACGATGAGGTGAAAGACAAACAGGTTCAGGATATGATTACAATTGGATATGCAGCCACGAGAGCTGAAGGCTTGCAAATGCTTGCTGATTACAATAATAATCCATTTGATACCAAGGCTGCTAAGATGACATTTTCAGATGTATATGAAGAATGGTCAAAGCGTAAGTTTCCTACTATATCTGAATCTAATGTAAAAGGATACACAGCATCCTATAAATCCTGTGAATCTCTTTACAACAAAGTTTTCAAGGATATTAAATTAGTTGATTTACAGACTGTTATTGATACCTGCGGTAAGAATTTTCCCACTCTCAAGAAAATCAAAGTCCTGTTTAACCAGCTATTTGATTATGCCTTGAAAAATGATATTTGCAGCAAAGATTATTCAAGCTTCGTTGATATTGTCCAATACAAGGATCGTAATCCTAACAAATACGATAGAAACAAGTTTGAGAAAAATGAAATTGATATTATCTGGGAACAAAAGGAAGATAAATATTATCAGATAGTATTGATGCTCCTATATAGCGGAGTCCGTATCTCTGAAATGCTTGATTTGAAGAAAGAGAATGTTCATCTGGATGAACAGTATTTTGATGTTATCTGTAGTAAAACAGAAAATGGTATTAGAAAAGTTCCAATAGCAGACAAGGTTCTGCCATATTACAAGGCTTGGTACGAATCCTGCCCTGCATGTGAATATTTACTTCATACAGAAGATGGAAAACATTTTGAATACCGAAACTACTACGATAGCTATTTCAAGCCATTGATGGAACAGCTAGGTATTAATCGTACACCGCACTGCTGCAGACACACATGTATCTCAATGTTAGCAGAAGCCGGTATCAACCAGACGATTATCAAAAAGATTGTGGGACACTCAGGTGCAATGACACTCACCGAAAAAGTGTATACCCACTTTGATATAAAGGAGCTTGTAGATGCGATTAATAAGATTTAAACAAAGAAAAGGACATTCCCCAGTATCTCTACTGAAAAATGTCCTATACATATCAATATCTTTGTTGCATACCTGCTGCATATGTGTTGCATTCGATGTAAATTCCAGCACATCTGACAGCATTCCACAACTTCTGTAACCCTTGAAAAATGGGCTTTTCTTGATATCTTCGTTCTTGAAAAATTATCTCTTAGTTAACGTTTTGAGAACTGTGGTGCTCTACGAGCTGCTTTAAGTCCGTATTTCTTACGTTCTTTCATACGTGGATCACGTGTTAAGTATCCTGCTTTCTTAAGAACTGGTCTGTAATCAGCATCAGCTTGAAGTAAAGCTCTTGCGATACCGTGACGGATAGCTCCAGCCTGTCCTGTGTATCCTCCACCGTGTACGTTTACTAATACGTCGAATTTGTCAACTGTCTCTGTAGCAACGAGTGGCTGACGAACTACAACTTTTAATGTCTCTAATCCAAGATATTCATCAATATCTCTTTTGTTTATTGTAATTTTACCTGTTCCAGGTACTAAATATACTCTTGCGATTGATTTTTTTCTTCTTCCTGTTCCGTAGAATTTTGCATTAGCCATTATAACTTCCTCCTTTCAACCTTTCCTTAAAATGTTAATACTTCTGGTTTCTGAGCTTGTTGTTCGTGCTCTGGTCCAGCGTATACGTGTAATTTTTTGATCATACTTCTTCCCAAAGGTCCTTTTGGAAGCATTCCTTTAACTGCAAGTTCAATTACTTTTTCAGGTTTCTTAGCCATCATTTCTCTTAATGTAGTCTCTTTCATTCCTCCTACATAGTCTGAGTGATGATAGTAGATTTTCTGATCTAATTTTTTACCTGTTACTTTAATTTTTTCAGCGTTGATTACAACTACGTAATCACCTGTATCGATGTGTGGTGTATATTCCGGTTTATTTTTTCCTCTTAAAACTTTAGCGATCTCAGAAGTTAAGCGTCCTAATGTGCATCCTTCTGCATCAACTACATACCATTTTCTTTCAATCTTGTCTGGATTAGCCATGTAAGTTTTCATTGGGTGACCTCCTAATAATTTTTATCAAGTTAATATCTTCTTTCTATTAGAATCAGTCCACTCCGGGGCTTTGGTGTAAACTGTTTCCTCTGTTTTCATACTGATTTATTATATTATTATTATGGGCTTATGTCAAGTACCATTTTCTCTTTCTATTCCGATTTTTCAGGGAATTTTCTAAGTATCCTGCCTGTTCTTCTCATCAGATTCATTCCTTTTAAAATCCATTTTCGCATTGCAAGCGAAAAACACCATATAGCCACATATATATGATACAAACGATTTTTCTCACAATCCACATATCTTTCCCCGCGATAGAATCCTTTCAGCACACCCAGCACCTGCTCATCGTTAATTCCCCACTCGAGCACCCACTGGTTGTCTCCGCATAACACATATCCATCCGGCTTCGTTTTCATTACTCTGTGAAGAATATAATTTCCATTTTTTCTTTTATAAAGAATAACATCGTGTTTTTTTACGCCTTGGTTTGGAGTGACAAGATGAATCATATCTCGTTTTGGACGAATACACGGGAGCATACTGATACCGGAGGCAGTTGTAAAAAGTTCTCCAGTCTCCACAAGAATCTGTTCCATTTTTTTAATCATTGCACACTCCCTGCCTTACGCCTCTAAGATTCCAGCCTCAATGAGCTGACTGGTAAATGTCTCCACGTCTTTTTCAGCTTGTCCTTCCGTCATCTCATAATGCTCCAACATTGCGCAAACAAGCGTTTCTTTCGTCTGTTTTTTCTCAAGTAATTTCCAGAGAAATGCTCCCGTTTTATTGGTTTGCAGCATTCCTTTAAAATCATTTGCTCCCACTCCTACCGGAACCGCCACGAATTTTCCAGCTACTTCTCTCATCATAAACCCAGTTTTAATCTTCATCCTGATCTCCTTTCATTTTCTCATATGCCGTCACTACCGCTTCCTTTGAAATCGTACATTTCATTCGGTAAACCGGCACTTCACTCAACAGTGTATCTAAAATCGCTAATAATTCCCCTGCCATCTTTTCGCTTCTAGGCACAATCGTCTGGCGCATCAAAAGCGGAATCGCTTCCCAAACTCCGATTCTCTCGATCGCATTCTCGTTTCCACGCTCCAACATACAGATCCCTTGAAGAATAGCTTTGCGATTGAGGTTCTCATCTGTCTTTCCACTAAACGGTGTCCCATATGCAGCCCATCCGTTTTTGTCTTTTCGAATCGCCGGTTTATCATCATTGATGATCAATGCTCTTTCTTTTCCGAAATAGTTCTGCCACTGCTTTGTATGTGTCGACTTTCCTGTTCCACTGTCCGCCGAGAACAGATATGCTTTTCCATCCACTTCAACCGCTGAGGCGTGCACCATAATGCCACCTTCCGAAATAAATTTTTTGTAAAACTCAGAGCCTGCAAAAATATACTCACATTGTGCTTCCGTGAGATGTGGCTGCTCCTTTTGCTTTTCTTCGCAAAATTGTTTCGTTAATGTCAATCTGATATCTGGCTCTCCTTCTCCCGCAGTTCGATATGGCTCCATCTTTCGGCGCAGCATCTCATAATGCGGCTCATATTCCGTCACGCATTCGGCAATCTTATAACGCATAATTCCTCCTTATTCTTTGGCAAAAAGGACTTGGCAATCATTTTCCCAAGTCCTTTTCTGATTAGTCAATTGTAAATTCTTTTTCTACTTTTAACAACTGTCCATCTTTTTCTATATACATACTCATTTTATATGTTCCCGTCTTAAATGCTCCGTTCATTGTAGTCATGCGAAGCTTCTTTTGCTCACCGTCCAAAAATTCAGTCGACCATAGTACTTTTCCCGGAGAACTTCCCTCAATCACTTGAATTTGAATCAACTTTTGATTTGGTAGCCAATCAATTCCAGTTGTAAATGTGACGTCAAGACAAGTGGTCCAACTATCTGATAAGTCTTTATTATAGACAATAGATTCAATTGCAGGTTTGGACTCATCTGGTTTTACCGGTGGTACATATGCCGGAATCTCTTTATGTTCTGTATACCCTGCATAATTTCCTTTTTCATCTACGTAAAATGCAAATATATCTTCATCTGTTCCGTTATATGTAAACTCTACAGTATTTTGTCCCGCATGCATCTGCACTTTTGTGGACGCAACTGCTCCACTGAGAATCTCTTTTCCAGTCGGTGTATTATTCCATGATGCATTACTTTCATCATTCCACGTATACGTTCCATAATAGAGCACACCATCTTCATCCGAAGTAAAACTATAGCGTACTTCTGTCTCAGAAATACGTTCTACTTTCTGATTTGTAATACGCGGCGGTGTATATTCCACTGTAAAGGTCTTCTTTGCCACTGTTCCATCTTGGAATGTCACTTTCGCTGTATACTGATTGTCCTTGTGTCCATAATTATCCGGAATTACAATTGTATACGTTTTCTTGTCTTCGCTTACCTTCAACTGTGCTTTGTCGATTGTAATCTCAGAATCTGTCGGGCAAATGAACGAGAAATTATCCAGCGTCAATTCCTCCTCAGGTGCTTTATTTAGCACGATTGTAATTGTATTTTTCGGCTTTTCACCGACAGAAACTATGGAATATTCTTTGGAAATATTCAGATCTTCCTGCACGCTTCCACTGATCGCAATCGGTCCTAACACTTCAGAACTTCTTCCGTCATGCGCTTCTAACACATAGTATAGCTGATAAGAAATCCCCGATTCCAGTCCTCTAATCATTACTTTGTTAAAACCGGTCTTAATTTGCTGCTTGTATCCTTTTTTCACCGTTTCCACAGATGGAATGTCTACCGCTTTGCTCACCTGTGTGTGTCCCGGAATATATACGTATACATACCCGCCTTCATCCACGTCGAACAAGTCAAATTCTGCTCTTGTTGCCTCGCTTCTCAACACTGTTGCGTTACTCACTGTTGGGCAGTCTACTTTGTAGCTGAACTCTTCCTGAATAATCTTTCCTGATTCCAATTTAATTGAAAATGTATATGTGTCATCTTTGGCAAATGTAGAAGTCGACACTGTATAAACCTTGTTGTCTGTCGTCTCTACCTTTAAGATTGTCATATCTTTTCCTCCGTGACAGAGGATTGTCATGTCATCTACTGTGAGTTTTTTCTTTGTCGCTTTTTCAAGTGTCACAATCATGCGGTTCATTCCACGCACTACCACAGATACGATACTGTTTGAAAGAACCTCTACCTGCACATCATTATTTCCATTGTCCTCTACTTTGTCAATCTTTCCGGTTCCGGAAATTGTAGAATTTTCACCTGCCAAAACAGCATCTTCCACCATTTTATTTACTTCAATCTTAGAACCGCTTGCATTCTCTGATACAGTCAGTTTTTCTGCCGGTGTATTCACAACAAAATTTTCTACTTTGTTATCAACTGTTACTTTCGCAATTTTCAAATCGCCCGTAATTGTCATGTTGCTTGATGCACTGAGTTCTGTTACATTTGAACCGGCACCAAGATTCAGTACAAGGTTTCCTGCTGTTCTGCTTTTTCCGGCTACTTTACTTATTTTATCAAACGATACATTGTTCGCTGTGATTGTACAGCTCGCATCTGCTGCAACTTCCAAATTTCTCACACGGATATTATCCAAAATAATCTCTCCGTTGTTTACAGAACTATCCACGATCACTTTTTTGTAATTTCTAATTTTTGAAGTTGCTTCTAATGTGTACTTACCATTTTTCAAATCAGCTGATGTGATTGTCAGTGTCTCTTTTGTCACTTTCTTCGCATCATCACATGCATCTATGACATTTGTTGCAAGCCATGATTTCTGACTTGTTGCAACATCTTCCGAACTAATCATATCTTGAGCTATTGTATATGGTGACTGTGTCAATGTATTTCCATATGTTACCTTACCATCCACACTGATGTAAGAACGAACCGCATATCTCGTATTAAATCCGGAGCCGCTGATTCCTGTCAACACACCGGTAAAATAAATTTTATCCTCTGTCGTCTTCCAAATCTCTTCTCCCGGAATATTCAGCACCTTATACACTTTCTTATTATAAGTATAACTTTTACCAATCTCCAATGTACCATTCACTTTTTCCAGCACGGTCGCCGGCAAAGCTACTGTTCCGTAAGTCACATTCTTACCTTCCGACCGTAATTTTTCTACATATGCTTTATCAACCGCTGAAATTGTACGAAGCCCCACTTTTTCCCCTGTACGAATTTCCATCGACTCTGTTGTGACAGGCGTCCCTGTCTCTGCCGCAAACGCCATTCCTACGCTGCCGAACATGCATACGAAAGCGACTATTATTGTCAGCCATATTTTATTTCTGTTTTTCCACATTCCTCTTTCTCCTTTGTTGTTACTCATTCCATTCCTCCGGAATTTCCATCTCGTTATCAAGATTTTCTGTCGTATCTTCTGTCGATTTTCCCTCTCCATCTTCTTCGATTTCTTCATCATTGTCAGATACATCTTGATTTTTATTCTGATTTCCTTTTACATCCTCATTCTGTTCTTCTGTTTTCTCCTGCTTGAAAGGTGCATGTTGACTTTCACTCTTTCGAGAAGCTGCTTCCTTATTCTTTGAAAAACTGACAGCACAAATTATGAAGCCACAAATAAGAATTATTGCAATCAGAACCATAACTAATTTCTTTTTCTTCATAGACACCTCTATCGTACTTCGAAAAATTAACCTAAATCATCTCCGCCAAGATCTGGATTTATTTCACCTACATCTCCATCTGTGTCCAACCCACTCATCAGGATTACATCTTCTGTTTCAAATTTCACGATATTTAATTCCAAATTTTCATACATTTCTTTCTTCACTGTTGTCTTACTCCTTCGCTGCTTTTTATTTCCGGCATATTATATCGTAATTTTTATTGATGTGCAATCTTTTTTTCTCCGTGTATTTCCCCAAACTTTTCCTAATTCCTACCATTTTTATCATCATTCTAACCAATACACTTTACGCACCAATCGACAATGTTTCTTCTGTATGATAAAATAAATATCAGCAAACACTAACACAGCAGAGGAGGTAATGTCTATGTGGGCTTACGAAAGTGTTTTTTATCAAATTTATCCAATCGGATTTTGCGGTGCTCCAACCGAAAATGACGGCGTCACGGTTCCACGTATTCGCAAACTTATGGATTGGACAGACTATTTAAAATCCCTTGGTATAAGTGCCGTTTTACTGAATCCAATCTTTGAATCTGACAATCACGGATATGACACCCGTAATTTTCTGAAAATCGACTGTCGACTAGGAACAAACAAGGATTTTTCGGATGTTTGCTCTCATTTGCATCAACATGGTATTCGAATTGTTTTAGATGGAGTTTTTAATCATGTCGGTCGTGGTTTTTGGGCTTTTCAAGATGTAAAAGAAAAGAAATGGGGCTCTCCATACAAAGACTGGTTTTATCTGAATTTTGACGGAGACAGTGCTTATCAGGACGGCTTCTGGTACGAGGGCTGGGAAGGACATTTTGAACTTGTCAAACTCAACCTACAAAATCCTGCCGTCTCCGATTATCTGTTGGAGTGTGTAAAACAGTGGATTGAACAATTTGATATTGACGGGCTTCGTCTGGACGTTGCCTACAGTTTAGACCACAGCTTTATGAGAAGACTCCGCAGCTTTTGTCAGGAATTAAAACCGAATTTTGCTCTGATTGGAGAAGTGCTTTTTGGAGATTACAACCTGATTGTAAACGACGACATGCTGCACAGTTGCACAAATTACGAATGTTACAAAGGATTATTTTCCAGCTTAAATGATATGAATTTATTCGAAATCGCACACTCTCTGCACCGTCAGTTTGGCGCAGACCCATGGTGCATTTACCGTGGAAAACATTTGATGACATTTGCAGATAACCATGATGTAACAAGGCTTGCAAGTATTTTAAAAAATAAACAACATATCCGTATTGCATATGGTATTTTACTTGGAATGCCGGGCATTCCTTGCCTGTACTACGGCAGTGAATGGGGCGAAGAAGGGATGAAAGCTCCCGATAACGACTATGCACTTCGTCCGTGTTTTGAAGAGCCAAAGCCAAATGAACTGACAGACTGGCTTTGCCATCTCATCTCGCTTCGCCAAAAAAGCGATGCACTTTGTAACGGCGATTATCGTAATATCGTCATTCAAAACCACCAGCTTATTTTTGAGAGAAAGACAGACAACGAACGAATTCTCGTTGCTGTCAATGCCTCGGAGCAGGAATATACCGCTTATCACGGCGATTTGAATGGAACTGGAACAGAATTGATAACCGATGCCGAACTAACATTGAACGGTGCACTTACGCTTCCACCTTACAGTGTGCAGTATATTCGATTCTAGGTTAAAATCCAAATATACAAAGGCACTCAATCATTTGCGCTGAGTGCCTTTATATTGTTCACTATGATACTTTTCATCTGTTTACTCGTCTACCATGTCACTTTTAATTTGCAGTCTTTCCAAATCTCACAGGAATCCAAAGAAAGCTCAATTCCCGCACTTTTCAATACTTTGCAAATCTCCTTAAACACACCTAAGACTGTATTTTCATGTTTCATATTTTCTTTATATTGCTGATAATACTGATAATTGGTCAGTATCATACCTTTGACAAATACTTCTTGAATATTCACCGCAGTAACCCAGCTGAAGTCGCTAAACAAAAATTCATTCAACATTCCATCCTCCGAACCATTGTCCAACTTTTGCGGCACTTGCTCCAAGCGTTTTCTCGCCTTCTCAATAATCCCGTAAATATCGTACACTGCCTCTTTACTTACTTTAAACATCTGAAGCAGCCTGATGTCATCAAAAAGGCGATAGACACAATACCTTAGATTTCCATTTCCATAAAGTTCTATCGAAAAACCTCCGTCATCTCCCTCCATGCCGTTTAAAGGTTCCGTGCGATATGAAAAAATTTTCATATCTTTTGTCAATGTCTTCATGCTCTTTTATACCCCTTATTCTTTTTTATTTCTCAAGAAATTCTCCAATATTCTCGCTTGTCACTTTTATATATGGCAGATAAACATATTTCTCGGCAATCTCTTCGTCTGTTCCAATTGCCTCAACCATCTTCGCCATCGCCTTTGCCTGTCCTTCTTTATCATTATATACTGTTCCCGACAGCTCTGAATCTGCAAGCGCTCTAAGTCCGGCATCCGTGCCGTCAATCCCAAAAAACACCGGCCATGCCGATTCCGTATAATTCGCCTTTTTGTAAGCGTCAATTGCTCCAAGCGCCATATCGTCGTTGTTTGCAAGAACAAGTTCAATCTTGTTCTGATACTGGCTAATCAGCTGCTCCATCCTGTTCTGTGCCTGAACACGGTTCCAATTTGCAATCTGATAGCTTAGTTTTTCCAGCTCTATTCCACTGTTTTTTATCGTATCAACCGCATTTCCTGTCCGGATGATTGAATCTTGATGTCCTGCCTCCCCTTCCAATACGACATATTGGATCTTTCCATCTCTGTTTTTGTCAATCTGAGTATTTTTCTGTATTACTTCAGCCGCAAGCTCTCCCTGCATCACACCGGACTGTTTCGCCTCTGCTCCCACATAATAAAGTTCATCCCACTGTCTTAGATCTTCCTCTACCGGCTCCCGGTTAAAAAAGATAATCGGAACATCATGATCTCTGGCAAGGTCTATAATTTCCGACGGATCTGCCCGATCCACCAAATTTACACAGAGCACATCACACCCCATGTCAATCAATTCCTTCACCTGATCATCCTGTGTGCGCTGTGACCCCGCTGCATCTAATATCGTAACCGTCGCCTCAAGCTCCTCATGTTCGGGATTTTTCAACTGTTCCTTGAACCGGGCAAGAAGCTCATTCAAAAACGTATCGCTTTGGTTGTAATAAGTAACCCCGATATGCACCTTGTCGTCCCGTGTTTCCTGACGTTTTCCACAACCAAACAAAAGAAATACATTTACGATGACAAGCATTCCAACCAACCATTTTTTCTTCTTTCTCACTTTTCTCCCCCTTTCCTCTACTGGCTCATTGTAAGAAGCAGTTCTTGATTTTCTTTGCTGAACAACGTCTCCTTTCGGATTACCGAGTATGATACCGTCTGTTTCTTCATATTTTCAAAATAATGGTCCAGCTTTCTTGCAACTTCGCTCAGACTCTGATAGCCAACATTAAACTCGTCCGGAACTACAACACACTCCGCAATCCCTTTATCAAGATAATAGATAGCTTCTGTAGACTGACCTATTCCATACAGTAATTCTCCGTGCGGCTGACTGCTCGCCAAATATTCGCCAATTGCAGTCAGATTGCTATCATCCAAAGCAATCACAATATCCACTTTCGATTCCGTGTTTTCCTCTCTGTCTAAAAGCGAATCCAAAGAAAGCTCTAAAATATTGGCATTTTTATCTTCCAGCGCATCTTTAAAACCACACTCTCGGCTGCTGAGCATATTGGAATCCGTCGACGCTAAAAGAAGTCCTATTTTTTTCTCTTCTATATTTCCTTCAAAATCTTTGAGCATTTCTTCCGCCAAAGCTTGTCCCATCTCATAATTGTCTTCTTTTATAACCGGAAGATCATACCTTGTTTCCCCTTTCTCCGCTTCATAACCCACAAGCATAACCGGTACTCTCTTCTCAATCTTCTTCAGCACCTCCTGATCATTCTTGTCTAACACCGGCTGCACGATCAACGCATCCGCTCCATCCTCAATCTCACGTTCAAAAACTTTTTTCTGAGCTTCTGCATCCAATCCTTCTTCTACATCCACAACCGCAAGTTCAATGCCCTCCTCCTCTGCCGCCATTTTCAGACCATACTTCAAAGCAGACCATTGACTGTCTCCTGCATTTTCAAGAATTACCGAAACCTTATCCAGTGCTTTTTTATTCTGTCCCGAAATCATCATCAACGCCAGTCCGATGACCATTATCATCAGAATCACTTCTGTCAGGACAAATCCTTTTTTCTTATTCATCATCTCGTTTCACCTGCACTTCTTTTGCCGTCTCTTCCTTTCGGAACATACGCCCTTTTTCAAGATCCTCCCGGTTGTCTTCCGTGTACAAAACTGCCGGAATACAGATGGATACTGTCGTCCCTTCATCTGGTTCACTCTCCACAACCAGACCATACTCTTTTCCGAACAAAATCTGTATTCGGTTATTCACATTCACAAGCCCTACACCGGAACCATGCTTGCGAATCCGTTTACTGTCCGTCAAGATCAAATCAACTTCTTCCTCCGTCATCCCAAGACCATTGTCTGTAACAGAAAGAATAATATTTTCTCCTTGCATGCGGCCTGTCACTTTGATTTCTCCACAATCATCCATCGAACCCACACCGTAATTGATTGCATTTTCAAGAATCGGCTGCAGCACCAGCTTTACAATACAATACTCATACAGTTCAGGTTGTACATCAAATATGACTGAAAACGTGTTCTTATAGCGTACTTTTTGTATATTCATATAGCTTTGCGCATGCTGAAGTTCTTCTTTGATACTGATTACCGTACGCCCTTTCGAAAGACTGATTCTGAAAAGCCTTGCCAGCTGGGTGATCATAAACGATGCCTCGTCATTTCGCTCCCCCTCAATCATCCAGGTAATAGACTCCAGCGTATTGTAGAGAAAATGTGGATTAATCTGGCTTTGCAATGCATCCAATTCACTTTTTCTCCGTTCGTTCTGCTCCAGTACGATTTTCTTCATAAGCATGTCAATCTGCTCATAGGAGTTCTGAATAGAGTTTCCAAGATGCCTGATCTCCGTGGAGCCTCCAATATAAATCTTCGGTTTCTCTCCCGCTTCATATTCAATAACAGAATGATTTAATTTCAGAATCGGGCTGGAAATCCTCACAGAGACAATACGATTAATAATCATCAACATCATCGCCATCAAAAGCATCAGCATGGCAATGAAATACCGGATATCGATTGTGCCGTCAACAAAGGTCGTCTGAGGAATTACACCAACCAGCTTCCAGCCTGTATAGCTGATTGTATTTACAACAACCTTTCGATGCTCTCCCTCAAATTCCTCGTCATACACTCCTTCTTTATATTTTGCCACAGATTGACTGCTTTCCTTCCTTGTTCCGTCTGCAATCTGTATCTGCTGCGGATGATAAATAATCTGTCCGTCTCCATCACACAGATAGTAATATTGTCCTTTGTTTGCCGAATTGATCTGCTTCATCATGCGGGCAATTCCTGAGTAATCCATATCTACAAGCAGAACTCCCATACGCGACACTCCATTGTCGGTAATCTCCACTGCCCGGCTCAGCGAAATCACCCAATAATACCGAAACGTGCCATCGTCGAACAGATTCTGGATATGCGGCACTGAAAAGTGCATATTTTCCTGAATCTCCATCGCCTTCTTATACCAATCCTGTTCTGTGACATCCGGATCTTCCTTCTCCGCCGCCACAGGCTCCGCTGCCATCAGACGTCCATAGTCATTATAGATAGCAATACTCTGCAGATTGTCTCCATTTACTTCATACAAAAGATTCATTCCACTTTGAATACTCTGAGCCTGACTGGAAAAATCATTTTCTTTTATTACATTATAATAAACCGTGTCTGAGATCTGTCTCATACTCACCAGATAGTCTTCTAAATATTCACTTGCCTGTTCCATCAGTTTTTGTGTGCTTCCAACCATCTCATCTTTTGAAATCCCTGAAAATCGAAGATAGAGTGCAACCCCCAATATCAGCATGATAGAAATCGACACCACAGAAAAGGCAATCATAAGGGTTGATTGTATCCCTTTCGGCTTTATTTTTTTCAAATATGCCAAACACTTATTTTTCACGTTCCATATACTCCGTTCTGTATTTTGACGGCGATGTGTGAAACTGCCGTTTAAAAACATAACTAAAATAATTCGGGTCTGTATAGCCTACTTTTTTCGCTATGATATAACTCTTTTCCCCCGTCTCGATCAGCATACGGGCAGCCTGCTCCATACGATACTCTGTCAGATACCCGATAAAAGAATTGCCGGTCTCTTTCTTAAAAATTGTAGAAAAATAAGAGTTGGATACTCCAAGTTCTCTACAGATGCTGTCCAGAGACAACTCTTCATCTGCATAATGATTGCGAACATACTCCTGTGCTTTTAAGACAAAAGATTTTGTCGATCTGCTTCTTGAATTTAACAGTCTCTCACGGAAAGAGAAACTTATATCCAAAAGCCATTTTCGAAAGCTCTGCGGCTCCATATCAAGAAGCCTTCCATACAGTTTTCTCATATCTCCGGAAAATTCATCCATCACAATCTCGTTATTTGCAGAGAAACGATATAATTCACTTACCAGTTCCATGACTGAAATATAGTGCTGCTGTAAGGATTTTCTCTGAAAGGATATCTGCTCCAAGTATTCATCAATCGCTTTTTCAATATCCTCTTCCGTGCCCAAACGAATCATCTTAAACAGCTGATTAAACGAATCTGTCCCCTGCTTTAAATCCGGTTCACTTACCTCCTGCGGCGCAACCTCTTTGATATTGATTGCTCTTGACGCCCCATAAATCGCGCGGTATGAAACCGCATCTCTTGCACTTGCATACGACTGTGCAAGGTCCAAAATATTGTCGCAGACAAATCCAATCCCAACAGTCACAACAGCTCCGACCATTCGCTTGACATATCTGCAGAACCGGTCGCACTCATCTGTCAGCCTTGATACCTCGTGCTCATCCTGAAGCTGCACGAGCAAAATACTATTTCCCAAATAAGAAAAGCACTTTCCTCTCCAAGCTTCTCCAAGGCGCTCTTTTGCCTGTTTTTCAACTGATGCAAATAAAAGCAACGGATTCACATCCTGCTGTATCCTGCTTGAAGATGTATGGATCACAAGACAACAGTAACAAGGTCCCTCCAACGAGATCTGATAGTCTGAAAGATACTTCTGCAGTTCCCCTGCCTGAATTCTTCCCTCTATCAGCGTGGAATAAAAATTGACCTGCAAAAGTGGCAAAGACTCCAGATAATAATTCTGCAGCACCTGAACGTTTTTCTTCTCGCTGATCTCCTCATCAAGCTTTATCTTCATCTGCGTAAACACATTGGTCAGTTCAACTGAATTTACCGGCTTTAACAAGTACTCCTCAACTTCTAAATGAACCGCCTCTTTTGCATATTCAAATTCATCAAATCCGGTGAAAATCAACAGTTTTGTGGCCGGAAACTCCTCTTTGATGTGATGTGCAAGTTCCATGCCATCCATATATGGCATCTTAATATCCGTCATCACCACATCCGGCTGGTATTCTTCCACCATCTCAAGCGCTTTTACACCGTTGTTCGCATAGCCGATCACAGAAAAACCAAGCCCTTCCCAGTTGATCTTTTTCATAATGACTTGTATTACATCTTCTTCATCGTCTACTAAAAGTACTGTGTATGTTTTCATATCCTTCTTCTCCATGTCTATATAGTAATTTTTATTATATCAGATGTCACTTCAAATGCAATGCATACCCCGAACAAAATAAAGAGCCAGAATAGCTTCTGACTCTCTTTTTGTAAAAATAAAATTATTTTTTCTGAACATATTTCAAACAGTCCAATGTTACTGCTACAAGAATAATGATTCCTGAGAATACGAACTGAAGGTTTGTGTCAATACCAAGGATTGTAAGAGAATATGTAAGTGCTGTGAAGATACATACACCAACTACAACTCCTGAGATCTTACCGATACCACCTGTAAATGATACACCACCTACTACGCAGGCTGCGATGGCATCCATCTCCCATCCCTGTCCATAAGCCGCTGAACCGGAACCAACCATTCTCACACATTCTAACCATGAACCAAATCCATAAAGAACACCTGCAAGAACAAATGCACCAACTGTTACCCAGAATACGGAAATACCTGAAACAGATGCTGCTTCTGGGTTTCCACCTACTGCATACAGGTTTTTACCAAATGTTGTCTTATTCCAAATGATCCATACAATTACGATTGCAGCCACTGCCCAAAGGATAATTGTTGGGAATCCATTGATTTTCGGAATTACCATATTCGGAATCGCTGGTTCAATCGCACCAAAGGATACACCTTTTGTCGCATATGTAACAAGACCGAAGATTACAAGCATGTTTGCCATTGTTGAAATAAATGGGTGCATTTTGAATTTTGCGGTAAAGAAACCGGCAATTGTTGTAAACACTGTACATAACAAAATACACATTACAAGTGCTAATATCACTCTTGCTCCAAGCGGCATTTTTGTAAAATCAAAAATATGTCCGAATACAGAACCTGTATTGACACCCTGGTGCATGATAATTGTTGCGGTTGTCATACCCATTCCGACCATACGACCGATAGAAAGGTCAGTACCTGCAAGAAGAATCAATGCTGCTACACCAAGTGCAAGGAACATTCTAGGCGAAGCCTGCTGTAAAATATTCAATACGTTGTTGTAAGTAAGTAACGGTGAACCTTTTACCATTGGAGTAATAATACATAACATGATAAAGATTAAAATAATCGCAATATACAAACCGTTTTGTAAGAAAAATGCTCTGCGGTTAAATGTATATTTGTAGTTTTCCCATTTCTGTGCTCTTGTCTCCAGGAAAGTGAATTTTGACATACGCAGTAAATCAATCAAATGATATTTGTAATTGTAAGCTGCATGTCTTCTGTCTTTGATTTCCTGAAGTTCTTTCTGATATTGAATCTTCGCATCAAACAGGCGGTTTTTGTAAACATACTTCTCATCTTTAATTTCATTGTGATCAGAAAGTTTTGCAACAATTCCCTGATGCTCTTTTTCCAATTCTACAAGTCTTGCTTTATAGTTTTCTTTTGCCTGTACTTTTTGCTGTGCACAGCTTTCTAAAACTGCATTGTAGTAATCTTTGTTAAAATGTTCTTTCAAGTAAGCTTCTGCTTCTGAAATCAATTTTGAAATCTGATCTTTATTTTTTGCCTCAACAGCTTTTGCTTTCTCCAGCTCCCGTTTTGCCTCTTGAATCCGGTTCTCTTTTTCCCCTTTTGTAAGGCTTCGGTCTTTTTTCATTCTGTCTATAATGCCCTGAAGATGAACAACTTTTTCTGTACCATCTACTCTGAGGCTGTCAATTTTTTCCTGAATTTTACCCACATGATCCTCAATCGGTTTGCGGAGCTTTAACTCCTGCTCTTCCGTAAGAATCTTACTGTTTCCATTAGCCATATCTATCATTCTCCCTCATTATAGGTATTTTGCACTGAGCCTTAAGAGCTCTTCCTGATTTGTGTCTTTTGTATTAACAATTCCCGCAAGATGTCCATTAGACATAACACCAATACGGTTTGTGATTCCCAAAATCTCCGGCATTTCAGACGAAACAACAATGATTGTTTTTCCTTGCTTTGCCATTTTGATAATCAATTCATAGATTTCATATTTTGCACCAACATCAATTCCTCGTGTCGGTTCATCCATCATAAACACTTGAGGTTCACGTTCAAGCCATTTTCCAAAAATAACTTTCTGCTGATTTCCTCCTGACAAACTTGAAATCATATCATCTGGTCCCATACATTTTGTATGCATAATCTTAATCTCATTCGAAGTCGCTTTTGTCATCTTTGCGTCAGACAACAACTGTCCGGATTTGTACTGACTGAGATTTGCAATTGTTGTATTAAATGTCAAATCTCCTTTTAAGAACAATCCGTTTGCCTTACGTTCCTCTGTAATCAACGCAAATCCATGCTCCATCGCTTCTTTTGCACTTCCGAAGTTCATCAGATGGTTGTTAAAGTAAACACGTCCTGCCGCTCTGGTTCTAATTCCGAAAATTGTCTCCAAAAGCTCTGTACGTCCTGCTCCTACCAAACCGTACAATCCAAAAATTTCACCTTTTTTTACATCAAAGGAGATATCCTGCAAATGAGGCTCAAATTTCGTTGACAAATGCTGGATAGACAAGATCGGTTCTTTTGGTTCATTGTCTACCGGCGGGAAACGATTCTCAAGAGAACGTCCAACCATCGCAGCGATCAGCTCATTCATATCTGTGTCTTCTGACCGTTTGGTCATAACAAGATTTCCATCCCGTAGTACGGATACTTCATCACAAATCGTGAAAATCTCATCCATTTTATGCGAAATATAAATTAAGGAAATTCCCTGTTCTTTCAACATATTCATCATCTCAAACAGCTTTTCAACTTCCTGAACTGTCAATGAGGATGTTGGCTCATCGAGAACGATTACTTTTGCATTGTAAGAAATCGCTTTTGCAATTTCACACATCTGCCGCTGTGATACGGACATATTCCGCATCGGTTGAGTCAGGTTGACAGTCATTCCAAGTTTTCTAAAAAGCTCGGAAGCCTCTTTTTTCATTCTTCCCTCATCCACGATTCCCATTGAGTTGCGCGGATAGCGTCCGAGGAATAGATTGTCAACTACATTTCTTTCTAAGCACTGGTTCAATTCCTGGTGAACCATTGCGATTCCGTTTTCCAGTGCATCTTTTGGACCTGAAAAACTTACTTCCTTTCCATCAAGGAAAATTTTTCCTTCATCTTTTTGATATGTACCGAAAAGGCACTTCATCATCGTAGATTTACCAGCACCATTTTCTCCCATCAGTCCCATAACCGTTCCTTTTTTCACATCTAAATTAATGTGATCCAAAACCCGGTTTCTTCCGAAAGACTTGCTCATGCCACATATCGATAAGATGATTTCTTCTTTCTTATCTGCCATTCTTCTCTACTCCTGTTTTGTTTACACGTATTATTATTTTCTTTTACTCAAAAAGAGGTTATCGGGAAGAATTTCTTCTTCCCAATAATCTGCTCTTTTTCATTTCTTTTTTGTTATTATTGATTCAATAAAGATGTGTAAGAAGCTGCGTTGTCTGTCTTAACCATGTTGATTGCGAACGCATCATACTGGCTTGGATTTCCAAGACGGTTTGTAATGTTAGATTCTGTCTGTCCATCACCACCGATGTATTCAACATCAAGGTTAAGAAGATCATCATAGTTCTGAAGTAATGGCTGATATGTTGAGCTTAAGAAGTTATCAGAAGCATTGTAGATGTTCAACCATACTTTTTTCTTTGCATGTTCTTTTTCATCAAGTTGATTTGAAACTGGTTCGAATACCTTTGTAGAATCTGTAAATTCTTTATAGTTTTCAGCTGTAACTGCTACGTTCAATGCATAGTAAGAACGTTCTTCTTCGCTGTATCTGTATACGTCTTCTGAAAGAACATTTCCAGCTTCATCTGCTGTACCGATACCTGTGTCAATATCTACACCATCAAGTGAGTTACGAAGAACACGAAGTGTTAAATATGCCTGTACGTCTGCATGCTGGCTGATTGTTCCGCCGTATCCTTCTGCGATAGCTGCAACTGCATCGTTATTTGCATCGTATCCGAATGTAGGAACTTGATTGTCTTTTGACCAAGCATTGAACATTGACATTCCCATACCATCGTTGTTAGATGCGATTACATCGATCTGATCACCGAATGAAGAAGACCATGTTCCGATTGCATTACCTGCTGTTGCCGCATCCCATGTAGCTCCTGAAGAGTTCTTCATTTCCTGAGAAGCAAGCTCACGAATAATATATTTCTTTCCGCCAACTTCGATTGAACCATCTTTTACTGCTTTTGAAGAACCATCTGTATTAGTTCCGATTGGGTCACTGTTGATTGCACCATCTTTTTCAACGTCTGTTCCAAGAGCTTTACGAACACCTCTTGTACGAGCGATAGAGTCATTATGTCCGATATCACCGATTGCCAATACATAACCGATTACACCATCACCATTTTTATCGATTGTAGCAATATTTTCTTCAATGTACTCTTTGATCATTGTTCCTTGAAGTTCAGCACCCTGATTAGCATCAAATCCTACATAATATGTATCTTTATTAAAGTTCAAAGCGTTCTTGTCTAACTCACCTGTAGAGCTGTTAGATGGCTGACGGTTGAACCATACTAAAGGTTTATCTTTGTTCGCAACGTCTGATGTGGATTTGTCTCCGCCTTTGTCAGATCCTCCATTGTCTCCTCCACTTGATCCACATGCTGCTGTAGATACAACGAGTAATCCTGCCATTGCTAATAATGCTAATTTTCTTTTCATAACTTTTGTTCTCCCTTCTGTTATCGACGTTTCGCTCCGTCGTTTGTTGATATTGCTAGTATAATATATGTTTTAAAGAAAAAATATAGGATATTTTTCTTTTTTCATTGAAATTTTAAAGCTTTCACAAAAATTTTATATTAATACTTTTAATAAATTACAAAAAACGACATCATTTTGCATATACACTTTCACCAAACATTTTTATCAGCACAAAAAAAGGAACCCTCCCAGTTCAATCACCTGGTGGATTCCTCTTCTTTTCGCACTCTTATTCTTTCACAAGCACCTTCACAATTTCAGCCATATACATCGTATGATAATCTTTTTCCGGATACCATCTTGCATCATTCTCTTTGACATCAAAACATTCCGGACGCATCTCTTGATGATACTGTTTTTTGCAGACCATAATCATATCCGCCTCTTCAAACGCCACTGTTCCATCTGTAAAATACGGTGTCAATCCTGCATTTTTCACCTTATCCTCGTCTCTTCCGGATATTTTTCCACAGTAAGCAAGCGCCGGACGATAGTTTTCCCCAAAAAACGCAATCGTAAACAGATCATTGTGATCTACGAAGTCTTTCGTGTATCTCTGTGGACGAATGTAAACACTTACCACATTCTTTCCCCACATAACACCAACGCCTCCCCAGCTTGCTGTCATTGTATTATAGGATTCTTCATTTCCCGCTGTAATCAAAAGCCATTCTTTTCCAATCTTTGTAAATGGATTGAACGAAAGGTCTTCTATTTTCACTTCTTGAAATGCCATCTTATACACTCCTTTCACCTGCGCCACATAAGGCAGCTGTCATAAGTCTATGTTTCAGAACCTTATTTCATGATTACTTTTCTAAAGTTCTTTTTCCCTCTTCTCAGCACGATACCTTCTCCTGCAAACACGTCTTTTGCAAATACCGCTTTAATATCAGTAACTTTGTCTCCATCTACAGCAACACCGCCCTGATCTACAGCACGTCTTGCTTCAGATTTAGATGGAACTAATCCGCTCTTTACAAGCATTGTCAAAATATCGATACTTCCGTTCACAAGATCTTCTTCTGTAAGTTCTGCTGTCGGCATGTTTGCTGCTGCACCACTTGAGAACAATGCTCTTGCACTTTCCTGTGCTTTTGTCGCTTCCTCTTCTCCATGAACAAGTTTTGTCAACTCAAATGCGAGAATCTCTTTTGCCTGATTCAGCTGGCTTCCTTCCCAGTCATCCATCTTGTCAATCTCTTCCAACGGAAGGAATGTAAGCATACGGATACATTTCAGAACATCTGCATCTGCGACATTTCTCCAGTACTGATAAAATTCAAATGGTGATGTCTTATTCGGGTCAAGCCAAACTGCACCAGACTGTGTTTTTCCCATTTTCTTTCCTTCAGAGTTCAAAAGTAATGTGATTGTCATCGCACTTGCATCTTTTCCAAGCTTACGGCGGATCAATTCTGTACCTGCCAGCATATTGCTCCACTGGTCATCTCCACCGAACTGAAGATTACATCCGTATTTCTGGTACAATGCGTAGAAATCATACGCCTGCATGATCATGTAGTTAAACTCTAAGAAGCTCAGTCCTTTTTCCATTCTCTGTTTGTAGCACTCTGCTGTCAGCATACGGTTCACGCTAAAGTGCGCCCCTACTTCGCGAAGCAATTCAATGTAGTTCAGATCCAAAAGCCAGTCTGCATTGTTTACCATCATTGCTTTTCCTTCTGAGAAATCAATGAATTTGCTCATCTGCTCTTTAAAGCAGTCGCAGTTGTGCTGAATCTGCTCCGGGGTCATCATAGATCGCATATCTGTTCTTCCAGATGGATCTCCGATGTATCCTGTTCCTCCCCCGATCAATGCGATTGGTTTATTCCCTGCCATCTGAAGACGTTTCATCAGGCACAGTGCCATAAAATGTCCCACATGAAGACTGTCTGCTGTCGGGTCAAATCCGATGTAAAATGTTGCCTTTCCTTCATTAATCAAGTTGCTGATCAGCTCTTCGTCTGTTACCTGCGCAATCAATCCTCTTGCTTTCAATTCATCATAAATCTTCATTTTTCATTCTCCTTCTTGTCTGTCGGTTTTATTACTTTTCGGAGCGTTTTATTGCATGACATATAATTTTCTATAATTAAAAAAACCCGCCCCTTATCTAACATAAAGGGCGAGTGTAATCCCGCGGTACCACCTTCATTCGCATTCACTTCACAGCAAACGCCTCTGCAAGTATCTATCAATACTCAGGCACGATAACGTGTGCCATCCCGTTGCAGCCTACTTAGAATTATGTCACTGTTCGGTGCAAAGCTCCAAGATGTATTCATAATCGACTTTCCATGCGCCTCTCATCAACCGGCAGCTTTCTGTATGGCGTCTCAATTATTACTTTTTCTTTTCTTCGCCGTTTCTTATTCTGAGGAAATACTACCCCATAAAATGATATTTGTCAAGGGGCTTATACGCCTTTTTCTTGTTCCAAAGCATCATTCCAGCCAAGAGCAGCAAGCCCGTCACAGACAATACTTTTCCCATCTTCAATCCCGGTGCATGATACACAATCTCTACCTCATGTGTTCCGACCGGCATCTTTACTCCTAAAAATGCCGTATTGACTTTTTCATACTTCACGTCTTTTCCATCTATCTTCACTTCAAAGTGCTCATCATATGGAATCGATGTAATCAGATACCCATCTTTCACGCCGTCCACACTTCCTACAATTCGGTTTCCTTTTGTCTGTGCCTTGTCCATCCTAAATTCGCTTTGGCACAGCGTCTTTAAGGATTCGTCAGTATTTCCGATATAGCATCGAAGGTTTCGGATTTCATAGTTTCCTGCTCCTAGTCCCAGATTCACTTCCGTTTGTCCCGCCTTTAGGTTTACCGCATAAGTAAAGGTTGTGTTGCCATTATAGTAAATATGCGATCCTGCGCTTAGTTTATTTTTCACACCTGCAAGCCACACAGAAACATCCTTGGATGTCTTGTAATTTTTTAGTTCAAACTGCACAAACAGAATCTCTTCCTTCTGTGCCTCCTCACTGATTTTTAATTTCACATTCTGAATTTTTTTTGACTTAATATGGTATCCATCTTCTATCTTTTCAATCGCCTTCGTATCTTCCATCGGAATCTCTGCCCCAGTCTCTTTCACCTGACTGTTCAACACCTCTTTCGGATTCACTGTATCATTTACTGATTTTCCTACAGCAAATCGCAAAAAAGCGAGCTGACTGTACGGAAATTCCAAATCTTCATACGCTTTTTCCGAAATCATCTGATTTGTCACATACGCAATCGGAAGAACTTCTTCATTTTTATAGACTGTCACATCTCCGACTTTCTTCTCCTGTTGATACCCTGTGATTTCTTGTTCAGAAAGAATGTATTTTACCCCCATCAATTTCTGATAAATCGGGTTTTCTGTCACAGACTGCATCAATACATTTCGAAATGGCTGTTCCACCAGAAATGTTTCGGTTCGAAATTTCTGGTACGCCGGATTGTAGGAAGACGAATAAATCGATGATACATACTGCTGCATATTCCAAATACGGTTCAAATTTGCGGCATTTTCACTTGTCGTGCCGCTTTGCTCCATTCGGTAAAATCCGTTCTCTTTTTCTGTTAACTCTTCAATCTCAGTTCGAATCTGCTTATTTGTCACCTCTTCGTAAAATGCCGGTTCGATCATCTTGTCGGCACTTTTGTGCAGCACCACTCCATACAGCGCCAAAAAGCCAATTGGAACAACGATGAGAACCCAATCGAATTTCTTCCAATAAAAAATAAGATAGCAGACAAGCATCACCAGCGCATCCACCAGCACCCAGCCCAGATATTCTGAATATTTTCCTTGTTCACGTCCCATATACACCAACACAATTGTCAGTAAAAACGGCAAGGCTCCTGCCCAAAAAGAGATTTCACGCCGTTTTTGCTTTTCCAAATAAGTTGCAATCAGATAACATAAAAACGGCAAAAATGGAATCATCACTTTATCCCGAATATAAAGTCCTCCATTAAGCAAATAGGCAAACAAAGGTACTGCCAAAATAACGATACAGGCAATGTGCAAAAATTTCTCATATAGCTTCCGATATGTCAATCCGGTAATCAGGACCGTGATCGCAAGTGTTGTCAATCCGATACCGTACGGCGTATATACAACCCGGAAAATCGGAATTTCCGGAATCAAAAGCGCAGACAGTGCCGTCTTATGTCCTCCTTCTCGTCCTCCCGCAAGCGCCATCGCCGTCGGCACAAGAAGTACGGCACTCATCAAAACTGCCGTCAGCATCGGTAAAAGGAAGCGAAATCCATCTGACACAAACCCTAAAATCTTTATATTTTCTCCAAGTTTCTCTTTGCCCTCGGTATACCGATAAATAACATACAATACAAGCGCAAACATTCCACCTATGCTAAAGTAGAAACTTGTCAGAATCATAAGAAATACACTTATCGTGTAGAGTCCTGCTTTCTGTTTCTCAAAATACCGATCTACACCTAAAAATGCCAGACACAAAAACGGCATATAATTGACAAACATAATCTGATTATAAGAATGGTAGATCATCGGTCCGGACAATAAAAAAAGCAACGCCGTCAGAAAACTAAGCCTGCTCGTAATCCCTCTTCGCAAAAGCCATTTATAAAACAATAAGACAGCTGCTAAAAGACTTATAACGCCTGCAGCCATCATATAATCGCTCATTTTTACAAAAGGCAGAAAATACGAGATCAAAACAACAGGGCTATACAACCCATAATAGGCAAAGTTATAAATATTTTGCCCTCCTCCGATATTTGCTGCAAACTCCGGAAATAGCTGTCCTGTATTATAAAACTGCTGCCGGAAATAATCCGGCAGTACGCTGTGCTGACTGATCCAGTCTACCTTCGAGCCAAATACACCATATCTTCCGCAAAAAAACCAGCAAAAAAACAGTGTGAACATTCCCAGTAGCAGATACGGAATCGTTTGTTTAAACTTCTGCCTGTTCATATTGGTTCTCCTCGCTGGAATCTTTCAATATGTAAATCGGACGATGCTTCGTCTCCAAATATGTCTTAGACAAGTACTGCCCAACAATTCCGGTACAAAGCAGTTGTACTCCGCTCACCATAAAAATGATACACACAAGTGAAGGCCAGCCTGCTACCGGATCCCCCCACACGATCGTGCGCACAATAATAAACACAATTATCAAAAAAGAAAGGATACAGAACAAAATTCCGACAACGGACGCCAAGGAAAGCGGGGCAACCGAAAACCCTGTAATCCCTTCCAACGAATAGAAAAATAATTTGCGCAGCGACCACTTTGTCTCTCCTGCTGACCGTTCTACATTCTCAAACTCCATCCATTTTGTGCGGAATCCGACCCACTCAAAGATGCCCTTCGAGAATCGGTTATATTCGCTCATCTCCAAAATCGCATCTACCATTTTTCGTTTCATCAATCGATAATCTCTGGCTCCGCTTACAATCTCTGTCTTGGAAATCTTATTGATAAATTTATAAAAACGATTGGATAAAAAGGAACGGATTTTTGGCTCCCCTGTCCGTGTAGACCGCTTTGTCGCCACACTGTCGTACGGCTCTTCAATAAGAGTTCGATACATCTCGGGCAGCAGACTCGGCGGATCCTGTAAATCCACATCCATAATTGCCACATAATTCCCCTCTGCATTGCTAAGTCCCGCATAAATCGCCGCCTCTTTTCCAAAATTTCTTGAAAACGATAAATATTTGCAGCGCTCATCCCTCTCATGCAGACTTTTCATAATCCCAAGTGTCCGATCCGAAGATCCATCATCCACAAACAGCAATTCAAAGTCTACTCCTTGCATCTGTTTCATAATACGGCTCATCTCCTCATAATATACCGGCAGAGCCTCCTCCTCGTTAAAGCAAGGTATCACAATACTAATTTTATTCATTTTTCTCACCTCACGTCTATTTTACAGATAAAATCTTAAGGAACTACGCAACTAATTCTTAAGATTTCTTAAGTCTCTCTGATTTTTGTCATTTTTTCGCTATAATAAGCATAGAAGACAAAACACGGAGGAAACACCATGGATAATGCACACATTTTGATCGTCGACGACAACCCGGAGATTCGAGAAATCATACAGATTCTGCTGTCCGGTGAGGGCTTTTTAACAGAAGAAGCAAAAGACGGAAAAACCGCACTCGACCTCTTACAGACAACTTGTTTCGACCTCATCATTTTAGATATTATGATGCCTGGACTTAACGGATATCAGACCTGTCTGGAAATCCGTAAAATAACAAATGCCCCAATTCTATTTCTGAGCGCCAAAACAAAGGACAGCGACAAGACACTTGGATTTTCAAGCGGAGGTGATGACTATCTCGCCAAACCATTTTCCTACAGTGAGCTGATCAGCCGTGTCAAAGCGCTCATCCGCCGCTATCACATTTACAAGGGAAAAAAAGAAGCACTACCTCCACAAACAACCTTTCAATACCGTCATCTTACCATTGACGAAGAGAAAGAAGAAGTCTTATCAGACGGGAAGCCGCTCGACCTGACTGACACAGAGTACCGAATGTTACTCCTTCTCGTGAAAAACCGGAAACAACTTTTTTCTGCAGAACGGCTCTATGAGGCTGTTTGGGACGAGCCTTACTATTATGGCGCAAACAACACCGTAACGGTGCATATTCGGAATCTGAGACGAAAAGTGGAAATGGATCCGAATCATCCAACTATCGTCAGAACGGTCTGGGGAAAGGGGTATCGATGTGATTAAGAAATTTCAGAACTGTAAAATACGCACGCAGTTTGCAATTGTCATACTACTCGCCGGAGCACTCTGCTATCTCCTTTTTTCGTTCTTATGGGGAAAACGCTATGAGACCTTCGGTTATCTGAACGACAAATTCAACTTTTACCCGCAGCTAAACGACGATTCCTTTTGGGGAACGCTGTATGAGGAGGCACTCAAATATGACATCCCAGACTCAGAAGATGACAAGGAAACGATCGAAAAAATGCAGCCTTTCTTCGATCTCGTGGACGACTATACAGGTATTTATCTTTACGGCTTGGAAGATGGAATTTTTCTGTGCGGAAAAACTCCGATTTCCATGGAAAAACATGCGTTTCGGAGTTTTTTTGACTTCGGCTATGCTTTGACCGGTGGAGAGGGCGAAACCCCAATCAGCTTTCCGATTCAATTTAAAAACGGAATGGCGCAGGTACATATTACTTTTTACCACAGTTCCTTCTTTCTCTACCCATACTGTATGGTGCTTCTCGTAGTCTGTATCGGATTCTTCCTTTTTCTTGTACTTTTTTTTGTCAGCCGGAAAATGAAACAGATCATTCGCTTAAAAGACGATGTGCTCGTGATGGCAGGTGGCGATCTGTCACATCCTTTTCCAGACTACCAAAAAAATGAAATCGGAATCCTCTCCCATGAACTTGATCATCTCCGCATCGCCTTTGACGAAAATATACAGTCCGAGCAGGAGAGCCGCAAAGCCAATCAGGACTTAATTACCGCGATGTCACATGACCTTCGCACACCGCTCACCATTTTGAATGGATATTTGGAAATTTTAAAGCAGCAAAAACGCCCTGATAAGCAAGAGGAATATTTAAACCGTTGTCTGCAAAAGACAGCGGACATCAAAGAAATGACAGATCGTATGTTTGAGTATGCGCTCGTATTTGATCCCACTGAGACACCGGAACTGCACTCTCAAAATTACGCTCTGTTAAGACAGATTTTGATGGAGCACTGTGAATTTCTGAAATTGGTTGGTTTTCAGACAGAACTTGCCTTTCCTGAGAGTACGTTCTTTTTTCTCTGTGATGTAACGATGCTGAAACGCATTTTTTCAAATCTATTCTCCAACATTATCAAATACGGAGATAAGCAGGATAGGATAACCGTCACAGTCACACAAGCACTACATTCCATTACCATCAAGCTTACAAACACTGTCAAAAAAGATTTCTCTGCCATAGAAAGCAATCAGATCGGATTGAAGAGCACTGTAAAAATGATGCAGCTAATGGGTGGTACAACAACGATTGAAAAAACAGCGACACAATTTTCCGTGTTGCTGACATTAAAAAACGAGAGGTCTTAAACCTCTCGTTCTATTTTCTTATGAACGCCCCTCTCGTCTCTTACGCACAAATACTGCAACTACCGCTACACATGCTGCCATAAGAACCGCAACTGGTAATACTGTCATTGTATCCCCTGTTTTAACCGGTTTTTCCTGATTCTTATCTTTATTTGAATCAGATGGTTTTTGTTCTGGTTTCTTTTGTTCATCCACTTTTACCAGCTTATCAACCGCATTTTTCAACACTGTGCTTGCTGCATCTACTTCTTCCTGAGTTGCATCCTCATCTGCCAGCACTTTTTTTGCTGTATCCATTGCTTCCTGGTAGCCTTTCCAGCTATCTGCTGTATAATCTTTCTCTTTCAGTTCGCTGTATTTATCTACCAATTCTTGTAAATCTGATTTGTCAGCTTTGTCCGGTTCTACTGGAATATCTTTTTCTGTTACTTCAATTGTAACTTTCCCGCTCACGCCATTTTCAGCTGTTGCAATAACTTCTGCTGTTCCTTTTGCTTTCGCTGTTACTGTTCCATCTTCGCTCACTGAAAGCACGTTCTTATCCGATACAGACCATGTCACATCTTTATTTGTTGCATTGTCCGGTAACACTTGTGCTGTTACTTTTGTTGTATCTCCAACCTTCAGCTCTGTGTCTGCTGCTGTCACTTCGATACTTTCTACTTCTACATCTGGCTCTACCGGCGTATCCTTTTCTGTCACTGTGATTACCACTTTCCCGCTTACGCCATTTGCGGCTGTTGCAATAACTTCTGCTGTTCCTTTTGCTTTCGCTGTTACTGTTCCATCTTCGCTCACTGAAAGCACGTTCTTATCCGATACAGACCATGTCACATCTTTATTTGTTGCATTGTCCGGTAACACTTGTGCTGTTACTTTTGTTGTATCTCCAACCTTCAGCTCTGTGTCTGCTGCTGTCACTTCGATACTTTCTACTTCTACATCTGGCTCTACCGGCGTATCCTTTTCTGTCACTGTGATTACCACTTTCCCGCTTACGCCATTTTCGGCTGTTGCAATAACTTCTGCTGTTCCTTTTGCTTTTGCTGTTACTTTTCCAGTGTTATCCACAGAAATTACCTCTTTATCTGATACAGACCATGTTACCTCTTTGTTTGTTGCATTATCTGGTGTTACGATCGCTGTTGCCTGTGCTGTCTCGCCAACTTTTAACTCTTTCTTGTCAGCTGTCACTGCTACACTCTCTACTGGTACGCTCGGCTCTTCTCCTCCATCAAATGCTGTGACAAATTTTGCATCCGCCCAGTCAGCGTGGTCGTTGCTATCACTTGCTCCCATCAATGCCTGCAAATGAAGCTCTTTTGCTCCCTCTGGAATCGTAACTTTAACATGTTGCATAATATCTTCTGGAACCATCTCTTTTGTTGAAGTAAATACTTCTTGCTCATCTATAAACACTTTAAATGTTACTGAGCCAGGTTTTCCAAGCTGTGCTGCATCTACCCCCACGTACGTTTCAAACTCTTTATAACCTTTGTTTTCCAAGTCGTAGTAAATATTTGCAGTAGCATGAGACCATACACCTTTTTCAAATGTACGAATATTCTGTTCTTCATCTTCTACCAGTCTAATTGGATTTCCTTCATAAGTCTTATCCATTCCAAATGGTTTATTGCTCCAACCATTTGTCGAATTATTCTTATGCTCCAAATCAGAAAGATAGATAACACTCTTTCCTTCTAACTCGAATGTATAAGTCTTTTTCTCTTTCTTGTCCGGAGAAGTCACTTCAATTACAATTGTATTGTCTCCTTCTACAAGTTTAACCTTCTTGAGTTCTTTTTGTTCTTTTCCATTGACAGTTACTTTTACCGTCGCATCTTTTTCTTCGGCTGCCACATCTATTGTTATTGCAGAAGAAGTTGCGATTCCAGTATATTCTGTCGTTGTTTTTTCAAACTTCTTATCTAATTTTACATTGTCACTGAATACAACACTTTCCAGATTTGCATTTGTCGGATCCGGAACTTTAATATTTACTGCGTAACGTGTTGGCTCTGCACTCGTTTCTGGTGTCACGATAATATTCACCATATTGCTGCCTGGTTGCAAAGTTACTTTGTTGTCTTTTACAACTTTACCCTCGAATGACATTGCTACTTTTGCAGATGCGTTTGCTACTACTTCTAATGCAACTTCTTTTGCTTTATTCACATCAACTCTGTATTCGTATACATCGTCTTTTAATTCAACTGTTTGCCCATCTACTTTCAAAGAAGTCAATTTTGCATTATCATCTCCATCACGGAAAATGGTGAAACGATAATATTTCTTTGTAATACCATCTTCTGCAGTTACTGTCACTTCAATCAAGTTACGTCCACTTGTAAGTGTCAGTTTACCTTTGTTACCTTGTACCACTTTATCATTGAATACAGTCTCAACTTTTGCATTTTTGTCTTCTGCCGCAAATTCTACATTGAGTTCTTTCTCTTCTGTTGTTGCCATTGTAAGATATGTCAATGTATTTTTGTCGAATTCAAATCCTTTTGTAAGTCCTGTAATGTCTGCTTTAGCTAACCGTGCATTTGCAGATTTTGCGTTTCCTGCATCCAGTCCTTCTCCTGTCACTTTCACTGCCTTAGATGACCATACGATGTCTCCAGATACTCCACTATCTTTTACTGGAACAACAACTGTTTTCACATATTTATTCTTCATATCCGGAGTTGCAGTCAATGTGTCACCTGCATTTGCTTCTAAAACTGAATAGAATCCATTTTCTTCACTGGAAACTGCCCATTTCACAATCTTATCCGAACCTTCGCCCAATTTGTAAGACGCTGTCAATTTGTTTTCTGCTTCTGTGTAAGCTACAGATACCTCAGATACAGATGGAAGGTTATCTGATACTGACTGAGTCAAGGCAACAGGCTTATTATTTACTTTCAAGTCTGTGAATACATACTCTGTATTTCCATTTCCCATAGCTCCGAATGCGACATACAACTGACCATTGCTGTCTGGCATAAATGTTGTGTTGGTAACTTCATTGCCAAATTTTGTCCAATCTTTTCCATCTTCACTATAGTAAGATGTGACTTTATTATCGCTTCTTAATAATCTAAAATAAAGATCTTTTACATCTTGCTTGTCACTTGCGCTCTCAGCCAACTGCTCACTTGCACTCTGATTAGACTCACTAACCATACCGAATCGTTCACCAACATTTGATTGTCTATGTTTTCTCTGAATTGCCACATAGTTGTCTGCATCTTTTCCAAGATAAAGCCCTACGTCTTCCCATTCAACTGCAGTTTTCCCTTCAATCTTAAGAGATACTTCTGTTGTATTACTGTCTACCGGAACTTTGAACCAGTTTGCCGGTGTCTGTTCCTTAAAAGTACCACCTTTTGTTGATTTTACGTGAATTCTATTTTCTTCCTCTATATTCCAACGTTCTTTATTCTCTCCCTGGATAATAATTCCTTTTGCAAGTTCCTGTGCAGAGTCTTTTGTCAATGGCACTTTTTTGCCATCAACGGTCAATTCAGAGAAAGTATACGAAGTATTGCCATCTGCATTTTTATCCATCATTGCACCAAATGCAACATAAAACTGACCATCTCCTTCTGGAATAAAAGTTGTATTTTCTACAGTCTCTCCAAGTTTTGTCCAATCTTTTCCTTCTACTTTATAATAAGATGTTACATTGTTTCCTTCTCTTGACAATTTAAAGTACATCTCTTCAACATCTTGGTCTTCAACTTTTTTAAGCTGTTCACGTCCGTTATTTGCATCTCCGTTCATTTCATTAACCATTCCGAGATTTTCTTCTGTTCCGCCGCGATGTTTTCTCTGAATCGCCACATAGTTGTCTGCATCTTTTCCAAGATAAAGTCCTACATCTTCCCAAGAACTCTTGGTCTTTCCTTCAATCTTAATTGTCACTTCTTTCACAGTTTTATCAACCGGAACCTTGAACCAGTTTGCTGGTGTCTGATTATTGAATGTACCTCCCTGTGCTGCCTGTACATGAATCTTATTTGTTTCTGGAATAGACCAACGAGATGTATCTTCACCCTCAATTGTAATTTCCTCCGCAAGCGTCACTTCTCCCACTTGGATAGAAAGTAATTTTCTTGCTTCTAAACCATTCTTTGTCTTTGCAACGACTTCCACCGCACCGCTTTTTTCTGCTGTCAAAAGTCCTGAAGTTTCATTGATTGTTGCTTTATCTGTTGCTTGACCTGTTGTCGGATCAACAACTGACCATGTTACAGCTTTATCCGCTCCGTCTTCCGCTGTCACTTCTGCTGCATATTGCAATGTTTGGTCTGTTAATTTTTCTGTCTCTGTTGTAATTTTAATCGCAGTCGGCTGGACCGTTGCTTCTCCTTCTACTGTATATGTAATTGGAGCTGCCTCGAATTTTCTTCCTCCTGCAACTGCATATGCCGTTACATCTGCTGTTCCATTTCCCACTGCTGTCACAACACCTGATGCAGATACTTTTACTACTTTATCATTAGATGATTTGTAGAAAATCGTTCCCACTTTATTCAGCTTGTTATCTGCTCCCACTTTTGCAACGTCATTTTTCACTGTCACTTGGTTTTTGTCTGTACTTGCAAGCTCAACACCTGCATTTAAACCTCCGTCATATGTATTACCCTCGATTGTAACATTTTTACAGCCTTCAAAACGATATGCTTTTGCACCAAGCTCCGCTCCATCTGCTGTCACAGTGATACTTGAAGATTCCCCTGCTGCAAGATTTGTTTTATCCGCTTTCGCACTTACTGTCACATCTGGATTTTGACGATACACTTTATTATTCTTAAACGTCAGATTTTCCACACATTTTGCATTCAATACATTTTGACTCTGTGCCATGAAAAATGTATTGCCTTCAATTTTCATATTCTTATGAACTGTTCCATCAACATTTCTATTTGTCGGTTGCACAAAGATTCCAGCAGCTCCTGCCGTAAGCGGATTTACAATAAATGTATTTCCTTTGATCGTCACATCTGTCGTACGTCCTGATTCATACCATCCCTGTGCATCATTGGAAATATAAATCGCAGCCATCCCCATGTTGTCAAACATATTATCAGTAATCTCTACTTTTCCTCTTGTTGTGCAGAGTACGCCACGAGTCGGAGTTTCTTTAAAAATATTATCATGAATCTTCACATTCGGTGTGTATGTAATGTTTTCCACCGCATGTTGATTAACCTGTACTCCTTCTGGAATCGCTTTGTCAAATGTAAGCTTAATCTTCGTCAGATCGTTCAGACTTCCTTTGCCACCTTTTCCATCCGGTCCGTCCACTTTCACAACTTCTCTCACTGCAACGTCCCCATTTTCAGATACCGGAACCATATTCCCCAATGTTGAAAATTCTACCTGATCTCCCACATAGTAATTCGGGAATCCAGCCGTTTCATTATGTTTGTACTGCACAGTCACTTCTGTTCTGTCATCACTAATTCCAATTACCTGCAAGAATGTACCATGAACATTGATTGGGTCATCATGTGGGTTAGAAAATGTACAGTCTGAAATATCAATCAATCCTTTACAGCCTGACATCTGAATGAAATCCGCGTAACCTGCTGTTGTTCTTCCAGATGCTTTGTCTGTCTCAAAATCCACATCTTTCATTGTAATATTTTCAGAGAACTGCCCTACCATACCAAATCCATGAATAAAACGAATATCTAAATCATTCAGAGTAACATCTTTGCTCTGCCAGAAAAATGTTCCTGCATGATCTCGAGTTGTATCTCGCAATTGATAACAGAATCCTTCTTCCAATGTTCCCATACTGGAATATGTAATCTTTACCTGATGATTTCCTAAATCTTCAATCTTTGATACATTGTTGAAAACATGCTGGTCGCTTCCTCGTTTTCTCCATGTCTGACCGTTTTTTGTATCAAAAATCTGAGAATATGTAGAACCATTAAATGTATATGTCCAATAATATTCCTCTGTATACGGACTCTTATCACTCATCCACTTGATACTGTTTCCATTTACCTGATAGTTATAGCATTCCGGAATATAGTATGTAACCTCATTCCCTTCTTTTTTGACAGCTGTCATATCTATAACTGTCGGAACTTGGAAATCCACCTCAAAGTTCTGGAATGTTACATTCTCACTGTCAATAGATGCAAATGTTGTCATCTTTCCATGGAACATAAACAATGAATCATTTCCTTCTACCGTTACATTGTCCATATCCTCAATCAGAATACCTATCTTCTTATCTTTATAAGTCTGATTTGTTCCTACTGTATTCGAGATATACAATTCTCTTTCTTCTGCCTGGTCCGGATAAATATCATATCTACCCTCCGGAAAATCGATTACAACAGGTGTATCCGATTTTTTTGTTACCTTTTTAGCCGCTTCAATAGCCTTTTTAATTGCCGGTGTACTGTCTGTCGCACCAGTTGGATCCGCACCATATTTGGTTACATCAATTACCTTTGCTTCTTCTTTGTCTGCTGCTTCCACAGTAGCTCCAACTGTCCCAACGCTTGGCACTGCCATACAAACCGCCATCAAAAAAGCAACTAGTTTCTTTTTCACTTTCCTTTTCCTCCTATTTTCATCATTTTCACCAAGATATCAAACTTTATAGATAATACATATTATACATAGCGTAGATTTGTATTTCAATATATTTTTTATTTTTGTACATTTTGTATATTTACTTTTCAATCTCACAATATAGATCTGCAAACAAAGAGAGATGGAATTTCAAGAATTCCACCCCTCTGCTTTTTAAACACTATACATATTTTTTCTTTATACACAAAAACAAGGTACATATTTCTATATACCTTGCTTTATAAACTCCATCTCTATTCTAACCATTTATAATGATCTTTTTAATATTCAAATCCTCATCCAACAGCACTACATTTGCTATTTTTCCCTCTGTGATTGAGCCATATTGTTCATACAATCCAACACTTTTTGCAGGGTTCATAGTCGCAGCCACAACTGCGCTCTCCAGCGGAATACCCATCTCTTTAACTGCAGTTCTCATACAATCCATCAAGTTTGTGACAGAACCGGCAATTGCTCCGTCCGATTTCAAAGTCGCAAGCTTTCCTACTACCTTTACATCTTGTCCACCAAGTGTATAATCTCCGTCTGACAAGCCACACGCTCTCATGCTATCACTGACCAACACGACTCTGTCATTTCCAAACATTTGGAATGTCGCACGGACAACTGACGGATGAATATGAATTCCATCACAGATCAACTCTACCATACAGTGTTCACTGTCTCTTGCTGCTCCGATTACTCCTGGCTCTCTATGTGTAAATGGTGGCATCGCATTGTACAGATGTGTTGCATGACAAGCTCCCAATGCATACCCTGTCTTAGCTGTATCGTAGTCCGCTGTCGTATGCGCAAACGAAATATGCACTTCATCCTTCAGCTCACTGATAAATTCCATTGCCCCCTCTACCTCCGGTGCAATATCTACGAGACGAATCAATCCGTTTGCTGCCTCCTGAAGCCTTCTGAACATCGCAACGTCTGGTTTGTGAATATGTGTTGCTGCCTGTGCTCCCTTTTTCTTCGAACAGATAAACGGTCCTTCCATATTGATTCCAGCAAGCACAGCCGCACCTTCTTTGTTCTCGTAAGTTCCTCCGTTTGCCATGATTTTCATCAGCTCTTCTTCTGATAAAGTCATCGTTGCCGGAACAATCGTTGTAACTCCCTGAGACGCCTCATATTCAGCAATCTTCTCAATTGCTTCTTTTGTACCATCACAAAAATCATATCCCATACATCCATGAAAATGTACATCAATCAATCCCGGGATTGCATAACAGCCTTCTCCGTCAATAATCTCTCCGCTGTCAAACAGATTATTCTTAAAAATACCATTTTCAATTCCAATTGCTCCTGGTTCAAATGTTTTATCTTCTGTAAACACTTTTACATTTTTAATAATCATAACACTTTGCACAGTCCTTGTCCTGTGCCGCCTCCTTCCAGATCAGATTATGCTTCTACTTTTGAATATGCAGCCGCATCACAAATCACAGTCACATCCGGATGCATCTGCAAAATAGATGCCGGAACAGATGGTGTCACCGGTCCGCTAAACGCTCTCTTTACAATATCCGCTTTGTCTTCACCGCTTACTACCACAACAATTTTCTTTGCACTCATAATCGTGCCAATTCCCATTGTATAAGCCTGTCTTGGAACATCGTCCGCTGATTCGAAGAAACGTTTATTTGCTTCAATTGTGCTCTCCTGCAAATCTACACAGTGTGTCACTTTGTCAAATTCTTCTGCCGGTTCATTGAATCCGATATGTCCGTTATGTCCAAGACCTAATAACTGCAGATCAACCCCTCCCAAGGATTTGATCAGTTCTTCATAGTTTGCACACTCTTTTGCCGCATCTGGCTCCATACCATTAGGCACATGTGTATTTGCTTTATCAATGTTAATATGATCAAACAGATTGTGGTTCATGAAGTAATAATAGCTTTGATCATTGTCTCTTGGAAGTCCTTTGTATTCATCAAGATTTACAGATTTCACCTGCGAAAAATCAAGATCTCCTTCTTCACATCTTTTGATCAGTTCTTTGTAAGTTCCAATCGGAGAAGATCCTGTTGCCAAGCCCAAAATACAGTTTGGTTTCATAATTACCTGTGCCCCGATCAAGTTCGCTGCCTTTCTGCTCATTTCATTATAGTCTGCTGTTTTAATAATTTTCATACCTTTTTTCTCCTTTTTCTGCTTTCCCAAATCTCATAATTCCCTTAATTTCATTATAATATATATACTGCTTTCTAGCAATTGCACAATCAGCCGTATTTTGTGTATAATTGCATACTCCGATTTTTGGAATTTTCTTAGAATTTTACCTAAACGCTAAAATAGATTGCACAAAATAGCTTATCTATTTTGTGCAATCTATTTTTAATCAAGCTCAAGATATTCTGACAAAAATCGCAAAGCCCCATCCTCGTTATTGGATAAAAGGATCACATCAGCATCCCCTTTTACTGTTTCAGAAGCATTTGCCATTGCAGCACCAATTCCTGCAAATCTTAACATCTTTCTGTCATTGTCTCCGTCTCCAACCGCAATTATCTCTTCTTTTTTAATACCAAGCATATCACAAAGCCATTTCAGACCCGATGCCTTACTTACACTACTGTTTTGAAGTTCTATATTATCTGCAATAGAAGAAGTCGCTGAAACTTCCGTTTCCTCTTTCAGCACCATTTTGATTTTTTCCTGTACATTCTGATTTACAAAAAATAAATTAATCTTCTCTATATTTTCAAGCAGTCTATCCTGTGCTTTCAGATGATTTACGAAGGTATGATTCTGTCTGAAATATGAAACAAAATTACCATCTTTGTCAACCTGATTCAGACGGCTGATATTTTCAATATCGGAATATACATTTCCTTCTGAAAAAAATTCTGCAAACCCGTCGGCCACCTCCAGACAATCTGCGATTTTTCGCACGATGTCATATGGAATTGTCCTGCGAAAAAGAAATCTCTGATTTTTCAGATCGTATATACCTGCCCCATTTTCCACTATTGCATAACGTATTCCACTCACTCTTTTCAATTCTTCCGGAAATAGGGGCACGCTTCTTCCAGTGGCAATGACAATCTCAATTCCTCTGTCTATCGCCTTTTGAATCTGTCGAATTGTAAAATCACTTATTTTATTTGCAGAATCCAACAGTGTCCCATCCAAATCAAATGCCGCCAGCCTCACGTCTTTCATATCCATCCCCCTCTTTATCACATCTATCCTATTTTTTCTGCAATCCATGCTTCATAAGGAAGAAATGTCTCAGGAATTTCTGTTCGTTTATAATTGCTGATGACAATCTTCATAGTTTCATCCAGACAATCTCTTACCTCTTCCAATGAAATTTCTTTTTCTGACAGATTCGCTGCCACAAGCCATCTTTTTCCATTCCATGTTCGTTCATATACGAATAATTCTGGATGTTCCGGCAATAACAGATGGTAATCTGCTTCTGTCAAAATATCTTCTGTATGACGCAGTGTGATCAATTTCTGATAATAATAAAAAATGGAATCTTCATCCGCAAGTGCTTCTTTCACATTGATCTCCTGATATCGGTCACTGACTTTGAACCACGGTGTGCCGGTTGTAAATCCTGCATTGTCACTGTCATCCCACTGCATCGGTACACGTGCGTTGTCACGTGCTTTGTTCCAAACCGCCTTTTGAAAATCTTCTCTGCTGATACTCTTGCCAGTTTCCACTAATTCTTTGTACGCATTATGAATTTCCACATCGTCATATTCGTCTAATTCATACTGCACATTCGTCATACCGATTTCCTCTCCCTGGTATATATAAGGAGTTCCCTGCATACCATGCAATACCGTTGCATATGCTTTTGCACATTCCTTACGATATTCACGGTCATTTCCCCATCTGGAAATCACTCTCGGCTGATCATGATTCTCAAAATATAAAGAGTTCCAACCCACTCCATTTACCTTGTTCTGCCACTCACTCATGACTCTTTTTAGTTCTACCAATGAAAATGGTTTCAGCGCCCATTTTCGGTTTACAGATCCTGGAATACGGTCAATATTCATATGTTCAAACGTAAATATCATATTCAGCTCTTTCCGCTCTGGATTGCTGAACAGACTTGCCTCCGAAGCAGTCGACCCTGGTGCTTCTCCTACTGTCATACAGTCATATTTTGAGAGCACTTCTCTGTTCATCTCCTGCAGAAATTCATGCAGACGCGGACCATTGCTATGCATATACCCTGTGTAATACTTCTGCCCTGGCTTCTGCGGATAATCTGGGAAATCGGTATATTTGGAAATTGATGCAATCACATCCATTCGCCATCCATCTACCCCTTTATCAAACCAGTATTTCATAATGTCATAGACTGCCTGTCTCACTTGCTCGTTTTCCCAATTCAAATCCGGCTGTTTCTTTGTGTAGAAATGCAGGTAATATTGTCCTCTTGTCTCCGCATATTCCCAAGCGCTTCCACAAAAGCTGGAGCCCCAATTATTCGGCTCACTTCCATCCGCTTTTGGGTCTTTCCAAAAATAGAAATCACTGTACGGATTGTCATCGGATTTATAGCTCTCCACAAACCACTCATGCTCATCCGAAGTATGGTTTACCACAAGATCCAAAATAATTTTGATTCCACGGGCATGTGCCTCTTCGATCAGGCGGTCCATATCCTCGTTTGTTCCAAATTTGTCATATATTTTTCGGTAATCACGGACATCGTACCCATTATCATCCTGAGGAGAATCAAACACAGGACTCAGCCAGACTGCATCTGCCCCAAGCTTTTTGATATAATCCAATTTTTCTATAATTCCGTTCAAATCTCCGAATCCATCTCCGTTAGAGTCTTTAAAACTTCTCGGATAAATTTGGTATACAACTGATTTTTTCCACCATTCACTCATTGTCCTTCTCCTCTTCTTTTATGCAATTCCCAAAACCGATAACACAATGCTAAGTACGATCACTCCAAGAATCAATACTGTGATACTGACATTTTTCTTTTTCAGCAGATAATAACAAAGTAAGGTGATTCCAAGCGGTACAATTCCAACAAAAATCTGATCAAGCATATTCTGAAGGTTCATCACAGATTCCCCCTTCATGCTCACTTCCAGCTTTGAAGTGAATGTCACCATCTGAGCAGTCATTCCTCCGACCATAATCAGACCAACTGTACTCGCCGCCTTCGTCAAAATATTCATCAGACCACTTGCATATACTTTCTGAATATACTGTGAACCAAGTTTATATCCTAAAAATGTTCCGTAATAACGAACTAAAATAGACGGAAGGTTAAAAAGTATTAAAAACACAAGTGGTGCCAATACGTTTCCGCTCTGTCCCATGCTGACTGCAATTCCCGCTGCGATCACACGGAGCACACCCCAAAAGATAGAATCTCCAATCCCTGCAAGAGGTCCCATAAGACTTGATTTTACAGCATTGATCGATGCCGTATCAAAATCCGGTTTCTCGCTATTTTCTTTTTCCATAGAAGCTACAAGTCCCATAATAAATGTCGAAAACGGAACCGTTGTATTGAAGTATGACATACTTCTCGAAAGCGCCTCTTTTTTCTTTTCCGGATCTTTGTAAAAATGATTAAGCGCCGGCATCAGTGAATAACAAAACCCAGATGCTCCTTGTTTTGCCGGGCTTACTGCCGCATACAATGTTGCAGACCGCCAGAATGCTTTTCTTAAAAATTTTCTTTCTTCTGCCGAAACAGATTTTACAAGCTTACTCATTGAAAAATTCCTCCTCTTCCTCATCTAATTCTGTATCTTTTAGATCGCCTGCATACACAGGTCTCATCTGCGCTAGTTTACTCATTTGGTAATCATTCATTCCAATCACTACTGCTATGATCACGCCAAGAACAGCAAGTGCCACAAGTGGCAATTCCAAATATGCCACACAAATAAATCCCAGGAAAAAGAACATACATATTTTCTTGTCCCAAAGCATCTTCATGAGCATTGCCATACCAACAGCCGGAAGAAGTCCGCCGCATACAGTCAGACCATTCATAACTACGTCCGGTATCCATTCAAGAAATGCACTTACTGCCTCCGATCCAAACAGGATTCCAAAAAATGCAACCAGAGAATACAAAGCCCAATTCACTGCCCATAGTCCATAATGCAGTGCAGTAATCTGCTTTTGTTTTCCCTCCTGCGCCAGCCTGTCAAATGTCTTCGCAAACATTCCGACAATAAAAATATATAAAAGTGTCTTAATCTGTAATCCCAAAATTCCAATTGGGAGTGCCAAAGTCAGTGCAACCTCACTGCCTTTTCCCATCATGATCGCAAACGCTGTGCCTACTGCTGTAGCAATTCCAGGCTCCGCCGCAGATGCTCCACCGATATTTACCACTCCCATAAAAACAGCTTCCAACGCTGCGCCTACAGTCACTCCGGTTGATAAATCTCCCAGGAACAGTCCTACAAGCGGTCCGATTACAATCGGTCTGTTTAACATTGTAAATCCTGCTAACTCTGCCCCTCCAACGCAGATAAATACTGCTAATGCCACTAAAAATGCTTCTACCATTGTTCATTCTCCTCCTTTTATCTCTTGTTACTCATCCAGTTTCCCAAGTACATCTTTCACAAGTTTCTGCTCATCATTTGGAACTTGCTGCATACAAACTTTATCGTCCAATTCCACTAGTTTTTTCAAACTTTGTATCTCCTCTTTCGTAAGCATGATAGTCGGTGATAAACTCTGCTTTTTCGATGCCTCAATTCCATCAAATCTTCCTGTGTTTCCAAGATTCAAAAATCCAATCTCTCCAACATTCTCTCTTACAGTCACTGCATCTTTCACAGTTCTTGTCAAAACAAGAATTCGCATTTTTTCTGCTTTTGGATGATTCAGCATTCGAATAGCCTCTTGAACCGGCTTAATCAGCACTTTAATCCCTGCCGGAACTGCCATTTTCAATGCCATCTTCTGTGTCGGATCATTTGCCGCCTCATCGTTTGCAACCACAATTCCCTGTACTTTCAGCTGCTTTGTCCATGTCATTGCTACCTGACCATGAATCAATCTGTCATCAATACGCAATGCCGCAATCTTCGCTGTTGAATTTTCATAGTTTTCCGGCTGTTTCACAACTTGTTTCTTTTCTTGAGTACTCTTTTTCAATTTATTTTCCTCAACCAGACACCCATCTGCACTTACTAGTTTAAGTTCCTGTCTTGCCTCTTCAATCATCTTCTGTAGTTCATCGACAGTCACATCATCATCTGCAAACATAATTTGTATGAGAATTGGTATATTCACTCCGGTAATCAATACCACATTTTTCCTCTCACTGTACTTCAAGAGCTTCTGATTCACACTTCCCCCTTGTATGTCCGTGAATACAAAAATTTTTTCTTCGCCAGCCTGTTCAAAAAACTGACTCATTTGAGTTTCAATATCGTCATCGGGCTCTACATATGCATCAATTGTTGTAATCTCTGCCATGTTTCCTACCAAAAGCTGTATTGTGCGACTCATTCCGGATGCCATTTTTCCATGTGTCGCAATCAGTACTTTTTTCATCTCATTTCCTCCTTTTTCTATGTCATACTCTGTCAAAGTTATGTATGTAACTTATCTTGTTTTAAAGATATCACTCATTTATTTATGTGTAAATAGGTTATATACATAACCTATAAAATAGACAAGAAAATCAAAGATTTTCGCACAAAAAAAACATGAAAATTGTAAATAATGAACAATCACTTTTGCAACTTTCATGTTTTCTATTTTTCTCTTCTGAACTATTTTCTACACAGACTGCCGTGTGATCAACGTAACCGGAAATCGAAATTCCATCTCCAGGTCTGGAAACTCTCCTTCTTTTTGCTCAATTAAAGAAATCAGCGTATCAACTGCTTTTACTGCCCGTTCTTTTATATTCTGATGAACCGTTGTAAGCTTAGGTGTAGTGTATCTGGCATAATTAATATCATCATATCCTGCAATCCCAATCTGTTCCGGAACTTTTATCTTTCTATCCGCCAGAAAGCTCATTGCCTCAATTGCAAACAAGTCTGAAAGAAAGAATGCTGCTGTTTTCTTTGCAAATGGAATTTGACTGACAAGTTCTGCATAATGCTTTTCTCTCTCTGAGCGGCTTCTGCCAAGCGCCATAAAGTAAACTTTTGCTTCTCTCTGTCTGAAATGTCCCAGCGCCTGCTGTGCCCCTTCCCATCGCATGTGGTCTACACCATGATCCCTTGATGCACAGACAAATATCTGATCATAACCAATATTCAAAAGATACTGCGTCATCATATAACCACCACTTATATCATCCAGTCCGATATTCGGCACAATCTGATTCCCTTCCAATTCGCCATATGCGTCAATTGACACGACCGGCTTTTCTATCATATAATACATTTTTTCACAATCTCGCTTTGTGAAAGATAATGTCACAACACCATCAATGTCCCAGGCCATCACCATCCGGAAAATGTCATCTAGATTATCAGCCGAATAGAACATCATATAATATCCAAGTGTTCTTATTTTTTCCTCAATAAACCCGAGAATTTTGCCATAAAAAGGATCTGCCAAAATCGCCTCATCAAATTTTTTATGCGAGTTTATCACAACTGCGATAAGCCTTGAGTTTCCATGTCTCAACACTCTAAGTCCCATCTTTTGAACATATCCCATCTCTTTGATAAGATTCTGTATTTTTTCGATATTGGCAGGTGATACTTTTTTTGTTTTTCCGTGAATTACATTGGAAACAGTTGTCGTACTGACTCCTGCCTTTTCCGCGATATCTTTTATTGTGACCATACTCATCGTCCCCTTTATATCCCTTTATGCAAAAATACCCGACAGCAAGTTGTCGGGTATTCTAATCACTATTGATTTACACTAATTCAAGAAGAACTTCCATAGCGGCATCACCTTTACGTAAACCGATTTTTACGATTCTTGTGTAACCACCGTTACGGCTCTCATATTTAGGAGCGATCTCTGTGAATAATTTTTCCACTAAATCAACTTCTTTTGCACTTCTCTTCTTGCCATCTTTTACTTCAACTACAGGATAAAGAACTTTTAACATTTGTCTTCTTGCATGTAATCTTGAAGGCATATCTTTTTTGATTGTTTTTTCAACTTCATCATAAACAGTAACTTTTTTACCATCTACAACTTCTTTTACTCTCTTGCCGTCTTTGTCTTTACGAGCAACTTTTGCCATAACTTTTACTTCTTCAAAGTTATCTTTTTCTTTTACAGCTAAAGCGATAAGACCTTCAGCAACTTTGCGGATCTCTTTTGCTTTTGCTTCTGTTGTAACGATTTTACCATTGTTAAGTAAAGCTGTTACCTGATTTCTGATTAATGCTTTTCTTTGGCTTGATGTTCTTCCAAGCTTTCTATATTTTGCCATAATAATTATCCTCCATTTGACACGTGGTTATGCTTCTTCGGGCTTACTAGCCATGTGCTTAGTCATGCCATCGGTCTTACTGACTAACATAATTTTCACTAAGTGCTCTACTCTTCACCTTGGCTCAGTTCAAGACCAAGCTCTTTTAATTTAGCTAATACTTCTTCTAAAGATTTACGTCCAAGATTACGTACTTTCATCATATCTTCAGGAGTTCTATTAGTTAACTCTTCAACTGTATTGATTCCTGCTCTCTTCAGACAGTTATATGAACGAACAGAAAGTTCTAATTCATCAATGCTCATCTCAAGCACTTTTTCTTTTTCATCGTCTTCTTTTTCAATCATAACTTCCGCTGCCTGAGCAACTTCTGATAAATCGATGAATAATTTCAAGTGTTCGTTGAGCACTTTCGCTGCAAGACTGACTGCTTCGTCCGGAAGTAATGTACCATTAGTATATACATCAAGTGTCAGCTTATCATAATCTGTAATCTGACCAACACGTGTATTCTCTACTGTAAGATTTACACGTTCTACCGGTGTATAGATAGAATCAATCGGAATTACCGCAATTGGTAAATCCTCTTTTTTATTCTTATCTGCGCTCACATAACCTCTGCCCTTTGTGATTGTAAGTTCCATGTACAGTTTGCTGTCAGCTCCGCCATTCAAAGTTGCGATAACCGCATCAGGATTCATAATCTCAATATCCGGATCTACCTGAATGTCAGCTGCAGTAACTACACCTTCACCTTCAAACTCGATGTAAGCAGTCTTTGGTTCGTCTGTTTCTGAAGTATTTTTGATAGCTAATGATTTTAAATTCATTACAATCTCAGTAACATCTTCTTTTACTCCCGGAATTGAGCTGAACTCATGTAAAACTCCATCGATTTTCACCTGACTGATTGCAGCTCCAGGTAATGAAGAAAGCATAATTCTTCTCAAAGAGTTACCAAGTGTTGTTCCATAACCTCTCTCTAAAGGCTCTACAACAAATCTTCCGTATTTCTTATCTTCTGAAATCTCAGTAATTTCAATATTGGGTTTATTAAAATCAAACACTACAAAGCCCCTCCTTTTGGGTTATTAAAGTATTGAGGGTGAATCAGTTTCTAAATAATCCTAGGGATTATTTAGAATATAATTCGACAATCAACATCTCGTCTACAGGAACATCGATAACTTCTCTTGTAGGAAGTTCTTTTACAGTTCCCTGAAGGCCTTCTGCATTTACATCTAACCATTCTGGAACTAATCTTCCACCTGTTACTTCTAAGATATCTTTATATCTCTGTGAACCTTTGTGTTTTTCTTTGATTTCGATAACATCTCCAGCTTTTACTAAGTAAGATGGGATATTTACTTGTTTACCATTTACTAATACATGTTTGTGGTCAACAATCTGTCTTGCTTCTTTTCTTGTTCTTGCAAATCCCATACGGAATACAACATTGTCTAATCTTGACTCAAGAAGAATCATAAGATTTTCACCTGTCATACCGTTCATTTTAGAAGCTTTTGCAAAGTAATTTCTAAATGGTTTTTCTAAAACGCCATAGATAAATTTCGCTTTTTGTTTTTCGCGTAATTGAAGTCCATATTCGCTCATTTTTCTATTAGCTCTTTTTAATTGTCTGTTAGATTTTTTATCGATTCCTAAATAGATTGGATCCATACCAAGTGATCTACATCTTTTAAGAACTGGAACTCTGTTTACTGCCATGTTCTATATCCTCCTATTACACTCTTCTACGTTTTGGTGGGCGACATCCGTTATGTGGAACCGGAGTCACATCTTTGATACTTGTTACATCAATACCGCATGCCTGTAATGCACGGATCGCTGCCTCTCTACCAGAACCTGGTCCTTTTACCATAACGTCTACTGATTTAAGACCATGTACTAATGCTGCTTTAGCTGCTGTCTCAGCTGCCATCTGAGCTGCATAAGGAGTAGATTTTCTTGAACCTCTGAATCCTAGACCACCAGCACTTGCCCATGAAAGAGCATTTCCCTGAGCATCTGTTAATGTTACGATTGTATTATTAAAAGATGATTGAATGTGTGCTTGTCCGCGTTCAACGTTTTTCTTGACACGTTTCTTTGTCACTTTTTTTGTAACTTTTTTAGCCATTTAAACTAACCTACTTTCTTTGTTTTTGTTATATTGTTTCTTTTCATAAGGTAGTTCTTCTTACTAAATTCGTGCATCGGTATTCCCTCGCACTCATTAAGTTCCGAAGAACAAAGTTCGCACTAACCTCAAGCTGCGTTTAACAACTTGCTTTCGCTAAGTGCTCTACTTTTATTTCTTCTTATTTGCAACAGTTCTCTTAGGACCTTTTCTTGTTCTTGCGTTTGTCTTTGTCTTCTGACCACGAACAGGAAGTCCTTTTCTATGACGAATACCACGGTAGCATCCGATTTCCTGTAATCTCTTGATGTTTAAAGCAATCTCTCTACGAAGATCACCTTCTACCTGATAGCTTTCATCGATAACAGCACTGATCTGTTTTACTTCTTCGTCTGTTAAGTCTCTACAACGAGTATCTGGATTTACTCCAGCTGCCTCCAAAATTTTTGTTGCGCTTACTCTACCGATTCCGTAGATGTAAGTCAAACCGATTTCTACACGTTTGTCTCTTGGTAAGTCTACACCAGCAATACGAGCCATGTAATTTTCCTCCATCTTGAATTTTAGTAAATAAATAACTGCAGCCCGATAAAATATCGCCTGAAATGTGTGCAGATATTTATTCCCATTGGTTAATATTGTCTCAAATTGGGGTACATCATAACGTACCCAGCTGCTAGATACTACAGCCTTTCCCGGAAATGACACCGGGTATTATAAGCAATATACATCGAGGAATAGTTTCCCTGTATATTAATAGTGTTTCCACACCGCCTGGCGTGTCACACTACAGCCGCCTAAATAATGTTTGTGCTCTCACGCACAAAATCGACAACGATAATTATCCTTGTCTTTGTTTGTGTTTCGGATTTTCACAGATTACTCTGATGCTTCCTTTTCTTTTAATGATTTTGCATTTTTCGCAAATTGGTTTAACTGATGATCTAACCTTCACGTCAAATCCTCCTTTCATCCACTGCTTTGCCTGTATTTACCACGTTTTCTAATATTAGATACTAGAAAACGTTCGTTTTACATTATAGCATTATTTTTTATTTAAAGTCAATACTTTTTTATTTATCTCTCCAAGTAATTCTTCCTTTTGTCAAATCATATGGTGACAGCTCTAAAGTTACTTTATCTCCCGGCAGGATCTTGATAAAGTTTGTGCGAAGCTTTCCACTGATATGCGCTAAGACCTGATGGCCATTTTCCAATTCTACTTTAAACATTGCATTTGGTAATTTTTCTACTACTGTTCCTTCAATTTCAATTACATCAGCTTTTGACATTTCTAATTCCTCCCTGTTTCCTTATCAAATAATTTTAGTATTCGCTTTATTGCAACATCGTCCATTCCGGACAGCTCATACTTTTCACATATGAGCTGTACATGTTTCTTTTTCTTTTTTTTCGGGTTCTCAAGTTTTCTGCCGGAACCGTCTATTAAATATACATATGTTTCATCCACCTGATGTATCACATACACATGCCCTTTATCATGTCCGGCTTTGGATCTTGCAAGCATTCCAACTTCATATTTTTCCATACTGCATCCTCTTTTACTTCGATAAGGTCAAAAGTATTGGTTCGTCTTCTGTGATCAGTACTGTGTTTTCATAATGTGCTGACAGCGAACCGTCTCTTGTCACAACTGTCCAGTCATCGTCCAGCCAGTTGACGGCACAACCTCCGATGTTGATCATCGGTTCTATCGCTAAAGTCATTCCTTTTCGAAGTTTCATTCCCTTTCGGTTCATTTCGTAATTTGGTATTTCCGGAGCCTCATGCAGCTTTGTTCCGATGCCGTGTCCACACAGATCACGAACTACGCCGTATCCACGTTCCTCTGCATATCTGCCGATTGCGGAAGAAATTTCAAATAAATGGTTGCCCTCTTTTGCAAACTTTATTCCCTCAAAGAAACATTCTCTTGTCACTTGGATCAAGTCCTTTGCCTCTTTGCTGATCTCTCCGATTCCATGGGTTCTTGCCGCATCTGAATGGTAACCTTTATAAATAACGCCTGCATCCAAACCTACGATGTCGCCTTCCTTCAGGACTCGTTTCGCACTTGGAATTCCATGAACAACTTCATCATTTACAGAAACACAGATGGATGCCGGATATCCGTTATAGTTCAAAAAAGAAGGCTCGCATCCATAGCTGCGTATAATCTCTTCTCCCAAACGGTCTATATCAAGTGTTGTCATTCCCGGATGTAATGCTTTCCCCAATTCATCGTGAACGATCTCCAAGATTCTTCCGGCTTCCTTCATCAATTCAATTTCTCTTGCTGATTTTATTGTAACTGGCATAATGTTTACGCTCCTAACACGTTTACGATAGCAGCAAATACCTCATCAATATCTACAGTACCATCTACTTCTACTAAAATATTTTTTTCTGTATAATAATCAATCAATGGCTGTGTCTGCTCATGATATACATTCAGACGTTTCTGTACTGTCTCTGGCTTGTCATCTTCTCTTAAGATTAATTCTCCATGACAGTTATCGCATATATTTTCTTCTTTTGTAGGTGCATATACAATATGATATGTAGCACCGCAGTCCACACATGCTCTGCGTCCCGACATACGGCGGACAATGTTTTCATCTGGAACTTCCACATTGATTGCGTAGTCCATCGCTTCTCCCATCGCTGCCAAAGCTTTGTCAAGTGCCTCTGCCTGAGGAATTGTTCTCGGGAAACCGTCTAAGACATAACCATTGCTGCAGTCATCCTGCTTTACGCGGTCTACGACCAAATCTACAACAAGTTCATCCGGCACTAAAAGTCCCTGATCCATATATGTCTTTGCTTTCTTTCCAAGCTCGGTTCCGTTTTTAATATTTGCTCTGAAAATATCTCCTGTGGAGATATGAGGAATCGAATACTTTTCAGCAATTTTCTTTGCCTGTGTCCCTTTTCCCGCACCAGGTGCACCTAACATTATAATTTTCATATGCTTTCCTCCATAAAAATATCCATATAGCATTTTAACTCGCTGAACTTCTATCCTACCAAGACTGAAATTCAACGAGCTAAATAGCTAAACAATTACTTGCCTACTTATGTTTTTAGTATCCAAGGAAGCTGTTACTGCTTACAGAACCTTTTCCACTATTCAAAAATCCTTTGTAGTTACGTACAAGCATCTGTGATTCGATTTGTTTTAACGTCTCTAACACAACACCTACGATGATGATGATAGAAGTTCCACCAAACGAAACATGTGCTCCAAAAACTCCATTAAATAAGAATGGAATTACCTGTACAATCACTAATCCAATAGCACCTATAAAAATAATATATTTCAAAATCTTTGCTAAGTAATCTACAGTTGGTTTTCCTGGTCTGATACCTGGAATAAAACCACCGCTCTTTTTCATATTATTCGCAATTTCCAACGGATTAAATGTAATTGATGTATAAAAATATGCAAATAAAATTGTCAAGATAATGTATACAATCAATCCCCATGAATACTTGATATTCTCTGGATTACACCAGTTATTCGAGTTTAATCCTCTTAAAATCTCACTTCCGATACCGTCTCCATCACCTTTTCCAAGGAAAGATGCGATCACGATTGGGAACTGCATTAAAGAAGATGCAAAAATAACCGGAATTACTCCTGCTGTATTCACTTTCAACGGAATGAATGTAGATTGTCCCCCCACATTTTTTCTTCCTTGAATTTTCTGTGAATATTGAACTGCGATTTTTCTCTGTCCATCCTGAAGGAAAATAACAAACACAATAACTGCAAGGATGATTGCTACGATAATGAACGCCGCTAATCCTGCTGTTGCAAGGCTCTTTCCCTTCATAAACTGAGTATATAATGTATTAAAGTCATCTGGAATACGTGAAAGAATATTAATCAAAAGTACGATAGAAATACCATTTCCAACACCTTTTTCTGTAATTCTCTCTCCAATCCACATCAAGAATGCGGAACCAGCTGTCAATGTAAGTACTACGATTGCTGCGTTCACAAAGTTATATTCTACAAGTAATCCGCTGCGTCCAAATCCAACTGCCATAGCTGTTGACTGGATTAAAGCTAAAAGAACTGTCACATAACGTGTAAATGCTGCAATTTTCTTTCTTCCTTCTTCACCATCTTTTTGCATCTCTTCCAATTTTGGAATCGCAATTGTAAGAAGCTGCATAATAATAGATGATGTAATATAAGGTGTAATACTCAAAGCGAATATTGACATTTGTTCAAATGAACCACCTGTGAAAGCGTTAAAAAAATTAAACGCTTCCCCAGTTTGATTTGCAAAGAAATTTTGAATAAAAGTTGGATCCACTCCCGGTGTAGGCAGTTGTGATCCAAGTCTAACAACGAACAGCATTGCAAATGTATAGAAAATTTTCTTTCGAATCTCTTCTATTTGAAATGCTTTCCGAAATGTCTTTAACATTAGATCACCTCAGCTTTTCCACCAAGACTTTCAATTTTAGCTGCTGCACTTGCACTAAATGCGTTTGCCTGAACTGTAAGTTTCTTAGTTAACTCTCCGTTTCCAAGAATTTTTACTCCATCTCTAGGATTTTTCACAATACCAGCTTCAATAAGAGTTTCTACTGAAACAACTGTATCGTTTTCAAATACCTCTAATGCGCTTACGTTAATACCAACGATCTCTTTTGTATTTCTGTTAGTGAAACCTCTTTTTGGTATTCTTCTATATAATGGCATCTGTCCACCTTCGAAACCTGGTCTTGTGCCGCCTGAACGTGCTTTCTGACCTTTGTGTCCTTTTCCGGCAGTTTTACCATTTCCAGAACCGTGTCCACGGCCTCTTCTGAAATTATCACTATGTTTTGATCCTTCTGCTGGTCTTAAGTTTGATAAGTCCATCGTGACACCTCCTTATCTTTTTCTTATACTTCTTCTACTTTTACTAAATGTCTTACTTGTTGTACCATTCCTCTTGTTGCAGCGTTATCTGGTAAAACAACTGTTTTGTTCAGTTTTTTAAGACCTAAAGCTTCAACTGTTTTTTTGTGTTTTGGCACAGCACCGATTGTAGATTTTACTAATGTAACTTTTAAATTTGCCATTTTCAATCTCCTCCTTAGCCTAAGATTTCTTCTACAGATTTACCGCGAAGCTTAGCTACTTCTTCTGGAGTCTTGATCTGACTTAATCCATTAATTGTAGCAAGTACTACGTTTTGTTTATTGTTAGATCCCAATGATTTTGTACGGATATTTTTGATACCTGCAAGCTCAATTACCGCACGAGCCGGTCCTCCGGCGATAACTCCAGTACCTTCCGGAGCTTTTTTCAGTAATACTGAAGCACTTCCGAATTTACCAATCAAATCATGTGTAATACTTTCGTTTTCATCTAAGGAAACAGAAATGAGTTTTTTCATAGCATCTTCTTTTCCTTTGCGGATTGCTTCCGGAATTTCAGTAGCTTTTCCTAAACCTGCACCAACATGGCCATTTCCATCACCAACAACTACTAAAGCTGTGAATCTGAAGTTACGACCACCCTTAACAACTTTTGTTACACGTTTGATTGATACCACTTTTTCTGTTAGTTCTAATTGACTAGCATCAATACGATTTTGTTTCATGTGTGTTCCTCCTCCTAGAATTCTAATCCAGCTTCTCTAGCTGCATCTGCTAACGCTTTGATTTTTCCCTGGTAGATAAATCCACCTCTGTCAAAGACAACAGTGTTAATACCTTTTTCAATTGCTTTTTTAGCAATTACAGTTCCCAAATATGCTGCTGCATCAACGTTGTTAGTTTTTTCTAATTCTGCTTTTACATCTTTCTGTACAGTAGATGCTGATACCAGAGTAGTTCCAACTGTATCGTCAATAATTTGAGCATACATATGATTATTACTTCTAAACACAGCTAAACGTGGTCTTTCAGCAGTTCCGCTGAAACGGTTACGTAATTTTCTATGTTTGTTTACACGAACTTCGCTTCTTGATTTTTTACTAACCATCTTCACACTCTCCTTAATTATTTTTTACCAGTCTTACCAACTTTACGTCTAATAACTTCATCAGCATATTTAATACCTTTACCTTTGTATGGTTCCGGTCTTCTCTTATCTCTGATTTCAGCTGCGTATTGGCCTACTTTTTCTTTATCGATACCTTTTACAGTAATTTTGTTCTGTCCGTCAAGTACTGTCTCAACACCTTCTGGATCGATCATTTCTACTGGATGAGAGTATCCTAAGTTTAATGTTAATTTGTTTCCTGATTTTGCGGCTCTGTAACCAACACCGTTTACTTCAAGAACTTTTTCATATCCCTGAGTAACACCAACAACCATGTTGTTGATCAGTGTTCTTGTAAGACCATGTAAAGCTTTCATTTTCTTTAAATCACTTGGTCTTGTTACTACAACTTCTTCGCCTTCTTTTTTGATTTCCATTTCTACTGGAAGTTCTCTTACAAGAGTTCCTTTTGGACCTGTTACAGTCACTTTGTTGTTCTCAGCGATTTCAACAGTTACACCTGCTGGAATTGCTACTGGCAGTCTTCCTATACGTGACATACCCTTACCTCCTACACTTAAATTTTCGGAGAAGCGGCTATGGCTTCTCTGTTTTCAGTTGCTTTCGGGCTACCAAACAAATGCTAAAACTTCTCCACCTACGTTAAGTTTTCTAGCCTCTTTGTCTGTGATAACACCCTGATTTGTTGAAATGATAGCTGTTCCAAGTCCACCTAGAACCTTTGGAAGTTCGTCTTTGCTTGCGTATACACGAAGTCCCGGTTTAGAAATTCTCTTAAGACCTGTAATAACTTTTTCATTTTTGTCTGCACCGTATTTTAATGTAACACGGATTGTCTTAAAGCTTCCGTCTTCTACGATGTCATATTTTGTAATGTATCCTTCGTTTAAAAGAATATCAGCAATAGCGATTTTCATTTTAGACGCTGGAACATCTACTGTATCATGTTTAGCAGTGTTTGCGTTACGAATTCTTGTAAGCATATCTGCGATTGGATCACTCATAGTCATTTGAAGTTGCCTCCTTATTCTTTGCTTTTATTGTTACATCCTTCAGATGCAGCCGGTGAAAACCGACCACTTCTACTACGGATATCCTAGTTTTCACTAAGTTGCTTTCAGTCTACCAAGAAGCTTTTTTCACTCCTGGGATTTGTCCTTTGTAAGCTAATTCACGGAAACATACTCTGCAGATTCCGTATTTTCTTAAATATGCATGTGGACGACCACAGATTCTACAACGATTGTACTCTCTAGTAGAGAATTTTTGTTTACGTTGTTGTTTGATTTTCATAGATGTTTTTGCCATGAAATATTTCCTCCCTACTATTTTGTAAATGGCATATTGAACTGAGTCAATAATTCGCGAGCTTCTTCGTCTGTCTTAGCTGTTGTAACAAAGATTACGTCCATACCTCTTACTTTATCAACCTTATCGTATTCGATTTCAGGGAAGATTAATTGTTCTTTGATACCAAGAGCATAGTTACCTCTTCCATCAAATGCGTTAGGATTAACACCTCTAAAGTCACGTACACGAGGTAATGCTAAGTTAATCAGACGATCAACGAACTCATACATTTTTTCTCCTCTTAATGTAACTTTACATCCGATAGCCATACCTTCTCTAAGTTTGAAGTTAGCTACTGATTTTTTCGCTTTTGTAAGAACCGCTTTCTGACCTGCAATTTTCTCAAGGTCAGCTACAGCTGATTCTAAAACTTTGTGATTATCTTTTGCTTCGCCAACACCCATGTTGATAACAACCTTATCAAGTTTTGGCACTTCCATAATATTTTTATAACCAAATTTTTTGATCATTGCGTCAACGATCTCGTTCTGGTATTGTTCTTTCAGTCTACTCAAAGTTTATTTCCTCCTTCCTTAGATTAGTCAATAACTTCGCCTGTTGATTTTGCAACACGTACTTTTTTGTCTCCATCCATTTTGAAACCTACTCTTGTAGCTTTTCCTTTGTGAAGATACATTACGTTAGATGCATCAATAGGTCCTTCTTGGTGAATGATGCCACCATTCTGATTAGCAGCACTTGGTTTTGTGTGCTTTGTCAGCATGTTTACACCTTCAACTAATACTTTGTTATCTTTTTTATTAACAGCAATTACCTTGCCTTCTTTATCTTTATCTTTTCCAGCGATTACTTTTACAGTATCACCTTTTTTGATTTTCATAGTTGACATCCTCAGGCACCTCCTTATAGTACTTCCGGAGCTAATGAAACAATCTTCATAAATTGTTTTTCACGAAGCTCTCTTGCTACTGGTCCAAAAATACGAGTTCCTCTTGGGTTTTTGTCATCTTTAATAATTACAGCAGCATTTTCATCAAATCTGATGTATGAACCGTCTTTACGACGAGTTTTGTTTACTGTACGAACAACTACAGCTTTTACTACATCACCTTTTTTAACAACGCCACCTGGTGTTGCATCTTTAACAGAAGCAACGATTACATCACCGATGTTTGCATATCTTCTAGTAGAACCACCTAACACACGAATGCAAAGTAATTCTTTCGCACCTGTATTATCTGCTACTTTAAGTCTACTTTCTTGCTGTATCATGCAGGTAAACCTCCTTCAATACTATTTTACTTTTTCCATAACTTCAACAAGTCTCCATCTTTTATCTTTTGATAATGGTCTTGTCTCCATAACTTTTACTTTGTCACCGATGTTGCATTCATTTGCTTCATCATGTGCTTTCAATTTATATGTTCTCTTTACGATTTTGTTGTAAAGAGGGTGTTTTACGTGATCTTCAACTGCAACTACAATAGTTTTATCCATTTTGTTGCTGATAACTTTACCAACACGTGTTTTTCTTAAATTTCTTTCCACAGTTTTGCTCCTTTCACAATTTTCAACACAATCTTAATTATTATTCAGCTTTAGAAGCTTCTGTAATAACTGTCTGAATTCTAGCAATGTTTTTTCTTACTTCTTTAATTCTGCTTGTGTTTTCTAATTGATTTGTTGCGTTTTGGAATCTTAAGTTAAAAAGTTCCTTTTTAGCAGCTACTAATTCTTCGTTTAATTCTGCAACTGATTTTCCTTTTAAATCTTTTACAAATGTATTAATTTTCACTGTTATCACCGCCTTCTAAATCTTCGCGAGAAACGATCTTACATTTACAAGGTAATTTGTGCATAGCAAGACGTAATGCTTCACGAGCTACTTCTTCAGGTACTCCTGAAAGTTCAAACATTACACGTCCTGGTTTTACAACTGCTACCCAGTATTCAAGAGTTCCTTTACCAGAACCCATACGTGTTTCAGCTGGTTTCGTAGTTACAGGTTTGTCAGGGAATATTTTAATCCAAACTTTACCACCACGTTTGATGTAACGTGTCATCGCGATACGGGCAGCTTCAATCTGGTTTGAACGGATCCAGCATGGTTCCATTGCAACAATACCATATTCACCATTTGTGATTTTATTTCCACGTAAAGCTTTTCCTTTCATAGAACCACGGAATTGTTTACGACGTTTTACTCTTTTAGGCATTAACATAATTATTTATCGCTCCCTTCCTTAGTTGCTTTCGTTGGAAGAACTTCGCCTTTATAAATCCAAACTTTCACACCTACTTTACCGTAAGTTGTGTCTGCTTCAGCGAATCCATAATCAATATCAGCTCTAAGTGTCTGAAGTGGAATAGTTCCTTCGCTGTAAAACTCTGTACGAGCCATATCAGCTCCACCTAAACGACCTGATACTGCTGTTTTGATACCAAGTGCTCCGGATTTCATTGTTCTTGACATGCAAGATTTCATAGCACGTCTGAATGAGATACGGTTCTCTAACTGTAATGCGATGTTTTCAGCTACTAACTGAGCATCTTTATCCGGTCTTTTGATTTCTTTGATATCAACAACTAATTTTTTATCTGTGAACTGTTGAAGTTCTTTTTTCACTTTTTCAATCTCAGCTCCACCTTTACCGATTACAACACCCGGTTTTGCTGTGTAGATGATGATTTTTACACGGTCAGAAGCTCTTTCGATCTCAATCTTAGAAACTCCTGCGCTGTATAATTTCTTTTTCAGAAATGTTCTGATTTTATGATCTTCTACTAAATAATCTGCAAATTTATCTTCTGCATACCATTTAGAGTCCCAATCTTTGATAACACCGACTCTCAAGCCATGAGGATTAACTTTCTGTCCCATTATTGCCCTCCTTATCTTTCATTCAGCACTAAAGTAATGTGGCTCATTCTCTTTTCGATTCTGTAAGCTCTACCCTGTGCTCTCGGTTTAATTCTCTTCATTGTTGGTCCCTTGTTTGCGTAACATTCTTCAATGTAAAGGTTCTCAACATTCATACCGTTGTTGTTCTCAGCGTTTGCGATTGCTGATTCTAATAATTTCTTTATTAAGCTAGAAGCATATCTTGGATTGTATGTTAAAATACCAAGTGCTGTTTGTACATCCTTACCTCTGATGGCATCTAATACGAAACATGCTTTCTGAACAGAAACTCTAGCGTAAGATAACTTAGCTGATGGTCTAGTGTCCTTATTTGCATTTCTCTCTCTTTTGATCTGGGATCTATGTCCTTTTGCCATGGATGAACCCTCCTTTCAAATTACGATTAATTAACGAACTCTTGATTTCTTTTCGTCTTTTCCATGTCCTCTGTATGTTCTTGTTGCAACAAACTCTCCAAGTTTGTGTCCAACCATATCTTCTGTTACATATACAGGTACATGTTTTCTTCCGTCATGAACTGCGATTGTATGTCCAACCATTTGTGGGAAAATAGTAGAACGACGTGACCAAGTTTTGATAACTGATTTGTCACCTGCTTCGTTCATAGCTTTTACTTTTTTCAGTAAGCTTTCATCCGCGAATGGTCCTTTTTTAAGTGAGCGAGCCATAGGTTCTAACCTCCTTGTAAACTGATTTATTTAATACCTTTACCATCTCTTCTTCTAACGATTAACTTGTTAGACTGTTTGTTTTTCTTTCTTGTCTTAAGACCAAGTGCTGGTTTACCCCAAGGTGTACATGGACCTGGACGACCAATTCCTGTCTTACCTTCACCACCACCGTGTGGATGGTCATTAGGGTTCATTACAGAACCACGAACTGTAGGTCTGATACCCATGTGACGTTTACGTCCGGCTTTACCAATGTTAATCAGGTTGTGATCTCCGTTACCTACAACACCGATTGATGCTCTACAGATGATCGGCACCATTCTCATTTCGCCTGATGGCAATCTTAATGTTGCATATTTTCCTTCTTTAGCCATTAACTGAGCGCTGTTACCAGCTGAACGAACTAACTGTCCGCCTCTTCCTGGATATAACTCAATGTTGTGGATCTGTGTACCTACTGGGATCTCAGAAAGCGGTAAGCAGTTTCCTACTCTCACTTCAGCTTCTGGTCCGTTCATTACTTTCATTCCATCTGTTAAGCCTTGAGGTGCAAGAATATAAGCTTTTTCACCATCTGCGTAGCAGATAAGCGCGATATTCGCTGTTCTGTTTGGATCGTACTCGATTCCGATTACAGTTGCCGGAATACCATCTTTCTTTCTCTTAAAGTCGATAATTCTATATTTTCTTTTAGCTCCGCCTCCGCGGTGTCTTACTGTGATCTTACCTTGATTGTTACGACCAGCTGTTCTGCTTTTAGAAGCTAACAAAGATTTCTCTGGAGTTGTCTTTGTGATTTCTGAAAAATCAGAACCTGTCATATGTCTTCTGGAAGGTGTATATGGGCGATATGTTTTAATTCCCATTACTGTCACTCCTTTCGTTTACGATTATTTATTATCACGGTTTTAATCCGTATGGTTTCTATTGTTGGGCTGTCTCTTACAGTCCTTCGAAAATTTCGATATCAGCGCTTTCAGCTGTTAACTGAACGATTGCTTTTTTTGTCTTAGCAGTTTTTCCGAATGTCATACCACGTCTTTTTGTTTTTCCATCAAGATTCATAGTATTTACGCTTTTTACTTTTGTTCCTGCGAACATTTTTTCAACTGCTTCTTTAATCTGATTCTTTGTAGCCTGTGTGTGAACTAAGAAAGTGTATTTCTTGTCAGCCATAAGCTCCATAGATTTTTCAGTGATTACTGGTTTAAGGATTACGTCATAGTATTTAATGTCTGCCATTATGCGTACACCTCCTCGATTGTTGCAACAACAGCTTTCGTTACGATTACTGTGTTGTATTTTAAGATATCGTACACATTAATTGTATTTGTCCAAGCTGTTTTCACATTTGCAATATTTCTTGCAGATAATGCTGCATTTGTGTTTCCATCTTCTAACACTACTAATGCTTTAGATACTTCTAAGTTGTTTAACATGTTCTGGAAATTCTTTGTTTTAATTTCACCAAAGTTCATTTCGTCAAGAACGATGAATTTGTTTTCTAATACTCTTGTTGTAAGAGCTGATTTCAGAGCTGCTCTCTTTTCTTTTTTGTTTAATTTGAAAGAGTAGTCTCTTGGTGTTGGAGCAAATACAACTCCACCGCCTGTCCATTGTGGAGATCTTGTAGAACCTTGTCTTGCATGACCTGTTCCTTTTTGTCTCCATGGTTTTCTACCACCGCCTGAAACTTCTGAGCGAGTTTTTGCTTTCTGAGTTCCCTGACGTTTATTTGCAAGTTGGTTCACAACTGCCATGTGTAATAAGTGTTCATTTACTTCAACACCGAATACAGCATCATTCAAGTCGATTGTTCCAACTTCTTTACCTTCGATATTATAAACAGATACGTTTGCCATCTGTGTGTTCCTCCTTTCCTATTAAAGACTAGATTGCTTTTACGCTTTCTTTAATTGTTACTAAAGATTTCTTAGGTCCCGGAACTGATCCTTTTACTAAGATTAAGTTGTTTTCAGCATCTACTCTTACGATTTCAAGATTTTGAATTGTAATTCTCTTGCTTCCCATGTGTCCTGGCATCTTCTTACCTTTGAATACTTTACTTGGATCAGATGCAGCACCATTAGAACCTGCATGACGATGGAATTTAGAACCGTGAGTCATAGGACCTCTGTGTTGGTTATGTCTCTTAATCGCACCCTGGAATCCTTTACCTTTTGAGATTGCAGTAGCATCTACTTTGTCTCCTGCTGCAAAGATGTCAGCTTTGATTTCCTGTGCTAATGTAAATTCCTCAGCATTTTCAAATTTGAATTCTCTTACAAATCTCTTGCTTGAAACACCAGCTTTGTCAAAATGTCCTTTTTCTGCTTTTGTTGTACCATGTCTGTGTACAATCTCTTTTTTACCATTTTTGTCTTTGTTCACGATTTTGTCTTTTTTGTCAACAAAACCAACCTGAACAGCACTGTAACCGTCGTTCTCAACTGTTTTGATCTGTGTTACTACACAAGGACCAGCCTGAAGAACAGTTACTGGAGTTAATACTCCGTCTTCGTTGAAGATTTGAGTCATTCCGACTTTTGTAGCTAAGATAGCTTTCTTCATTATTATTACCTCCTGTGATTTACAGCGGAACACTTTCGTGTTCATCCTAAATTATAGGATACTTACTGTCTCTTAATTTGATCGAACTCTTATTTGTTTTTCATTTTGATGTCGATATAAACACCAGCTGGCATCTCTAATCTTGATAATGCATCAACAGTTTTCTGTGTTGGTGTGATGATATCGATCAGTCTTTTGTGAGTTCTTTGTTCGAACTGCTCTCTGGAATCTTTGTATTTGTGTACGGCTCTTAAGATTGTTACTACTTCTTTTTTAGTTGGAAGTGGTACCGGTCCGCTCACCTGTGATCCATTTTTCTTTACAGTTTCGATAATTTTCTTTGCAGATGCATCAACCAATTGGTGATCATATGCTTTCAGTGTAATTCTCATTACTTGACTTGCCATAAAAAAAGTCGCCTCCTTTTCGTACTATTAAACTCAAGTACGACAAGCGGTGACTGTACACTCTCCCGTGTGTGTCGTGAGAACTCACACGTTGTTACCGTTTTTCATCGGTTGTTATTGATTCGTACAGTGACTTGTCGCCAGTTTCCTAACTTGACATTCGCTCCACGGAACACCTACTATTATAAGTAGCAACCTCACGCTTCAACGCTATCATGTCACAGCTTTTTTAGTATACATGATTTCTTTTCATTTTTCAAGACTTTTTTTTATTTTTTTCTGCCAGTTCGTTTACAAGAGAAAATTTCTCATAAATCTGCTGCAAAACCGACTGCTATACCACTGTTTCAAGCTTTTGCAGCCGAACTGTTACTCTTATATTTATAAATAGGAAGAAACGCTGAATCTTAGGCTTTTTTTCGGCACTTTACTGAACTAAATTTCACCTTTGAATCCATTGACTTTTCCTATTGAACTTGTTACAATTATCAATAGATAAAGACATATTTTTAACAAGGTATATTCAATATCGGGGGCTTTGCATATACTATCTCTTTGATATGTCTCTATTTTTTACCAATTTTCAAAATTTAATATTTAATCTGGAGGGATATTATATGAACGCTACTCTTATTTTACGTATCGTTATTATTGCTTATACTGCAGTTTTTGCTATTTACTGGATTGCCGACTGTATCAAACATAAAGAAGAATTTACAGGCAAGAAAGTTATCTCATTGTTACTTATTGGTATTATCACTAACTTTTTCGATACATTAGGAATTGGTAGTTTCGCTACCACTCAGGCAGGTTTCAAATTTACAAAGTCTTGTGATGACGAAGTAATGCCAGGTACTCTCAACGTTGGAGATGCGATTCCTGTCGTAACAGAATTCGTACTCTTCCTTGGATTGATTGACTTAGACACAGTTACATTAGTAGGTTTACTTGCAGCAGCTGCAATCGGTTCTTACATCGGTGCAGGTATCGTTTCAAAACTTCCTGTAAAACAGATCCGTATCGCTTTAGGTGTTGCATTACTTTTCCTTGCAGTGATGATGGGTTGTAAATTAATGGAAGTTGGACCATTCGGTGCTGCCGGAACAGCTACAGGTCTTACAGGCGTAAAACTTGTTCTTGGTATCGTAATCAACTTCTTCTTAGGTGCTTTGATGACAATCGGTGTTGGACTTTACGCTCCATGTATGGCTATGATTGGTGCACTTGGTATGAATATTAAATCTGCATTCCCTATTATGATGGGTTCTTGTGCATTCTTAATGCCATCTTGTGGTATCAAATTCATCAAAGAAGGAAAATACGACAGAAAAGCTTCTGTTATGTTAACAGTTGGTGGTATGATCGGTGTATTCATCGCTTACTTCTTAGTAAAAGAGATGCCAACTACAGTGTTGACATGGATTGTTATCGTAGTAATGATTTACACAGCACTTACATTCTTCAAAGATGCGAAAAAACTTTCATAGTTCTATATACGCAAACAGAAACCGGAGCAAAAGCTCCGGTTTCTTCTTTATTATAATACTATCGCTTCTCTTTTCTCTTTCTTTCCATTAGGACAACTAACATCGATACTGCTACTACAAGCCAAACAATCATAGAATTGTTATCTCCTGTTTTCACACTCGATTGCTCTTTTGGATTTTCTTTTGGATTTTCTTTCTGATTTCCACTTTCCGGCTTATCCGGTGTTGTGCCACTTTCAGATTTTTCTTCCAATCCCTGAACTGCCGCTCTCAGCATATCTGATGCCTTTCTCACATCAGCACTTGTCGCATTCTCATCAAATGCAACTTTCTTTGCAAACTCCAATGCTGATTCCACCTTGCCTGCTGATTCCTCAGTATATCCTGTAAGATCCATTTGTTCCACATCTTTGATCAACTCTTCTAATTTTTCCTTGCTCGGAATTTGTCTCAGATCAAAAATCGCCTTCTGCAATTGTCCAAATGCTGCATCTACCGCTTCCTGAGTTGCCTTTTCATCCTCATATACCTCTTTTGCAAGTTCATAAGCTTTCACAAAAGCTTCTCTCGTTACAGGTGTATAGGAATCAAGCTCTTTCCTGTATTGTTCTGCCTCATCCAGTTTCTTCTTAAGATCTTCTTTTTTCACAGGCGTGCTCGGAATCAACTCCAACCCTTTTTCTGCTTCCTGCAGCCGTTTTAATGCTTCATCAACTGTTTCTTGTGCCGACTTTTCATCGTCCAATACTGCTTTTGCATTTGCAATTGCATCTTCCATCACTTTGCGGCTCTGTTCCGTGTACATACTCAGATCCATTTTAGCCGCCTTATCATAGGCTTCCTGTAGTTCTGCCTTGTCAACCGGCACTTCTACCTTTTTCGGTCCGGTAATGCGAATCTCAGTAGCGGAAGCATAATTATTAGAATCCGTCGAAAGCGACTCTACCGCATAGACACGGACATTTGTTGCCTCCACTTCTGAAAAACTTGCCTTTTTCCAACTGTTTCCAGAACTCCATGTTCCACTGCTCACTTCCTGATAACTCTGTCCGTTGTCAGCACTCACTTCAATTCTGTATTTTGTGATAACTCCATTTGTTCCACTTGTTCTTGGCAACAAACGGATTCCATCCACCAGTTGTTTTTCCGGAAGCCGGATATCAATCCACAGGTCTTCTCTCTCTGCCCCAGCCCATGAAGAATGCCACAGCGTTCCTGTATTGTTATCCAGAACATAATTTGCCAAGCCTTCCGTCTCACTTCCTGCCTGCTCACTTCCGGCAGTTGCAGTCATTCCTTCCAGAGAGATATCAAACTCATCGTTCTCTGCAGGATCTTTCGGAATCTGGCTTACAGAATACTTATCAAGAATCTCTGTCCCCAGCTTTTCCAAATCCATACCGTTTGCTTTCGTTGGATATTCGTTATTGCTCCGAGCCCACGCCCATTCCATTTCAAACCAATCTGCTGCTGAGTAATTTTTTGACTCTTCTCCTGCCAATTCTTTTTTCCGTTCGGCAATCCATTTTTCCCAGCGTGGTTTATAATAGTCGCTTGTAAGTCCTGACCACTGACGATTGGAATAATCAATCAAGCCTCCACTGTTTGCCTGCTCGATACTTCCCCATGTTGTGATAAGGCCACGTGCATTTAGCTCATACAATTCTTTTGTGAAATCGTCTGCATTTTTCGCAAGTGCTTTCGCCGATTCCAGCCATGTGCCAAGCATAAATTCTTCCTGTGTTCCGGTTACTTCCTCTACCTTTGTAATAATTTCAAGGAAACTGTTTGACATTTTTTCAAATTTTTCAGCGTCCCCCTCGCGGAATGCATCTGCCATCTTCTTCTGATATTCCTGAGCAGTGTTCGATAACACCTGCTCTAATACATTTGCAAGATCATATTGATAACCGGCACTGTCTTTTAATTTGTCATAGTCTTTTAGCAACAGTGCTGCCGCTTTTTCCAGTTCAGCCTTATCATAATCGATCACCGCATTTCCCCAAGTGGAAGCCGCTCCAATATCTAATCCCGGACGGGCGTTGACAACCGACTCCGGCGCTCCCTGTCCTTTCATATTCATCTCTGGATTATACACAGTATCATTCAGGATTTGCATTGCTTCATACGCCGATTGGCTCTCTGCCCCATATCTTCTCGTTGTGTAATCCTTAAACCATTCGTCCAGGTTGATCGCCGATAAATTCTCACCATCATCTGACCAGATTGTCTCGAAGAACAGATCATACAGTACCGGATTATTCACAGATGCTTCCGGTGTGATACCGATTCCCGCCATATGGTTCGCCTGTGCCGCTGCCTGCGCAACACCATTTACAAAATTCTCAATATGTCCGTGCAGTCCGAGACGCCCTCCGAAGTTATTCAACATGCAGTAAACCCAAGGAGTGTTCAAAAATTCTCCACCGCCTTCTGCTCCACCGTAAGAGCCAGGATCTGTCTCGTTCCAGTGCGGAGTTTTCTCTGCATAGAGATCAAGTACAAGCGCATGGTCACGTGCTGCATCTAATCCCTGAAGCAGAGCCGTCGACGGATTTCCCTGCCATGACTGAATAATCCAGATACCATTTTCGTCTGCCTCCATCATGTTTGCCAACACTTTCTCGGCAATGACTGTCGGGCTCATACCACCTGTGTTTCCACCTTCATGGAACGGATCTGTTGCATAGTAGTCAGATACATCTCCATATACTTCCTTTTGTACCTTATAGAACAACTGCGCATATTTGTCAAATGTCTCACTATCTGTCTTCAGCATACTCGGTCTTTGGAACGAACACCATGTCCCCTGCTTGATTACCTGTGCACTTGGGTCTTTATCTGTAATATCAACAGGAACCATACCGCTATAACCTTGCAGTACCGGCTGCATGCCAAGTTTTCTCATAATAAGCTGATTTTTTCTCGCAAGTTCTGTTCTCTCCGTGAACCAGCTGTCATGTACCGGTCCTCCAAATCCGGATAGATTTGCCATATATGCCCATGCATAGTATGCCGGCCCTGCGATGAAATCTTTTGCTTCTTCGTGCGAATATCCAAGTTCTCCCAAAAATCTTCTCCACACTTCTTCCTGCGCTGTTGCATCGAGAACAACATTTACACCATTCAATGCAAGCCAGTCCAATTCATTTCTCCATTCTTTCTCACCCCAGAACGCCATAGAATATGAAAGCGTACAGTAGTTATAAGAATAGCGGACCGGGAATTTTGTCTCTTTATGTACCGTTCCCTCAATTGGAACAATGCTCTTTGGCATCTTCACCTGATCCCCAACCTGAGAAATATTTACGTTACAATAATATTTCAAATAATGGTTCAGCCCTGTCGCAAGAGAGACACCATCGTTTCCTTTGATGTGAATCTTTCCATCTTTCTGAGATAACTCAAAGTAATCATATGCATTGTCGCCTTCTGCCACTTCCAAGGTAAACCAGTCAACATACGCTGAGCCGATTCTTCTTTCAATGATCCCTTTCACTTCATCAATCGTATCTTGTTCTGTAATCTGCACATCATATGCGGAACCCGCAAAATCTTCCACCTGAACTTTTGGTGTCTCCTGAATTTTCGTTCCGCTTTCCTTTCCAAGCACACGGATTTCATTGATCAAAGACTTTTCCGAAGTCGACTGATATTCCATATATACACGAACAATTCTTGCTTCTTTTCCATCAGCAGCGTATTTTTCACCGTCTGCCGGACAGCTTTCTTTACTTGTTTTTTCCGCAAGCTTATCAAAATCTCTTCCGTCCATACTCGTATAAATCGAATACTGGGAATATCCTGTGGACGGTGTAAACACTTGAATCTCATCCAGATTATAATTTTTCTCCAAATCAATATCAATGTATGCCGGATATCTGTCCCCTGACCACACATTCGTTGTAGAGCCATCATTCACTCTGGATACTGTAGACTGACCTGTGTTAGTATGAACCGGTTTTTTATATGCGATACTCTCAGTATCTTCTACATTGCTTCCGTTTGCATCTGCAAAGATTTTAAATTCCGCCAGCGCCGGCCACGGATCTCCGCCTGTGCTCGCAATATCAGTCACATTGATGCGAATGCTCTTTAAATTCTTGACACTGTCTAAAGATAATGTCTGAATATGTCCATCCTCCAGACGCGTTGCCTTCACTCCTGCAAATAACGTCTGCCACTCGGTGTCATTTTTACTCTTCCCAAGTACGTCAAATGTAAATTCAAAGCCATTTTCATCCGGATCCACAAGTTCAAAAGCCGCCTCCATAGATTTTACCGGATACTCTCTGTCGAGCTCCATCTCGATCCATGCGCCGTCTTTCAAACCGGAGATACCTCCATTGTTGTAAACGTACAATGTCTCATAATTATCATCAACCAGATTGCTTTTTACTCCGGCATCCCCGCCAACAGATGTGATTGTCGCCTGCGGCGCCACATTGGTCAGATCACTTTCCTCGGAAGATGCCTCCGCCCAGATTTCCACCTCTGCAATAGCCGGCCAGAACGCTCCCGGCTGTCCATCGTTTTGCGGATTAGACAATGTAATATACGTGTGTGTAAAATTCAAAGGTGTCTCATATTCAAATTCATAGACATCATCAAAACAGTGATTCACTTTTGTATCATCCACAACAAGATCACTCGTGACGTTATTCAATGCATGTGACAGTTGAATATCCACCGTCCAAGGAGTATGTCCCTGTTCAAACTTTACAACGATTTTTTTAATCTTTTTTGTATTATCTGCAGGCAGCTTCAATGATACCTCACTCGGCCATGTATCACCGTTTTGCACCCACAAGGTCGCATCGTCACCGTCAACCAGATTTTCTTTTTCTTTCCCCGCTTCCGAACTTGGGACTGTAATCTCTGATTCCGGTGCGATATTCACCAATTTTTCCTCTCCTTTTTTCTCTCCGGCAGCGACAAGTGTCGGTACCTGGATCGAAATCATCACAAGACTCAATACAAATATTCCTGCAAGAATCTTATGAAATCCCTTATATATTTTCCTTTTCATTTCTTTTTCCTTTTTCCCATTTCCCTTTTCCCTTTTAAAACAACCGGCAACTTTCATTGCCGGCTATTTTATTATTCATCCGTTTTTTTCTTTTTTAAGATTTCTTTTCCTGCAATTACGGATGCTGCTGCCGCAAGAACCATCATCATTGGCGCCGCAGTCGAATCTCCTGTCACCGGTTTCTTTCCTGATTCATCTGAACCACCGGCAGATGGAGTACTTAGTTTCTTATTTTCCTCTTTTTTCACTAAATCCTTAGCTGCCTTTGCAAGTTTCTCTGTAGCTGCCTTGATTTCCTCTGCTGTTGCATCTTCATCATCAAGCACCGTCTTGGCATTTGTGAGTGCTTCTTTATATACTTTCCAGCTGTCTGCTGTGTAGTCAGCTTCTTTGTAGTATGAAACACATTCATTGTAGTATTTTTCCAAAGCGCTCTTATCTACTTCGCTCGGTACTACAGGTTTGTCAGCTTTTTCTAACTGTTCAACTGCTGCCCTCAACTGCCCCTCTGCTGCATCTACAGCATCCTGATCAGCTTCCGGATCTTTCATAACTACTTTCGCCTGAGCAAGTGCATCTTCAAACACTTTTACGCTCTCTGATGTATATCCGCTCAGATCCATCTTTTCTGCTTCTTTGATTAAGTCTTCCAATTTATCTTTGTTTGGAATCAGTCTCAATTCAAAGAGAGCTTTTTGAAGATCATCATGTGCTTTTTTCACTTGTTCTTCTGTTGCTTCTTTATCGTCAATGACTGCTTTTGCAGCGTCTATTGCATCTGCATATGCTTTCCATGTACCTGGTGTGTACTCTTTTTCGTCTCTGTCAGCCGCTACACAGTCATCATACAATTTCTTAAGACTGTCTTTGTTTACTCCATCCGGATCTACCGGTGTGTCAGATTCTTCAAACTTAGCAACCAATGTCAGGTTATCCTCCGGTGTTACTTTGTAAGAAGCTTCCTTGCTCACTTCATTTCCGAAAATGTCATACCAGCCAACGAATTTGTTTCCTTTATCTGCTTTTGCAGTAAATGTAACTTCCTCGCCTTTGTTAATCTGCTCTTTTGAAACTTCTGCTGTTCCTCTTCCTTCTACATATGTGCTGATGCGAAGTGGTACTTTTGTCAAGTCCTCTGTTCCTCCAAGCACTTTGAACTCTGCCGCACTACCGAAATCATTCTGTCCTTTTGTAACTGTCAGTCTTAATTTTGATGTGTTGATTGGTTTAAATCTCACATTTTTCTCAGATCCGTTAGAAGCCCATGTTCCTTTATCTACAGCTTTCTGCCAGTTTCCGGAAGCATCTTGATATTCCAATGTATATTCTAAGATATATCCATTATTTCCTGTCTGTCTTGGCATATAGTAGAATCCATTGATATCGTAATTCTTCTTCATATCAATTGTGATCACAGCCGGAAGTGGTTTCTTGTTTGGCGACCACTGTGTATGCCAGATTGTAGAAATATTATTATCAAATGCATTTGTAATTTTTCCATCTGAGTTTTCGTTGTCAGCTGTCACTGTGAAGTCTTTTGAATCGATTGCTCCCTCTGTCAAATCTTCTTTTACCACTTTAGAAGTCAACACAATGTTATCGATCACTGCGTTTACCGCATTTGTCTTAGAACCAATTCTTTCTGTCGGCAATGACAATGACGCACGTGAGATATTAGATGCTTTCAAATCGCCTTCATATGTGTAGCTTCCTGTTGCAGTATATTTCTTGCCATCTGCAATCAGAGAAGTCACATCTCCGTCTGTTCTGATTGTCAGAGATACTTTCTGATTTACCGGAAGCTTATATCCAAAGGAATAGTCATAACCTTCTCTTGTAAATCCAAGTGTTCCATCTTCCATGATACGGATATCATATGTTCCGTACTCTGCATCTGCCTCGAATAAAATTTCTCCAGGCATTCCAGGTTTTTTCATTGTAATGTCGAAAGAAAGTTCCTTTCCAGGGCCAACACGGTCAAGCGGAGTAGAGACATAGCTTTCTTTTCCGTTCAATACAAATGCTTTATCTTCTACTTTTGCGTTCACTGCATCTTTTGCATCATAGCCGTTTCCGGATTCATCATTCAGACCTTCATCAAAATCGTATGATACAATAGTGTCCCCCTTGCTGTCTACTTTGTCATATGCATTTGTGCGAGGAGCTTCTCCAACTGCTTCACTGACTTCTGTTGCCTCTGCGTAAGTCTTTTCTTCATCTCCCCACAAGCTTGATGCGTAGAATGGAGCTGCATCGTTGAAACGGTCATAAATTTCCAGCTCAGAAAGACCATTTGCTTTCTTATCTACCATGTCATTCCAAATTGCATAAGCTCCACCGAGTGTCTGTTCAGAACCAACCGGAACTCCCATACGTTTTGCCGGATCATAATTACTGTATAAGTGCTGTTTATTCAAATAATCACCATAATATCCGGCTGCCGGAACAATGTAAACTGTTCCATCGTTCATATCAATCAGATCATATCCTTCTTTGTACATCTCTTTTGGATTTGCCCAACCGTCATTCCAGATATTCATCTGTACATCTTCGCTTCTTACATCTGTCTGACCTTTTCTTGCAGTAAGACTTCCCCAAAGACGAACTTGATTACCTTTCTCTTGAACATGTGCTAACAAATCATCTGTAAATTGGCGGAACTGTTCTTTATATGTTTCTGAATATTCATCTGTTCCGATATTAACAATTGTCTCTTCATCGAATACAGGATTCTCACCTTCCAAATATTCATCCCAAAGACCTTCTACAAATTCTAAAGACTTCGCATATGGCGTTTCACTTGCATCACCCCCACTAGGAGTTGCCAAATTAAAGTGATCATTCTCACGTCCATTTCCACCCATTTTAAGGTCTGGACGAACCTTTGTAAATGCAAGAGAGTGTGCCGGTGTATCGAACTCAGGTACAATATCCATACCGATTTCACGGTAATCCTGAATCATCTGACGCATCTCATCTTTTGTCCAGTACATGTCATCACTTGTCAAATCTGCCTTATTCAGATTTCCATCTGCTTTGATATCAGACTCCAAACGGAATCCCTCATATGCAGTCATCGGATCTTCTCCTGCAGTTGTGTAATCTTCCAAGAAGATATAGTTGTCATTTAAGTGAAGCTGTAAGTCGTTCATCTTGTACCATGCCATTGTCTTTGCAACTTCATTGACAATTTTCTTAGAGAATGGTCTTCTTCCGACATCAAGCATGAATCCACGCACTTCGTATTTTGGATAGTCACGCGCCTCGCCTTTTGCGATTGTTCCATCTGTCTGTTTTAAAATCTGAAGAATACTTCTTGTTGCCCAGTATGCACCTGTTGAAGTTTCTGCTTCCACTGTAACTGAATCACCAATTTTCAGATTGTATCCTTCCTCTTTCAGACCTGTTCCTGCTTCTACAAGTGTAAAGAAGAAATCTCCGGCATTTGCGCTGTCCGCATATACAATTTCAAGATCTTTTCCAAATAAATCTTTATAATCTTTCTGGAACTCTGTTGCCGCTCTCTGAAGCGCTGCTTTATCTTTGTTTGCAACAACGATACGGCTGCCGTCCTTCACTGCAAACTCTCCGCCTTTTGCACCTTTCCACTCAGCAAGTTCCGGAATTACTGCTGGCTTTGCGTTGTCTCCCTCTTCCTGCTCGTATTTACCGGTAACAGTCATTGTATATTCTTTCGAGTCAACTGCTTTTCCATCTTTTCCTTCTGCTTTTACATTGAAGTTCATCTTAATCTGCTGTGTAACCAACGGCTGATAAACTGTCAAGTCTCTGTCTAAAATCTGCTCATAATCTGCTCCGACAAAGCTTATTTCAAACCCTTCCGGAACTTCCGGCATTGTAAATTTCTTAGAATCACCTTCGATCGATTCAGGCAGCTCTAAGTTATCTGCAACTTCCTGTGGATCCTGAGTGTTTTCCGGCTCTTCTAATTTTCCGGCATAAGTCTCAAACTCCCAGATACCAACTGTGTTCCATGTCACCTCAGCTCCGTTTTCCGGCGCCCCTTTTGGATCGAATTCTTCAATGAAAAGGCGTACATGCTGTGTGTTGATCGGTTCATCTAAGTTGATAATCTGCTGATAGCTGTCTGGTTTTTTCTCAAAACTTACAACCGGCTCCCAGTTTGTACCGTCTGACGATTTTTCCAAACGATATTTTGTTGCATTCGTGCGCTCCCAGTGAATCTTGAATGACTGGATAGAAATTTCTTTTCCATAATCTAAGCTAATCCAGTGTTGTCCTAACTTAGCCGGACTTGCCCAACGCGTTGTATCATCTCCGTCAACTACTTTACTAGGTTGGAATTTTTCAAGATTATCTTCATATCCGTCTGCTGCTACTGTTGCACCTTCACTCAAGTTCTCAGCCTCTCCGAGTACTTTGAACTCATAGAGAGATACAGACTGCCAGTTACCCGGGTTCAACGTATACCCGTTCACCGTCAAACGAACAAAACGTCCTGTTGCAGCTTTCTCAAGATTGATCCTGCTTGTGAGAGATGTAATATTCTTACCATCTTCCTTTACATAAACATCTTTATAAGTACCATCTTCTGTGTCAGAAACAGAAATCTTGAAATTTGTAATATTGGTTCTCTCCCACTCAATTACAAACTGACTGAATGTCTTTACTGCCCCCAAGTCTAATGTCAACGTTCTCGCTTCCTGTGTGGTGCTCTGTGCTGTTGACCAGCGTGACTGTTCCGGTTTCTCAGCATCACGATTCACAATGCCATCTACCGCTTTCTCCGGTCCCCACTGATTTGCCAGTTCCTGATTGCTCGCAGTTACTTTTGAATTAAGAGCATAGTTAACCTCATAACCCGCTTTCTCTTCCACATTTTCTGCCTTTACAGCCGGCGCTACAGTTACAGACCCCAATACCATTGCCGCAGAAAGGGCGCCTGCACTTGCACGCATCCATGTTCCTTTTTTCTTCATATCTTTCCTCCTCATTATTTATTATCAGACGAATCTTTACAGCAGGAAAATATTCTGCTTTGCACTAAAAAACCGAACTTTTGGAACAGACTATACAATTTTACATTATATACTCTGTTCCAAAAGTTCGGTTTTGCCTAAAAAGTAACAACCCGCCTGTATAATATTAATTTTATTAAAGCACTTTTTGCCAAAATTTGCAAGTGAATATTTTATTCTAAATCCTATATCGTTAGATTTCCTCTTTCATCTTCCTTATTCAATTTGCTATTTCTGTGTATTCAACTGCTTGTATCTCTTATAAATTCAAAAAAGATTGCGCTTCTTTGCACGAAGTGCATTTTTTTGAATTATAGGATTCCAAAGGAATTTCCTATAATTCAAGAAAAACCCCGGAAACTTGCGTTTCCGGGGTATAAATTCAATTAGTTCAAATCACAAATCAACGATTACTCAATGATTGTAGCAACTCTTCCTGAACCTACTGTACGTCCACCTTCACGGATAGCGAAACGTAAACCTTGTTCCATAGCTACTGGGTGAATTAATTCGATTGACATTTCTACGTTGTCACCAGGCATGCACATTTCTGTACCTTCTGGTAAGTTACAAACACCTGTTACGTCAGTTGTTCTGAAGTAGAACTGTGGTCTGTAGTTGTTGAAGAATGGTGTATGACGTCCACCTTCATCTTTTGTCAATACGTAAACCTGAGCTGTGAATTTGTGGTGGCAAGTTACACTACCTGGTTTAACAAGACACTGTCCTCTTTCGATTTCAGTTCTCTGAACACCACGAAGTAATGCACCGATGTTATCACCAGCTTGAGCTTCGTCAAGAAGTTTACGGAACATCTCGATACCTGTGATAACAACTTTACGAGATTCTTCTTTGATACCAACGATTTCAACTTCGTCAGATACGTGAAGTGTACCACGTTCTACTCTACCTGTAGCAACTGTACCACGTCCTGTGATAGAGAATACGTCTTCTACTGGCATCAAGAATGGCTGATCTGTTGCTCTCTGTGGATCTGGAATGTAGCTATCTACTGCATCCATAAGTTCCATAATTTTGTCTCCCCATTCTCCGTTTGGATCTTCAAGAGCTTTAAGAGCTGATCCCTGGATGATTGGAGTATCATCTCCTGGGAATTCGTATTCATCTAATAATTCACGAATTTCCATTTCTACTAATTCTAATAATTCTTCATCGTCAACCATGTCACATTTGTTCATGAATACTACGATGTAAGGTACACCTACCTGACGAGAAAGTAAGATGTGCTCTCTTGTCTGAGCCATAACACCATCAGTAGCAGCTACAACAAGGATAGCACCATCCATCTGAGCAGCACCTGTGATCATGTTTTTAACGTAATCGGCATGTCCTGGGCAGTCAACGTGAGCGTAGTGACGTTTTTCTGTTTCGTACTCAACGTGAGCTGTAGAAATTGTGATACCACGTTCTCTTTCTTCTGGAGCTTTGTCGATGTTTTCGAAATCTACAGCAGCGTTACCAGCAACTCTTGCTGCAAGAGTTTTTGTGATAGCAGCTGTTAAAGTTGTTTTACCATGGTCAACGTGTCCGATTGTACCAATGTTAGCATGTGGTTTTGTTCTTTCAAATTTAGCTTTAGCCATTTTGAATAATCCTCCTTAATTATATGCCCCTTATAAAGGGGCTTTTTTCATATTTTTGATTTACTCGGTTATCTCTGATTATATTTCAAATCATATAGATTTTCAAGTCTTTTTAAGATTTTCGTCCCGAAAATTAGTAAGAATTATGCATTTTTATTAGATAATACTTTTTCCTGAACGTTCTTCGGTACTGGTTCATATTTCTCAAAGAACATAGAGTAGTTACCACGTCCCTGAGTTCTTGAACGTAAGTCTGTAGAGTATCCAAACATTTCTGACAATGGAACGTAAGCTCTTACGATCTTACCGCCGCCTAAGTCATCCATACCTTCGATACGTCCACGACGTGCATTGATGTCACCGATAACATCACCCATATATTCTTCCGGCATTGTTACTTCAACTTTCATGATTGGCTCAAGAAGTACCGGAGCCGCCTTTGCCATAGCATCTTTGAATGCTAAAGATCCAGCAATATGGAATGCCATTTCACTTGAATCGACTTCATGGTAAGAACCATCGTATACAGTAGCTTTAATACCAACTACCGGGAATCCACCAAGTGTACCAGATTTCATAGCTTCTTCAATACCTTCTCCTACTTTTGGAATGTATTCTTTTGGAATCGCTCCACCTACTACTGTAGATTCAAAGAAGAATGTCTGCTCGCCATTGACATCTGTTGGCTCAAATTTAACTTTACAGTGTCCGTACTGTCCACGTCCACCTGACTGTTTTGCATATTTGCTGTCTACATCAACTGCTTTTGTGAATGATTCTTTGTAAGCAACCTGCGGTGCACCTACGTTTGCCTCTACTTTGAATTCACGAAGAAGTCTGTCTACGATGATTTCAAGGTGAAGCTCACCCATACCAGCGATGATTGTCTGACCTGTTTCCTGATCTGTATGAGCACGGAATGTCGGGTCTTCTTCTGCAAGTTTTGCTAAGGATTCACCAAGTTTACCTTGAGAAGCTTTTGTTTTTGGTTCAATAGCTAACTCGATAACCGGCTCTGGGAATTCCATAGATTCAAGAACTACCGGATGCTGTTCGTCACAGATTGTATCTCCAGTTGTAGAGAATTTGAATCCGATCGCAGCTGCGATATCTCCTGAATATACTTTATCAAGCTCTTCTCTCTTGTTTGCATGCATCTGAAGGATACGTCCAACACGTTCTTTCTTTCCTTTTGTTGCATTCAATACATAAGAACCTGAGTTCATTGTTCCAGAGTAAACTCTGAAGTATGCTAACTTACCTACGAATGGGTCAGTCATAATCTTAAATACTAATGCTGAGAAAGGACCTTCATCAGAAGATTCTCTTACAACATCGTTTCCGTCTTCATCAACACCCTGGATTGCAGGAATGTCAAGTGGTGAAGGCATGAATTCGATAACTGCATCAAGAAGTTTCTGAACACCTTTGTTTCTGTAAGCTGTACCACAGCATACCGGAACAGCTGCACAAGTACATGTTCCTTTTCTTAATGCTGCTTTCAATTCTTCTACAGATGGTTCTTCTCCTTCTAAATATGCCATCATTAAATCGTCGTCTAATTCGCAGATTTTTTCTACTAATTCTGTACGATATAACTCAGCATCATCTTTCATATCTTCCGGAATATCAACGATAGAAATGTCATCACCTTTATCATCATTATAGATATAAGCTTTCATTTCAAATAAATCGATAATTCCTTTGAAGTCATCTTCTTTTCCGATTGGCAACTGAATGCAGATTGCATTTTTACCTAATCTTGTCTTAATCTGTTCAACTGCTGCGTAGAAGTTGGCACCTAAAATGTCCATCTTATTGATGAATGCCATTCTTGGTACGTTGTATGTGTCAGCCTGACGCCATACGTTTTCTGACTGTGGTTCAACTCCACCTTTTGCACAGAATACACCTACTGCACCATCAAGTACACGGAGTGAACGCTCAACTTCTACAGTAAAGTCAACGTGTCCCGGAGTATCAATGATGTTGATACGGTGCTCTAAAGCGCCAGCTTTAGGTTTGCAGTTTTCCTGCAATGTCCAGTGACATGTTGTAGCTGCTGAAGTGATTGTGATACCTCTTTCCTGCTCCTGAGCCATCCAGTCCATAGTAGCAGTACCTTCGTGAGTATCACCAATTTTATGGTTAACACCAGTATAGTATAAGATACGCTCTGTTGTTGTTGTTTTACCAGCATCAATATGAGCCATAATACCGATGTTTCTTGTTCTCTCTAATGGATATTCTCTTCCAGCCAAGATTTTTTCCTCCTATTATTTGAATCAATTTCAGCAAGCTGAAATTAGAAACGGTAATGAGCAAATGCTTTGTTTGCTTCTGCCATTTTGTGCATGTCTTCTTTCTTCTTTACAGATGCGCCTGTGTTGTTAGCTGCATCAAGAATTTCGTTTGCCAGTCTTTCTTCCATTGTTTTTTCTCCTCTTTTACGAGAATACAATGTAATCCAACGAAGTGCTAAAGCCTGTCTTCTGTCAGCTCTTACTTCGATCGGCACCTGGTATGTTGCACCACCGATACGTCTTGCTTTTACTTCAAGTACCGGCATAATGTTGTTCATTGCTTCTTCAAATACTTCGATAGCTGGTTTGTCAGCTTTCTCAGCAACTCTTTCAAATGCTCCGTATACAATCTTCTGTGCTACACCTTTTTTACCATCTAACATAATGTTATTGATAAGTTTTGTAACCACTTTGTTGTTGTATAATGGATCCGCTAATACGTCTCTTTTTTGAGTATGTCCTTTACGTGGCACGGTTCTTCCCTCCTTAATTATGGTTTCGAAATTTTCATTTCTAATAAAATTAATTCATCGGTACTCACATTTTCTGAAATATGAATGTGTTCGCGCGGGACTTACTATCTATCGATATAACCCGCAACCTACAGGAATCATAGTTCTGTTTGTGATACGATTGTTACATAAAATGTAGTTCGCACTACACTCGCGCTATGCACTTGCTAATATTCTATTTCTTAGCGTCTTTTGGTCTCTTAGCTCCGTATTTAGAACGAGCCTGACGTCTTTTTGCAACACCTGCTGTATCAAGTGTTCCACGAACGATATGGTATCTTGTACCTGGTAAGTCTTTAACACGACCTCCACGGATAAGAACAACACTATGTTCCTGAAGATTATGTCCCTCTCCTGGGATATAGCTTGTTACTTCGATACCGTTAGAAAGACGAACTCTGGCAATCTTTCTAAGAGCTGAGTTAGGTTTTTTAGGTGTAGCTGTCTTAACTGCTGTACAAACACCTCTTTTTTGTGGTGCTGAAGCATCAGTAGCTTTCTTTCTTAAAGAGTTGTACCCTTTCTGAAGAGCTGGTGCTGTTGATTTCTTTACAGAAGTCTGACGTCCCTTTCTTACTAACTGGTTAAATGTTGGCATTCCTTTCACCTCCTATGAATACTGTTGGTTGCTGTTTTAACTTATTCTAAGTTATACGTGCACAAAAAACAATGCGTTTCGATGCACACTTAGACAGTGTAGTATGATTCTTTCCAAAAGTCAAGTATCCAAATCAAAAAAATAAGAAATAATCCCAAAAAACTGAATTATTTCTTACTCTGTTTCACTTAACTCATCATATTTCTATATTCATTCGCCGACATTCCGACAATTTTCTTAAACACTCTGGAAAAATGTGCCATGTCCAAAAATCCTACCTGCTCTGCAATATCACCAATCCGAAGAGACTGTTCTTTCAGCAGCTCCTGCGCTTTTGCAATCCTCGTTCTGTTCAAAAGCTCAGAAAAACTGTGACCGGTATGCTTATTCAACAATTTACTCAGATGCCACTGACTGACATAAGTCTGCTCTGCTACTTCCAAAAGCGTCAATCTCTCTGTGTAGTGATTTTCTATATATCTCATTGCATTTTTCACAATAAAACTATTTGCCATATCACATTTTTCTTTTGGGCCCTCCGCCTTAGAAATTGCTGCTTTCTTTCCGAGTCCTTGAACCATAGCCTCCACCGCTTCTTCAATCTCTTTCATGCTGGAGGGTTTCAAAAGAAATCTTCGCACGCCTAGCCGAACTGCTTCCTGCGCATACTCAAAATCGCGATATCCTGTCAAAATACTGATCTCCATATCCGGAAACTCTGATTTTAATCCCGCTATCATCTTCAACCCGTCAACTCCTGGCATGGCAATATCAGAAAAAACAAGGTCCGGATGATACTGTTCGATAATCTTGCGTCCTTCTTCCCCATCGCTTGCCGTTGCAACGATTTTGCAGTTCCACTGCTCCCACGGGAGTGTCTTTGTCAATCCTTCTACGATAATCAATTCGTCATCAACAATTACTACTTTGTTCACTTCTCACACCCTCTGCCTTACATCAACAAACCATCTCTTATTATACACGTCCCAAAAAACTTGTCAAAACCTTTTCTGCCCCTTTCAGGGAATCCCGTTTAAAAACGCCCCGTCTCTTCCAGACGTTTTCTTACATTCTCCCGGCTGTCACGCTCCATCTCCACTTTCTTTTCACGTACCGGAATCACAATCGTTGACACAATATATTCCCCCTCTTGTTCAATACAAAGTCCATACTCTTCTCCATAGATCAATTTCACCCGCTCGTTAATATTCCGAATCGCAAGCGAGACATGATGCCCCATCTCCTTGGCAATCTCCTCCGGTCTTTGATTCAGCAATGTTTCAATTCGTTCTTTCGCCTCTTTTGTGAGCGGTTTTCCACTATTCATCACCTGAAGATAAACGTTTTCCACGTCGCTGTGTATTTTTATCTTAATTATCCCCTGCTTAATTCGTTCAATACCGTGAACGACCGCATTTTCTATCATCGGCTGGAGCACAAGCTGAGGAACTTTGATTGAAAGCAGTTTCTGATCAATTTCCTTCTCCACGGTAAGTCTCTTTCCAAAACGCTTTGATATAATATGAAAATACGCATCCGCACAGCGAAGTTCCTGCGAAAGCGTTGTCAGACGCTTTGATTCCCGATTCATATTATAATCAAGTACAACTCCTAAAGATTCAATCATGCTCGACACCTCCAGATTGCCTGACATTCTTGCCTGCCAGTTCATCATTTCCAGCGTATTATTTAAAAAATGGGGATTGATCTGCGCCTGAAGCGCCATGATTTTTGCATCTTTCCTTGCCATTTTTTCATCATAAGCATAATCAAACAAATACTTTACCTGTTTTGACATCTTATTAAATGCTTCCCGCAAATACTCAAATTCTATATTCGGCATCTTTTCATCCTGCACAATTGTCCCGATCGCCCCTCGTTCAATCGCTTTTGATGCATCGATCATCTTTGTGATTGGCTTGGAAATATGAATCTTCAAAAAGTAAAACACATATACAAACAGAGGGATCATAAGCAGGATAATAAAGAGAATCACTTTGTAAAACTCGTACACTTCAATATACAACTGTCTGTTTGAAGACAGATAGATGATTTCTAAATTATAATACTCCTGACGATTGCTTCGCATATATCCGCTGTACTCCAGATTATGTATACTAATCTGCTTATACGATTCCTTTCGTCCAAACTGCTGTAAAAGCTCCTTCTCCATTTTCTTCTGCCATTCCTCTTTAATTTTGCCCTGTATCATCACACGATTCTCTACTTGGTTCAGATAAATCGCCGTCTCCTCTGCTATTTGGGGCTGAATATCATGAAACAGTCTGGATACATTCAGTTCAATTGCCAATGTTCCAAATATCCCCTGCGCAGAATCCGCATACAGATTTTGCACGATAAAAATACGCCCGTCTATCACGAGCATCTGCACATCCAACCTCTCCTGCTTTCTAATTTCTCGAATTGGCTCATGTATATTCTTCATGCAGTCAGGAACTGTACCTCCCTCTCTTACACTATAGCAAAAAGGAAATTCTTTTCCCTTCTCGTAAAACAAAAATGTGTCATAGCTTTGTTCTAGATAAAACATACGTTCCAGCCGTTTTTTCACCCTCTCACGAAACAGCTCCTCTGACTGCTTCCCAATTTGATATTCCCTCCATGCATTTTCATATTCTTCATCGTATGCTGCTTTGCAGATTTCAATCGCATGATTCAATCTCCCGGAAATCAGCGATGAGACATACTCCATCTCATTCTCCACCATAGACTCCGTTTTTTCCATAATTCCCCGCCTGTAAGAACTTGCCACAAACAGGACAATAAAAATAACCGGCACGATCCCGCACAGCAAAATGATCCCCATAAGCCGGTTATTCAAAGACTTCCCCCACTCTTTTATTTTCTTCAACACCCACACTCCTCTATTTCTATTTTTAGCTACATTCCCAATGCCACACACCAAATTGGGAGCGTGATAAGCGATACTATCGTCGTGACAAATATCATTCCCGTAGCATATGTCTCGTCCCCGTCGTATTTCGCTGAAAGCAGCGCCGTTGTGATCGGAGCCGGCATTCCTGCAATGATGACAGCAATCCCGCGAAGCAGCGGATCAATGTCCAAAAACATCGTCAGTAAAAAGACAACTCCAGGGATCACAATCAGACGGACACCTGTATAAAACAACATAGTCCGGTCAATGAGTCCTCTCGGGTTCATCTCCGCCAACATCATCCCTACAAGCATCATGCTAAGCGGTGTATTGCAGCTGCTTAACCCCGAAATAGTTTTCATCAGAAACTCCGGCAATACAACTCCTGTTCCCATTAGTATTGCGCCGACATAAACTGCGATAATACACGGATGCGTCAGCACCTTTTTCAAAATATTTTCTCTCTTCCCTTTTAAAAATACCGATATTCCAACACTCCACATCACAATCCGCACCGGGATCATAAAAATGGAAGCGTAAAACAATCCGCTCGTCCCGTACACTCCCTCAATAATCGGATTCCCCAAAAATCCACCATTGGAGACAATCGTCCCATATCGCAGCGTCTTCTTCCTGTCCTGTGGCGCTTTTTTAAACAACACCGAACTCAGAAAAACACTGACTGCATTGTATCCGACTGACAATAGCAAAATCACACTGCACGAAATAAGCATTTCCCATTTCCAATCGACAAAAAAGGAATTCAAAATATTGAATGGGAGTGTCACATAGAGACACAGATCCACCATATTTTTCCTTCCTTCTGTCTCGACAATATTTTGTTTTCGTATCAAAAAGCCGATTAAAACAAGCAGAAACATCATCATCTGCATGTTGAGCATATTCTTTAATATCATCTGTTACAGTCCCAGTATATCTGAAATTTTGCCCATCTCTTCCAATGCAATATCAATCAAGTCATCCAGGCTTAACTTAGTAAATTCGATGGATTCCATGTAATCACGGTTCGCACCTGCCGCAAATCTCATCTCATTGAAACGTTTCATAACGGATTTATGTTTTACGCTTGCAATCTTCTTATCCGGATAAATCTGTGCAACTGCCTTTACAAATCCGCTCATCGGATCCGCCGCCAGCACTGCGTACTGAAGATTTGTCTTTGCTTTCACACCACATTTTGGATTGTGTGCACAGATTGCGTCATGCAGCACCTTATCGTCCACTCCTTCTTTTTTCAGGATTTCGACAGAAGTAGACCCGTGTACTTCTGGGTGGTTCTTCCAGTCACAATGTTCTTCATCCAGATCATGCAGTAATCCTACGATTCCCCAAAATTCCTCTTCTTCCGGGGCGAGTCTCTTTGCAATTCCTTTCATAATCGCTTCAACCGCATAAGAATGTTGAATGTAAGCCTCTCCTTTCATATATTTCATTAAAATATCATGTGCTTGTTCTCTTGAAATACTCATTTCTTCAAAACTCCTTTTCCAAAACTCTTTCTCTCTATTCTAATACAAATCTCACTTTCTGTAAATAGTCTTGTTTTTTTTGCTATATTCCTAAGAATTGGCAAATAATGCCAAGAAATACAATTGTATTTTGTCAGAATTAGGAGGATAATAGAAATAGTTTGAAAACACACAAATATCTTACAGAATTAGGAGAATTATTATGCATTACACAGAACCTTACAAACTTCAATTGAATCTAGAGATCTCCAGTTCAAACATGTTGGAAATTCTAAAACAATTGGCACGTCTTTCAAAAGACAGCAACATCAATACGTCTTTCACACTTCCCGAAGCCATACCTGATATTTCCGGCGAGCCTTTGGAAACTCGTATCGTATCTCTCATACATGAGATTGGTATTCCCTCTCACATCATGGGGTATCAGTATCTGAAAGATGCCGTACAGATTACGATGCACGACAGAGATACACTCAATGCGATCACAAAAGTATTATATCCGGAAGTTGCCATAAAAAACAAAACAACTTCAAGCCGAGTGGAGCGTGCCATACGCCATGCAATTGAAATTGCATTTACCAGAGGAAACTCAGAATTTATCACCTCCTTATTTGGTTACAGTATCAATCCTGCTACCGGAAAGCCTACAAATTCCGAATTCATTGCTGTCATTTCTGATTATCTTCGTATGAAACATCATTAATCTCCCAGACAAAAGAAAAAAATCATCGGTCTTTAAAAAGATTCCGATGATTTTTTCTAATGATTGTTTTTAATATGCCTCTACAATCTCTTTTAATAATTTCCATACATTGTCGATTGACTGCTTGGACACACGCTCTTTTACCGTATGTACATCCATCATATCCGGTCCCATGGAGATAATATCCACGTTTTCCATCTTGCCATCCCAGAATCCACATTCCAGTCCTGCATGAATCGCCTCGATCACTGCCTTCTTTCCAAATAACGCTTCATATTTTTCAATCGCAAGATCACGAAGCGGAGATTCTTTCTTAAACTCCCAGCCCGGATAGTCGCTTGAGGAGATGCTCTTTCCGCCAAGTACATCTGCAACTGCTTCGATCTGGCTCTTCACAATGGATTTCTGTGATTCTACCGAACTTCTCACAAGACTTCCGATCACAAGCTTTCCATCCTCTTCTTCCATCACACCTAAGTTTGTAGATGTCTGAACAAGACCTTTCACACCCATTGACCAGCTTATGATACCATTTGGCAAAAGCAGTAACGCATTCTTCACATTCGAAGCTGTCTTTTCTGTGTAAACCGTACAGCTGTCCACTTCCGGCTTGACCTCAACGAGAACCTCTACTTCATCTGAGAACTGCAGCTCATTCTGGAATACAGCCTCACATGCTTTCAGACATTCTGTGAATCGCTCTACATCTTCAGGTCTCACAAAACATTCCATCTTTGCCGAATGACAAATAACGTTCATCTTGCCTTTCGCCTCCACTGCTCCGATCCCAAAACCAAAATCGTTCAGCGCATAGAGAATTCGTCCTAAAAGCTTGATTGCATTTCCTCTCTCCAAATGGATATCCGCACCGGAATGTCCACCCTGCAATTTGCCAAATGACACTTCCACCGGCACATATGTTCCATGTTTTTCTTCTCTTTCTATCGGAAGCTCAAATGTATTGCGCACTCCACCGGCACATCCGACACAAAAGATTCCCTCTTCTTCCGAATCCAGATTGATCAGCGCCTTTCCTTCCAGCACACTCATATCCAAATTCTCTGCACCTTTCATGCCGACTTCTTCATCCACTGTAAAAATAAATTCTAACGGTGGGTTTTTGATATCTTTGCTGTCTAAAAGCATTAACGCATAGCAGACTGCAATTCCGTTATCTGCCCCAAGCGTCGTATCTTTTGCATAGAGGAACTCCCCATTATCCAGAACCTCGATTCCGTCCTCATAACGATGATCAGAGTCTTCTGTCTTGACATAGACCATGTCAATATGTCCTTGGAAAATAATTGGTCTTCTATGCTCTTCCCCCGGAAACGCCGGTTTCTTAATAATGACATTGTTGTATTCATCCTGAATCACTTCAAGATTACGTTCTTTTGCAAACGCCACCAAATAATCACTGATTGCCTGCTCATCTCCGGAAGTTCTTGGTATTTTTGAAATTTGTTTAAAATAAGAGATAATCTTTTCTAAATCTGTCATCTTTACTCCTTAAACCGGTACAACTGTTAATTCTTTGCTTAAATTGTTCAGTACTTCACATCCGTCTTCTGTAATCAGTACCAAATCTTCAATACGAACACCTGCTACACCCGGAACGTAGATACCTGGTTCTACTGAGAAACACATACCTGGTTTCAATACGTTTTCATTGATTCCGGAAACATCACCGTATTCATGAACTTCCATACCAATGTTATGGCCTGTTCTGTGTGTAAAATATTCTCCGTATCCCATCTCTGTAATATAATCACGCGCTGCATTGTCAACATCACAATATCTTGCTCCCGGTTTTGCCGCTGCAATTCCGCGTCTGTTTGCCTCTAAAACGATCTCATAGATCTTTCTCGCTTCGTCAGATACCTCTCCGATGAACACTGTTCTTGTCATATCTGCACAGTATCCGTCTTTGATACATCCGATATCAAGTACTACCGCATCTCCGACTTTTCCTGTAGAATTGTCTGACTCATGATGTGGATCAGCTGCATTATCGCCATATGCGATAATTGGCTCAAATGAGTGTCCTTCTGCTCCGAGTTCCAAATAGATCTCTAAAAGTTTATCTCCCATCTCAAGTTCTGTATAACCTTTTGACACAAGTGGAATCAGTTTTTCACACCCAAGATCATTCAATCTGGAAGCCTGTCTCATCAAGTCCTGTTCTTCTGCACTCTTGATCTGACGGATATTATCAACGATAAATGAAGCATTGATATATTCTGTTCCCACGCCAAGCTCCATCAGGCGAAGTAAAAATTTTGCAGGCCAGATCTTATCAACTCCGATCTTTGTGCCTTTTCTCATGTAACTTGCTAATTTTGCTACACAGTCCTCTGTATCGTCAAAGTAAATAACTTCTACTCCCATCTCAGGTTGTGGGAATAACTTTCCGATAACAAATTTGTGATTCCCTTCCACATCCAGATACAATACCTGCATTCTTTCCATACAGTTTACATAGCGTCCTGTCAGATAATTGATAGATGCCGGGTCTGAAATGAGCAGCTGCTCAATTCCTGTTTCTTTCATTGATTCTAATACTCTGTTTAATTTGTTTTGATCCATGGTTATACACCTCGTCTTCATTTTTTTAGTCAAATTCATTATAAACTTCCTCTATTTAAAAGTCAATCTGGCATCGGTTGCTTTTCCAAACAAATCGCCCTGCATATAATCAAAAATCATATCTTCTACGAGCTTTAATTCTTCCATCTCCGCCACTCCTTCGAGGCAGACCTCTATCTCCATGTCATGACATATTTTTACTATAAACCGGATGAAATCCAAATCAAAACTGCTTTTGACAACACGGCGCACGATTGTTCTGTCCACCTTCACGATATCTACCAGATCGTTTTTCAGCAGACCGATCGATGCGTAATCTGCGCCAAAATCATCCAGCATGATCTTCATACCGCTTTCTTTGATAGCTCTGAAAGCCTGTTCATAAATCTTCATATCGCTGATAAAATAACTGTCCACCACTTCGATTACAATCTTTTCCGGCAGAACCTGTGAGCTTTTTACAATCATTATAATTTCCTGAATATAATTCCAGTCCGAAAGCTGCGCATAAGACACGTTCAAATTTAGAGACAGATTCCAGCCCTCCGACAGCCACTTTTTCAGTGCCATGCATCCAGTCTGGAACATCCATCGTCCGACTGGATTCAATAACCTGTTCTTTTCTAAAAACTTACTCAGCTCATCATACTCCAAATTTGCAATGTGAGGATTGTCCCATTGCAAAAGCGCCTCAACAGCTATCACTTCCTTCGTCTCACCTTCCACAATCGGTTGATATTTTAAAGAAAATGCTCGAAAATTGTCCGAGATGTCTTCCTTTAACAGTCGGATGATATCCAGTTCTCTGGATCTGTATGCCAACATTTCCTGGGAAAACAGTTCCAGACAGTCTCTTCCGTTCTCCTTTGCATATTGCAGCGCATAATCCGTATACTCATACAGATCAACAAAGGAACCTGCATCTTTCGGATATTCTGCATAGCCTGCCGACACTGTCATCAAAAGTCTTCTCTTTCCATTCCCCCGGTAACACTGGCAGCGCGAGCGTATTGCATCATACAATTTTTTCACAATTTCTTCATTCGGATATTTCACAAGAATTCCAAAATGATCCCCTTCCAGCCTGTAGACACGAATCCCCTCCGGAACCAGCTCTAAAATTAATTTTGCCACTGTCTTTAACACCTTATCCCCTGTCTGCCTTCCGTATCCCTCATTGATATTACGAAATCGGTCAATCCCCACGACAAACATTCCAATCTCACCAAATGCATTCTCTTCCAGCATTTTCGCAAAATCCTCTGAGAAAACTTCACTCGTGTAAAGCGAAGTCAGCGCATCGATTCTCGGCTTTCTGTCAAGTTTACTGAGCACTCCGGCAAACACTGCCGGCTGATCCTTCTCATCCCGCATGAGATATCCCCGACATTTCACCCAGTGATACTCACCATCCCTTGCACGAATCCGAAATTCCACAAGGTGATTATCTTTTCCTTCTTTCCCAATCTCCATATTCGACAGATAAAACGTTTCCCAGTCATCAGGATGTACTACCTCTTTCCAATAAGGTAGAGGATTTTTTATCACTTCCCTCGGAAACTGAAATTCTTTCACCATTCCCGAAGGATAACGATATACTCCGTTCTTCATATTACATATATATATATATTCATCTGTACTCCGAATCAAAGCGTCATATAACAGTTTTGTGTCATATGAAAATTCTCCCACCAAACTATGTTTCAACTCCTCTCACTCTTTCTAACTGTAAAAAGGAATGTGCAAAGCACATTCCTTTTTCTCTATTCCTGAACGGTCAGTTCTTCCGCATTCTCTTCTGTTATTTCTTCTGTAAATTCTTCCGAAGTTTCATCCACTGCAGTCTCTTCTACTACACCTTCTGTCAACTCTTCAAAATCTTCCAGTGTAATCTCATCATCCATCTCGAGTTCTGTATCTAATTTTACATCACGATACTTTCTCATACCTGTACCGGCTGGAATCAATTTACCGATAATTACATTTTCTTTCAGACCGATCAACGGATCGACTTTTCCTTTGATTGCTGCCTCTGTCAGAACTTTTGTCGTCTCCTGGAAGGACGCTGCTGACAAGAAAGAATTCGTAGCAAGAGAAGCTTTTGTAATACCAAGCATTACCTGTTCTCCAACTGCAGGTTCTTTTCCTTCTGCAATCAATCTTTCATTTGTATCTTCAAAATCAAGTGTATCTACCATTGTTCCCGGTAAGAAGTCAGAATCACCATTCTCTTCGATACGGATCTTCTTCAACATCTGACGAACAACAACTTCGATATGCTTATCGTTGATTTCTACACCCTGAAGACGATATACACGCTGTACTTCCTGAATCATGTAATCCTGCACAGCACGCAAACCTTTAATCTTCAAGATATCATGAGGGTTTACGCTACCTTCTGTAAGTTCATCTCCGGCACCTAATTCTGCTCCGTCCTGAACTTTGATTCTGGAACCGTATGGAATTAAGTAAGCTTTCGACTCACCTGTCTCATGATTTGTGACGATAATCTCACGTTTTTTCTTTGTGTCATTGATTGTAGCAGTTCCGCCGAACTCTGTGATAATTGCAAGTCCTTTTGGCTTTCTTGCCTCAAAAAGCTCTTCGACACGAGGAAGACCCTGTGTGATATCGCCACCGGCAACACCACCGGTATGGAATGTACGCATGGTCAACTGTGTACCCGGTTCACCGATTGACTGAGCTGCGATAATACCAACAGCTTCACCAACCTGGACAGGCTCACCTGTTGCCATGTTCGCACCATAACATTTCGCGCAGACACCGATGTGTGATTTACAAGAAAGAATCGTACGAATCTTCACTTCTGTAATCGGTCCACCGTCTTTGTTCACACCAAATTTCATTACCTGTTCTGCACGTTTTGGTGTTACCATATGGTTTGCTTTTACGATGATATTTCCATCTTTATCATAAATTGTCTCACATACATAACGTCCTGTGATACGTTCCTGTAAGCTTTCAATCTCTTCTTTTCCATCCATGAATGCTTTTACATACATTCCCGGAATCTCTGCCCCTTCTTCCACACAGTCAATCTCACGGATGATCAAATCCTGAGATACGTCAACAAGACGTCTTGTCAGGTATCCTGAATCGGCTGTACGAAGCGCTGTATCGGAAAGACCTTTACGAGCACCATGGGCAGACATGAAGTATTCGAGTACGTCAAGACCTTCACGGAAGTTAGACTTGATTGGCAACTCGATTGTACGACCTGTTGTATCTGCCATCAAACCACGCATACCAGCAAGCTGTTTGATCTGTTTGTCAGAACCACGGGCACCGGAGTCAGCCATCATAAAGATGTTGTTGTACTTATCCAGTCCGTCAAGCAGAGCTTTTGTAAGCGCATCATCGGTATTCTTCCATGTCTCAACAACTTCTTTGTAACGTTCTTCTTCTGTGATAAGACCACGTTTGAAGTTCTTTGTGATTCTGTCCACAGTATCCTGTGCTTCCTGAATCATCTGCGGTTTCTGAGGAGGCACTGTCATCTCAGAAATAGATACTGTCATCGCAGCTCTTGTAGAATATTTGTATCCTGTCGCTTTGATCTTATCCAACACTTCTGCTGTCACAGTTGCTCCATGTGTATTAATAACTTTTTCAAGAATCTGTTTGTTCTGTTTTTTACCTACAAGGAAATCAACTTCCAATAACAGTTCGTTGCCCGGAATGCTTCTGTCTACGAAACCTAAATCCTGAGGAATGATCTCGTTGAATAAGAAACGTCCAAGTGTAGATTCTACATTTCCTGTAAGTGTCTCGCCGTTTGGCATTGTCTTTGTCACACGTACTTTGATACGTGAATGAAGTGTGATAACTCCATTTTCATATGCAAGGATTGCTTCGTTCAAGTTCTTGAAGAACTTGCCTTCTCCTTTTACTCCCGGTCTTTCCTGTGTCAGATAGTAGATACCAAGAACCATATCCTGTGAAGGAACGGCTACCGGACCACCGTCAGACGGTTTCAGTAAGTTGTTCGGAGATAACAGTAAGAAACGGCACTCTGCCTGAGCTTCTACGGAAAGTGGAAGATGGACAGCCATCTGGTCGCCGTCGAAGTCGGCATTGTATGCAGTACATACAAGCGGGTGAAGCTTAATCGCCTTACCTTCTACCAGAATCGGTTCAAATGCCTGAATACCGAGTCTGTGGAGGGTAGGGGCACGGTTTAACATAACCGGATGCTCTTTGATAACATCTTCTAATACATCCCAAACTTCTGTCTGAAGTCTCTCTACCATTTTCTTTGCATTTTTAATATTATGAGCAGTACCATTTGCCACTAATTCTTTCATAACGAATGGTTTAAACAGCTCGATTGCCATCTCTTTCGGAAGACCACACTGGTAAATCTTAAGTTCCGGTCCTACTACGATAACGGAACGTCCTGAGTAGTCAACACGTTTTCCAAGTAAGTTCTGACGGAAACGTCCGGACTTACCTTTCAACATATCAGACAATGATTTTAACGCTCTGTTACCAGGTCCTGTTACCGGACGACCGCGACGACCATTGTCGATCAATGCATCAACAGCTTCCTGAAGCATTCTCTTTTCATTACGAACGATAATGTCCGGCGCTCCAAGCTCTAACAGTCTTCTCAGACGGTTATTTCTATTGATAATTCTTCTATACAGATCATTCAAGTCAGATGTTGCAAAACGTCCACCATCCAACTGTACCATCGGACGCAAATCCGGTGGGATGACCGGAATGACTGTCATGATCATCCATTCCGGTTTGTTTCCTGAACCACGGAAAGCTTCCACTACTTCAAGACGTTTTACGATTCTGGCTCTCTTTTGTCCTGTAGCACCTTTTAAGCCTGCCTGCAGTTCTTCATATTCTTTATCAAGATCAATTGCCTGTAAGAGTTCCTGAATGGATTCCGCTCCCATACCTACACGGAAAGCGCTTCCCCATTTTTCTCTTGCTTCCTGATACTCTTGCTCTGACAATACTTGTTTGTACTGTAAATCTGTCTCACCTTTGTCTAATACGATATAAGATGCAAAGTATAATACTTTTTCCAGTGTTCGCGGTGATAAATCAAGGATCAATCCCATACGGCTTGGGATTCCTTTGAAATACCAAATATGTGATACCGGCGCAGCAAGATCGATGTGTCCCATACGTTCACGACGAACACTTGCCTTTGTTACTTCAACACCACATCTGTCACACACAACACCTTTGTAGCGGATTTTTTTGTATTTACCACAGTGACATTCCCAGTCTTTGCTAGGTCCAAAGATCTTTTCACAGAAAAGTCCGTCCTTTTCCGGTTTTAAAGTTCTATAGTTGATTGTCTCTGGTTTTGTTACTTCGCCTCTTGACCATTCCAAGATTTTTTCAGGTGACGCCAAACCGATTTTGATCGCATCAAAAGTCATCGGCTGGTATGCTGGTTCATTATTTGTTACTGGCATTATTGGCAATCCTCCTATTCTTCGTCTAACATATCGTCAAAATCGATATCATCCGGTTCATCAAATTCATCTTCCTCTACATCCACAAGTTCCTCGCCTGCAAATTCCTGCTGACTGAAACCATGTTCTCCATAAGATTCATTCTCAGAATTGTATCTTCTGTCTCCTTCAATAATTGAATGTAAATCTGTTTCACCGTAATCGATTGTCTCCATAATCTCAACTTCTGTCTGATCTTCACGCAATACTCTCACGTCAAGTCCCAGTGACTGAAGTTCTTTCAGGAGTACCTTGAATGATTCCGGAATACCTGGTTCCGGTATATTGTCACCTTTGATGATTGCCTCGTATGTCTTCACACGACCAACAACATCATCGGATTTTACAGTTAAGATCTCCTGCAGTGTATATGATGCACCGTATGCTTCCAGTGCCCAAACTTCCATCTCTCCGAATCTCTGTCCACCGAACTGTGCCTTACCACCTAACGGCTGTTGTGTTACCAGTGAGTAAGGACCAGTAGAACGCGCATGGATCTTGTCGTCTACTAAGTGGTGCAGTTTCAGATAGTGCATGTGTCCAATTGTAACAGGGCTGTCAAAATACTCTCCCGTACGTCCATCACGGAGACGAACTTTACCGTCACGTGACAGCGGAACACCTTTCCACAATTTTCTGTGTTCTCTGTTGTCTGATAAATACTGTAATACTTCCGGAAGTAATTCTGCTCCATGTTTCTTTTCGAATTCTTCCCATTCAAGGTTTACATAGTCATTTGCCAGATCTAATGTATCCATAATATCGATCTCGTTCGCACCGTCAAATACCGGTGTTGCGATATTAAATCCAAGTGCTTTCGCTGCAAGACTCAAGTGAATCTCAAGCACCTGTCCGATGTTCATACGTGAAGGTACACCAAGCGGGTTCAACACGATATCAAGCGGACGTCCGTTTGGAAGGAACGGCATATCTTCTACCGGAAGTACACGGGAAACAACACCCTTGTTACCGTGACGACCAGCCATCTTATCACCTACAGAAATCTTTCTCTTCTGTGCGATATAGATGCGAACTGCCTGATTCACTCCAGGTGAAAGCTCATCTCCGTTCTCTCTTGTAAATACTTTTGCATCTACAACAATACCATATTCTCCGTGAGGTACTTTCAGGGAAGTATCTCTTACTTCTCTCGCCTTCTCACCAAAGATGGCACGAAGAAGTCTCTCTTCTGCTGTCAGCTCTGTCTCTCCCTTCGGAGTTACTTTACCAACTAAGATATCTCCGGCACGAACCTCGGCACCGATGCGGATGATACCTCTGTCATCCAGATCTTTCAATGCATCATCACCGACACCCGGAATATCACGTGTGATCTCTTCAGGTCCTAATTTCGTGTCACGTGCTTCTGCCTCATATTCTTCAATATGGATTGATGTATACACATCATCCTGTACTAATCTTTCACTCAGTAATACAGCATCCTCGTAGTTGTAACCTTCCCATGTCATGAAACCGATCAGCGGATTCTTACCAAGAGCCATTTCACCGTTAGATGTCGAAGGACCATCTGCGATCACCTGTCCGGCTTCTACTTTCTCCCCTTTGACAACGATTGGTCTCTGGTTGTAGCAGTTGCTCTGGTTACTACGTAAGAATTTTGTTAATTTATATGTTTTCTTTGTTCCATCATCATGTTTAACAACGATCTCTTTTGAAGTAGAACGCTCGATCACACCAGCCTGCTCTGCCACGATACATACACCAGAGTCTACTGCTGCTGTTGTCTCGATTCCCGTACCGACTACCGGAGCCTCTGTCATCATAAGCGGTACTGCCTGACGCTGCATGTTGGATCCCATAAGAGCACGAGTAGGGTCATCGTTCTCAAGGAAAGGAATCAATGCTGTCGCTACAGAGAATACCATCTTCGGAGATACGTCCATGTAGTCAAACGCTGTTCTTTCATATTCCTGTGTCTCTTCACGGTAACGACCCGCAACATTCTTATGAATGAAGTGTCCTTCTTCATCAAGCGGCTCATTCGCCTGTGCCACATGGTAGTTATCTTCTTCATCCGCTGTCATGTAGACTACTTCATCTGTTACGACAGGATTCTTCGGATCTGCTTTATCAATCTTACGGTATGGCGCTTCAATAAAACCATACTCATTAATCCTCGCATAAGTAGCCAGCGAGTTGATCAGACCGATGTTCGGACCTTCAGGGGTCTCAACCGGACACATTCTTCCATAGTGAGAATAGTGAACGTCACGCACCTCGAATCCGGCTCTGTCTCGCGAAAGACCACCTGGACCAAGTGCAGATAAACGTCTCTTATGTGTCAACTCACCAAGCGGGTTGTTCTGATCCATGAACTGTGACAACTGTGAAGAACCAAAGAATTCTTTTACAGCTGCTGTTACCGGCTTGATATTGATCAATGACTGTGGTGAAACTCCTTCTAAATCCTGAGTTGTCATTCTCTCACGAACCACTCTCTCTAATCTTGACAGACCGATTCTGTACTGGTTCTGAAGCAATTCGCCAACCGCACGGATACGTCTGTTACCTAAGTGGTCGATGTCATCATCTGTTCCCATTCCATATTCCAAATGGATATTGTAGTTAATAGAAGCTAAAATATCTTCTTTTGTAATATGTTTTGGAATCAATTCATGTATATTTTTATGGATCTCTTCTTTTAATTCGTCAATGTCCCCAGCTGTTTCTTCCAATAATCCAGCAAGTACCGGATAGTACACTGCCTCTGTTACGCCAACTTCTTCCGGATCGATATCTACAACTGCTCCTAAATCTACCATCATATTAGAAAGCACTTTGATATTACGTTCCTCACCGTCCACGTCAATCCATACATATGGAACAGCCGCATTCTGGATTGCTGTCGCTTTTTCTCTCGATAACTTCTCACCTTTTTCAGCAATCACTTCACCTGTGATGGCATTCACAACATCCTCTGCTAACACCTGGCCTGTGATACGGTTCTGAAGCGCTAACTTCTTATTGAATTTGTAACGTCCTACTTTTGCAAGATCATAACGTCTTGCATCAAAGAACATACTTGTGATAAGACTCTCTGCACTGTCCACTGCAAGAGGCTCACCCGGACGAATCTTTTTGTACAACTCTAACAGACCTTCCTGATAATTCTCAGCAACGTCCTTTCCAAAGCTTGCTAAAATCTTAGGTTCCTCACCGAATAATTCTAAGATCTCTGGATTTGTTCCGATACCAAGTGCACGAATCAACACTGTAATCGGTACTTTTCTTGTTCTATCAACACGAACGTAAAATACGTCATTCGAATCTGTCTCATACTCCAGCCATGCACCACGGTTCGGGATTACTGTAGAAGAATATAATTCTTTTCCCACCTTATCATGTGCAATCGCATAGTAAATTCCAGGAGAACGAACTAACTGGCTTACGATAACACGCTCGGCACCATTGATAACAAAAGTACCTGTCGCTGTCATAAGCGGAAGATCTCCCATGAAAATCTCGTGCTCGTTAATTTCATCTGTTTCTTTATTATAAAGTCTTACTCTCACTTTCAAAGGTGCCGCGTAAGTCGCATCACGCTCTTTGCATTCTTCAATCGTGTACTTTACATCATCTTCGCATAGTGTAAAATCTACGAACTCAAGGCTCAGATGACCGCTGTAGTCAGAGATTGGCGAAATATCTTCAAATACTTCTTTTAATCCGGCGTCCAAAAACCACTGATAAGAATCTTTCTGAACTTCAATTAAATTCGGCATCTGCAATACTTCTTTTTGCCTTGCATAGCTCATACGCGAACTTTTTCCGTTTGTGATGGGACGAATTCTGTTTTTCTCCATTGACGTTTCACTCCTCGTATATATATTTTTCTGGGTTACATTGCATTCAATAGTCCATACTACTCCACAATAGTGCATCTTTAACCCTATCATAAAAAAACAGGCTTGTCAATCATTTTTTTCAAAAAAAATAAAGCGGAAAATCCGCCTTACTTTTTTTCTTCAATTGTGCCATAATACTTGCCGTATTTGCCACTATAGTATCCATATCCTTTTCTATCCACTTTATTCAACACAACTCCCAAAATGTTGCATCCACTGCCTTCCATTTTCTTCTTCACATCTTGAATCTGTCTGTACTTCACTTTTCCAGCTTCCACAACGATCACTGCTCCATCACATTCCTTCGCAACAATCGCACCATCAATAACAAGTCCAAGCGGCGCCGTATCTAAAATAATATAGTCATAGACATCTTTCAGCGATTCTATCATCTTATGAAAACGCTCTCCTGATAGCAATTCCGTCGGATTCGGAGTCGCCGGTCCCGCAATGGCAACATGCAGTTTCGAAACATTCGTTGCACAAATCACATCTGCAAGCTGACACTGTCCCGACAGAAAATGAGACATACCATACTTCACATTCTCCATCTCATATCTTGTAATCATCACTGATTTTCTCAAATCCAAATCTATCAATAAAACTTTCTTATTTAACTTGGCAAGAGAACGTGCAAGATTCATAGAAGTCTCTGTCTTACCTTCTCCCGGAATGGTACTTGTCACTACAATTACTTTCTTATCCACACCACAAAACAGCAAGTTCGTTCTAAGCGTCTTCAGTTCCTCTTCTGTTGTATAATCCATTTCTTCTACATTAATATTTACTTTATTCATTCTCTCTCTCCTGTTTTCATGACTTTTTCAGCAGTGCTTGCGGATTGCCGAAAAATAACTCCTGTGCATATTTCTCTCCCATCTTTTTGACCACATAGGAACGACACAATTCTAAATTAGGTGCTCTCCTCTGACTGTCGTGCGCATCACTTCCTATAAAATGGATCTGTTCATTCTTAAGTAACCTTCTGGAAATCATCTTTAGTTTCCAGCCCTGCTCTCCCAAAAGTGCTCCCGCATCCACCTGTATCCATGCTCCGAGTTCGATCAACTCCTCAACTAACGCCTTCTTATCCACCACAGCACGATACCTTTCTACATGTGCGATAATAGGCCTAAATCCTGCTTTCACCAACTCGTAAATCCAGTTTCTGATCTGCACGAAGTTGTGCCTTGATGAAAATTCCACCAGCACAAACTTTCCTCCATTCATCCTGAATCTTTTATTTTCCGTAAACTCTTTTACCATCTCAGAATTCGCATGATACTCGCACCCTAAGTGCACCTTCATATCAATTCCGAGCGTTTCTATCTCTCGCCTGACATAGTCCGCTCTTTTTTTTACAAGTTGCTCAGTTGGCTCAAACATCCCTTTCCGATAATGCGGTGTCATCACAATGTGTCTCACACCACTTTTATACTCCATCAAAAGCAACTCTCTTACATCTTTTTTTGTTCTAGCACCATCATCTACCCCAGGTATGATATGACAGTGCATATCAATCATCTCTGGCATAACCCTTCTCCCACAATTCAGAAAAATCTCTTCTTCCTAGGCCGCCCTAACAAGAAGAGATTCTCAACTCTATACCACTCTTAACAAAACTATTTTACAAATGCTTTCTTTCTCAGCACTGCTGCCCCAAGCACTGCCACGATTACCACAGCGCCAACTGCTGGAACTGCTGTATTCTCTCCTGTCTCCGGTGATGTCACAGCTGATGAAGAAGTATTCTTATCAACTACAAATGCAACCGGTGATAACGAATCGAAAGTTGCTGTGATTGTTCCATTACCCGCTTTAGAAGGCTCCACCTGCCAAGCACCATCTACATAATGAAGTACTGCTACTTTTGTTGTAGACAAAACACCAGGTACTTTGAATGTAATTGTTAATGGAAATTCCACTAAACTTGCATCCCCAACAATTACTACATCACGCACATCAATCACTTCCATACCATCAACATATGCGCTTCCAAGAACTGCTTTTAAAGCGGATACATCTTTGATCTCTTCTGCCAAATGCTTATATTCTTCCGGAAGTGCCTGCACATCTATCTCTACTGATCTACCATTCTTATCTACTGCCTGTAGTGCCTCTGTCACAATTCCATCTGTCGAAGGACTGTCTGCTGCGACTGCCTGAAAGCCCATCATTAAAACAAGTGACATTGCTATGATTGCTCCAAATATTTTCTTTTTAAATATCTTCATGTTAATTTCCCTCCATCATATTATCGTTTTCGAACTTACACAATTACAGTATAGCATCATTCTACCGGTTTGTAAAATAGTTTTATCACTAAATCCCGCAATTTTTCATTGTCCACAATGAACTCATCATGCTCTTCTCCCTGTTTTACTTCCCCTGGAACTTTTTCAATCGTCTCCTTCATCTCATAGGATTTCATCCGTTCCATCTCGTCTACTGATAAATCCATTGTAATATATTCCTTAGCTCCTTCCAGCAGTTGGCGATACCAGCCTGTATCCTTCCCCTGCATCTGTCTTGCTAACGCTTCCATAAATTGCGCCTGTCGCTCCATACGCTGTGTATTGCTGCCAGATACATTCACATCCCTGTATCTGACATATTTCTCAGCCTGTTCTCCTGCAAGCACAATGGTCTCCCCAGCTTTGAACGCCGGATCAATATCCGTGTAATCCTCCGGAACTGTAAGCGTCACTCCTCCCATCAGATTTGTTATGTCAGCAATTCCATCCACACCCAGCGCCAAATACGAATCAATCGGGATCTCATACAGCAGCTCCGAAACAGACGTCATCATCATACGGCAGCTCTTCTTCTTGCCATCGCCATAAGCATATTGGAGTGAAATCTGTCCTCGCTCTGTGGAGAGATATTCTCCATTCATATCATATATATCAATGTCTGTCATGGCATCTCGCGGAATCTGCAGCAATGTCGTCGTCTTATTCTCCCGATCCATGCTCAAAAGAATCAGCGTGTCCGCCTGTCCACCTTGTCCAACCTCTGTCTCTGTCATCTCCTGGGATTTGTCCACACCTATAAAAAGCATGTTCTTCAAATGATAATTATACTCATATCGTTTCCCTTTATACGTAATATAAGACTCATCTTCATACTCTTCTGTATTTTCCTTTGCTGTCTCCTTTGCCGCATATTTTTTCCAAATGCCATATCCAAAAAGTCCGACCAGCAAAACCACTGCTATCACTATCATAATCGCTATTATCTTTTTACGCTTACTCATCAATCTCTACCGCCTCCACAAGAAAACGTTTATCCGGCTGCCCACCAATACAGGTACTCAGTGTGATGATATGGCTGTTCTCATCCACTTCCACTCCGCTTCGGAACTGATTCTTCAAGCTGCGCGATTCACTGAGTGATTCCAGAAATGCTTTTCTGTCACTGATGTTATTATTATCGAAGCTGTACATCAAATGCCGATTATCATAGACGACCGCCGCAAAAATCTGATACGTCTTGCACTCATTCTCCGTATAAATCGTAACCTTATCATGCTGTTCAAAAAAATCAGCATCTTCAAACTTGTGTAAATCTTTGAACATGGAACCGTCTTTCATATCATGTCCATATATCACTGTATTAAAATCAGAAAAGTCTTTTGCATTCACTTTTTCCGTGTAAATTGATCCCGGATAGCCTTCCTGACCGTCGATTGTGTGGTTCAGGTAATACGAATCATCGTCCGCACTTTGAACAATCGGATAATTCACATTCGTATCCGGAATCTCAATCCATGCATAAATATCCGGGTTCGTCTCTTTCAATGACGCAAAATCAATTGGAATCTCATCCTCTGCGTCTTCTTCCTGTTTTTTTTCTTCCACTTGCTTTTGTACTTTCTGATACACATCCTCGTTCTTGTCTTTTCTAAAATAGTAGATGGCAATATATGCAAGTCCCAAGACGCAAACCACAATGCACAGCCAAAACAGTATTTTCCCTACTCTTTTTTTCATTCATATACTCCCTTCTGAAGACATATTTAAAATCCATATACCTTCCCTTGGAAAAGTATATGGATCCCATAATTCTTTAACTAACTCTTTTTCTTCTCTTTTTACGTCTCTCAGGAAATGCCGCTAATGTGTTCACACCTAAATACTTCCTCACATCATCTTCATCCTTCATTGTATCATCCAACATATAGAGTAAGACAATCGCTGCAATGGCTAAAGCCACTCCAATCAGTCCACCCATCATAATATTTTTACTTAGGTTCGGACTTACAGGCGCCACCGGCTTCACTGCGCTTTCCATCAGATTCGGTTGATCTGTATCCATGACTTTCGCCACCTGCTTTGCAACTACATCCGCCATCGTATTGGCAATGTCCTTTGCCAGTTGTGCATCTTCATTCGTCGCTGTCACTTTCAGCATATGCGATCCCGTCGGATTCTCAATGACAACACTTCCTGCAAGCATCTCAGAAGTCACACCATCTCCAACCTTCTCAGCTGCCTCTTCCAATACCGGACGGCTCTTCGCCAAAAGTAAAAAATCCGCCGTCAACTGCTCACTCAAAGACAGACTGATTCCGCTCCCAGATACATTCGTCGTACTTGATAAAATATAAATTGTCGAGGAAGCCGAATACTGTGGTGTCACAAAAAATTTTGTATATACACCAAGAGCTCCTGCTCCGATAATACCGCATAATACAATCAGCCACCATTTTCTCAACATAACATGTATTATTTCCAGTAAATCAATCTGCCCCTCTTCTTGATTCTCATATTGTTCCTGCATACTATCTCCTCATATGTTCATATTAATCGTTTCTTATTCATTCTAGCACAAAAAACTTTTCAATACAATATGGTAAATTCCAAGGAAAAATCACTTCTTCCTGCGCTTTTTCAGCCATGTTGCAAAATAATAAGCCCCAAAACCAATTTCCGCTCCCAGTACATTTCCAAGCATATCATCCACCTCGAACATCCCTATGTGCATCACACCTTGAGTCGTTTCGATCAAAATCGAAATCATAAACGCGGTTAAAACAACTTCTTTATTTTTTTCAAAATGTTTGAAACACAGTGGCGGCATCGCTCCTAACAACACAAACATCAAAACATTCATAATAATTTGAAGCTGTATTTCCACATTCCCTTGTCCAAATGCCTTCACATAAGACTCAAACGGCAAAAAACTTACTTTACGTTCCCCTCCGGGACTTCTTCCGTATAATGTCATGACAAAAATAAATCCAACTTCCAAAGATAGGAGCAAACCACATATTAGTGATTTGCACGGCTTATCATCATATCTTGTATATCCCTTTTTCATCAGCAGCCAAAAAATTCCTTCCAGCAACAGACCTATGACAAGAATGGGAATCACGCGTTGTATATTGAGTCTTATATATGCCTGCGCATAAATCAGCAATTCTTTCATACGTCTATCTTCTCCTTTACATGAGCAGGCAGATCAATATTTTCTATTGCAAACACCTTCATCTCTTCAAGTTTCTCTGATGAAATCATATTCTCCCGCAGCTTATCTTCAAGCGACAGCAGTAAAAATACAAGCGCTTTTTCTCTCTTTCCTACAACTTCTTCCCGATTCCACCACTCAATCGCACCGTCCAGATTCTCCTCTATCTTCCGAATCTCACATTGCGCATTTCCCCAATCGCCCTGCTCCACAAGCGTCAGCGCCTTATTGATGTGATATATCGCATCTCCCATCATCCAGTCAATTCGCTCCAAAACATCTAAGACAGATATGTTTAGTTCCGAACCCTCTCCTCTGCGCGCCACAAAACAGATATTGAGCAGTGCGGGATTGTATTTTCCCTCAAATATCTGGTCAAAACACTCTGACGCTTCAAAAAGCAGGTCTTTACAGACATCTTTTTCTAGATGAATATAGGCTTCCATCGCCTCATGTATTTTATCTGCAGCCTGCTTATACTCTCTGTACTTTTCGTGTTCTTCCAAATATTTTTCATATTCTCTCTGGTCTAGTTCACTCACATAACTTTCATTAAAATAAATCCATTCTTCATACAATTTACTTTTCTCGCATACTCGAGTCGCTTTTTTGCAGATTTCCTGCTTTTCATATAAATTCTCTACGTGGGCAACATAAATTTGCAGCATCCTTACGACATTCTTTACAATCAGCGGACAGCCTCCCTCTTTCTCACATAGTTGTATCGCATATTCTATATATTTGCGGTCCACATGCTCTTTTAACTTCAAACGTTCACAGACAACTGTAATCACCAAATGTGCATAGTCCAAACATCCTCTGCAATTTTGAATTTCTTCCATATCATATTCTTGAACAGTCTCCGAGGCAATTTTGATTCTATTTCCGGTGTCTGTTTCTTCATCAGCCTGTATCCTGTATACCCTAATCAATAAGTGTGAAGGTAAGTTTTTCTCTCTTATCTGTGAAATGACATCTTCTATTGCAAATCCACCATCCGCCTTCTCCTCATAGATTTCAATAAGAATAGCATAAAAATATTCTAAAATTTTCTCATTTTCCGCATACATTGCCCGGATAGTACACAGCAAATTCTTATGTTCCTCCGTCAGTGTTCCCTGTAGCTTTATCTGCCAATAGACTGCATTTAATACTAATCTCGCGATTTTTTCATTGCCCAGCTCTCGACTTCCGGATGTAACAACTTCATTTAAAAGATTTTTTTGCTCCTCGCCATCGACCAATTCTGACTTTGCCCCCAAAATAAGAAGTCGCTGCTCTTCCAGACAAGCAATTCCAAGCATCTTGTCAAATACATGTATGAGTTTTTCTTTCCCAAAATCTTTTCCGGGGTATGGCATCGCCCCCAAAATCTTTTTCAAATATTTTGCCATCTCTTCTTCCGAAATATCTTTTTTCTTTGCAGTAAGTAAATTCAAAACCACATCCAAAAACGCAAGCTGATCACTCATATCTTCAATTCTGTTTTGACTTGGAACCATTGGCATAATCACGCCCGAAAGAATATGTTCCAAATCATCTGCAGGAATAAACATATAGTCCATCTTTTTCAAAATACTTGTTGTACCTACAATATCTTTTCTAGCAGCCGACTCATCCAACAAAATAATATTTTTTTCAATATCCCCCAAGTGCTCCTCTACATAATCCAAACGGCGCTTCCATGACTTTGTCGGGAAAATTTCTATCTTCTCAGGTAAAAATCCATCAATCAAGTCGATATAATATTGAATCGGATTGCTGAACAAGTTCGGGGATTTAAAACCAAATCGAGCGATGAGCGCCGACAGAACATCCTCAGCCGGTAGCGCTGTATCTTCCGCTTTATCGTCTATTCTGTTTTCAATCTCACTTCGCATATCCATTTTCTTCTCCGCAAAACAAACACAACCTCTTCGTTCTCCTTAAGCCACTCCGGAAGTTTTTCATAATCTTTTCCTGAATAACAAAACCAGATCAATTTATAGGGCAGCGCCGCATACTCCAAACGCTCTTTGAGTTTTGACATGATCACATCATCTTCCCAACCACTATATCCGATGACAATCGGTGACTTTGTTTTCAAAAACTCTTCAATCGTTCCCGCTGTTGTTTTGATTCCCTGTCCCTGCGCAATTTTCGCAATCTCACTCTCCAAATTGCAGCAGTCATAAAATTCGTACGTTCCGTGGACATGCATAATCTGAACTGTTTTTGAATTTGCATTCAAGGCAATATTGTCCAACATATTATTCGCTGAAAACACATCATAGTTTCCAAGCAAATTCAGACTTTTGAGCAGATGATTATCAAAATTCGGTGTGATTGCCGTCGTCGCAATTGTCTTTATGTTCAAAATTTGCGCTAGCAAAAGATTACTCATGGAAATTCTGGAATTATTCATAATACTTTTTAAATACTGCTGCCTGTGAATTTTATTTTTGTATGCCTGCTCAAACCAATAAGAATAATATTTCGCGCTATTTTCTCCCAGTCTCTCTGCCGTATCGCATATCCTTTGCAGCTTTTCTTCGTCTCCCTGACACAACTGTTCCACTTTCTTTTTACATTGGTCGATAATGCCATTCGCAGTCAAGATTTCCGGTGCTGAAATCCCCGCTCCCACAATAAACAGATATGGGCAGCCCGATTCCATCTCCCGCCCTATCTCCACCGTCTCCCATATTAAATTGATTGCCTCTCGTAAACTAAGTATTTTTCCCATTTGGATTTTCCTTCTCTCTTCGTACATTCCAAAACTGTTCTATAAAAATAATTTTAGCAAATTCTTCCTCATATAACCAGCCTTATTTTTATTCTAACCACTATAGAATTCCTCTGTCTTTTCTCTGAATATTTGCCTGAATTGGCATTGACTTGTTTCTTCCAAGCAGCTTCGACCAGAATGGCTTAAGCTGCTTAAGATTTGATCCGGCTTAACCGAAAATAGATTTTACAATGAAATTTTCTCTTCAAACTCTTCCAACGATTTTGATTGAAATGCCAGCTGTGTCCATTGCTTCAACACTTCAAAGTCTTCTTCCTTCTCAATGCGCTCACACAGCGACTCCTGAACCGTTCCAAGATTTTTCAAATACAAAAGTAATGTGCTTTTCGCATTTTCAAGTCGCAATGCAAGACCTTCTGCACGTCCTTCCGCAATACCCTCTGCGCGTCCTTCTGCGCGTTCGTCTCTCAACATCTCTTCAAAAATCATAAAGCGTTCCTCCATCTCCCGGTTTGATTTGACCTCGTGAATAAATTTCTGAAATCTCTCCACATATGAATCGTGGAATTCTCTCTCACTTCCATCAACATCCTCCCGTATGTAATGCAGAAGTGTTACCAGTTCTTTCGGAACCTCGCCTTCATTCTTTCCATGTGTATTTAAAAATACAACGGTTCTCCCATCCTCAAACTCCGCTTCGGCAGACTCTTCGCATTTCATCCGTAAAGTATAGCGATACTTCCCTTCTCCAATAGGATCAAAATCGCAAATGAATATCACATATGTATTCGGAAGTTCCGCATAATCCTCTCCTGCCAGTAACATCTCCATGTCCATCTGGCTTTGGTAATAACGACTCCGCTTTCCAAGTGCCGGCTTTTTCTGTACCTGCATCTCTACATTATAGCGAGTCTGATTTTCATCTCTCGCATACACATCGAGCCGCACCCCTTTGTACTCCGGATGATAAACAATGCTCTTTTCTTTGCTGATTTCCACATGATCGATTGGAATCTGCAAAACCCTTTCTAAAAGTCCCTTGCAGTTCTCCTCGTCCATCATCACTGCGCCAAACATGAAATTATCTTTGATCGTGAGTTCCTTTAACTGTTTTTTTCTTCTCATATGACTCCTCCATACGCAGAGGAATTCTATGAGATGATTGTAGCAGATTGGAACTTAGATAACTAGCTTTAATTTTATTTCTAATATAAAAATTATAATAGCTAAAGCTGCTTAAGATTTGATCCGACTTTACTGGAAATAGATTTTACAATGAAATTTTTTCTTCAAACTCTTCTAAAGATTTCGATTGGAACGCAATCTGCGTCCATCTCTTCAACACTTCCAGCTCTTGTTGGCTTTGAATCCGATCAGAAAGCGCTTTCGAAACTGTTCCAAGATTTTTCAAATACAAAAGTAATGTTTCTTTGCTTTCTTCCGTACGTCCTTCTGCACGTCCTTCTGCGCGTCCTTCTGCGCGTTCGTCTCTCAACATCTCTTCAAAAATCATAAAGCGTTCCTCCATCTCCCGGTTTGATTTGACCTCGTGAATAAATTTCTGAAATCTCTCCACATATGAATCGTGGAATTCTCTCTCACTTCCATCAACATCCTCCCGTATGTAATGCAGAAGTGTTACCAGTTCTTTCGGAACCTCGCCTTCATTCTTTCCATGTGTATTTAAAAATACAACGGTTCTCCCATCCTCAAACTCCGCTTCGGCAGACTCTTCGCATTTCATCCGTAAAGTATAGCGATACTTCCCTTCTCCAATAGGATCAAAATCGCAAATGAATATCACATATGTATTCGGAAGTTCCGCATAATCCTCTCCTGCCAGTAACATCTCCATGTCCATCTGGCTTTGGTAATAACGACTCCGCTTTCCAAGTGCCGGCTTTTTCTGTACCTGCATCTCTACATTATAGCGAGTCTGATTTTCATCTCTCGCATACACATCGAGCCGCACCCCTTTGTACTCCGGATGATAAACAATGCTCTTTTCTTTGCTGATTTCCACATGATCGATTGGAATCTGCAAAACCCTTTCTAAAAGTCCCTTGCAGTTCTCCTCGTCCATCATCACTGCGCCAAACATGAAATTATCTTTGATTGTGAGTTCCTTCAACTGTTTTTTTCTTCTCATATGACTCCTCCATACACAGAGGAATTCTATGAGATGATTGTAGCAGATAAAAGCATAGATAGCCAGTATGATTTCTGAATTAATTTTTTCAAAAAAATGATTCAGCAAATGGCATATTATACTAATCTTATGTTATACAAGATCAGATATCAAATACATAAGCCAATTTGATTCCCTACAATAACTTCTAATATTTTATCAACAATAATTCTTTTAAATCTCTTATCATCATTTCATAACTGCCTTTTAATGGCTCAAAATATTTGTATATATAAATCCAACCTGTAATCAAGCCAACAAACATTAGTAAAAGCACAGCAAGAAGTATCCATGCATTAAAATTTATTCCTAATATCCCCAGATTTTGAAAAGAAATTGTCAAAATTCCTGCACATGTCGAAAAAAACAATAATATAATCTTCTTCCGTTCTTTTTCTTCTTGATTCTTTCCAGTTACATATTCTTGATATATCTCAATCAATTCTTCTATTTTCTCTCTAGTATCTAAATGGAACTCTTCTCTTAAAATCTTTGCTAAAATTTCCAATCTTCTCTTATAAGATTCCTTATGTTCTTTCATATACCTCTTTTGATTTTGAGTATCGAGTCTATAAAGCGCTAACAAACATATTAAACTTGTGCCCATCCCTAATAAATGCCATAACTCTTTTTGAAAATTCAACACTGTTATTATCATTTCTGACGCTGATATTACCATCCCTATAAGCCAAATAAGTGCCCATTTCTTTTCTTTTTCACTAAAGCGATTAAATCCTTCTTTAATTTGATTGTCTCCTGTCAACTTCTTTTCATAATATTTTAAAATATAATACTCCATACCTATTTACCTTTATTATTTTTTCCCGCGTATTCAAGGATATTCTGTGTTTTCCAACCGGAAATTGTTAACTCTATAATGGTCTCATAAATTAAGACACTTTTTCGGACATTTTTTAATGAATCTGATATACTAAATTCAGTATGAAAGAGAGGATTGCAAATTTCGCCCGACCGGTGTGAATATTTCGTTTGAAACGGTGTGAGCACATTGTTCCACCGGTGTACCTGCTCGGAATATCGGTGTGAGACTTATTGTGGTATAGTTTTCTCGTGGTAAAAACAAATGAGAAAGGAGCATACAATTATGCAAAACTGTACTACAATTCTTGGAATCATCGATATGCGTCAACGTGGCATATCCTATGATGATTGCCGTAGCCGATACAAAGTTGGCTGCAGCACAATTACTCTGATCATGAACCGCTTCAAAGAATCCGGCAAAGATCTTGATACGCTGAAACAAATGTCGGCAGAGGAAGTGGAACATCTATTCTTTCCACCCGAAAACCTCCGCAGAAAAGATGATTCCGTTATGCCTGATTACCAAGCCGTCTATGAGCGGCTAACTATGCCAGGAAGCAAAGCAAATCTCTTTTATCTGTGGCTGAAATACAAGAAGGACTGTCCTTCCGGTTATCAATATACACAGTATTGCCTGTATTTTAAACGCTTCGTTGAAAAGCATTACGGCTCGGAAGCTGTCAGCATGGTCGTGGAACGGATTCCAGGAGAAAAGGTTTACATCGACTGGGTCGGTGATCAACCGGAAATTCTTGTGGATTCATCAACTGGTGAAATAAAAAAGGTACATTTTTTTGTTACAACTGTTGGAGTAAGCAACCTTATTTATGCGGAAGCCTTTGAGGATGAAAAACTGCCCAACTTCATTGCCGGTACTGTTCATGCATTGGAGTCCTATGGTGCAGTGCCTAAATATCTCGTACCAGACAACTTAAAAACTGCAATCACCAAGCATACCAAGGATGAACTGGTCCTATGTCAAGATTTAGTACAAGTTAAAATGAGTTTTTCCTCATCTTAACCTGTCAGCGGCAATTCGCTCTGTTGAAGCCTACGATACAGCTCCTCATAATCATTTGGTGACATATAATCACAGTGACTATGAATTCGTTTCGTATTGTAGAATGCTTCTAAATATTCGAAAATCAAACGATATGCATGATCATAATCTCTGATTTTAAATCGATTCAGCCATTCTCTTTTAATCAGGGAATGGAATGATTCAATACATGCATTATCCCACGGATATGCCTTTTTAGAATAACTGCACTGCATGGTTGCGGTTACACGTTTGTATTCTTTTGATACGTATTGACTTCCACGATCTGAATGCAGAATTAAAGGCTCATTGATATTGCGTCTTGCTTTAGCTTTATTTATTGTTTCAATCACGCAGGATACTTCCAATGTTTTAGAAAGTGTCCAGGCAATGATTTTTCTGGAATACAAGTCCATAATACTGGTCAGATAAACAAATCCGTCTATCGTCCAGATATAAGTGATATCAGAACACCAAACAGCATTTGGACGTTCTGGATTAAACTGTTCATCAAGGATATTTTTTAATTCGCTGCTGAAGTCAGAATCTTTGGTTGTGATAGTCCATGGCTTGACCCACTGGGCTTTGATGCCCATTTGCTTCATATATTTACCAACAGTACGTTCGGAGATGATTTCTCCTGATTTACATAATTCCTTG